>Ga0079224_100000059_pt1 | contig 74550 bp, 49 predicted proteins | sample Stecom2015_FD_80414 | JGI IMG/M metagenome (GOLD analysis project Ga0079224, IMG submission 80414) | Agricultural soil microbial communities from Utah to study Nitrogen management - Steer compost 2015 | ecosystem: Environmental > Terrestrial > Soil > Agricultural land | place: USA: Utah... | reverse complement strand
TGCCGTGTTCGGCGAACCGCTGTTCCCGCTCCGCCATCAGCGCCGTCGCCTCCGCGATCCCGCGCCGGACCTGGTCCCGATCCCGCCGGGAGGCGACCCCGCTGACGTGGGCCAGTTCCCGGTAGCCGGCCAACCCGCCGCCGCCGAAGTCGAGGCAGATGAACTGCACCTCCTGCGGGGTGTGGGTGAGGGCGAGGCTGCCCATCACGGCTCGCACCGCGGTGCTCTTGCCGCTGCGGGGTCCTCCGACCACGATCACGTTGCCGGCCGCCCCGGACAAGTCCAGCCAGAAGGTCTCCCGCAGCTGCTCAAACGGCTTGTCGATGACGCCGGCCACCGCCCGCAGCGCACCGTGCAGCTGCCGGTCCGCGGTGGTCAGTCCTCGTACCGGGTCGGTCACCAGCCGCCCCAGCAGTTGGTCGAGGGTGGGGGGTTCGGCCAGCGGCGGCAGCCACACCCGGTGCGCCGGTGGCCCCTGCCCCTCCAGCCGCGCCACCAGTACATCCAGCAGGGTCTCGCCCTGCTCGTCGTCGTCGGGCGTCGCCGGTGCTGCCGACTCGGTGGGGGTGGGCGGCATCAGGTAATGGGTAGAGTACTCCTGGACCGGGGCCACCCGCCCACCGTCGGTCGCCGCCGTGGCGAGCGTGCCCCGGCGATGCCGGCCGGATACGTACGCCGCCCGGAACCGGGTCAGCGCCTCCGCCTCGGTCTTCAGGAATCCGTTACCGGGTGCCCGGGGTAGCTGGTAAGCGTCCGGCACGCCGAGCACCGCCCGGCTCTCCATGGCCGAGAACGTCCGCAGCCCGATCCGGTACGACAGGTGGGACTCCAGGCCCCGCAGCCGCCCCTCGTCCAGCCGCTGCGAGGCCAGCAGCAGGTGGACCCCGAGCGAGCGGCCGACCCGACCGATCTGCACGAACATGTCGATGAAGTCCGGCCGGGCGGTCAGCAGCTCCGAGAATTCGTCCACGATGATCAGCAGGCTGGGCAGCGGGGCGAGGGGAGCACCGGCGGCGCGTGCTTTCTCGTAATCCCGTTGGGAAGCGTAGTTGCCGGCCGCCCGCAGCAGCTCCTGCCGGCGCATCAGCTCCCCCTGGATGGCGTCCAGCATCCGGTCCACCAGCGGAAGTTCGTCGGCCAGGTTGGTGATGACCGCGCTGGTGTGCGGCAGCCGGTCCAGGCGGGTGAAGGTGGCCCCGCCCTTGAAGTCGACCAGGACGAAGTTGAGGATCTCTGAACTGTGGGTGACCGCCAACGCCAGCACCAGCGTGCGCAGCAGCTCGGATTTCCCCGAACCGGTGGCGCCTACCAGGAGGCCGTGTGGCCCCATCCCGTCCTGCGCCGACTCCTTCAGGTCGAGCTCCAGGGGGCGGCCATCGGCGGTCACTCCGATCGGCACCCGTAGTCGGTCGCGATTGGAGCGGGCGCTCCAACTCGCGGCCAGGTCGAACTCGTACGGATCGCCCAGACCGAGGAGATCGGTGAGTTCCAGGGAGGTGGCTAGCGGCTGATCGGTGACGGACAGGGCGGATTGGCGCAGCGGCGCCAGCTGCCGGGCCAGAGCGCGCATGGCGGTCTGGGACAGCGCATCCGCGCGTCCGATCGGGGTTTCCCCGTCCATGGTCCGGCTGGTGAGGGTGCCGTCCTCAGCGATGGCCAGCACCAGGGTCGTGGGGTCGAGCAGCCGGGGCGGCGGGGTGGCCAGGTCCACCACGGTGACCCCCTCCAATCCGCCGTCGACCAGCAAGTGCTCCGAATTGCCGGGATCGCCGCCGTCGAGGAACACCACCAGGTGCGCCATCCCCTCGATCGGGGTGCTCTGGGGGTCGAACCGGGGTCGGTTGGCCAGTATGTCCTCCAGCATCGCCTCTAGCGCGGACACGCTGGGGGTGACCAATCGTAGCTGCCCTAGTCCGTCCAATTTGTTGGGATGCATGGCGTGTGGTAGCCACTTGGCCCATTCCCAGGCCTCCCGCTGTTCCGGTGCCACGCAGTAGGCCACGAGCACGTCGCTGGGGGCGTGGAACACGGTGAGTTGGGCGGTCAGCGCCCGAGCCAGGGCGCGCCGGCGCTCCGGGTCTCCGGTGACGTAGATCCGGGAGAATCCCCGCAGTGCCACCGCCACCGGCAGGTTGGGCACGGTGGCGTAGGCGGTGACGAACTTGCGCAGCGCCATCGCGCACACCGGCTCCAGCTCGTCCACCGACTTGGTTTCCGGCGGTACCAGCGGGGTGGCGAGCTCCTGTGCGCCGAGGCCGATCCGGACCACCGTATGGTCCCAGTCCCCGGGGCGACGCTCCCACAGGCGGGCACTAGACACTGTGGACCATAGCCGATCGGGATCCGGATGCCGGTAGAACATGGCCCGGCGCTGCTGCTCCACCGTCTGCCGGACCTGGGCCCGGAGCTGGCTGAGGCGGCGCAGATAGCGGCGCCGATTCAGAATCATCTCCTGCTTGTTGGCGCCCTGCCCCTGTTGGTTGAGGAACTGGAACGCCACCATGCCGAGGATGCCCAGCCCGAACATGGCGCCGGCCACGTAGATGATCGGACCGGTGCGCATCCCCATGCCGGCCCCCATCATGACCAGCATGCCGCCGACCATCCCCAGCATCGGCAGCACCATCAGCAGCCGGGTCCAGTTCCGACCGGCCGGAGGGGGAACCTCCGGTGGCGGATCCAGCACTACCTCACCGGTGGGGAGGGGCGGTGCCGGCTGTCGAACCGGTCGCTTGACGATGACTGTCGTCAATACACATCCTCCTGCGTGGCCTGCCGGCCAGACCGATCAGGAGTGTCCGCTTGCGGGACACCCCTATCATCCCAGTAACCTCTCTCATAGCCTCGTGCGCGTCACATGACACCATCCGGGCTTTGCACGGCGTTGACACTTCCCGCGGCGCCGGCGGCCCACGGCCCCAGGCTGGGAGGTTGACGACGTGGTGACGGCACCCGGCGCAACATTGACCAGAGTCACCATCAAAGTCCGCGATCGATGGATCGACGTGGCGCTGCCCGGTGACGTACCACTGGTAGAGCTACTGCCACACCTGCTCCGCCACGCCGGCGAGGACGCGGCGGATGCCGGGGAGCGGCACGCGGGATGGCTGCTGCGGCGCCCCACCGGCGAGGCGTTGGAGGCGGACAAGACCCTCGCCGCCCAGCAGGTACGCGACGGGGAACTGTTGCAACTGGTGCCCGGCGAACTGGAGTGGCCTGAGCCGGAGTACGAGGACCTGGTGGAGACCATCGCCAGCGGGGCCCGCCGGTACGGACGTAGCTGGGGGAACGCCGCCACCCGCCGGGCCGGGCTGGCGATGGCCGGCGTCGGGCTGGGCGCCGGGTTGCTGCTGGTGCCGCTGCTGCGGCCACCGTGGCTGGTGCCCGGACTGGTGGTGCTCGCGGTCGGGGTGGTCCTGCTGGCGGCGGGGGTGCTGGTGGCGCGGGCGGTGGGGGACGCCCGCGCCGGGGCGGTGTTCGCCGGGGTGAGCCTGCCGTACGGGTTCGTCGGCGGCTACCTGCTGACCGGCCCCACGCATGCGCCGGTGACCGAGTTCGGCGCCGGCCAGGTGCTGCTGGGGCTGACCGTGACGCTGCTGTTCGGCATGGTCGGTTACCTGGGGGTGCCGGTGGTGGGCCGACTGTTCACCGCCGCGATCACCGCCAGCCTGTTAGGGATGCTGGGGGCGGTGCTGGCCGGGCCCCTGTCGGTCGACGGCGCGGCAGCGGTGGTGCTGACGGTCGGGATCGGACTGCTGCCCGCCTACCCGCTGCTGGCGATCCGGCTCGGCCGGCTACCGCTGCCGGCGCTACCGCAACGGTCGGCGGACCTGCTGGCGGATGACCCGCCCCCGCCCACCCCCGAGGTGTTCGCCGCCGCCGCCCGCACCGACGAGCTCCTGACCGGGTTGCTGACCGGGATGGCGGCCAGCGGTGTGGTCGCATTGGGATTGCTGGCGGCACACGGCGGCCTCTCCCGACTGCTGCTGGTGGGGGCGGCCGGGGCGGCCCTGCTGCTGCGGGCCCGGCTGTTCCCGATTCCGCGGCAGCGACTGCCGCTGCTGGGCGCCGGTCTGGTGGCGGTGGCCGCGCTGGTAGCGGCACAGGCATCGACCATGGACGGTAACGCCCCGGTGTTGGTGACCCTGCTGGCGCTCGTGGCCACCGGGCTGTTGATCGCCTTCCTCGGCCTGGTCTACAGCCGCCGTCGCCCCTCGCCCTACCTGGGGCGGATCGGAGACGTCGTGGACGTGGTAGCGATCATCGCGTTGGCGCCGTTGACCTGCTTCATCACCGGTTTCTTCCAGTACGTGCAGGGTCTGTTGGCGGGAGTGCTGTAATGGCCAGCCGGCGCGACCAACTCCACTCGTACCAGTTCCTCATGCAGCGGGTGATCTCGTCGATCATGCTGCACGAAACCGATCCGGAGCAGACGCCGCTGCGGCGCGGGGTCGGGGCGGTGTTCGCCGGTGTGATGATCTCGGTGCTGATCGCCGCCGGGTTCGGGGTGTACGGGATCCTCACCGGGGTCGAGGCCAACCGATGGCGGACCCAAGGGGCGGTCATCATCGAACGCGAGACCGGCGCCCACTACGTCTACCAGGAGGGTGGGGTGCTGCAGCCGGTCCTCAACTACGCCTCGGCGCTGCTGGTCAGCCGAGGCGGCGACGCCCACCGGGTGGCCGGCCGGAGCCTGACCGAGTTCCCCCGGACCGTGATGGTGGGGATCCCCGGCGCGCCCGACGCGTTGCCGCCGGCCGGGCGGGTGACCGGTGCGGCCTGGTCCTGGTGCTCCAGCCTGGAGGACGGCGGGTTGGGCCGCCCCGCGCCGCTGACCACCCTGCTCGTGGGGCGGTCGGTGCCGGGGGGCGAGCCGCTGGGGGAGCGGGGGCTGCTGGTGCGGCACGCCGACACCGGCACCCATCATTTGATCTGGCGGGGGCACCGATACCAGCTGGGTGAGTCTGATCCTGAACCGCTGATCCGCTCCCTGTACGGCTTCCATGCGGACGTGGTGGAGGTCGGGGCCGCCTGGCTCAACGGGCTGCCAGCGGGGCAGGCGATCGTACCGGTGGATCCGGAGCGGATCGCCGAGTGGGGGGAGCCGTCCGCAGCGGTCCCCGGCTACACGGTCGGTGACCTGGTGCATCACCGGGTGGCCGGCGGCCAGCAGTACTACCTGGTGCTGGCGGACGGGCTGGCCCACCTCACCGAACTGCAGATGATGCTGCTGCAGGCGGCCCAGCCCGCGGAGCCGGTGGCGATCCCGGTAGCGGTGGTGAACCGGACACCGACCAGCGACGCGCTGGCCCCCACCCGTACCGGGGTCGCCCCACCGGACTCCCCGCCGGAGCTGGCCGTACCCGAGGCGGGGAGCGAGGTGACGGTGTGCGCGGAGGTGGCGGACGCGGCCACCCCACCGGTGGTCACCCTGGGAGGCGACCGGGCCGCGTTCGCGGGGGCCCTGCCGACCCCGCGCGCCTCGGAGACCGGGGTACCGCTCGCGGACCGGGTGGTGGTGCCGCCCGGTCAGGGCGCACTGGTACGGGTGCTGCCCGCGCCCCAGTCCCCGGTCGGCAGCTACCAACTGGTCACCGACGCCGGGATCCGGTATCCGGTGCCGACGGAGGAGATCCTGGGCTGGCTCGGATACTCCGCGGCCCTGGCGGTGGAGCTGCCGGTCGGGGTGGTGCAGCAACTGCCCGCCGGCCCCACCTTGGATCCGGACGACGCTCACCGCCCCGCGGTGGGGTGACGGCCGTCGGTCTGGTCGGATGGTCGATGGCGTGTGGTCGGTGCGGCGGATCAGCGCCGGCCGGGTGGGCCGAGGGTCGCCAGTTCGGTGGCGGAGAGGTGCACCCAGGCGTACCGGGTCCGATGCGGAGACAGCACCGCCAGCATGTCGTTGTGCAGCACCTGGAGCGCATAGCTGGTCTCGGCCGGCAGGCGACAGATACCGGCCAGCCCGTCCGCTTCCGCTGCGGACAGCCGCTGGGTCAGCACCAGCCCGGCCTGGTGGATGTGGGCGGCCCGGGGCGGGGTCAGTTCCGGCAGCACCGTGAGGGCGGTGGTCCAGGCCGGTAGGGGAGCGCTCTCCGGGGACGGCTCGAGTCCGGTCAGCGCGGGGCCGGATACCAGCAGCAGCGGGGCGTCCCCACTGCCGCCGGTGGAGAGAGGATCGTCGGGGGCGCGGACCGTGATCCGGTCGTTGCGTGCCGATGCGCGCCGGCCCAGTTCGAGCCAGCCACCAGGGTCCGTCGTCGACACCACGGCCCGGGCGCCGAACGCCAGCGCCCGGAACACCAGCAGCCGGGTGGCCCAACCGGCCCCGATCAGGACCACCCGGGTGGGCTCCGGTTGAAACAGGGGCAGCGCCACCGGGTGGCCGGCCTGGTCGCGACCGATCAGGAGCCCGAACGACGCATGGGTCAGCTGGAGTCGGTCCAACTCAGCTGGGGAAGCCACGTGGGCGCCGATCCGCAGCCGCGGCAACCGCCGGTGCCGACGGATCCGCCACATCGGTTCCGGGAGCGGCCGGGGCGCCTCCGGACCGGTCGGCTGCCCCGGGGGACGGTGCGGTGGCACCGCCCCTGGGGCAGCGATCACCGCGGCGAGCGGGGTCGCCGCGGCCGCCTGGTCGGTGCCGGTCGACGCCTCCTCAGCGGACCCCGCCGCGGAGGCGGACGCGCGGTGCGGAGAAGCCTGGTTGGTGTCGGTGGCGGCCGGCTCCGGAGCAGTCCCGGCGGCGGCATGCGCCGATGGCGCCCCGCCGCCGAGCACCGGTGGCTCCGGGACCGCCGCCGCCGGAGGCAGCACCACCGGGCCGGGCGGGCGCGGGTCCGCCGGCTCCGCAGCCGGTTCCCACCGCACCGGGGCGGATCCGCGCGCGGCGGGTTGGTCCGAAGAGGTGGATCGGTCCGAATGGGTCACAGGGCACCTCCGCCCGTTGGCGCGGTGGCGTACACCCCGAGCGCGTGCTCGCCGTCGAGCGGGAACAGCTCGCCCCCCATCCGTTCCGCGAGCTGGACCGCGTACCCGCAGATCTGCTCCCACTGCTCCGGGGCGGCGGCGATCCGGATCAGGCAGCGCAGCTCACCGCGGCCCGCCCCGTCCGCCTGGCCCGTCAACAGCAGGGCGGTGCTGACCCAGGCCCCCGGTAGTTCCGCCAGCGCGGCCAGCAGTTCCGTACCCCGTACCGGATCCGGCCAGGTGCGCAGCCAGAAGCAACGGTGCACCAACCGGTCCGAGCGCCAGGACCGCCAGCGCTCCCGCTCCGGGGAGCGGGTCTGCCCCGGGGCCAGGTCACAGGCGCGGGTAAGCGCGGTGAGCAGCTCGTCCGGATCCAGGGACCGGGGCGGCAACCCGCGTCGTCGCAGCGCCCGCCCTACGCGCCGGGTCAGCTCCCCCAACACGGTCGGTATGTCGACGCTCGGGTCTCGCCGGTCCACCAAGGAATCCGCGACGATAGCGGCGTCCAGGCGAACCGCCACCCACAGGGTGTGGGTCTTGGCGGCGCCGTGCTCCCCGCGGGCTTCGGGGCCGGGGTCGGTCGCCGGTACGGACTGGGAGAGCACCTGGACGACCGCACCGGGCTGTTCAAAACTGCCCGCGATCCTGGCCAGCGCGGCGAGCGGCACCGGGGGCTGGGCGCCCGCGGGGGGACCGGGTACCTCCAGCACCATGAACCAGCCGGCACCGTCGCTGCCGAACCCCACCGGAGGGTCGTCGACCGCCGGTACGCCGCGGACGTCCAGGTCCGGTACCAACTGTCCCAAGGCCAACAAGCGGGGGTCCGACCGACGGTCACTCACCAGCCCCCGCCGCTGCCGGAACCGCCACCACAGGGCGATCCAGGTGGTCAGCCACCGGCCGCGCCAGCGGCCGAATCCGAGCACGAGGACCAGCAGACAGACCAGCCCCCCGAGCAGCGCGGTGCCGACTCCCCGTACCACCAGCAGGAGCAGCCCGATCTGAGTGACCTGGAACAGCAGGAGCCGCCCCACCTCCAGCGCGCCGATCCGGCCCGGGAGGCGCCGAAGACGAAACCAGGGCCGGTGCGCGGTCGCGGGAGGAGGCGGTGCCGGCGGCCGAGCCGACGCCGGCACCGGCCGCCGGTCGGGCACGCCCCTGGCCCGGGGCGCGTGGGTCACCGTCACCCGCGATCGCCGTCCTCACCACTGGAAGCACGTCCGCCGGGCCTACCGCCGGCACCCTGACTATGTCCCGCGCCGCTGGCGCGGACCTGGCAGGGCGAGGGTTCGCCGCTCCGGGAAACCGGCGGCACCGTGGCGGGCGTAGCCCCGACTACTGTTTGGGTACGGGAGTCGCCTGGGTCAACCGGGCGTGGAGCGCCTCCGCGCGCGGGTCCCGCATCTCCGCCAGAATCACCCGGGCCTCCCTCCAATGGGTGCGTGCCTGGGCGGTGCGGCCCAGCCCCGCCAGCGCGGCCCCGAGCAGTTCGTGGGTGCTGGCCTCCCCGGAGCGGTAGTGCGCCCGCCGATAGTGGGCCAGCGCTTCCTGCAGCGGGGACACCGCTTCCTCGTACCGCTGGTCTCGCAGCAGCGCCAGCCCGAGGTTGAACAGCGACTGCGCCACGCCGAACGGGGTGGGCCGGTTCTGTTGAAGTTCTATTGATTTACGTAGATGTATGATCGCCTGGCGGTAGTCACCCTGCGCGATCAAGGCCATGCCCAGGTTGCTCAACACCCGGGCCTGCGCGGTCGCGCTGTCCAAGATGTCGACCAACGCCAACGCCTCGGTGAGGTGCGCCACCGACCGGTCGCACTCCCCCCGGATGCCGTACGCCACCCCGAGATTGTTCAGCGCCCACAGCTGGTGCTCCTGGTCCTGGATGGAGCGGCTCACGGCCAGCGAGCGTTCGAGGAGCGCGATGGCGCGGTCGAGATTACCGACCTGGCCGTGCGCGGCGCCGAGGTCATTGAGGGCCACCGCGGTGCCCCGCTGATCAGCGCCGCGGGTGGCCGCGGTCAACCCGGCCTCGGCGGTCCACAACCACTCATCCCAGCTGCTGGTCCGCTCGAAGTAGTGCCGCAGGGTCGCCGGCAGCTGCCAACCCACCCGCCACAGCTCGTAGTCCAGCGCCACCCCCACCGCCGCTACCAGGTTGGCGTGCTCCGTCACCAACCACTGGAACGCGCCCTGGTCGTCAGCGAACGGCAGCGGAGGAGCGGTCGCCGCCTCGCTCGGCAGCAGCACCCGCCGTCCCGGGAACAGCAGCTGCTGAGCGGCGTCGGCGATGCGCACATACCACTCCAGCAGGTGCTGAAGCGCCTGGCGGCAGGCGTCGAGCCCGTCGGCGTGGGCGAGTTCCCGGGCGTACTCCCGCAACAGATCGTGGAGCCGGTACCGACTGCCGGAGCTGACCACCACCAGATGTTCATCGACCAGCTGGTCGAGGATTTCCTGGGCGGAGGCGGAGGAGATGCCGGCCAGCACGGCGGCGCTGTCCGCGGTGAAGTCCTGCCCCGGGTGCAGCCCCAACCGCCGAAACACCCGCTGGGCGGAAGCGGGGAGGGCCCGGTACGACAGGTCGAACACCGCCCGCATCCGGCGGGTGCCGGCGGCGAGTTCGGACAGCCGGCTGCGTCGATCGGTCAGCCGCGCGGCCACGTCCGCCAGGGTCCAGGCGGGGCGAGCCTGGAGCCGGCGGGCGGCCAGTGCGACCGCCAGCGGCAACCGGCCACATAGCTCAATCACTCGATCGGTAGCGGCCGGATCCGCCGCCACCCGCGCCTCCCCGACCACGTGGCGGAGCAGAGCCCGGGCCTCCGGCAGGGTGAAGGCGTCCAGGGGCAGGGTGTAGGCACCGTCCAGTGCCAACGCGCGCCGACTCGTGACCAGGACCAGGTTGGTGGGGCTGGCCGGGAGCAGCGGGGCGATCTGCTCCTCGTCGGCGGCGTTGTCCAGCAGGATCAGCGCGTTCTTGCCGTACAACCGATCCCGGAACAGGGCCGAGCGGCCGGCCACATCAGCCGGGATCTCGTGGCTCGGCACCCCGAGCAGGTGCAGGAACGAGGCGAGCACCGCCGCTGGCTCGGCCGGGGGCTGGTCGGCGTGCCCATGCAAATCCACGTAGAGCTGCTGGTCGGCGTACCGGCCGGCAGCCAGCAGCTGGTGAGCGAAGTGGATCGCCAGCCGGGTCTTGCCCACCCCCGCCATACCCTGGATGGACAGCAAGGTCACCGCGGTGGCGCCGTCCCCACTGATCGGTAGCCACGCGTGTAGCTGGCGCAGCTCCGCTTCCCGCCCGGAGAAGTCAGCGATGTCCGGTGGCAGCTGCCGGTAGGCGCTGGCCGGCATCGCCTCTGGGCGATGGATCTCCTGCCGGAGCACCCGCCGATGCGCGGCGGCGAGCTCCTGGCCCGGGTCGGTGCCCAGCTCATCCGCCAGCCGGCGGCGTACCGACTCGTACAGGGTCAGCGCCTCGGCCTGCCGACCGCTGCCCGCCAGCGCCACCATCAGCCGGGCATGCGCCGCCTCGTGCAGCGGGTTGTCCGTCACCACCCGGCGCAGCAGCGGCACCACTTCCTCGTGCCGGCCGAGTTCGTCGGCGACCGTGGCGTACTCCACCACCACCGTCTGCCATTCCTGGTTGAGCCCGACCACCACCGGGTCGTTGGCCAGGGCGGTGAGGCAGGAGAGCACCTCGCCGCGCCAGATCCCGACCGCCTCCGCGTACAACTGGTGGGCCTGGGACAACTCGTGCAACGCCCGTTGCCGGCGCGCCCGGCGGATCAGGGCCCGAAACCGCAGCAGGTCGAGCTGATCCTCCGCAACGGTCAGTTGGTACCCGCCGCTGACGGCGACCAGCGTCGGCGCGGTGGCGGCGGGATTGGCCGGTTGCAGCCGCCGGCGCAGCCGGGAGATGCGGGTGGGCAGCACCTCCGCGGCGGTTGGGGGTGGGTCGGGCCCCCACAGCCGGTCGATCAGGAGCTCGCGGCTGACCGGGCGGTTGGCTGACAGCGCCAATAGTCCGAGCAGGACACGTTGCGTCTCGGACCCCAGTTCCACCTCGGCCCCGTCCACCCGGACCAGCAGCGGACCCAGCACCCCGATCCAGACCGCGTCGGCCCGGTCGCGGCTGGCCTGTCCCAGTTGGAGTAGTTCCTCCGTCTCCCCCTGGGTAAGCCCCAGCGCCACCGCCAGCCGCCGCAGGGTCTGCGGACGGGGGCTGACCACCCGGCCCTGTTCGACGTCCCGTAGCCCGGCCACACTGAGCCCCGCCAAATCGGCCGCCTCTTGCTGCGTAAGCCCAGCCCGGCGCCGATAACCTCGCAGGACGTCTCCCAACCGCCCGGATCCCGCCATCCGCATCACCGTCCCGCCCCGGTGGATTGTGGGCGGCGCGAGCGTCCGCCCGCTCTGCCGCGTGTTACGTGTCCGTAGCTTCTCCGTACATCCTCTCAGGTGTCCGCAAGGGCCTCCGTTGACCAGCGGCTTCACAGACCGACCCCGATGTGCGGCTGCCCGGGTGGTGTCAGCTTCACCGGAGAGCGTGAGAGGTACCACAGGAAGGAGGAGTGGCCGTGTCCCACTTCGAGCTGGAGGAAGCCGCGGTCGCCGACTGTGAACAGCGGCTGTTCGACACGGGTATCCGCGTCAACCAGGAGGCGGCCCGGGCCGCCGACGCGATCGGTGCCGCCGACTGGTCCGGTAGCGCGGGCGCCACCGCCCGGGACATGCAGTACGGGCCGTTCACTGACACGGTGAACAAACTGCACGCGGAGATCAACCACATCGCCGAGATGCTCGGGCTCGGTCGGAAAGCCACCGTGGCCCAGGACATGGATGCGGGCCTGAGCCTGCAGCGGATCCAACCGGACGGCGCTGGCATGAACTTCAGCCGGCTGTAGCTCCGGTACCGCCATTGACCTCTGAGGACGAGGAGGAACAACTATGGGGCCCCTGCGGTACACCCCGGGGATCGACGCCGCTGGTGACGAGGTGATCGGCCACGCCGGTGCGATCCGGCAGGCTGGGGAGGAGATGTTCACCTACCTGAACCAGATGTGCGAGAGCGGACAGCTTCGAGGCGAGGGGATCGAGAAGGCGCTGCGTGAATCGCACCAGCGGTGGAACATCGCGTGCGACGAGTTCGCCGCCAAGGAGGAGCAGTTCGGCATCGCGGTCAAGGACGCCTACGCGAACATGATCGCCACGGACATGCGGTACGCGAGCTACTTCTGACCGGACCCCAGCCTGACGCGGCACCCTCACCGCGACGACCAGGAAGCCGGCCCGACGGAGTCCACCTCCGGGGTCGGCTTTCCCCGTCGACGCGTCAGCGAGAGCCGTGGGGCTGCCGCCGTTCCGGGAACAGCGGCATCGGTGGTTCGGGGTGCGTGGCGTCTGGCCGATCCATCGGGACCGGCGCCAGCCCCGCCCGCCACCGTCGACGGTGTCCCCGGGGACCGAACCCCACCACCGCCGCCAGCAGCACCGCCAGCGCCACGCCCACCCCGGCCAACCGGAGCGCCAGCGTATGTCCACGCTGCCGCTCCTGCTCCTGAGCGCGCGCCTCCGGATCGACCGGCGGGGTGGTGTAGGCCGGCACCGGCACGGGTGGGCCGGCGGCGAGCTGCTGCACCACCGCCTGGTATGGATCGACGATCCCGTAGCCGTATCGGGGACTTCCCACCCCTTCGGGCGCCGGGGCGGCGGTGGCGAGCAGCCGGCGGGTGACCTCCGCCGCTGATAGATCCGGGTAGCGGGCCCGGACCAGGGCGGCCGCGCCGGCCACGTATCCGGCGGCGAAGCCGCTACCGGCGGCCGGCCCCCACCCGCCTCGGGGATAGGGGACGACCAGGTCGAGCCCGGGGGCGACCAGATCCACGTGCGCCGGGCGAGACACCTCCGCACTGCCGGTAGGGGTCAGCACCCCGACCCCGACCACCTCCGGCAGGGCCGCCGGAAACGTCGGCTGCTCCGCCGCCTGGCCGTCCACCCCGGACGGTTCCCCGACCGCCGCCACCACCACCGTGTCCGCGGCGACCGCCCGGTCGACCGCGGCCGCGAGGGTGTCGCTGCCGACCAGCGCCACCTCGGTCACGACGATGACGTCCGCGTCCCGGTCGACCGCCCAGTCGATCGCCTTCGCCAACACGTTCGGATCGACCGCGCCCCGCGCCGGTTGGTCGGTGGGGTACTGATCGCCCACCACCTTCGCCGACAGCAGGGTCACCCCCGGGGCGAGGCCGGCGAACGGATCGTCGGGGGCGGGGCGCCCGGCGATCAGCCCGGCCACTCCGGTGCCGATGCCGAGGCAGTCCGACCGTCCACTGGGTTGCCGCCGGTGTGGATCGACCGGAGAAACATCCACCGTGGCGACCGGGCGCGGCAGGCGCGGATGCCGGTCCACACCGGTGCTCACCACCGCCACCCGTTGCCCGGTGCCGTCACTGTGCGGCCATACCCGCTCCGGAACCAGCATGGAGGTGGCCCAAGGGGTGCCGGTCAGCGCCTCTCCGGACGGGAGACAGCCCGTGGCCGGTGGCTGAGCCGCACCGGGGGGACCCACGCCGGTGACCCACCCGACCGTGGCGACGGCCGCCAGGAGCGCGGTCAGGAGCACGGTGGACCGCCGTCGGCGCACCCGACGGCTCATCTGGCGACCCCCGGGGGTGAGGCCCGGTCACTCGCGGCACGGGGGGTACCGCCGGCCAGGACCGGCCCACCGGGCGTCTCCACCTCGAACACCGCCCGGTCGTCCGGTGGACCGGTCGGGGTCGACTGCGCGGGACTCGGTGCGGTGACCCGACGAGCGGCGGCGCGATCGACCGGCTGACCGGTGGCCGCGGCGGCGCGGGCAGCCCGCTGATCCACTGCGGCGGCCAGCCGGGCCGCGGCCGCGCGGACGGCGGCCAGGGCCGCCGGTAGCTCCGGCATCGGTCGCTGGGCCGGTTCCGCGGGGCGCTGCCCCGCCAGGATCGGGGCGGTGGTCGCGGGCAGGCCTTGGGTGAACTCCGACCGACGCTGGGCGAAGAACTGGCGGCGCTGCTCCTCCCGTTCCCGCAGCATGGCGGCCCGTCGTTCGGTGAAGGTCAATCGAGGACCGGTGCGGTGGGGGTTGGACAACACCGTCGGGGTACTCGGCAACGGCCCACCGGCCGGGGGCGGCGCCTCCGCCCGGCTCCCCGGGCGAGTCGGCGGACCGTCGGCCGGGTCCCCCAGGATGGCGTGCGTGGTGCCGACCGGGGGCGCGAACGGTCCGGTGGGGACAGCCGGGGCGCCAGCCGACCGCTTCGGAGTGGAGGAACGGCCGGGAGGAGCACCCCCGCCCGGCGGAGCACCCAGGCCGGGCGGCCCCGACCCGACGGTAGCGGGGCGGGTGGGTTGCCGGGTGGGCGGTGTGCCGGGCGGCGTCATGCCGGGTGGGCTACCGGCGCCACCGCGCTGGGGGTTGCCTCCCGGAGCAAGCGGTGTGCCGGGCGGCTGGGAGCCAGGACCGCCCGGAGGGACGGAGGGCGCGGTGACCGTCGGTGGCCTGAGGCCCGGGGGGACGCCGCTGCCGGGCGGCGCACCCACCCCCTCCGGCCCGGCCGGGCCGATCGCCGGGGGCGGCGGAAGGCCGCGAGCCGGCGCCAACACCCCTGACATAGCGCCGCCCGGAGCAGCGGGAAGGCGCGGGGCGAGCACGGCGGGAGCGGGCGGACGGATCCCCGGGACCAGGCCGCTCCGGGGCGGCAGGGCCGGTGGGGCGGCCGTGACCGGGGGTGGGGCGGTGGGGGCCGCCCCGGAGGGTGCGACCGCCGGTGGGGCTCCGGGGGCCGGCGGCGGAGCCACCCCAGGGGTGGGTGGTGTCACCCCAGGGGCGGGTGGTGTCACCCCGGGAGCGGGTGGCGGTGTTACCCCAGGGGACGGGGGAGCGGTGACGGCGGGGCGTGGCGGCGCAGACTGCGACGGCGTGGGCGGACGAGCGGCGCCGCCCGGCGGAGCGCCGACCGGGGGAGGAGGCGCCCCGGCAGCGGGGGCCGGCGGCGCCGCCGGTGGTATCCCGGGCAGCGCCGGCGGGTCCTGTCCGTAGGCCCGCGGGTGCATGATGGCGTTGATGGCCTCTATTTCCGGGAAGGTCACCGAGGAGAGGGTGCTGATGGCGCCGGAGTAGGTGTTGGCGATCTCCTCCGCCTCCGCCCGGGCCTCCACATGCCAACGGTTCACAAACAGCTGGCGGTTCGTGCCCGCACCGGCCGAGAGTCCCACCCGGGATTCCGCCTCCACCGTCACCGACGATTTATGGGTGTCGGTGGGACCGTTCACTCCCAGATCCCACGCGGTCATGGTAGCGACGTAGTCGTCGTACAGCTCCTGCATCCTCGCTTGGCCCGCCCGCATCACCTCCGCGAGTTCCGACAGGCCGCTGCTGAGGGTGGAGGCGGCCGCCGCCATGTCGTCGAGGTGGGTGACCAGCTGGTCGAACCGGTCCCGGTACGCGGCCTCCGCGGCCGGGGACTGCCAATCGACGAGGACCTCATCGGCGGTCCGGAGATCACTGGCGATCCCTTCGAGGGTTTCGGCCAGCGTCGCCCACTCCCCGGCCAGGGCCTCGGCCGTGCCGGGCTGCTCGCCTTGGATCTGGAGGTTGATGGCCTCGATCGTTTCCGCGATGAAGCCGGCAGAACCGGCTCCCGCGCCCCCATCCACTGGACCGAAACCACCACCGCCGGAGCGGTTCCGCGCGTCGAGTTCGTGAGGGGACGGTTCACCCATGGTCGCACTCCGGGAAAAGGTTCAGGCTGGGCGCTAGTTCGCGGTCATCGGCTCGCCGGGCTTCGGGTTCCGGGGGTGGTATGTCCCGTAGAACTCACCCGCTGGATCCGGAGTCGCCAGCACGTCCTCCATCTCCGCTTGTTGACGCTCGATCGCGGCGAGCGGGGCGCCCGCCGCGGGCTGCGCCGGAGTGGCGAACACGAGCTCCGGTGAGTCTCCGGCTTGGGCCCGGTGGTATTCCACTCGACCGTCCGCATAGGTGGTGACGTAGGAGCTGCGGAGAAGGTTGCCGTCAGAGTCGAAGTAGTCGGTCCGCGTGACCTGGCGTCGCCCGGCCCCATGGCCGAGGTAGTAGGTGTGGGTCTGCGGAGCCGCCTCACCGGCTTCGTCACCGCGGCCACCGGCGCCTCCGGACGGCTTCTGCCCACTTCCGGACTGCGCGAGGATGGTCTGGGATTCATCGATGAACGGAGAGAGGCCGGCGGGGCGGGCGGCTCCCGGCTCCAGGAACGCGAACTTCAGGGCGTCTTCATGGTCAGCGGCGTGGTATGCGTCCGCCAGGATGTGCAGCGCCGAGGAGAGGGCGTAGCAGCTGAGGACCAGGGCCTGGGCGGCGGCGGTGTAGTCGGACGTCGCCTGGACCACCAGGTCCTGAGCCTTGGCGCCGGGCTCGAACAGCTGTGGACTGAGGCGAGCCGGGGTGTGTTTCCCGTATCCGTTGATCATCGCACCACCGGAGTTACCAGACCCGGGTTGTCCCGTGGCGCCACCGGCATCCTTCGCCGCGGTGGTGAAGGCATCGGCGACACTGCGTAGATCGTCCGGGGTCACGTCGAGTGTTCCCATGCCGGGCTCCCTCCACTAGTGCGGACTGATAGCAGCCTGGAGCAGGAGTTATGCATTCCGGGCGTCGGCTGCCCGTACCGTTTCCGTACCCCGGTCCACCCCGGTGGGCAGGCCACCGCCGTGACCTGCGAAACCTGCGCCGTTCCCCCAGTGTGGGGAGTGTTCCATGGCTGACACCTCGACGCGTGATCCTGAATTGACCTTGTGGAGGTCACCATGGAGCTGCCTAGCGACATGCCCAGCCCGGACACCATCCGGGGCATCGTGAGCGACTTGCAGAAGGCGCTGGCGAATGCCTCCCGGACCCGGGAACGCATGCTGGAACTGTCCGGCACCGCCTGGTCCGACGACGGCATGGTGAAAGTCACGGTCGGTCCACGCGGACAGCTCGTTGATATCGACATCGATCCCCGGGTGTTCCGGAAGCCGGACTCACAGGCGCTCCGGGCGTCGATTCTGGCCGCCAACCACGCCGCGGTCCAGCAGGTCCTCGCGGAGATCGAGCAGCTCATGCTGGAGCAGCTGCCGCCCGAGCTGGCCGAACTACGTGCCCGGTACGACCCGGAGGCGGAGGACCCGATTCGGCGCAACCTGCTCATGGACGCGGATGTGCTGGCGAGGCGGAGGGTCGACCAACCATGAACTACTTCCTGGAGATTCTCGACTGGGAAGGGGCGCAGTCGACGAGCGCGTCACTGAGCGCCCTGGGGCAGCGACTTCAGCCCATGGAGGCACCCCCCGAGCCCCATTGGGGGGATGACAAGTTCGGGCAGGCGATGCAGGCGCAGTTCCCCGCAGAGCTCGCGGCCACGGTCCCGGTCACCCAGATCGGGCTGAAGGAAGCGATCGAACAACTCGGCGAAGTCCTTTCGGAAGCGTTGGCCGAGTTCCAGGAGCAGGATGACGCCGCCGCTGATGAGCTGCGGGCGATCTGATCGCCTCGGTCCGGTGCTACCTGACGATGGCCGGCCGGGGTGCCGGACCGGCGGCTGTTGGTGAGGCGCGATGTTCCATGACGACCTGGAATACGCGATCCAGGACTTCTTCCTCCAGGTCGATGACGCCATCCGGGAGCTGAACCAGTGGTGGTACGAGTGGGGACCAGCGTGGCTTACCTGGATCGGTGGCGGTAGCAGTAACTTTCCGGTACCGCCGTTCGCCCATTTCACCTATCAGGCGTTCGTCGGAGCGAATCCGCGGGCGGATGAGCAGAGTCTGATCGAGGCGGCGGAATATTGGCAGTCGCATGCCGAGCAGACCATCGAGATCACCGAGGAGTTCGTGGCGCTTACCCGCGCCCTCGACTCGAGCCTCTCCGGCGTAGCGGTGCCGATGGTGGCCAACCAACAGGCCACGGAGATTGCTCGGGGTCTCACCGGCTTGGCGCAAACCCAAGCGAGTATCGCCGTCGGATTGATGCAGTTCGCCGCCCATACGATCGGCGCTAAAGCGGCGTACCTCAGTCAGGTTTTGCTGATCATGGCGGAGCTGGTGGTCGCCATCATCTCCGCGCTCTTCACGCTGGGCGCGTCTCTCGTCGTGGCGAGCGCCCGGGCCATCAACATGGCCATAAATATTTGGAGGACATTAGACAAGTTCATCGATCTGATTCGGCAGGTCGGATTCAAGGGCGCATTGCGGAGCTTGCGGCCGGCGCCGAAACCGGCCCTCGCGCTACCGCGGGCCCACTGGCCAGGTATGAGCGGGCTCCTGCGAAGCGGCGCCCAGGGAATCAGGAACGTGGCGCTGGCACCGGGGCGGTGGCTTTCCCCGAGCAGGGTCGCGGGGCAACGCGCCGCGGGGCAGATTCAACGCGCAATGATCAAGGAAGCGCGTCAGCACGGCGCCGGCCTGGTGCAGATCGCCCAGCTGGGCTCCCGCCGGATGCGTACCACCATCGCCCGGTCGCTCACCCAGCAGCTGCGGGGACGGGGGCCGCTCACCACGCCCCCGCGCGGAGTGACCTCGACTCAGCTCAATCTGGCGAACAACGCTGTCCGGCAGGCGGTCGATGGTGGACTGACCACCTGGTCGGTGATCCGACAGGGACTGATCGGCTACGGCGTACGCAGCGCGCTCATCTATGGCGTGAGTGGCTGGGTGATCAAGGAGACGGTCACCCATGCGACCCTGTGGCAGTTGCAGGTGAATGACCTGTGGGATCGGGCGGATCAGGTGCCGGGCATAGAGGTGCCGCGATACCGGTCCAGGATTGGTGAACTCGCTGGTTCGGTGGTCGGCGCCGGGCTCGGGGGCGCGCCGCTGGCGCTGGGCGCCACCACTCCCCAGATGATGCTCATGGGCGGGATCGGGGGTGGGCTCGGTTACGTCGGTTCCCGGTTCACCGAAGCGCTGTTCGACGACAACCTCAGTGTGTGGGACCTCGGACGGGAATTCTCGGGCCTGTTGCGCGCCGGTGGGGCCGACAACCTGCAGGAGGCGATCATCCAGGGCGCGCTCGGTGGGGTCTGGGAACGGTACATCGGCGAACGGGGGATGGACGACGTCCGAGCCGGCTTCGCGGAGCTCACGTATGCCGCCAGTGACATCCGGGGAGCGCGAGACCTCAGCGGGATGATCGGCACCCTCAGCATGGCCGATCTGCTCAACCCGGCGATTGGTTCTCTGCCGAGTATGTCGCATACCGGGGCCGTACCCAGTGTGAACTCGGGGGCCTCCGGCGCAATCCCCGAGGCCGGCCGGGCCGTCTCGTCCACCACCACGCACAGCGGTGCCGCGTCGGGAGCGGGCACCAACTCAGCCGGGGAGAAAGGCGAAGGCGCCGCGGCTACGTCCACTTCCGATCCCCCCTCCCCGGTGGAGCCGCGTGCCCCGCAGTCGACGTCGGAGGCGTCGGCCTCAACACCGGCGGAGGCGTCGCCCCCGCCCGCGGAGAGGCAGTCTGACGCACCGGCGCCGTCACCGGTGGCGGCGCCGGCGCCGGCTGGTTCGCCCACGGGGGGAGACGCGACCTCCACCCCCGAGTCCGCATCCGCGGCGCCGGTATCCGAGTCTGAAGCTGCCTCACCCGCCCCCGAACCGGATCCGGACCGCACCCGCTCCGCCGCTCCGCGGATCGGTGACACCCATCCCGGCCCCACGCGTCACCACGCACCCCCACCCCGCCCCGACCTCAGCACCGTCGAGCTGGCGGACGACCAGCGGCAGCGGTTGGCGCACTCCCTCCGCGAGCAGGCGGTGCAGGCCGAAAGCGACCGGCAGGCGGCGGAGGAGGGTCGGCTCCGTCAGTTGTTCCGACGGACGGATCACCGACCGGACCTCGCTGAGGCCACCACCCCGGTACTCTCCTGGTCGCCCGATCAATTCGCGGAGGCGGTGGACGCGGTCCTGGCGCAGGCCGCCGCCGACTCCGGCAGGAATACCTGGAAGCCCATAGGGGATGCCTGGCACGCCCAGGGCACCTACGAAGGGCAACGGTTCACCGTGGAGATCGGGGCGGACGGCGCGGTACGCGCCGCCTACCTGGGAGGATTCCCGGAGACCACCACCGCCACCGCCCCGGACGGAACCCCACTCCCGGACGGCGCGGATCCGTCCCTGGCCACGCAGGGCCTGTCCGGCCTGTTCCATCAGTTGGTGGACGAGGGGCACGCCACGGTCGACCGGGACGCCGGCATCGTCACCTTCTCCCTGTCGGACGGCTCCGTGCTGGACGTACGGTTCGCTGTGGACGCTCATGCACCGGAGGGGCACTGGTACGTCCAGGGCGGCCGGCACGAGTTCACCCCGGCCGGTTGGCAGCAGCGGGAGCCGGTGACGATCGTCCTCGCGGGCGAGGTCCGTACCGACCAGACCGCGGTGGTGGCTGACCTGCGGAGGCAGGTACTGCAAGCGTTGAGCCAGGTGGTGGCGGAGCTGCCCGGGCCGATCAGCGCCCGCGCCACGTCGCCGGGGACCGGGCGCACCACCGGGGCCGTCGTCGCCCCACCGGGCACGACCTGGCAGTCACTACCGACCACGGTGCACACGCCGCCTCCTCCGGAGAGTCCGTCCACCACCGAGGCACCGGACCCGGCACAGTTGCTGGCGCAGACCTTCCAGCGGTTCCAGGCGGGTGAACTGACGCTGGACACCACCGGGGAGTCGCCCGCGCCGGCACCGGACACGGTGGTGGCGATCTCCGGGGATCCGGCCAGCGGGATCAAACTGGCGTACTACGCCGACGGCAGCACTGTCGCCTTCACGGTCGAGACCGCGGCGCTGCCGCCGGGCGAGGTGATCGTGAAGCCGGCCCAGTGGGTGTCCGACGGGCAGCACTGGCGGCAGTGGAACGCCACCCAGATCCTGGTGCCGGAGACGGTGACCGGGGACCCGGCTACCGCCGCGGAGCAGGTCGCCTCCCAGGTAGCGGCCGGTCTGCGGGCCCAACACGCGACCCTGCCCGGCAACGACACCCCCCACCAGCGGTTCAACCGGATCGCACTGGCGCAGTGGCAGCGGGCGGTGCAGGACGGGCCGGTACCGATCAACCCTCGGGCGGTGCCCCCGGCCGATCCGTTCCAGGTCGTCGGCGAGAGGGTCCCGGTTGATCAGGTGGTGCCGGTGGTGCTGGGGGATGATCGGATCTTCGTCCGGTTCCAGTTCCCGACCACCTCGGATGAGGCCCAGTTGACCCTGCCCCACCTCGGCCTGCTCGACGGCCAGGTGTGGCAGCTGTCCCCGGCCACCATCACCCTGCCCGACCTCCCGCCCGCCGCACGGACCTGGGACCATCCGCTGGTACGGGCCGCGCTGCACCAACTCCAGGAGGCGGTGGCCCAGGTCGGGCCGGTGAACATCGACGCGCTCCGGATGGAGCACACCCCGGCGAGCGCGCCGCTGGCCAGGGCGCTCGCCGACCTCCGGCTCGGCGAACGAGCGCTGCGACCGTTGCTCCTGGCGGACCCGCTGCCGGCGACCGCCACCGGGACGGAACCGGCCGGGCCCCGGTACCTGGTGCGGATTCCCGGCGAAGTCGACCTGGCCGGCGGCGCCCAGACGGTGCTGGACGGTCTAAGGGAACGCGGTTACCAGCTCGAGGCGGTCACCGACCAGTGGGCGAGCACCGGCGAACCCGGGCTGGTGGTGACGGTCCGTCCCCCCACTGAGGACGGCGGCACCGGTGAGGTGGTCGCGCTGCGGCTGCTGCCTCCGGAGGGAGTGGTCGCCCGCCAGGAGGTGGCCCGTCAACTCGAGGAGCAGCCGCGACCGCCGGAGGAGGTCCGGCGTCTGCTGGACCTGTACGCCGGACGGCAGCGCCCGGTCGGGCTAGCGGAGTTGGTGAGCCGGGACACGGCGCCGCCCTCCTCCGACCCCTACCGGATCGTCGCCGATGACCAGCTTCCCGAGAACGGCCCCTATCAGCAGGCGCTGAACCTGGACGGCTTGCTGGACCGCTACGACCAGCAGGGGATCCCCGTCACCGAGTCGCTGCCGATCCGGGGCGGGGAGTCGGCGCCGGTGCTGGTGGTCTCCGACCCGAGCGCCTCCCTGGTGCGGCGGTATCAGCAGGTCGCCGAGGAAGTCACCGAGGTGGCCGCGCGGGTCGCCGAACGCGGGTTTGGGGAGGAGACCCGGGCAGCGGTCGATCAGGCCCGGGACTGGGCCCGTCGATTGGCCGAGGCCGGCGAGGCGTACCTGGCTGAGCGGACGGAGGAAACCAGGTGGCAGGCCTGGCAGGAGGTGGCGCAGGAGGCGGAGTCGGTCATCGCCGGGCTGCGGGCGGAGGAGCGCCGGTTCGCCACCGGGGCCGAGACCCAGTTGGCGACCGACCGGTTCACCTTGCCGATCCGCCGGAGCGACGGTGAACTCGCACACCGGGCCCAGCAGTTGGCCGACGTGCTGGGCAGGCAGGTCGCGCTACGCGTGACCGATCCGGTCGGGAGCACCGCCACTCGTACCTTCACCCCTGACCCGGCTGCCACGTCGGAGACGGCCGCCTCCGACTCCGCGCCCCCCGGCCCCGACGATCCCGCACCGACGGCTATGCCGTCGTCCCGAGTGCGGGTACCGGTGTCGCCCGCCGTGGGCGCGGTACGCCCCGAGGCGGCGCGGGTGGAGGCGCTGCTCAGCCAGCAGTTGCCAGAGCTCGCGGTCACCGGCCGGATTCCCGGGCTGGTGCGGGCCGACCGGCGGTCGGACGGATCGTTTCAGTTGGAGTTCGCCGACCGGACCGTCACCGCGCAGGTACGGGTCCGGCCCGACCTGCCGGCCGGGGAAGCGGTGGTGCGGCCCGGGCTGATCGAGATCAGCGGTCAACTGCCCGCAGGGAACAAGGGGCGGCTGCTGAACGCGGTGGTGGTGAGCCGGGCGGTGGCGGAGTATCACACGCTCGCCCCGCACCTCCCAGTCCCGGTCCGGCTCGACCTGGACCGGCTGTTCGACCACCTGCCTCATCCGGGTGCACGGCAGGAGGAGCTGGTCGCCGCGGTGGCCGACCAGGCCAGGCGACCGGACGGCTCCCTGGCGCCGGTGGTGTTGTCCACCGGCGACCCGCTGGCGCGGCAGCACGCGTTCCACCACCGCCTGGGCGAGGTGCTCGACGCCCTGACGCGCGAACTGCACCGGCTCAAGGCGGACGAACCGCTCCCCGGCCGGAGCCGTCGCGTCGTGGACTATCAGCACAAGCAGGCCCGTCGGCTACGTGCCGAGGTGGACCGTCGACGCGACCTGCCGGCCCGGATCCGGGCGCTGGAGATCCGGGTCGCGCAGGCCCGGCAGGCGTGGGAAACCGGCAAGGATCCCACGGACGCGCGGGTGTGGCAGACCGCGCAGCGTCAGCTCGACCGCCTCCGGAAGCAGTGGGACCGGGCGCTCCGTTCCGGGGAGGAGTTGTGGAGTTCCGTCCACGACCTCGCCCGGGAGCTCACCCGCCTGACCGGCCAGGACCACACCGCCCAGTTCGTGGGGTTGGTGCCCCCGCCGGCGGACCCGGTCCGGGTGGCCGTCGCGGTCGCCCGGGAGCTGAAGGTTCCGCTCCGGCTGGAGGTGCGGTCCGCGGAGGGGCCGATCGTGTACGAGATCGACGCTGGCGGGCTGGTGACCGCGACCGAGCGGTCGGCGGCTCCCACTCCGGTCACGTCACCGACCCGGCTCGACCTGGATGAGCTGCCGGCGGCGCGTACCAGCACGGCGGTGTCCACCCTGGTGGAAGCGGCGGTGGCGGCGCTGGCGGACCGCGTCGAACCGGGTGGGGTGATCCAGGTGAGCGCGGATCCGTTGGCGCAGCGGATCGCCCGGGTGGAGGAGGTCGCCGAGCTGGTCCGGCAGTTGGCGGACGAGGCCTGGGGGCCGGTGAACCAGGCTCTGCAGCGGAGTGAACCGGGGGAGCAGTTCGACCGCCTGGCGGACGTGATGGCCTCGCTCGGCGAGGTGATGGCACGCACCACCGCGGTGTCGCAGGCCACGGTGCAGCTTCGGCAGGCCCGGCAGGAACTCATCGATCTGCGGCGGGCCGCCGATACCCAGCGGGAGCCCGGAGCCGACCTCCGTTCACAGGAGCAGCAGGCCCGAGACGCGTTCGACCTGGCGCTGGTCCGGTGGCGGGCGGCGGTGCACCGGCTCACCGCGCTGCTCCCCATCACGTACCAGGTGGAGCAACTGGTCCGGGAGGAGCTCCAGACGTCGCTCCCGGTCACCCTCGCCGGGTTCGACAGTCGGGCGTTGGAGGTGGTGGACTCGGTCGCCACCGCCCGGGAGCTCGCGCGGCAGACGGAGACCCGGGTGGAGTTGACCGTCACTGAACTGGATGGCACCCGCACCATCCATCGGTTCTCGCCCAGTGAGGAGGGCACCACTCTGGGCGTAGGAACCCCGGCGCAGTCGTCACCGGCCGGCTCCACCAGTCCGTCCTCTCCGGAGGAGGAGCGCTCCCCGGTCGGTGACTCGGAGGGCAGGGAGCTGCCGGCGGGAGACAACACCCGGGCCGGCCTGTTGATGGGCACCGCCATGGAGGAGCTGCCGTACCTGGAGCGGCTGGCGGAGGAGTTGAATCAGCGGCTGCTGGCGCTGGGGGTGGATGAGACGGTCACCCCGCTGGAGCTGCATGAGTTGATCCAGGACAAGTTCCGCAATGCGGTCTCCCGAGACGGGGCGGTGCACACTTTCGGGCAGAAGCACCGGCGTCAGTTCCAGATCAAGGTGTCGTTGACCGAGCCGCGCCGGGTCCGCTCCGAAGTGAAGCCGCATGCGCAGATCCAGGCCAACCTGGGGCAGGGACACTGGGGACGCTCCGGTGGCCAGGACCGGGTCAACACCTCCGGGCTCGGCCTCAACCTCGGCCAGCGGGAGGAGACGCGGTACGACCCGCTGGGCATGATCGCTCGCTTCGTACCGGGCCTCGGTGGGGGAGGGAGCGTCGGTCTCACGCAGACGTTCGACACCCGTCAGCACGTGGATGCCACGCTGGGGGTGGCCGACAACCGTGGTCAGGCGGTCCCCACCGAGGTGCAGGTGTCCTACGAGCTCACCCCGTTGGAGGTGCGGGACGGTGAACCGGACACCCCGATCCGGGTCGGACCCGTATCGGGGGAGCCGCGCACCCTACGGTTCGCGGTTCCGGAGAACTTCTACCACCGGCTCGAGGCGGAGGACACGGTGCGCCGCCCGGAGACCGACTGGCCGTCGGCGGACAACGTTCCCCACTGGGCGATGTTGGAGATGACGGGGCGGGAGCGCCTGGTGGAGGAGGTCACCAGGATCCTGACCGCCCGGGGCATCACGGTCACCGAATCCATCCGTAACAACCTCCGGAACCATTTCTGGGCCTTGCAGGGGGACGCCGCCACTGCCGCCAAGGCTCTCGCCGGGCACCGCATCCCGATCGTGGACGACGGGGAGGTGGTGGGATGGCTGGGACACCGACTGGAGGTCCTGCGGGAACACGCCCAGCCGGTGGGGAAACCCAGCGACACATACCGGCTGGAGCAGGTGGGGGTCGCCTTCAACCGGCTCAACGGCGGCATTTCCGCCAGTAGCAACTGGAATCTCGGTGCCGAGGGGGGTGGGTTCTGGGTCAGTGGTGACGGGTCGTTCGGCAGGGGCCGTTCGGGGGGCTTCAACGCTGAGAGCACCGCGATCCGAGTGCGGGTGGACAAGAACCGGGAGTGGAACCAGTTCTACCGGTTCGGTACGCCGGACACGCCGGGCATTCGACACCAGTTCCAGGTGTTCGACGCGGGTGACCGGTTGCTGGGTGAGGGGTCGGTCGACGGCACCATGGTGGTGATGCTCCGCGAGGCCGACGCCTACACCTACGGCCTGCCGGTCGCTCGGGAAGCGCTCGGCGAAGACGGCACCCTGCGGGGGACGCCGGTGGTGCCCGATGGGGAGCAGCCGGTGTTCCCGGCACACCTGCGTGCGGAGGACGGCACCGGGCTCGGCGCCGGAGTGGGGATGGTCCGGAACTTCGTCCTATTCGATCCCAAGGGCCCGACCCGGGAGGTGGTCCTTTCCGAAGGAGAGAGTGTGCAGGCCGGTGATCCGGCACCCGACCGGGCGCCGGTGCGGCGGGACCCGCATCTCGCCCCCGACCCCAGCGACCCCACCAGCCCGGCTCCAGAGCGCACCGCAGCGCAGAACATCCTCGGGGAGCGGATCAAGGACCTGCTGCGGCACACGGACTTCCTGCTCGGCGGCGACTCCGGCATGCGCGTGGACGAGCAGGACGGATGGCTACGTCAGCAGGTCTTCAAGCTTGATGAGCGGGTCCAGATGGTCGCCCGGCTCACCCGGACGCTCAATGAGCAGGAGTTGGAGCGGCAGCTGACCACCGCCGCGCTGCAGACCCGGTACGACGAGCTGGCGCAGGGCTTCATCGAGCTCACCCTGTACGCACCGAAGTGGTTCTCGCTGGCGGGGGCGATCCCGGTGATCGAGTTCACCGAGCGCATCATCCGGGTGTCGCTGGTGCAGCACGTCGACCGGGCGGTGTTCCGTGGCTACACCGAGGACCGGGACAACACTCACCTGACCATCGGCCGGCAGGCCACCGGACGTTCGACCGGAGCTTCCCGTAACCGTTCGCTGGCCCTCAAGCTCAAAAGCCTCACGCTGGGCGGCCGCAACTGGGGGCGGGACAGCTCGATGGACGTGGCCAACGCCCGTCACGACGTCTACCTGTTCGACCACGGTGCCGGGGATGCCAAGGTCACAGGGGACGACCACGGACCCCATCATCACAAGATCGCGGTATGGGAGGTTCCCCACACGATCCGGGTCGAGTTCGTCGGCCAACCGGAGTCCACTTTCGAGTTGTCCGGTCAGGCCGAGGTGTCGATGCCGGCCAGTTTCGTGCACGCCGACCGACAGCCAGTACCGGTGACTGGCCTGGAGGTGACCGGGGACGACGGCACCCCGGTGGAGCTGTTTCAGTACAACTCCGCGGTCCTGACCTCACTGAACGCCCAGGGGGTCACCCAGGCGGCCAGTGACCTGGTCGAGCGGTTGAGCCAGCAAGTGGCCGCGACGGAACGCGCCGGTGATCTGGCGGAGGCGGGCGCCAGCGCGGTGCGGCGGGGGCAGGTCCGGCTGCCTCGATTGCAGCGAGGGCTGCGCTGGGTCGCGATCGCCAATCCGATGGGAGAGGTACGCCATGCGGTCAACGCGGTAGCCAATGTGGACCGGATCATGTCCGAGTTCACGACCAGTGTGATCGATGATGGCACCGGTCGGTCGGAGGAACTCGCCGGCAACGGGCTCTACGGGGACCAGATATTCCAGACCGGGTTGGGGCCGGACGTCCGGTACGGGATCCGGGTGGGCACCCGGCTGCACGACACCCACTTCCTCGGCATCGTCAACGTCGGGACGACTGGCCGGTTCACCTTCCGGCTCGCGTCTCTGTTCGCCAACGCGAAATACCGGGGAGAGTGGGTCACGCCTGAGCTGAAGACGGGGCTGGGGTCGGCCTCCCAGAAGTTCCACCGCTCCATCACCTACACCATCGGCCGGATCTTCGGAGTGGAGCGGTTGCCGCTCAACTTCGAGAAACGCCGGTACCACTTCCGTACCCGGATCAGCACGTACATCGATGTCACCGCCAGCGGGGTGGGGCGCAGGACCGGCCGGGAGGTGGTCCGGGACGGATGGGTGACCTGGACCCTGGCGGAGTCGGACGCCATGGACGCGTACGGCCGGGGTCTGCTCGCGCTGCCGGCCACGGAGGTCGCCCGCTCCCTGCAGCGGTGGATGGAGGGGGATCTGACCCTGAAGCGGGTGGTGGCCGCGCGGGCGGTGCGACGGCTGATCGAGAAGACCACCGACGCCGGCGATGAGTTCGGGTACCGTCCGCTCCTGGCGCATCTGCTGTCGCAGTACGACGACAGCGAGAAGAAAGGGGTGCCGAAGGACGGGCCGCGGTCCGAGGTGCTGGAAGGGATCACCCAGCTGATCGACCGGTATCCGTACGATAAGTTGCACCGTGCGGACATCACCCTGCCCGACTATCTTTCCCGGGACGACCTGTTCGCGCTCGGGTTCACCGGGATCGAGTACCTACGGCAGACCTCGGTGAAGGTCGATGGGAAGGAGAAATCGGCTACCCAGGTCACGCAGGTGCTGCGGGAGCTGACCGACGCGCTCACCGGCGGCGGGGTGACCCGGGAGAGCGGGGACGCCCCCGCGTCGATCGGGAGCGTGCCCGGTCTGAGCGCGGCGATCGGCGGCGTCGCTGGCGAGGCGGGTATCCGCGCTGCGCTGGACACCATGCTGGACGATACCGACGGGGTGGTCATCGCGGCGGGGGAGATCCCCCACCAGCTGCCGGCCCCCGAGTGGCTGAAGGCCGCCGCCCGGTTCCCGCTGGTCGGGGAGCGATTCGAGATCGTCGCCCGCGCCCGCCCAGCCGGCCCGGTGACCGTGACCGGGGAAATGGCCAATCTCGGTACCGAGCAGCAGCAGTACCGGTACCGCCAGAAGATCGTCAAGTCCGAGCGGTCGTCCCAGATCAACCTGGCTACGGAGTTGCTGGCGAGGTTCGGTTGGACCGGGGGGTCGCTGGGCACCGCCCGGGGCTGGCGAATGGCGGTGAACGAGGACTGGCAGCGGACGACCATCCGTACCCAGACCAACTGGTCCGGTGCCACCATGGCGCAGGTGCCGATCGTGGTCGAGTTCGAGATCCGTCGCTATCCGTCCCGGGTGCGTTCGGTGATCAACCGCACCTTGGGGCAGCTGCACGGAGCGGCCACCGGTCGGCCGAAGACCACCCGGATCGAGGTGACGTACGACCTGGGACTGCACCTGCCGAAAGGGCTGGTGCGGGAGAAGGTCGATCCGGTGGCGCAGGCCAGCGAGGCGGGCACGCTGGTCCCGGAGCGGGCGGCGGCACCGGGCAGTCGGTGGCGGACCCTCGGCAACATATCGTGGCTGCCGTCTCGGTTCGGGGTCGATCAGGCCCAGACCCAGCCGCTGCGGGAAATGACCATGGGCGCCCTGGCTGAACTTCTCGGTCCCAAGCGGGCCGAGCAGTTTCGGGAGGCGGTGAACCAGCAGTTGTCCGCCGACGCGGTACCGGCCAATCTGGACCGGCTGGCCAACCCGTACGGGTACGACGTGATCCCGGGGCTGATGTTGCCGAGTGACCAGGACGTCCGGGTGGAGGCCCGGGTCGCGCTCCGGTTCACCGTGAAGGAGCAGCGGGAGCTGGCTGAGGACTTCGGCACCGGCATCATTGATAGATATCAGTGGATGCAGGAGTTGAGTTGGGGACGGAAGCGGCCGGCACCGTTCAACCTGGGGCAGGGCGGGAGCAAGGAGGACCCGGACGGGTTGTCCCCGCAGGCCGACTTCCTTGAGAAGGTGGGCGGCGGCGTCAGCGGCGGTGGTCAGGCGGGATACGGCCAAAGTGGCGCGCGGGGTCTGCGGATGGAGAAGACCAGCAAGGAGACCGGCCCGGTGGTGGAGCTGGTCCTGCAGTACCACGCCTCGGTGGAGGCTATCTCCTATGTAGACACCGACGCCCAGGTGCCGCTTGCGTTCGAGATCAAGCGGGTACAGCGCCGCGACGCCGCCACCGGCTACATCCACCTACGAATCTACAAGCGTGATCTCCCCGAGCTGAAGAAGCTGCTGGAAGAGCAGCCACCGTGGGACTACGTCACCGCCACCGGCCTGGACGAGAGCGTTCCGTCCCCGATGATTCCGCAGGTGCTCGCAGTGCGGGAGGAGAACGCCCCTGAGCTGCCCCTGTCGGAGGTACTGGCGCAGGCGCTCGACCAGGAGTCCTACGCGTACGACCCCGGTCAGGCACTGGGATCGGTGATCCAGGAGGCGCTGCCCGAGCTGCGCCCGAACTGGTTGATACGGCTCACTGTGGACCCACTGGCGCACAGCCGCCTGGTCGTCGACCAGTTGGTCACCGCGCTTCAGCAGGCGGCCGCGCGGACCGAAGAACTGGCCGCCGCCACCCCCCGGCCGGAGTGGGACCAGGTGCGAAAGAAGTTGACGGAGGCGCGCACCCTCGCCGAGACCATCCGGGAACGGACCGCGGCGCTGGCCGAGACACACCAACGGGTGGCTGAGCTGGAGCAGCGGTTGGCGTTCAACCTGTCCCGCAACGACGACCCGGAGTACCAGCACAGGATCCGGAAATCCCACCACGACTCACATCAATGGAAAGAAGCGCACCGGCAGAATCGGCGACGGTACGAGGAGTGGCGGGCCGCACTGGCCGCGGAGCATCAGTTGCGGGAGGCCGCGGCCCAGGCCGACACCCTGGCGACCCGGCTCACCCTGGGAGAGCCCGTGTTCGCGCGGCCGGTGTACCAGTCGCCGATCGGGGAGTTGGCCTTGCTGGAGGTGGTTCGGGAGGCCGCCGTCGCGCTGCGGGTCGAGATCGATCTGCAGATGAAGCGGCCGGTGGATCACCAGCCGGCTTCGCACCGGTTCGCCCCGGATGGGGCCTGGCATCGGCCGGACCGGGAACAGGCGCTGACGGAGGAGTTGGTCGAGTTCACCCGGCGGCACCGGGGTCCGCTCCACCCCGGAGGAGAAGGGGAGGAGCGGCCCGCCCTCGACCTGCGGGCCCGGGTGGACCGGCTGCGGCTGGACCTGGACGCGCTGTTCGAGAAGGCCACCCGGCTGGGGATACCGCTGGGGCAGCTGGTCGTCGATGCCCGGAACCTGTCCGCGGCCGAAGCCGCCTGGGCCGGGGTGGACGTCAACCAGGTGTACGACGAGGCGGAGGCCCAGGCGCGGGCGGGGAAGCCGGTGGATCGCGATGCGCTCCTGAGAGAACGCGCCCAGGAAAACCAGCGTGAGTGGCGGGAGCTCGCGCCCGCGTTCCACCAGGCGCTGCGGGCGGCCGGAGCCACGCCGGAACAGGTGAGCCGGGCGGTGGCCGCGGGGAGCGATCTGCGCCAGATCTACCTGGATGCGCACCGCACCACGCAGGATCCGGTGGTCGCGTTGCGGCAGGAGTTGCGGAACCCACCGTCGCACTCGCCCGCCCTCACCGAGGCGACCGAGGCACGCCCCTCACTGGCCGAGCTGGCGGGGTTGTTTGGGATGTCCGGCTCGCCCCAGGAGGTGGACCAGTTCCGGGCGCTGCTGGCCGAGGCGGGGCTGTTCCGTGGGAGGCCGCAGGCTACCGCTCCGGACGAGACGAGCGGACCGGCCGCACCCAGCCCCGCGGAGGCGGCGCTGCTGCGGGAGGTGGCCACCGAGCTGGCGGTCCGGCATGGCCTGTTCGACCCGGCGCAGCGGGGACAGGTGCTGCGGTTCGATCCGGACTGGCTCGAATCGGTGGTCTCCTACCGGCCCGCCGATCTGTCCGGGGCGGAGCTGGTGCTGAAGTCGCCGCCACCGCTGGAACTGTCCACTGAAGACCAGCGGGCGCTGGACGACACGGTGCAGCAGATCGTGGACCGGTACTACCACGGACTCTCGATCGACCAGGCGTACCGGGGGCCGGCCGCACTGGGCTCCCAGGAACAGGCGTGGATCAGGTGGCTGGTGCACCGGTACGGTGTGCCGGCGGCGGCCCTGTACACCAGTCGACTCCCCGGCGCCCAGTTCCGGGAGTCGCTGGTCGACCGGGACCTGCGGCAGGACACTGGTGACCCGAACCTGCCCAGCCCGCGCCAGCAGTGGTTCCTGAACACGACCGGACGCACCACCGGCTGGGTCGCCCCCGGTGACGATGCGTTCTTCCACGCGCTCTTCCAGTCGCTGCCGGACACGGCCCGGGAGCAGCTGAGTCAGCAGTTCGGGATCACGTCCGCCCGGCAGCTCAAGCTCGATCTCACCGACGCGTTGCGGGAACAGTTGGACACATCCCCGGTGGGGCCGCTGTGGCGGCGGGCGAGCTCCCCGACCAGTCACATCCAGCGGAAGAACTCCCTGACCAGTCACATCCAGCGGGCGACCGCGCTGGCCACTCTCACCGCCGGCGGGCTGGTCGACAACGCCCTGTACACCCAGCTACCGGCGGTAGTGGCCGAGCGGTACGGGTGGAAAGTGGTGGTCGTGTCGCCCAGCGGGGAGCAGGAGGTGGTGACGCCCACGGCGGGGACCCCGGTGGCGACCGTCCAGATGCTGCGGACCGGCACCCACTACCTGCCGGTCTCACCGGACCACTCGCCCCCCTCCGCTACCGGGCAGCCCGATCCCCCCGACCACCAGGCGCCGCCCCCGTCCCCCCGTACTCCTGAGGCGTCCTCCTCCTCAGACTCCGCGACCCCGGTACCGACCCGGCTGATCCGGTTGGAACAGTGGGGTGCGGACTCGCCGTCCGCGCAGGTGGTCGACGCGCTGAGCCGGGTGGTGACCACCGCTCGGGAACCGGTGGTGTCGTTGACCTTCGATCCGGTGGCCGCGCAGCTGGAGGAGATGACGACGGCCGCCGCCCGGGTGAAGGCGGTCGCCACCGAGGTGCGGGTGGCGGTCCAGGAGGCGCGGGCGCAGGCGGTGGCGACCGCATCGACCACCGAGTCGCTGGCGGCGACGCAGGCCGCAGGCACCGCGGCCGAGATCGCTGACCGGATCATGGCCGAGACCGCGTCCCTGCAGCAGGCGCGTCAGCGGGTGACCGAGGCCGCAGCCGCGCTCCGGATGGTGCTGGACGACCCGTCGGCCACCCCGGAGCAGATCACCACCGCCCGGGAGGCGGTGCAGCAGGCCCAGCAGCGGGTCGCGGTCGCGCACGCCCGCTGGCGGATCGCGGTGGCTGACCGTCAGGAGGCGTTGGCCGCCCTCGATACCGCGACGCAGTTCGTCCAGCAGCAGTTGGCCACCCCCCTGGCCGACAATGTGGACGAGCGTCAGTTCCCGAACCCGGACCAGTGGGGGGACCCCGCCATGGATCCGGTGCAGGTGGCGATGGAGACGGCCCGGCGGACCGGTCGGGTGGTGCGGCTGACGGTGATCGGGGACGACGGGCGGGGCAGCGAACAGATGTTCACCGCCCAGGGGGAACCGGTGCCCCGCTCGGAAGCGCTCATAACGACGGTGCACGACCACGCCGCGGCGGTACGCCACTGGCAGCGCAGCGCCCGCCGACACGCCCAGTTCCGTCGCCAGCAGGTGATGCCGCTGCTGCGGCGGCTCGATATCGACCGGACGACCCTGCGGGATCCGGACCGAGTGGGGCTGCTCGCCGAGCAGTTGCTCGAGGACCCCGCCACTGCGGAGCTGGCGACAGAGCTGTACGACGCGCTGGTCCACGAGCGGATCCTGGCCGAGGCGGTGAAGGGGGCGCGGCGCGCCACGCAGCTCGCCGCGCTCCGGCGGACGCTGCTGGAGCATTTCCAGGTGCCTCCGGAAGGCCTGCTGGTGGGTGGGCCGGACGATCCGCAGGCGCCGGGCGAGCTCGACGGGGTCGGGGTCGTCGTCGAGGCGGACGGCCGGATCCGGTTGGTGGTACTGGACCTGGACCGCGGTCCAGGGGTGTGGGCCGGTGGGCGGCTGTGGGACCGAGGCAGCGCCCCCTACCTGGAGTATCAGCTGAGGCTGGGTCACCGGCTGCGGCAACGTCTCCAGGAACGGCCAGAGCTGCAGGCGTGGATCCGGGAAGCGGCCGCGGCCGGCGAGTTGACGATCGACTACCAGCGGCTCACTCCCCGCCGGGACGGGAGCGTGCAGCTGCACCCGTACCACGTGAGTCAGCGGGAGCTGGCGCGGATCGTCGACCGGCTGCCCACCGCTCCCACCATGGCGCCGTCGCCGGACGCCCCGGCCCACCCTGATCCGGTACCCACGCCGCCCGAGCCGGCCACGGAGATGCGGACAGAAAGGGAACAGGAGACCGCGGCGGGGACAGAGGCGGACGCGGACGACACGCTGGCCGCCGCGGTGGACGACTTCGCGCAGTGGCTGCAAGAACGAGGGGAACTGTCGCAGTTCACACTGGAGCGCTCCGACGGCCGGCTGCTCCTGCGGGTGCAGTGGCCGGACGGGCGGGCCTCGCAGGCGCGCCTGGTCAGCGACGGGCGCACGTTCGGGCTGCAGCCCGGGGTGGACGAGGCGGGCTACCCGGTGGTGGGGCTGCGGCCGGTGACCGCGCATCCGGTCCAGCGGCGGCTCCTGGTGGGGATGGATCTACGACCGGCGCTGACCGCGCTGCGGGACCAGGCCGAAGCGAACGCGCCGCGCGAGGAGGAGTAACCAGGTGGACGCGAGCGGATGGCAGCCCGCCAACCGGGTGGAGCAGCGGTTAGCGGAAGCGTTACAGACCGGTGACCACCGCCGGTTCGCCACCACCTTGCAGTCGGCGCGGCTGTACGTACCTCAACTGCCGGAGTTGGATGACCACACACGGATCGCGCTGGCGGCGCTACTGCCCACCCCGCAGCCGCACCTGTTGGCGTTCACCTCGCCTCAATTGCTGACCGAGGTGGTGGGTGGGTTGGCTCGCAGCTATGAGGAGGTACGGTTTGACACCCTGCGGCAGCGTTGGCCGGATCCGCGGATCCCGCTCGCGCTCAACCCCGGGTCGCCGATCGCGGTGTTCCTGCCGCTGTCAGCGGTGGCGGAGCTGGCCACCGGGGAACGTACCCTGGCGTCCATAGCCGAGATGGCCGAGGCCCTGGCGGAGCAGGCGCTGGTCGAGATCCGTCGACAGTGTCTGCGGGATCTGGCCGCCGGGCAGGCCGCAGACGTCGATGGCGCACTCCGGGACGACCCGCCCACCAACACCCTGGAGGAGACGTTACGCGCGGCGGCGCAAGCGGGTGACGGGGAGGAGTTCCTCGGCCGTCTGCTCGAAGCCACGGTGGTGCTCCCCACCACCGCCCCGGTACCGGACCCACCGGACCTGGCCGACCCGGAGTTCCCGTGGCGGCTGACCGGCGGGCAGACCGCCCCGGCGGTGCCGATGTTCAGCTCCGCCACCCAACTGGCGCGGGTGGCCGGCCCCGCGGCCTCCGCGGTGGAGGTGCCGTTTCTGTCGGTGGTGGCGCACTGGCCGGAAGGTAGCCCAGCGCTGTGTTTCAACCCTGGTACGGTCACCGAGCTGATCCTGTCTGAAGGGGAGCTGATGACCCTGATGACCGAGCTGGCGGCCGCGGTTACCGGACCGGAGCCGGACCGTCAGGAACTGGACACATAGGAGCGCAACGGCTCCAGGCGCGGATCGGCCCAGCCTCCGTCCAGATGTTGGAACGACCACACCATCACCCCGGCGGCGCCCTGATCCTGGGCCAGCGTCACCTTCTGCTGTACGCGCTCCGGGGTGGTGTCGTGGTACCCGTCCTGGTACAGCCCGATCCCGATGGTGAGTTTGTGGGCCGGCACCCCCGCCTGGGTGTATGCGGTCAGCTCGTCCCGGCCGTCGGACCAGAACGACATCAGGTGGATGTAGTCCACGTACGGGTGCAGCTCAGCGGCCAGTTCGGGCGGCAGCAGGCCGGAGACCGCGTCGAAGGTGAGCAGCAGCTGCGGGGCGGTGGTGTCGAGGGCGGCCCGGAGGTCCCGGATCAGGGCGGTGAACCGCTCCGGGTCCACCTCGTCTGACCAGGCGATGTCGATGCCGTCGTAGCCGTGCCGGGTGGCCAACGCCACGATCTCCTGGACGAACCCGGCGCGGTTGCGGTCAGCGGTGGCGCCCAGGAACGCCTCCCGGGTCCCTTCCGAACCGATCACCAGCAGGATCTCCACCCCGGCGGCGTGGGCGGCCGTCACCGCCGGCGTCAGCTCCTCCGGGTCGAGATCGCCGAAGCGCAGACTGCCATCCGCCTCCGGGTAGACCCCGAAGTGACCGATGTGTGTCCACGGGGAGTAGTCCACTTCGTCGGGACGGTAGTCCACCCAGCCGGGATAGAAGCCGAGCGACATCGGCCCGGAGCGGGGAGCATCGACCGGTTTTGTCGCCGCCGGACTGGTGGGTGGGGCGGTCTGCGAAGGTGGGCTGGGGGCGGCACGCCGCAGCGATTGGTCGATTTTCCCGACGCCGATCCCGAGGAGAGCGACCACCACCAGGCCGAGAGCGGCGGCGGTGCCGAGGCGCCACCACCGGCGGCGGAGACCGCGTCGGTCCAGTCGGGTGAGTTCCTCCTGCCAGGTCATCGCTTTCCTCCGCGAAGACACCGCAGCCGGCGCGGAAACTGGCGGGCTACCGCACCGGCTGCGGCGAGGGGCGACCGCGCCCTCCGGCGGGAGTGGGCTGATAGCCCAGAGGGCTCGACCGCGTACTGCGCCACCATGACATCCCCGGTTGCCACTCCGATGGCGACCACTGCGGGGAGCGGAGGGGATTGCGGCAGGTGCGGGGGTGGCGAACCGGCGGCTACGGACCCGGTACGGAACTTTGACCGGATCCCGCTCTGGCGGTTACGTCTCGCTGCCGACCGCGGCGAGCAGATCGTCCAGGGTGAGCGTCCGCAGGTCGTCACGGTCGGGGCGACGCCCGAGCCGCCGTAGTCGGCTCGCCTGCGCCTTCCGCATCCGCTCCAACAGCTTGCGGGCCTCCCGGGCGTTGCCGAAATTGTCGTCCGTCAGATCGACCTGGTGGAACCACTCCTGGAGCGCCAGGTCCAGATCCGGGTCGAGTAGGTAGTCGTCCGCGGTGGCGAGATGTCGGGTGATCTCGACCAGTTGTTCGGGGGTGTAGTTTTCGAACTCGATCGTCTTGGCGAACCGGGAGGCCAGGCCAGGGTTGGCGTCCAGGAACTGCTGCATCTCCCCGGTGTAGCCGGCCACGATCACCGCGACCTCGTCGCGGTGGTCTTCCATCAGTTTCACCAGGGTGTCGATGGCCTCTTGCCCAAAGTCCGCGCTACTGCCTCCCGCCGCGCGGGACAGGGTGTAGGCCTCGTCGATGAACAGCACCCCACCGCGGGCCGCGTCAAACGCCGACGCGGTCTTCTCCGCGGTGTGGCCAATGTACTGTCCGACCAGATCCCGCCGGGACACCTCCTGGAAGGCGCCGCTCGGCAGTACTCCGAGCGCCTTCAGCAACTGGCCGTAGATCCGGGCGACGGTGGTCTTTCCGGTGCCTGGTGCCCCGGTGAAGACCAGGTGGTGGCTGACCGCCCCCACACTCAGCCCCTCACTGCGCCGCCATTCATTGACCTGGATTTCGTCGATGACGGCGCGGACCTCCGCCTTCACCCCGGCCAGGCCGATCATGCTGTCCAGCTGGGTCAGCAGCCGCGCTACTTCCGCCTCGTCGGTGTGGCCGCTCCCCGCGGTACTGGTCGTGCCGCGACCGGCCCGGGCCGGGTCGCCGGTACGGACCGTGGTGCGGGCACCGTCGGCGAGCTGGATCGACGGGGAAGCGGTGTTCTCCCACCGACAGTCCTCCACCAGCCCGCCGCAGCCCCGCCCGACCACCACCCCTGGGCCCGCGGTGTCGTGAACGTAGCAGGCGCTGATGGTGGGGGAGGTCTGGTCGGCCACCGCGATGCCGGCGTCCCCGGTCTGCGACACCTCGCACCGCTCCAGGCGGGAGCCGCCGGCCTGATAGAGGTAGACGCCGCGGAAGCCGCACCCGGTGACCAGACAGTCCTGCAGGACGGCGTGCGCCCCTAGCCGGACGATCACCCCGTCGTCCGCCACGTCCCGCACCTGGCAGCGCGTCACCACCGCATCCGCGTCGTGCACGACCAGCCCGTACCGGCCCTGGGAGATCTCCGTGTCCCCCAGCTCCGCCACGGCGCCGTCCAGGATCTCCACCGCCGCGGTGTGGTGGGTGGTCGCCCGGCAGCGGTCGATCCGGACCCGCCCCCCACGCACGTGTATCGCCGGTTGCTCGGTGGCGGTCACCACCAGCCCGACCAGGGTGACCTCACTGTCCACTATCGCCACAGTCGGGAGGTCGGGGTCGGGCGAGGTGAGGGTCACCGTGCCCGGGTCGCGGGCGCTCACCGTCACCCGCTGCAGCTGCTCCAGCCGGACCGTCTCCGGATATTCGCCCGGGGCGACACTGACCACCGTGTCCGGTCCTGCGGACGCCACCGCGTCTGAGATCGTGGCGAACGCGCCTGGTTGACCGGGACTGACCAAAAGGGTGCGGGCCATGGTAGGCCCGAGCCTACCGCAATCGCACCACCGAAGATCACTGTGCGCTCCACCGTGCCCGGGTCAGCCGGTCGTCACCTCCGGCCGGTCACGGATCGCCGAAATCTCGAACGACAGCCGCCCGTCCTGCCGGTCCACCGTGATGTGCTGGCCAGGATGCAGGCGTCCGTCCAACAGCATCTCCGACAGTGGGTTGTCCACCTCCCGCTGGATGGTGCGGCGCATCGGCCGGGCGCCGAACGACGGCTCGTACCCGTGCTCCACCAACCAGTTGATCGCCGCGGGGCGGAACTCGATTGTGATGTCCTGGGCGTGCAGCCGGCGGCGAGTCTGCTCGAGCATGAGGTCGGTGATGCGGGTCAGCTGCTCCCGGTCCAGCCGGTGGAAGATCACGATCTCGTCGATCCGGTTCAGGAACTCCGGTCGGAGCTCCTCCCGCAACCGCCGCATCATCCGCTCCTGTAGCTCTTGCTCCCGCTGCTGCTGTTGGGCACCGTTGCCGTTGGAGCGGAAGCCGAGGGGGCCGTCCTCGGTGATCAGCTCCGATCCGAGGTTACTGGTCATGATCAGGACGGTGTTCTTGAAACTGACCGTCCGACCCTGGGCGTCGGTCAGCCGCCCGTCGTCCATCACCTGCAACAGCAGATTGAAGACGTCCGGATGGGCCTTCTCGATCTCGTCCAGCAGCACCACCGAGTACGGGCGGCGGCGCACCTCCTCGGTGAGCTGCCCGGCCTCCTCGTATCCGACGTAGCCCGGCGGCGCCCCCACCAGCCGACTGACCGTGTGCCGCTCCTGGAACTCGCTCATGTCCAGCCGGATCATCCGGTCTTCGTCGCCGAAGAGCGCCTCCGCCAGCGTGCGAGCCAGTTCGGTCTTGCCCACCCCGGTGGGGCCGAGGAACAGGAAGCTGCCGATCGGCCGACTCGGATCGCTCAGTCCGGTGCGGGAGCGGCGGACCGCCTGGGACACCACCCGGACCGCCTCGTCCTGGCCGACCAGTCGCTCATGCAGGCGCTCCTCCAGCCGGGTCAACCGTTCCCGCTCCTCCTCGGTGAGCTGGCGAGTCGGGATGCCGGTGGCGCGGGAGACCACCTCCGCGATGTCCTCGGGCCGGACACAAGGGACCTCGGAGTGGCCGTTGCGGGCGGCTTCCAGCTGCTTCCGTAGTTCGTTGATCTGGTCCCGCAGGGCGCTCGCCCGCTCGTACTGCTCGTCCGCCACCGCCTGGTCTTTGTCCCGCGTCAGGTGATCGATCCGGCGCTCGATCTCCTGCACATCGCCGGTGGGGGAGTGGCTGCGGAGCTGCACCCGGGCGCCGGCCTGATCGATCAGGTCGATCGCCTTGTCCGGGAGGAACCGGTCGGTCAGATACCGGTCGGACAGCTCGGCCGCGGCCACCAGCGCCTCATCCGCGAACCGGACCCCGTGGTGGGCCTCGTACCGGTCGGACAGGCCCCGCAGGATCTGGATGGTCTCGTCCACGGTGGGTTCGGAGACCAGCACCGGCTGCAGCCGCCGCTCGAACGCGGGATCCTGTTCAATGTGCTTGCGGTACTCATCCAGGGTGGTGGCCCCCACCACGTGGAGGTCCCCTCGGGCGAGGGCCGGCTTGAGGATGTTGGCGGCGTCGGTGGCGCCCTCGCCCGCGCCCGCCCCTACGACGGTGTGAATCTCGTCGATGAAGATGATCAGTCCACCCTGGTGGGAGCGGATTTCATCGATGACGTTCTTCAGCCGTTCTTCGAAGTCCCCCCGGTAGCGGGTGCCGGCCACCAGACCGGTCAGGTCCAGCTGGATCAGCCGTTTGTTCGTCAGGGTCTGGGGTACGTCGTTGTCCGCGATCCGCTGCGCCAGGCCCTCCACGATCGCGGTCTTCCCGACCCCGGCCTCACCGATCAGCACCGGGTTGTTCTTGGTCCGGCGGGCCAGGATCTCCACACACTGCTCTATCTCGGAGTCCCGACCGATCACCGGGTCGATCTGCCCGTCCCGGGCCATGGCGGTCAAGTCCCGCCCGTACCGGTCCAGGGTCGGGGTCGAGCTGGGTGGTTTGGCGCCCGGTGGGACCGTCCGCTCCGTCGCCGCCTGCTGCAACGCCTGCGGGTTGACCCCGTGCTGGGCCAGGAGCCGACCCGCCTCGGAATCCTGGTTCACCGTCAGCGCCAGCAGGATGTGCTCCGGGCCCAGGTATGACGCTCCGATGGTGCGGGAGATCTGGTGGGCCTGGAGCAGCGCCCGCTTCGCGGCTGGGGTCAGGCTCGGCGGTTCCCGACGTGGCTCTCCCCGCCGACTCCGCTCCTCTATCTCCGTCGCCAGTTCGTCCGGGTCGGTACCGGCCCGCGCCAGCAGCTGCCGCAGTGGCTCCCGGCGAGTGACCGCCCACAGCAGGTGCTCGGTGTCGAGATCCGGGCTGCCGAGCTCCGACGCCTTGCCGGCGGCCTCGCCGAGCAGCTCGCGGGCGTCCTGGCTCATGACCCGGGCCAGATCGATCCGCCGCACCGGCTGGCCGGGGATAGCACCGAAGAACCGGGCGAGGAACTCCTCGAACGGATCAGGCTCGAACGGTCCGCGACCCCAGTACGTGGTCACAACGCCCTCCCCAGGTCGGCATGTCCGTCCGGTGGTGCCTACCCGGGAGGTTCCCGTGCGAAACGCCCCGCCAGCCGGAGCGGCTCCACCGTCGGGCCGGGCGTGGCGGGCGTTGGACACTTTTCCTCGCAGTTTGCGCCTTAGCGGCGACGAAAGTGTCCAACGCTCCGGTCATGAGCGGCACCCGCGGTGCCGTCCGGTCGGCGTGGAGGTACGCGTCCTACCGCGGTCCCAGCCCGGTGCCGGGGTGGTCACCGTCGGGCGGTCGCCGGTACGTCCGCGCCGGCGGGTTCGATCGCGCGTCGGCGGGCCCGATCCACCCGGCCGTGCACCAGGTGGTACAGCCCGGTGGACGCCGCCACCACCCCCGCCAGGAGGAGGTACATCCCGCCGTACTGGAGAGAGGAGAGCAGCAGCCCGAGCAGCACCGGACCGATGCCGATGCCCAGGTCGATCATGAAGAAGTGGGTGGAGATGGCCACGCCGACGCGGTGCCCGGGTACCCGGTTGATCGCGATCGCCTGCAGCGCCGACACCAGGGTGCCGAACCCGACGCCGAGGAGACCGCCGGCCAGGAGTAGCACCGCGTTGGTGTGGGCGACCGCGAGCACGATCAGGCCGATGGCGAACGCACCGAGCGAGGTGTAGATCACCAGGTTGTCGCCGCGGACGTCCTGCAGCCGGCCGACGAAGAGCCGGGTCACGAACAGCACCACGGCGTACACCAGGAAGAACAGGCTGGCACCGACCATCAGCCCGCGCTCCCGGGCATAGGTCTCGAGGAAGGTCAGCACCCCGGAGAAGGCCAGGGTGGCGACGAACATGACCGTCGCCACCGGGATGACGTTCCGGTGCAGCATGTCCCGGGGGTGGAACCGTCGCAGGCGGGCGCGCTCCTCGGGAGGCAAGGAGACCCGGGCCGCGGGAAGGAACAGCGCCACCAGGATCGCCAGGAACGACGTGACGGAGACGGCCACGAACAGCGCCGGATAGCCCGATCCCTGTACCAGCAACAGGGCGAGGAACGGGCCGACCGCGGGCGCGAGGGTCAGGCTCAGCGTGTAGTACCCGGTGCCTTCGGCTCGGCGGGAGGCGGGGACGCTCGCCAGGGCGATCGTGGAGGCGGCGGTGCTGCCGATGGCGTAGGCCACGCCGTGGACCGCCCGGGCGACCAGCAGCAACCAGATCGACTGAAGAGAGTCGATCGGTAGGTAGCTCGCCGAGGCGAGGAGTACCACCACCAGGCAGATGAGCAGGACCCGGCGCCGACCGACCAGGTCCACCAGGTTTCCGGCGAACAGCCGGGCGACGGTCGCGCCGATGACGAACATGCTCGCGGCCAGCCCGCTGAGGCTGTCGGAGGCGTGGAAGCGGGAGGCGGCGTACAGCGCCATGGTCGTCATCAGCAGGTAGAAGACCAGTCCGAGGAGGAGGTTCGTCACCGAGGCGAGGACCAATTCCCGGGTCCACAGCCGTTCCCGGGCACTGTGACGGGTCATGCTGGTGGTGAACCTCCGGTAGCGCCGAGCCCCCAAACGCGAATCTGACTCAAGATCTTTCCATGGTCCGGCGGTACTGCCGCCTATGATCTTGGCCACTCAGGCCGCTACGGTGGCCTGGGCCCACCGCCCGGCGCTCCCGTCCGAGCCATCCCACCACTGTGGGTGGTGGGGAAGATACTGGGAGTCGACCGGGCGATCTCGACCTCCCCCGACCGAACGTTTTCGCGAAAATCAGCCGGCACCCCGGTCGACGAAACCGGCGCCGCCCCGGCCGCGGCCATAGGCTCCTGTCATGGCCAGGTACTACGACGTCCATCCGGAGAACCCGCAACCCCGCGTCATCCGGCAGGTGGCCAACCTCGTCCGCGACGGCGCCCTGATCGTCTATCCGACCGACTCCTGCTACGCCCTCGGTTGTCAGCTGAGCAACCGGAGTGGGCGGGAACGGATCCGCGAGATCCGCCAGCTCGACCAGCGGCATCACTTCACCCTGGTGTGCCGGGACTTCTCTCAGCTAGGGCAGTTCGTGCAGATCGACAAGCGGGTCTTCCGGCAGGTGAAGGCCGCCACCCCCGGCGGCTACACCTTCATCCTGCCGGCCACCCGGGAAGTGCCGCGGCTGCTGCTGCATCCGCGGAAGCGGACCGTGGGGGTGCGCATCCCGGATCACCCGGTCGCCCGCGCCCTCGTGACCGAACTGGGGGAGCCCATCCTGTCCAGCACCCTGCTGCTGCCAGGTCAGGAGGAGCCGATGACCCAGGGTTGGGAGATCAAGGAGGCGTTGGACCACCTGGTGGACGCGGTCCTCGACGGCGGGGACTGCGGCCTCGACCCCACCACGGTGGTGGACCTGTCCGGGCCGGTGCCGGAGATCCTGCGGCGCGGGGCGGCCGACCCGTCCCGATTCGAGTAATGCCCAGGTAGGCGTAGACGGGTGATGATGCCCTAGTTAGGGGTGATACGGAACAAGGGTGCCGATCCGGCGGAGTGACTCACTGGTGCCCCCGGCAGGATTCGAACCTGCGCACCCGCCTCCGGAGGGCGGCGCTCTATCCCCTGAGCTACGGGGGCGTGCCGGCCAAGAATAGCAGGCCGGCCGCGGCGGTGGAGACGACCCCCGCCGCTGGGAATCAGTCTACGCCAGCCTGTTCCTTGACCTCCTCCAGGAGGTCGCGTAGCACGACCAGCTCCAGCTGCTGCCCCTCCTTCATGATCTCGGACAGCCAGATCACGTCCTCGTGCTCGGTCAACGCCAGCACGCCGTCGACCATGTGGATCCCGCCCAAGTGGTGGGTGATCATCAGCTCCAGGAACAGCCGGTCGGCCTCCAGCCCTTCGGCGTTACGCAGCTCCTCCATCTGCTCCGGGCTGGCCATGCCCGGCATCGGATAGCCGGCCATGTCGCCCATCCACTCCGGCATCCAGGCCATGGCATCGTCCGGATCCGGGTGGGTGGGGGAGGCGCCCCATTCATGCAGCCACTGGTGCATGGTGCCGATCTGCCCCTGCTGCAGGGTGGCGATGTCGTACGCGAGCTGCCGGACCCCCGGGTGGGTGGCGTTCACCCAGGCGATCATGCTCATCTCCACCGCCTGGCTGTGGTGGACGATCATGTCCCGGGCGAAGCCCACCTCCGGCGACCCTTCCCCGGGCGGCGCCGGGGGCCGGAGCACCACCAGCGCGGCGGCGAACCCGACCAGTAGCGCCGCCACCGCCGCCGCGATCAGCGTCGGCAGGCCGTACTGCCGGGGCGGGAGCGGCGCCTCGAGCCCGTCGGTGGTGAGCTCGGGGTCGACAGTGGCGGTCGTCATCGCTTCATCCCACCCTCGACATTGATCGGCACGGTGCCGGTGACGGTCACTCCACCACCGCAGGCGGCGGTCGGGCCCTCCATGGAGGTGTTGACCCGCAGGACCCGGATGAACTCCCGGATCCGGTCATCGTTGGGGTTGTCCACCTTCAACTGGTAGCCCCACGCCTGCAGCGAGATCGGCGAATCCAGGCCAGGGAACGGGCTCATGAGCATCTTTTCGTTCCCGCGGACCAGCCGGGCCAGAGCGTCCACCTGGTCCTCCGTCAGCAGGTCGGGGTTGTAGGTGATCCAGATTGCGCCGTGCTCCAGGCTGTGGACCGCGTGCTCGTTCGGAATCTGTTCGGTGTAGACGTCGCCCTGGCAGTTCTGCCAGATGTCGTTGTGATCACCGCCGACCGGCGGGAGCACCTCGTACTGCACCACCCCGGAGGTGTGGTTCCGGGTAAGGATCTCCGGCCGGCTGGTGCGGTAGTCGATGATGCCTTCGATCTGGGCCGCCTGCTCCATCCAGGGCAGCTGCTCCGACTGGCGCTGCGCCCAGAACGCGTACCCGATGATGCCGGCGGCGAGCAGACCCACCACGGTGAACATGGCGATCGGTCCCCAGTTACGGTCCTTGCGAACCTTCACCGGCGTGACCGGCTTACGTCCTTTGGCACCCCCCTTGCCCTTGGACGCTGCCTGCTTGCCTCCGCTCACAGCCTTGCTCGTCTTCGTGCTCATGGTGCCTCGTCATCCTGCTCCGAGAGTGGGGGGCTTCCGGCGAACGGGGGATCCGTGCCGCTGAGCACCCGGGTCACCATCAAACTACCAAGGATTGCGCCATATACCATGGCGCGGTGACGCCCGAACAACTGTCCCAGGCCGTACTCGCCGCCGCCCGCGCCGTGTTCACCGCCCGCGGGTGGGATCTCGACCTGCTGCCGACCTCGGTCCCGCTGCAGCGCCCCCGCCAGCGGGAACACGGCGACTACGCCAGCACCCTGGCGTTGCAGCTGGCCAAGCGAGTGGGGGTGCCGCCACGAGAGCTGGCCGGCGCCTTGGCCGAGGGATTGGACGGCGTGGCCGGGATCAAGGCCGTGGAGGTCGCCGGCCCCGGCTTTCTGAACATCCGGCTGGCCCCGTCCGCCGCCGGGGAGCTGGCCCGGGTGGTGGTGACCGCCGGTGCCCGGTACGGGCACAACGACGCGCTGGCCGGCCAGAAGATCAACTTGGAGTTCGTGTCGGCGAACCCGACCGGCCCGGTGCACCTGGGGCACACCCGGTGGGCGGCGGTCGGGGACTCGCTGCGGCGGATTCTGGCCGCGTCCGGGGCGGAGGTCACCAGCGAGCACTACATCAACGACGCCGGCAACCAGATGAACCTGTTCGGCGCCTCACTGCTCGCCGCCGCCCAGGGAAAGGAGCCGCCGGAGGAGGGCTACGGCGGCGAGTACGTCGCCGACCTCGCCCGCCAGATCGTGGCCGAGCACCCGGACGCGCTGTCCCGGCCGGAATCGGAGGCGGTGGCGCTGTTCCGCGAGCAGGGCTACCGGCTGATGCTGGCGGAGATGCAGGCCAGCCTGGAGCGGTTCGGGGTGCACTTCGACGTCTGGTTCTCCGAGCGCAGTCTGCACGTCAGCGGCGCCATCGAGCAGGCGATCGCCACGCTGCGGGAACAGGGGCACGTCTACGAGGCCGAGGGCGCGGTCTGGCTACGCACCACCGACTTCGGCGACGACAAGGACCGGGTGCTGGTCCGCAGCAACGGTGAGGTGACGTACTTCGCCGCCGACGCCGCCTACTACCTGAACAAGCGGGGCCGGGGCTTCGACCGGTGCATCTACCTGCTGGGGGCGGACCACCACGGATACATCGGGCGGTTGAAGGCGATCGCCGCCTGCGCCGGAGACGACCCGGAGGAGCACCTCGAGGTGCTGATCGGGCAGCTGGTGAGCCTGGTGCGGGCCGGGCAGCCGGTGCGGATGTCCAAGCGGGCCGGCACCATCGTCACCCTGGACGAGCTGGTGGACGCGGTCGGGGTGGACGCCGCCCGCTACACCCTGGCCCGCTCCTCCGCCGACGCCCCGCTGACCCTGGACATCGAGGAAGTCACCCGCCAATCCAACGAGAACCCGGTGTTCTACGTGCAGTACGCGCACGCCCGGATCGCCTCGCTGCTGCGGAACGCGGCCGAGCTGGGGATCGCCCGCGGGGGCGACTTCGACCCGGGGCTGTTGACGCACGAGAAGGAGCAGGAACTGCTGGGGGCGCTCGGGGAGTTCCCCCGGGTGGTGGCGACCGCCGCCGAACTGCGGGAGCCGCACCGGGTGGCCCGCTACTGCGAGGAGCTGGCCGGCACGTACCACCGGTTCTACGACTCGTGCCGGGTGCTGCCGCAGGCCGATGAGCCGGCCACCGACCTGACCCAGGCCCGGCTGTGGTTGGTGGAGGCGACCCGGATCGTGCTCGCCAACGGCCTGAACCTGCTCGGCGTCTCCGCCCCGGAACGGATGTAGCCGGGGCGCCCGGCGCGAAGCCGCCGAAGCTAGTGGCGGGTGTCTCACGCCTTGGATGCGCGGCCGTCGGCAGGGGTTGCTCGCCGCTGCGGTCGGTAGCATGGGCCCGGTGACCGTCATGATCCCTGGTAGGTCGCATGCGCGCCCATGAAGCAGGGGCGCTGCACGCCGATCTCGGCCGCCGGGCCCCGGAGTGGCTGCGCCCGCCCGCCGACGTCAACGCGCTGTTGCCGCAGTTGTGGCCGGCGACCGCGGCGCGTGACTCCGACGGAGTGCTACGGGTAGGCGGGGTGCCGGTAACCGACCTGGCCGCCGAGTTCGGTACGCCGGCGTACCTGCTGGACGAGGCTGACCTGCGGGCCCGCTGCCGCGCCTTCCGCCGTGGCTTCCCCGGGGTGGACATCTACTACGCCGGTAAGGCGTTCCTGTGCCGGGCGGTGGTGCGGATCATCGCCGAAGAGGGGCTGCGGCTGGACGTGTGCACCGGCGGGGAGCTGGCGGTGGCGCTGGCCGCCGGGATGGACCCGGCCCGTATCGGCTTCCACGGCAACAACAAATCCGAGGCGGAGCTGGAGCGGGCGCTGGCGGCCGGAGTGGGGCGGATCATCCTCGACTCGGAGGTCGAGATCGACCGGCTCACCGCGCTGGCTCGCCAGCGGGGGGTACGCCCGGCGGTGATGATCCGGGTCACCGTCGGGGTGGAGGCGCACACCCACGAGTACATCGCCACCGGGCACGAGGATCAGAAGTTCGGGTTCTCGCTGGTCGACGGGGCGGCGCGGGCCGCGGCGGACCGGGTGCTCGCGGAAGACACGCTGGAGCTGATCGGGCTGCACTCCCACATCGGCTCGCAGATCTTCGACACCGCCGGGTTCGAGGTGGCCGCCCGCCGGATCCTGGGCCTGCACGCCGAGTTGGCCGCCGCGCACGGCCGCGAACTGCCGGAGTTGGGGCTCGGGGGCGGGTTCGGGATCGCCTACACCAGTCGGGACACCCCGGCCACCCCGACCGAGCTGGGGACCGGCCTGATCAAGATCGTCGAGCAGGAGTGCCAGGCCCGGGGTCTGGCGGTGCCGAGGCTCTCGATCGAACCGGGCCGGGCGATCATCGGCCCCGCCATGTTCACCCTCTACCGGGTAGGCACGGTCAAGGACGTGGCCGGCCGGCGATACATCAGTGTGGACGGCGGGATGAGCGACAACATCCGTCCGGCGCTGTACGGGGCGGCCTACTCGGCTACCCTGGCCAACCGCGCCAGTGCGGCGCCGCCGGTGCTGGTCCGGGTGGTGGGCAAGCACTGCGAAGCCGGGGACATCGTGGTGCCGGACGAATTTCTACCGGCGGACGTGGCGCCCGGGGACTTGGTCGCGGTGCCCGGTACGGGGGCGTACTGTCGCAGCCTGGCGAGCAACTACAACCACGTACCGCGACCGCCGGTGGTGGCGGTGGTCGACGGCCGGGCGCGGGTGCTGGTGCGCCGAGAGACCGAGGACGATCTGCTGGCACTGGATGTGGGGTAAGGCGGTGCAAACGGTTCGGTTGGCGTTGCTGGGCTGCGGCACGGTCGGCAGCCAGGTGGTACGGCTGCTCCGGCAGCAGGCCGACGACTTGGCGGCCCGGATCGGGGCGCCGCTGGAACTGGTCGGGGTGGCGGTCCGTCGCCCCGAGCGGCACCGGTCGGTGGAGATCGACCCGGCGCTGCTCACCACCGACGCGCTCGGGCTGGTCAAGCGCCCGGACGTGGACGTGGTGGTGGAGGTGGTGGGTGGGATCGAGCCGGCCCGCACCTGGCTGACGGAGGCGCTCCGGCTGGGCAAGGGAGTGGTCACCGCCAACAAGGCGCTGCTGGCCGAGGACGGGGGTGCGCTGCACGAGGCGGCGGTGGCCGGCGGGGCCGATCTGTACTACGAGGCGGCGGTGGCCGGGGCGATTCCGCTGCTGCGGCCGCTGCGGGAGTCACTGCACGGGGACCGGGTCACCCGGGTCACCGGGATCGTCAACGGCACCACCAACTTCATCCTGTCCGCTATGGACGCCACCGGGGCCGGGTTCACGGAGGCGTTGGAGGAGGCCACCGCGCTCGGCTACGCCGAGGCGGACCCGAGCGCGGACGTGGACGGGTTCGACGCGGCGGCGAAGGCGGCGATCCTGGCGTCGCTGGCGTTCCACACCCGGGTCAGCGCCGCGGACGTCTATCGGGAAGGCATCACCGAGGTCACCGCCGCGGACGTGGCCAGCGCCCGGGAAATGGGCTGTGTGATCAAGCTGCTGTGCCTGGCGGAGCGGGTCAACGGCGCGGTGTCGGTGCGGGTGCACCCGGCGATGATCCCGCGCTCCCACCCGCTGGCGGCGGTGACCGGGGCGTACAACGCGGTGTTCGTGGAGGCGGACGCGGCCGGGCCGTTGATGTTCTACGGGGCCGGCGCCGGTGGGGCCGCCACCGCCAGCGCGGTGCTGGGCGACATCGTGGCGGTGGCCCGCAACCGGCTGGCCGCCCCCGCCCTGACCGCCCGGCAGACCGGGCTGGAGGCGTACGCCGATCTGCCGGTCCGCCCGATGGGGGAGGTGCCGACCCGCTACCACATCCGGTTGGACGTGGCGGACCGGCCGGGGGTGCTGGCCACCATCGCCGGGGTGTTCGCCCGGCACGATGTGTCGATCGCCACCGTGCGCCAGACCGGCCACGGTAGCGACGCGACGCTGGTGGTGGTGACCCACATCGCCCCGGACGCGGCGCTGGCGGCCACGGTGGCGGAGCTGCGCGGGCTGCCGATGGTCCGGTCGGTGGCCAGCGTGCTGCGGGTGGAGGGTGAGTCCGCCTAAGCGGCGGGGTGGCGGGAGGAGAAGCCGAGCACATGTGGCGGGGGTTGATCGAGGCCTACCGGGATCGGCTGCCGGTCACGGACACCACCCCGGTGGTGACCCTGTATGAGGGGAACACGCCGTTGCTGCCGGCGCCGGCGTTGTCGGAGCGGGTGGGGGCCGATGTCTACCTGAAGGTGGAGGGCGCCAACCCGACCGGGTCGTTCAAGGACCGGGGGATGACCGTCGCGGTGTCGAAGGCGGTGGAGGCGGGTGCCAAGGCGGTGATCTGCGCCTCCACCGGCAACACCTCCGCCTCCGCGGCCGCGTACGCTGCCCGGGCGGGGTTGACCTGCGCGGTGCTGGTGCCCCAGGGCAAGATCGCGGTGGGGAAGCTGGCGCAGGCGCTGGTGCACGGCGCCCGACTGCTGCAAGTGGACGGTAACTTCGACGACTGCCTGACCATCGCGTCCAAACTGGCCCAGGATTATCCGGTGGCGCTGGTCAATTCGGTGAATGTGGACCGGCTGTACGGGCAGCAGACCGCCGCGTTCGAGATCGTGGCGGCGCTGGGGGACGCGCCGGACATCCACTGCCTGCCGGTGGGTAACGCCGGCAACATCACCGCCTACTGGTGGGGTTATCAGGCCGACCACGCCGCCGGCAACGCCACCCGGCTGCCGAAGATGTTCGGGTTCCAGGCCGCCGGGGCCGCCCCGATCGTGCGGGGAGAGGTGGTGCGGCAGCCGAACACCATCGCCACCGCGATCCGGATCGGCAACCCCGCCTCCTGGAGCAAGGCGCTGGCCGCCCGGGACGAGTCGGGCGGGCGGATCGAGGCGGTGACCGACCGGCAGATCCTGGCCGCCTACCGCCTGCTGGCGCGCGAGGTGGGGGTGTTCGTGGAGCTGGCCAGCGCCGCCAGCGTGGCCGGGCTGCTGGCCAGCGCGGAGGCGGGCGCGATCCCGCGCGGCTCCACCGTGGTGTGTACGGTCACCGGGCACGGGCTGAAGGACCCGGACTGGGCGATCGCCACCGCCCCGGCGCCGACCACCATCCCGGTCGACCCGGCCGCCGCCGCCCGGGCGCTCGGCCTGGCCTGATACCAGCTCGCCGCCATCAACTCGCAGGGGCACCTTGCGTCACCGTCTGCCGAGTGTGGACCGGAACCGATCCAGGCGCCCTGAGGCGTGACCAGAGCAAGGCGGTCGTCGAAGCGGCAAGCGCCGCCCCTGGGGGTTACGGGGTCGGGTTCCGGGCGTCGTAGCGGGCGAATCCGGGTTGCCACATCCCCAACGCGATCACGACCATCACACAGGCCAACCCGCCGACGGTGGCGGTCAACGCCTCGGAGGTCAGCTGGGCGACCGACCCCAGCAGCAGGTCGCTCAACTGTGGCCCACCCGCGACCACCACGATGAACACCCCCTGCAGCCGGCCGCGGAGCCGGTCCGGGGTGGCCGCCTGCAGGATGGTGTGCCGGAACACCGCGCTGACGGCGTCGGCGGCGCCGGCCACCACGAGACACGCCACCGCCGCCCACAGGATCGGGTGGGCGCGACCGTCCGCGGGGGGCCCGGGGGCCACGGTCATCACCACGCCGAAGCTGAAGACCGCCAGTCCCCAGGTGATCACCGCGGCCAGTACCGCGAGCCCCTGGCGGCGGATGTGCCCGAGCGGGCCGGAGAACAGCCCCGCCAGGATGGAGCCGATGGCGATCGCGGCCACCAGGATGCCGACGGTGCTGGGGCCGCCGCCGATGACGGTCGCGCCCAGCGCCGGGAACAACACCCGGGGCATGGCGAGGATCATCGCGGCGAGGTCGACGAAGAAGGTCATCCGCAGGTTGGGGCGGGTCCGCAGGTAGCGCAGCCCTTCCCACACCGCCCCCAGACCGGCGCGCCGCACCTCCCCCTCCGGCGGCAGGGACGGCAGCGCCCGCAGGGTCAGCAGGGCACAGGCCAGTAGCAGTACCTGGAGGCTGTACGCCGGCCCGTACCCCGCCTTGACCAGCGGGCCGGCGAGCAGCGGGCCGGCGGTGACCGCGGTGCCCATCGACAGTCCGGACAGCGCGTTGGCCGCGGGCAGGAGGTGTTTGGGCAGGAGCCGGGGGACGACCGCGGTCCGGGCCGGGCTGTTGATGGCGAAGCAGCCGTTCTGGAACGCGACCAGGCCGTAGAGCAGCCACACGTTGTCCACCGCCAGCCAGGCCTGGGTGGCGAATCCGACCGACACCAGCAGCAGCCCGCTGGCGGTGCAGAGCATGACCGTCCGGCGGTCGTGGGCGTCGACGATGGAGCCGCCGTACAACCCCAGGGACAGCAGCGGCACCAGCGCAAACAGTCCGACCAGCCCGACGTGGAAGGTCGAACCGGTCAGGTCGTAGATGTGGAGCCCGACCACCACCGTGGTCAGGTGGGTGCTGATCCCGGACAGGATGGCGCCGAACCACATGAACCGGTACGGGCGGCTGATCCGCAACGGGGTGAGGTCGGCCAGCAGTCGCCGGCGCCGCCGGGGCGACTCCGGCGGGGTGGGGCCCGCTGGAGTGGCGCCGTGGTCCGGTGCGGCGTGGTGACCAGAGCGGGGCTCGGCGGTAGCCGGATCAGCGGGGTTGGTACGGGCCATGCCGCCATCCTGGCGAACCGGTTTTCCGTCCCCGTCACCCCTCCGGGTTGGTGGCGTGCCGTAGGGGCGTGGCCACCAAATGTAGTGAATTGTGCGGTGATACCACTAATAAGTGAGTATTCTTCCGGAATGCGGCTAATGAAGGTGGTCCGTCGCTGGATCTGGCGGCGACTGGAGCGGCGGGTGAATGCGGCGGTCGATGCCCGATTCGACCTGCTGCTGGGCAAAGTAGCCGCTTCCCCCGGTCACCCTGACCGCCTGAAGGTGCTCCTGGAGGTTCAGCAGGCGGATCGGCTCACGGAGGTGGAGCGGCGCCTGCGGGAGACCACCGACACCGCCAAGGAGGCCCGCCGGCTGGCGCTGGAGGCGTCCCGGGCGATCGAGCGGATCCTCCAGGCCGAGGTGGAGATATGGCAGGCGCTCGACATGGCGGAGAGAAGATAAATGCGCGTCTGGTGGGAGAGCGGCGGGGCGGCCACCGCAGCGACGGTATGGCGGTTGCGGCTGCGGCTGGATGAGGACGAGAACCTGCAGGGTTCCGGGCAGGGTGGGGCGCCGATCACCCTGGTGACCAACACCTGCACCGTCAGGCTGCCGGTGGCGGCGGCGGAGCCCCACCCCGATCTGCTCGCGCTGGCGGCGCTGCTGATCGTCCGGCCGTGGACCCGGACCCGGATCAGCTTCGACCGGCCGATCTCCCCGACGCTGGCGGAAGGGCTCGCCGAGTTCTTCAAGCTGGACGGGGGACCGGTGGACGACGCCCTGCCCGCCCGGACGGGCGAAGGCGTACTCGGGCTCTCCTACAGCAGCGGGGTCGACTCGATCGCGACCGCGGAACTGCTCGATCCGGCGACGCCGTACCTGCACCTGCAGCGGGTCACGCACCCACGGGTACCCAACCGGGCCACCCACGTCCGCGCCGACCAGATCGCGCGGCTGGTACGGCAGGCCGGCGACCGGGGCCGGAATGTGTTCATCACCGAGTCGGACCTGGAGTATCTGTGCCTACCGTGGCCGCAGTACCCCACCTGGCCCGCGCTCGCCCTGGGAGCGGTGTTCCTCGCCGACCACCTGAGGCTGGGTGGGATCGCCTTCGGCACGGTCCTCGAGTCCGCCTATCTCCACGGCGGGCGCCGCTACACCGGTGGGGGAGCCGGGCCGTGGACCCGGCTGCTGGAGACGGTCGGCCTGGCGGTGTGCCGGCCGGTCACCGGCCTCACCGAGGTCGGGACGCTGACCGTGGCGGCGCGGTCGGAGCTGGCCGACCTCGCCCAGTCCTGCCTGCGCGGCGCCGCCGGCCGGCCCTGCCTGGCCTGCGCCAAGTGCGCCCGGAAAGAGCTGCTCGCCGCCACCCTGGAGGGGCGGGGCATCCACCCGCGGCTGCGGGAACGGCTCCAGCCTGGGGAGCCGGCGGCGAAGGACCTCGAGGGCACCCCGCCGCTGCACATGCAGAACTGCCTCGAGTACGTGGTGGCCCGGCGCGACGATCTCGACGGCACGCTGCTGGAGCAGCTCGCGAAGCGGATGGACGTGACGGTCGAGTCCACGTCCTGGAACGAGCGCTACTACCCCCGGGCGCTCCAGGACGAAGTGCCGGAGCCGTGGCGGGCCGACATCGTCCGTCGGCTCCGAAACCACGTCCCGTGGATGACCGACCAGGAGGTCGCGCTGCTGGAGAGCTGGAACGGTCTCAACCAGCTGCCCTGGTGACCCGCCACCGCCCGGGAGTGGATCGGCCCCAGAACCGACGTATCGTCTCGGTACGTGCGGTCTGTGTTCTCGGTACTGGTGCGCCACCGGGACTTCCGACGGTTGTTCCTGGCCGAGTTGGTGATCTTCGGCGGCGACTGGTTCGCGGTGGTTCCGCTGATGTCGCTGCTGCTGGATCTGACCGACCGGGGGATCTGGGGCAGCCTGGCGCTGGCGGCCGACACCGGGATCAACGCGCTGCTGCTGCCGTACGCCGGGACGGTGGCCGACCGGGTGGATCGGCGCCGGATTCTGCTGGTGGCCAGCCTGGCCTCGGTGCTGACCATCCTGCTGCTACTGGGGGTCCGGGCCCCGGCCATGGCCTGGCTCGGCCCGGTGGCGATCGGGCTGCTGGGGGCGGCGAAGGCGTTCTACAGCCCGGCCGCGCTGGCGGCGCTGCCGAACCTGGTCCCCGCCAAGGACCTGAGCACCGCCAACGCGCTGTCCGGCAGTGCCTGGGGGACCATGCTGGTGGTGGGGGCGTCGCTCGGGGGAGCGATGACCGCGCTGGTCGGTCCGTACGTCTGCTTCCTGATCGCCGCGGGCTGCCTGCTAGTGGCCACCTGGCTGGTCTGGCGGATCCGTAGCCCACTCCAGCAGGGGCGGCCGGCCACCACTCCGCGGGCCTGGCCGGCGCTGCGGGAGGGGCTGGGGTACATCCGTCGGCATCCGCGGGTGCTTTCGCTGGTCACGGTCAAGTCCGCGGTCGGGGTCGGTAACGGCGTGCTGGCGGGGTTCCCGCTGCTGGCGGTGGGGTTCGGGGCCGGCCCGATGGGCACCGGGCTGTTGTTCGCTGCTCGGGGGACGGGGGCGCTGGTGGGGCCGTTCCTGCTGCGGCGGCTGCTCCTGACCCGGGGGAATCGGCTGTTGACCGGGCTCGCCATCTCCATGGCGGGGTACGGCCTCGCCTATATCGGGGCGGCGGCCTCGGGCTGGTTCGCGCTGACATTGGTGCTGGTGGTGCTCGCACACGTCGCCGGCGGCGGTAACTGGGCCATGAGCAACTACGCGTTGCAGCAGGAGGTGCCCGACGAGCTGCGGGGGCGGGTGTTCGCGACCGACATGATGCTGGCCACCTTGGCGATCTCGGCCAGTCTGCTGGCCTTCGGGGCGCTGGTGGACGTGGTGCCGGTACGTCCGTTGATCGCCGGGTGTGCCGCGCTGACCGTGGTGTACGCGGTGGGATGGGGGCTGGCGGTCCGGTCGGTCCAGCGAGCGGACCGGGTCAGCGAGGCGCTGTAGGCCCGGCCGCACCGCGGTGCCCTGTGCGGAAAGGGCCGGTGGCCCTCGGCGTACGCTCGATGCCACCGGGAGTGGTTCGACGGCGGGGTGGTCCATGACGGTGTCGGTGCGGGTGCCGGCCAGCAGCGCCAATCTGGGGCCCGGATTCGACGCGCTCGGGTTGGCGCTGGCACTGTATGACGAGGTCACGGCCACGGTTACCACCGGACCGACCCGGGTGCGGGTCCACGGCGAGGGGGCCGGGGAGCTGGCCACCGACGAGCGGCACCTGGTGGTCCAGGCGGTGCGGGCGGCCTTCGCTGCGGTGGATCGCGAGCCGCCGACGTTGGCGGTGACCTGCCGGAATCGGATCCCGCAGGCGCGCGGGCTGGGCTCCTCCTCCGCGGCGATCGTGGCCGGGGTGCTCCTGGCGCGGGAGTTGCTGCGGGCGGCCCGGGACCCGGCGGCGGACCGGCTGGACGACGCGACGGTGCTCAACCTGGCCGCCCGACTGGAGGGGCATCCGGACAACGTCGCTCCTTGCCTGCTCGGGGGGTTCACCATCGCCTGGCAGGAGCAGGGACGGGCCCGGGCGGTCCGGTTGGAGCCGGCGCCCACGCTGCAACCGGTGGTGTTCGTGCCGCAGCGGCAGGGGTTGACCGCCGATGCGCGGGCACTTTTGCCGGAGCGGGTCCCGCACGCCGATGCCGCTCATGCCGCGGGCCGGGCAGCGCTGTTGGTGTCGGCGTTGACCGGCGCACCGGAGTTGTTGTTGGCCGCCACCGAGGATCGGCTGCACCAGCCGTACCGGGCGGCGGGCGCGCCCGAGACCGCCGAATTGGTGACGCGGCTGCGGCAGGCGGGGGTGGCGGCGGTGGTCAGTGGGGCGGGTCCGACCGTGTTAGCGCTGGTCACGGTGGGTACGGAAGTCCCAGAACAGCCGGGTTGGATGCGTCACACCCTGACCGTCGATTCTCTGGGCGCGCAGGCCTGGCAGGGTACGATGGAGGCGTATAATGGTGATTGCCAGTTGACACGCCGGGGCGGTCCGGTGTTGCCCCAGGTAGGGCGGGTTGTTTAGGCTTTCAGTAGCACAGTCGCGAAGCGGCTGACCTGCGGGCACGTGACCACGAAGTCCGTAGGGCACCCCGATCGAGGTCGGCGGCTTGTCCGTCACACCCCTACCAGCGTACGTCGGACCACCGTCCCCTTTATAAGTCGTTGCTGTGCGAAGCTTCCCGTTGGCTCTAACGGGACGTATCCCGAGCCGCCCGGCCTTGTCTTGTGTCCGGGCAGCCCGGACCCATCGAGGGAAGGAATCCATTGAGCGACACCACCGACGTGACGCCGGAGGTTGCGCACGAGGCAACCCCTGCTCCCAGCCGCCGGCGCGGCACCGGACTGTCGGCGATGCTGCTCTCCGAGCTGCAGAGCCTCGCCACGTCGCTGGGCATCACCGGCGTCGGGCGGATGCGCAAGAGCGACCTGATCGCCGCCATCCGTGAGCGGCAGGCCGGTGGCACCGGCCAAAGCGTGTCGCGTGGCCGGGGTGCCGTCGCGGCCGAGGAACCCCGCGAAGAGGTACGGGCCGAAGTACGCACCGAATCGGCCAGCGCGAGCCGGTCGGCGAGCGCGCCGGAGACCCGAACCTCCTCGGGTGACGGACAGGCCAAGAGCCGCGCGGGGAGTCGGGCAGAGCGCGCGGCGAGTCGGGCGGAGACCACTCGTTCCGACGAGGGGGACCGTCCGGCTGAACCGGCCGGTGACAGTGGCCAGTCCGATGGCCAGGCGCAGTCGGCGACGCGTACGGACTCCGACCGGAGCACCGCTGGTGACCGCCGCAGTGACAGCAGCCGGGGCGACAACGGTCGAAGCGACAACGCCGCCCGGGAGAGTGGCCGGAGCGATGGTGGGAGCAGCAGCGGGAACGCCCGGAGCGACGACGAGAGCGGAGACGGGAGCGGCCGACGCAGCCGGCGCGGACGTTACCGGGACCGTCGCCGGGGGCGGGAGCGCAGCAGCGACTCCGAGCCGCAGGTGACCGAGGACGATGTGCTCATTCCGGTCGCCGGTATCCTCGACGTTCTGGATAATTACGCATTTATCCGGACTAGTGGCTACCTGGCCGGCCCCAACGACGTCTACGTCTCCATGGCGCAGGTCCGCAAGTACGGGCTGCGGCGCGGAGACGCGGTCACCGGGGCGGTCCGGGCCCCCCGGGAGGGTGAGAACCGCCGCGACAAGTACAACCCGTTGGTGCGGCTGGACACCATCAACGGGATGGACCCGGAGGAGGCGCGGCACCGTCCGGAGTTCTACAAGCTGACCCCGCTGTATCCACAGGAGCGGCTGCGGCTGGAGACCGAGCCGCATCTGCTGACCACCCGGGTGATCGACCTGATCATGCCGATCGGTAAGGGGCAGCGGGCGCTGATCGTGTCGCCGCCGAAGGCCGGTAAGACCACGGTGTTGCAGCAGATCGCCAACGCGATCACCACCAACAACCCGGAGTGCCACCTGATGGTGGTGCTGGTGGACGAGCGCCCAGAAGAGGTCACCGACATGCAGCGGTCGGTGAAGGGCGAAGTCATCGCGTCCACTTTTGACCGGCCACCGTCGGACCACACCACCGTGGCGGAGCTGGCGATCGAGCGGGCCAAGCGGCTGGTCGAGCTGGGCATGGACGTGGTGGTCATGCTCGACTCCATCACCCGGCTCGGGCGGGCGTACAACAACGCCACTCCCGCCAGTGGGCGGATCATGTCCGGTGGTATCGACTCGACCGCGCTGTACCCGCCGAAGCGGTTCCTCGGGGCCGCGCGCAACATCGAGAACGGCGGCTCGCTGACGATCATCGGTACCGCGCTGGTGGAGACCGGTTCGGTGATGGACACGGTCATCTTCGAGGAGTTCAAGGCCACCGGTAACGCCGAGCTCAAGCTGGACCGGAAGATCGCCGACAAGCGGGTGTTCCCCGCGATCGACATCGATCAGTCCGGCACCCGGAAGGAAGAGATCCTGCTGGCCCCCGAGGAGTTGGCGATCACCTACAAGCTCCGCCGGGTGCTGCACTCGCTGGAGACGCAGGCCGCGCTGGACCTGCTGCTCAGCAAGCTGAAGGAGAACAAGACCAACATCGAGTTCTTGATGCAGATCGCTAAGAGCACTCCTGGCGAGTAGTCGGATTCATCCATCAGCCGATCGGGCGCCTGTCGCACACGGTGTGCGACAGGCGCCTTTTCTTACTGTCACGATGGCGAGGGTCCGCAAAACAGGCCAGCGGGTACGCCGAGCCCGCGTGCCCGCTGGCCGCACCCCTACCCGGCGGGACCGGGTAGCACCCCTCGAAAGGCTGTAAGAACCGTGACATCGAACGCTTCCACAGTGTTTATAGAGGACTCCCTGCTCAACGAGATCGATGAGCAGGGCCGGCGGGACACCCCGACCGCCGCACTGATGACCATCGGAGGCGCCCGGGCGGTGGCGGCGGTGGTGGACGAGTTCTACCGTCGACTGCTGGCCGATCCGGTCACCGCGCCGTACTTCACCTCGGTGCCGATGGACACACTCAAGCGGCACCAGGTGCTGATGCTGGTGAAGGTGCTCGGCGGGCCGGACCGTTACCAGGGGCGGGATCTGCACTCCGCGCACGCGCACCTGCACATCAGCGCTGAGGCGTACACCCGGGTGTGCCTGCACCTGTTGACCGTAATGCACGACTTCAAGGTGCCGATGGACGTGCTGGTGGCCGCGGAGCAGATCCTGGCCAGCGTGCGGGACCAGGTCGTGGCTGAGGGCGGGGGCAGCGGTCGGTAGTGGACAGCTGGTCAGACTCCACCCACGCAGTCGAGCCGGCCGGCAACGGGGCAGCGGACCGCCGTGCGTCCTCCGTCCCGTTGCCGAGCCAGGCCGAGCTGACTGAACTCGCTGCCGCGCTGCGCGCCAGTTGGGCCGAGGTGGAGAAGCTCGGGGACTATGCCGGGGCGTACTTCTACGCCACCCTGTTCACCCTGGAACCGGGGCTGCGGGAGATGTTCCCGGCCGCGATGGGGGGCCAACGGGATCGCCTGCTGGCCGCTCTCGGCCACATTGTCTCCCACGTGGACGACGGTCCGACCCTGACCGCGTTCCTGGCCCAGCTCGGTCGGGACCATCGCCGCTTCGACGTCCGACCGGAGCACTATCCGATCGTCGGGCAGGCGCTGCTGCACACCTTGGCGCAGGGGCTGGGGCCCGCCTGGACCCCGGAGCTGGCGGCCAAGTGGTCCGCCGCGTATGACCTGGTCTCCCGGTTGATGATCGAGGCGGCCAATGAGTCGGCGGCGCGGGAACCCGCCCGGTGGGACGCGGAGATCGTGGCCCACGAACGTCGTGCCGGTGACATCGCGGTGATCACCGCGCGGATCGCGGGGGAGTACCGGTGGCAGGCCGGCCAGTCGTTCTCGGTCGAGTCGCACCTGCGCCCCCGGGTCTGGCGCTACTTCACCCCGGCGAACCTGCCACAGCCGGACGGCACGGTCGAGCTGCACGTGCGGGCGGTGCCCGGGGGACAGCTCAGCCCGGCGCTGGTCTACCACGCGCAAGTCGGGGACGTGCTGCGGATCTCGACTCCGATCGGCTCGCAGCTGACGCTGCCGCCCGGCGCCGGGCCGGACCTGCTGTTGCTGGCCGGAGGCACGGGCGTGGCGCCGATGAAGGCGCTCTTGGAGCAGCTGATCCGCCAGCGGGATCCCCGCCGGGTGACGCTGTTCGTAGGCGCCTCCTACCGATTCGAACTGTACGATCTGGACGCTCTGCAGGCGCTGGCCAGGCAGCAGCCGGCGTGGACGGTGCAACCGGTGCTATCGGTGGACACCAGCTTGGGAGAGCCGGCCACGGTCGTGGAGGCGGCGGTGCGTCAAGGGAGCTGGCACGACCGGTTGGTCTACGTGTGCGGCTCTCCGAGCATGGTCGCCGGCACCGTGGACACGCTGCTGCAGCACGGGTACGCGCGCGAGCAGATTCGGATCGAACCGTACGACGGCACCACCTACGCGCCGCTGCAGGCGGGGGCTGGAACGGGAGCGAGAACGAACTATGTATGAGGGTAGACGGCGGCCGCTGACCGCCAATGAGATCCGGACTTTACGGATCCGTCGGGTCGGTTTGCGTAAAGGTTACGACCCGCACGAGGTGGATGATCTGCTCACCAGGCTGGCGGAGGAGACCGCCCAGCGGGAGCGCACCATCAGTGACCTGACCAGCCGGTTGGCCCGGGCCGAGGCGGAGGCGTACGCCCGCCGGCACGGCACCCTGCCGGCGGTGCCGCGCTCCCGCAGCCTGGAGGAGATGCTGGTCGAGATCGACATCAAGATGAAGGCGCAGCAGTACGCCGACGAGGTGATCGCCTCGGCGCAGCACGGAGCCGCCCAGATCGTGGAGCAGGGGCGGCAGCAGGCCAACCAGATCCTCAACGACGCCCATCGGGCCGCCGAGCAGGCCGCCCACGCCTACCGGGCCCAGGCCGGCGCCGACTACAACCCGGATCGCGAGGAGCTGGCACGGCTGCTGGCGCTGGCGCAGTGGGCGCAGGGCCAGCTGGCCGGCCTGCACCAGCAGATCAGCGCCACCAACGCGATGGTCGGCAAGGAGCTGGGCAGCATCATCGAGCGCCTCCGCCCGGCCTTGGAGCCGGGCTCGGCCCCGCCCACCGCGCCCAGCCCGCACCCGGGAAATTAACCGCCGGCCGGGCGGGCACTCGCCCTCGGTGCGTGGCACACTGGTAGGTCGCAGTTTCGGTACCGGTTCACGCCCGAGCCGGGCGCATCTGGCGTCCGGTGATGACGGCGACCCGGCGACCAGAGGAAAGGACCAGCGGCATGAAGCCGGACATTCACCCGCCGTACGTGGTAACCCAGGTCACCTGCTCCTGCGGGAACTCCTTCGTCACCCGCAGCACCAAGGAGAGCGGTGTGATTCACGTGGAGACCTGCAACGTGTGTCACCCGTTCTACACCGGTAAGCAGCGGGTGCTCGACACCGCTGGTCGGGTGGCCAAGTTCCAGCAGAAGTACGCGAACGTCGGCAAGCAGCCGGCGAAGAAGAAGAAGTAACGCGGTTAGGTGCACGCCCGCCCCGGTCCGGGGCGGGCGCACGCCTGCCCGTACGGGTGTGGCGGTCCTGAATTCCCCTGTCCCGCTCGCGAGCCGCGCTCGCGACCGACCCTGAAGGCACACCGAACATGAGCACCGCGGAGTCCGGCCGGTTGGCCGAGCTGCTGGCAGAGTTCGCTGAACTGGAACGGCAGCTGGCCGATCCCAGCCTGCACGCCGACCCAGCGCGCGCCCGGATGGCGGGGCGGCGCTATGCGGAGTTGACCCCGATCCACCGCACCGCGACGGAGCGGGACCGGGTCCGCGCCGACCTCGCCGCGGCGCAGGAACTCGCCGCCGAGGATTCCGCCTTCGCATCAGAGGTGGAGGCGCTCACCGCCCGGTTGGCCGAGCTGGAGGAGCGGCTGGCGGAGCTACTCGCCCCCCGGGATCCGCACGACAGCAAGGACGTGATCCTGGAGATCAAGGCCGGGGAAGGTGGGGCCGAATCGGCGCTGTTCGCCGCCGACCTTCTCCGGATGTACCTGCGCTACGCCGAGCGGCGGGGCTGGCAGACCGAGGTGATCGACGTTCAGGACTCCGACCTGGGTGGGATCAAGAACGTCGCGCTGTCGATCCGCTCCCGGCAGGCGCCGGAGGGCGGGCATGGGGTGTGGTCCCGGCTGAAGTGGGAAGGGGGCGTGCACCGGGTACAGCGGGTACCGGTCACCGAGTCCGCCGGGCGGATCCACACCTCCGCCGCGGGCGTGCTGGTGCTGCCGGAAGCGGAGGAGATCGAGGTCACCATCGACCCGAACGAGATTCGGGTCGATGTGTTCCGCTCGTCCGGCCCCGGCGGGCAGTCGGTGAACACCACCGATTCCGCGGTGCGGATCACGCACCTGCCCACCGGCATCGTGGTCTCCTGCCAGAACGAGAAGAGCCAGCTGCAGAACCGGGAGCAGGCGATGCGGATCCTGCGGGCGCGGCTGTTGGCGCTGGCCAAGCAGGAAGCGGAGGCGGCCGCCGCGGACGCCCGCAAGGCGCAGGTGCGCACGGTGGACCGGTCGGAGCGGGTCCGCACCTACAACTTTCCGCAGAACCGGATCACCGATCACCGGGTGAACTACACCGCGTACAACCTCGATCTGGTGCTGGACGGGGAGCTGGACGGGGTGCTGGACGCGCTGACCGAAGCGGATCGTCAGGCGCGCCTGGCCGGCGAACCGGCGCTGGTCGCCCGCGGCTGAGCCGACCGTGGTTCCGTCGGCCCCGGTCGGCGAGGATCAGTCCGGGTCAGCCGGTGGACTCCGGTGCGGACCACTGCACGTTGACCCAGATCGCGCTGCCGGGAACCAGGCTGGCCCAGTCCTCGGCCGCGACCGCCTGCTGGATCCGGCGGGCCACCTGCGCGGCCTGCTCCATCGAGGCGCGCGGCAGCACCACCGCGAACGTGTCGCCGTCACACCGGGCGACCAGATCCCGCTGCCGGAGTACGCGGGCCACCACCCCCGCGATCCGCTGCAGCACCAGGTCTCGCGACATCCGACCGTGGGTCTCGTTGACCGCCTCCAGCCCTTCCACGGTGATCTGACCCACCGTCACACGTTCTCCCCGACCGGCCGCCGCCGCCAGGTAACGGTCGAGGAACCGGCGGTTGGCGAGACCGGTCAGCGGGTCGGTCAGGGCGTGCCGGTCGTACCGGGCCACCGACCGGCGGAGATCCTCGTGATCCAGCCGAGCGGCCAACCCCTCCAGGAATACGTCCCGGAGCCGATCGTCTCGGTGGGTGGCCAGCCGGAACGCGTACCGGTCCGCCTGGTGGGCGGCCGGGTGGTCACCGGCGGCGGTGAACGCCAGGCTCCGCAGCCGGGCCGGCTCCGCCGGCCCCAGGGTCTCGGGGGAGACCGTCACCGACTCCAAGCGGGTGAGCGCGTCCACCGCTTTGCCGGCGGCGATCATCAGGCACACCTCGCCCAACACCTGCATGTCCCGCGCCCGCTGCCCCTCGGCGCCGGCCGCCAGGAGCGGGCGGGGGTCGCACGTCAGGCTCGGGTCCAGCGCGGCCTGCCGGGCCAGCGCGTACCCGTACGAGACTTGGTCGCTGGGGCGGAGGCGGCTGGTGACGTACCGGGTACGTTCCGCGGCGAGGTCCCGCAGTACCCGGAGGCAGCCGTCGGTGTCCCCGTGGTGGTCCAGCGACAACGCCATCCGCAGCCGCACCCCGGGGCGGGCGAAGTGCTCCGGCGGCACCCCGGCCGGCCCGGCCAGCTCCCGCGCCCGCTCCAGCGCCGCCAATGCCCGGGGGTGGAACCCCAGGTACGAGTAGGCCGTGCCCAGGTCGTGCCAGCCCCACGCCAGGTCCGGGTGGGTCCCGGTGGCGGCTCCCAACCCCCGGGCGGCCTGCACCAGGTGGGTCAGGCTCCGCTCGGGGGCGCCCTGTTGGCGGGCGGCGAGCGCGGCCACCGCGTGGAGGTGACCGTGCAGGTACGGCTCGGGCAGCTCTTCGATGGCCGCGAACGCTTCGTCCATCGCCGAGGTGTACTGCGCGGTGCGGCCGAGATTGACCAGCGCACACACCCGGTGGACGTGCGCTTGGGCGTACGAGTAGGGGTTGCTGAGGGTGGCTACCAGCCGGTCCGCGGCCCGGAGCGCCGCCGCCATCCGCCCGCCCACCATCAGTTCTCGGACGGCCGCGAGTGCTTCGGCGTCATCACCGAACAGGTCGGGCAGAGCCACGCCGCCATACCCTCCATTGTCGAACCGGGCCTCCGCCGGTTTCGGTCATTATCCGATGCGGTTGTCCCGTTGCCCAACCCTGCGGCCGGATCTGGGTGGCCGGACGCGCTATACAGGCCAGGTGGGACGAAAGTCGGGGACCGCGCTGGTGGCCGAGGCGGCGCGGGTGTTGGCCGCCGCCGGGGTGGCATCACCCAGGGTGGATGCGGAGCTACTCGCCGCGCATGTACTGGGGGTGTCGCGTGCCCAGCTGGTGCTGATGCCCGATTGGGACGATGCGGCCAAGCGCCGGTATCGCCAGTTGGTGGCGGCCCGGGCGCAGCGGGTGCCGCTCCAGCACCTCACCGGTACCGCGGGGTTCGGACACCTGGAGTTGGCGGTCGGCCCGGGAGTGTTCGTGCCCCGGCCGGAGACCGAGTTGCTGGCGGACTGGGCCAGTCGGCTGGTCGCGACGCTGCCCGGTGACCCGGTGGTGGTGGACCTCGCCAGCGGTAGCGGCGCGCTGGCATTGGAGATCGCCCACCGGTGTCCGGCGGCCCGGGTGGTGGCGGTGGAGCGGTCCGAGGCGGCGTTGGTCTGGTTGCGCCGGAACGCGGCGGCGCGGGCGGCCGCCGGGGATCGGCCGGTGACCGTGGTGGCGGCGGACGCCACCGATCCGGCGGCGCTGGGTGACCTGGTCGGCCAGGTGGCGGTGGTGGTCTGTAACCCCCCGTACGTGCCGGAGGGGACACCGGTACCGCCGGAGGTGGCCGACCATGATCCGCCGGAGGCGGTGTTCGCCGGCCCGGACGGGCTCGCGGTGATCCGGCCGGTGGTGGCGTGCGCGGCCACCCTGCTGCGACCGGGGGGGTGGTTCGGAATGGAGCACGACGACACCCACGGTGAGGTGGTGCCGGCCTTGCTGCGGGGCCGGTTCACCGAGGTGACCGATCACCCGGACCTGGCCGGCCGGCCCCGGTACGTGACCGGCCGGCGGGTGGACACCGCCTGACCCTTCGCCGGTGGTGGCGGTCGGCGACGGTGGCACGGGGTGGCAGACTACGGGGCGTGAAGGTCTACGACTGCCAGGATCCGGTTCAGCGGGACGAGGGCATCGCCGCGGCCGTGGCGGCGCTGCGCCGAGGTGACCTTGTGGTGCTGCCCACCGACACGCTGTACGGGTTGGGGGCGGATGCGTTCTCCAAACCGGCGGTCGGGGCGCTGTTCCGGGCCAAGCAGCGTGGACGGGACATGCCGATCGCGGTAACCGTGGGATCACGGAAGACCCTCGATGGGTTGGTGCACCGGCTGCCGCCGTCCGCCCGGGACCTGGTGGACGCGTTCTGGCCCGGGGCGTTGACCGTGATCGTGGAGCACGCGCCGACCCTGGACTGGGATCTGGGCGAGACCGATGGCACGGTGGCGGTCCGGATGCCGATGCATCCGGTCGCGTTGGAGGTACTGCGGGAGGTCGGCCCGGTCGCGCTGTCCTCCGCCAACCGGACCGGCCAGCCGCCGGCGGTCACCGTGGAGCAGGCCCAGGAACAGCTCGGATCCTCGGTCCGGGTGTACCTGGACGGTGGGCCGTGCCCGGCCGCGGTGCCGTCCACGATCGTGGACCTGACCGGGGAGGTACCGCAGGTGGTCCGCGCCGGGGCGATCAGCGTCGAGCGGCTGCGGGCGGTGGTGCCGGAGTTGGTGGAGCCGGAGCCGGCGACGGAGGGGTGAGGGTGCCGCCGTTCACGGTGTTGCATGTGTGTATGGGGAACATCTGCCGGTCCCCGATGGCCGAGCGGCTGTTGACGCTGGCGGTCGCGGAGGCGGCCGAGGTGTCGCAGGAGAAGGCGCAGGCGCTGGTGCTCAGCCACAGCGCCGGCACCGGGGGCTGGCACGAAGGGGAGCCGATGCACCCGTCGGCGGCCCGTCAGGTGCGGGCGCGGGGCGGAGATGCGGACGGGTTCGCCGCCCGGCAGCTGCGCTCCGAGCACCTCGACGGGGCCGACCTGGTGTTGACCGCCACCAGTGATCAGCTGCGGTATGTGGTCTCGCTGCGCGCCGACGCGGCCGGGCGCACGTTCGTCCTCGGGGAGTTCGGCCGCCTGCTGCGGCGGGTCGACCCGGAGCAGCTGCCCCGGCCCGGGCTGAGCCCGGAGGCGGTGTACGAGCGCGGGGCGGCCCTGGTCGCGGCGGTGGATACGGCCCGGCGCGGGGCGGCCCCGCTGCCGACGGACGAACTCGACGACCCGTGGGGGCGGGGAGAGAAGACGTTCACCCGGGTAGCGGACGAGATCGAGGAGACGCTGCGGCCCCTGGCCACGATGCTGTTCCCACCGGTAGCCGGGGTGGGGTGAGCCCGGCGCGCGGAGATCAGCCGTGGAAGTCCGGACCGGCCCGGGTGATGGTGATCCGCAGCAGCACCCGCCGCTGCGCCACCATCGCCGACCGGTACTCCTCCCAGTTGGGGTGCTCGCCGGAGATCCCGCGGTAGTAGTCCTCCAGCAGCGGCAACGCTTCCGGTAGTCGGACCACCTCGGCGTGCCCGTCCACCTGGATCCACTCTCCGAAGAAGGCGTCCGTGGTCACACACAGGCTCGCGCGGGGGTCGGCGAGCAGGTTGCGGGTCTTGACGGCGGTCTCGCGGGTGCTGATCACCGCCCGGCCGGCCTCGTCTACACCCACCAGTACCGGTGAAAGCTGCAACCGCCCTCCCGGGTGGTATGTGGCCAGGATCGCCCGGTGGTGTTGCCGCAGAAAGGCACGCGCCTGGTCCAGGTCCATAGCGCCGAAGCGTAGCGGTAGCATTCGCCCCGTCCGGCGTAGTCACGCGCATGTCGCCTGGGAGGTCTGGTGAACGGGGCACTGTCGCCCACCCGCAACGCCCATGCCGAGTCGGTCCGCCGGCTCGCGGCCGCCATGCTGCGTACCGGCTGCGCGTTCGGAGTGGTCGCTGCCGTCGCCGCCATGGTGGTGGCGGTGGTGGTGGCCGGTTGGGAAGGTTGGTGGGGGGCCAGTGTGGGGGTGGGGCTCGGGTTCGGGTCCTGCCTGGCCACGATCGGGTTGATGCGGCTGACCGCGGCGTTGCCGGTGCAGTCTTTGTTCGGCGCGGTGCTGGGCGGCTACGCCGTGAAGGTCGGATTACTGATGGTGGTGGCGGTGCCGTTGCGCGGCATCGGCCAACTGCATCCGCTGTCGCTCGGGCTGTCGATCGTGGCAGTGGTGCTCGCCTGGGCGGTGGCGGAGGTGGTCGCGTTCTTCCGTACCCCGATCCCCACCGTCATCCCCGATCCGACGCCTTCCACCCTCGACGCGGGCGTACCCCCGCATGGAGTGGGGGCTGACGCTTGATAGGGTGCGCTGGCGGCGGAAGCACGCGAACCCGTCGGGGCCCGGTGCGCCACAGGGTTACGCAGCTCATGTACGTTGGCGACAGTTCATCGCGATTCCCCGGCACCGCACGGGCTGATCGGGAGACCGGAAGGAGTCCAGTTGAGCACCTTGGTGCTGGCTGAGGACGCACAATTCAGACCACCGGCGGTAGGAGACTTCTTCCTGCCACCGATCTTTGCTGGCGTCACCAAGCCGATGTTGCTCGCGGTGCTGTCAGTGGTGATTATCGCGGGATTCTTCCTGCTCAGCAGCCGCAATGCGAAGCTCGTGCCGAGCAAGCTCCAGTTCGTCGGTGAGCAGGTCTACAACGTCGGCCGTAACATGATCGCGCGGGACCAGATCGGGGCGAAGGAGTTCCGTCGGTTCGTGCCGCTGATCGTGACCCTGTTCACCTTCATCCTGGTGAACAACATCTACGGCATCATCCCGGTGCTGCAGTTCCCGACCATGTCCCACATCGGGTTCCCGCTCGCCCTGTCGGTGCTGGTGGTCTACCCGACCTACCACCTGGTGGGGATCCGGAAGTTCGGCATCGGCGGGTACCTCAAGAACCAGCTGTTCCCGCCCGGCGCGCCGAAGCTGGCGTACCTCCTGCTGGCGCCGATCGAGTTCTTCTCCAAGTTCGTGGTGAACCCGTTGACGCTCGCGATCCGGGTGTTCGCCGCGATGTTCGCCGGTCACATGCTGATCCTGGTGTTCGCGCTGGCCGGTGAGTACCTGCTCCTCCACGGCGCGGGGTTGTTGAAGGCGGTGGCCGCGCTGTCGTTCAGCGCCGTCATCATGGTCACTTTCCTCGAGGCGCTGATCATGGTGATTCAGGCCTACATCTTCGCGCTGTTGGCGGCCAGCTACATCGGGGCGGCGCTGGCGGAAGAGCACTAGACGTCAACCGACCATGACAGTTGTGACAGCTTGACATCCGCACCGCGGACAAACGGAAAGGAACCCTAAGTGAACGAGATGTTGCTGGCGCAGGCGGCGGACATCAACCCCGGCCTGGCGGTCATCGGGTACGGCCTCGGTGCGATCGGGGCCGGGATCGGCGTCGGCCTGATCTTCGCGTCGGTCATCCAGGGCACCGCTCGGCAGCCCGAGGCGCAGGGCAAGCTCACGGGTATCGCGTTCACCACGTTCGCGCTAGTCGAGGTGCTCGCGCTGCTGGGCTTCGTGCTGTTCTTCCTCGCCACTGGCGACTGAACCAACTACTCTCGGAGGAGACGCCGTGAACACGCCGACGCTGCTCTGGGCGGCAGAAGAACCGAACCCGGTCATGCCGCATCTGTCCGAGGTCATCGTCGGGCTCGTCGCCTTCCTGCTGCTGCTGTTCATCATCCAGCGCTACGTCGCGCCTCGGTTCGAGAAGATCTACGAGGAGCGTGCCGCGCAGATCGAGGGTGGCTTGCAGCGGGCAGAAGCGGCGCAAGCGGAAGCGAACCGCCTGCTGGAGCAGTACCGGGCGCAGCTTGCTGAGGCCCGTACGGAAGCCGCGAAGATCCGCGATGACGCTCGGGCCGACGCGGAAGCGATCCGGGAGGACGTGTTGGCACGGGCCCGAGAGGAAGCCGACCGGATCATCGCCGCCGGTCGGGAGACGCTCGCGGCCGAGCGCGCCTCGTTGGTGCGGGAGCTGCGTGCCGAGATCGGAACGCTGTCTGTCGAGCTCGCGAGTAAGATCGTGGGCGAATCGCTCGCGGACGAGGCGCGCCGAGCCGGGATCGTGGAACGCTTCCTCGCTGATCTGGAGGCACAGTCGGAGGCCGGTGCGGTGCCGTCCCCGAACGGTGGCCCCACCGCTACGGGAGTGCACTGATGGATGCCGCCAGTCGCCAGTCGTACGTGGCCGTGTTGGAGCGGCTGAACACGTACGCCGACCAGGCTGATCCGCAGCAGCTGCGGACCGTGGCCGACGAACTGCTCGCCGTGGCTCGGATGCTGCACGGGCAGCTGCCGCTGCGGCGGGCGCTGGCGGACCCGTCCCGGCCCGGGGAGGACCGGGCGGGGCTGCTGCGAGCGGTGCTGGGCAACCGGATCGGGGAGCCCACCAAGGAACTGCTCGACGTCTTGGTAGCGGGCCGGTGGCCCTCCGCGAGCGAGCTGCTGGACGCCTGCGAACAGCTGGCGGTGCAGGCGTTCCTGGCCAGCGGGGAGCGCGCCGGCACGCTCGCCGAGGTCGAGGATGAACTGTTCCGCTTCAGTCAGGTGGTCGCCAGCCATCGGGAGTTGGCTACCGCCCTGACGGACTGGCGGCGGCCAGTCGAGCACCGCGCCTCGCTGGTCGAGACGCTACTGAGCGGCAAGGCCACCGACGTCACGATCCAGCTCGCCAAGATCGCGGTGGGCGGCCTCGGGGGACGGGGGGCGGAGGCCGCGTTGGCCCGCATGGTCGAACTCGCCGCGGCGCGGCGTGACCGGAGCGTGGCTTATGTGACCGTGGCGCATCCGCTGTCCGAAGCCGAGGAGCGGCGGCTGAGCGCCGCCCTGGCTGCGCGCTACGGTCGAGACGTCTCGGTGAAGACAACAGTCGATCCGCGGGTGCTCGGCGGGGCCCGAGTGCGGATCGGTGCCGATCTGTATGAAGGCACCATCGCGCACCGGCTCGCGCAGGCCCGCAACGCTTTGGCATCACGCTAGGGAAGGACATAGATGGCCGAGCTGACCATCTCCACAGAGGAGATTCGCGGCGCCCTGGAGCGCTACATCTCCGAGTACACCCCGGAGACCGCGCGCGAGGAGGTCGGCGTCGTCACCGAGGCCGGCGACGGCATCGCCCGGGTGGAGGGCCTCCCGTCGACCATGGCGCAGGAGCTGCTGGAGTTCGAGGACGGCACCCTGGGGGTGGCGCTGAACCTCGAGGCCCGCGAGATCGGTGTCGTCGTGCTCGGCGAGTACACCGGTATCGAGGAGGGCCAGGAGGTCAAGCGCACCGGTCGGGTGCTCTCGGTACCGGTGGGGGACGCCTTCCTCGGGCGGGTCGTGGACGCGCTGGGTAACCCCATCGACGGGCTGGGGGAGATTCCCCACGAGACCTACCGCGAGCTGGAGCTGCAGGCGCCGAACGTGATGGCCCGGCAGCCGGTGCACGAGCCGCTGCAGACCGGTATCAAGGCCATCGACGCGATGACCCCGATCGGGCGGGGGCAGCGGCAGCTGATCATCGGTGACCGGAAGACCGGTAAGACCACCATCGCGATCGACACCATCATCAACCAGCGGGCGAACTGGGAGTCCGGCGACCCGAAGAAGCAGGTCCGCTGCATCTACGTGGCGATCGGGCAGAAGGGCTCGACCATCGCCTCGGTGAAGCACACCCTGGAGCAGCACGGCGCGATGGAGTACACCACCATCGTGGCCGCGCCCGCCTCCGACCCGGCCGGCTTCAAGTACATCGCCCCGTACGCGGGCTCCGCGCTGGGGCAGCACTGGATGTACGCCGGCAAGCACGTGCTGATCGTCTTCGACGACCTGAGCAAGCAGGCCGAGGCGTACCGGGCCATGTCGCTGCTGCTGCGCCGGCCGCCGGGGCGGGAGGCATACCCGGGTGACGTGTTCTACCTGCACTCCCGGCTGCTGGAGCGGTGCGCGAAGCTGTCCGACGAGCTGGGTGGCGGGTCGCTGACCGGTCTGCCGATCATCGAGACCAAGGCGAACGACATCTCCGCGTTCATCCCGACCAACGTCATCTCCATCACCGACGGGCAGATCTTCCTGCAGACCGACCTGTTCAACCAGGGGGTCCGGCCGGCGATCAACGTCGGTACCTCGGTCTCCCGGGTGGGTGGTGCCGCCCAGGTCAAGCCGATGAAGAAGGTCGCCGGGACGCTGCGGCTGAACCTGGCCCAGTACCGCGACCTGGAGGCGTTCGCGCTGTTCGCCTCCGACCTGGACCGGGCCAGCCGGACCCAGCTGGAGCGGGGTGCCCGGCTGGTGGAGCTGCTCAAGCAGCCGAACTACTCGCCGGTGCCGGTCGAGGAGCAGGTGGTGATGATCTGGGCCGGGACCGAGGGCAAGCTGGATGAGATCCCGGTCGGGGACATCCGGCGGTTCGAGAGCGAGTTCCTCACCCACCTGCGGCGGGTCAACCCGGGCGTGCTGGCCTCGATCGCGGACGGCAACTGGGACGACGAGATCGTCAAGACCCTGGAGGAGGCGATCACCTCGTTCCAGCAGGAGTTCCTGAGCCGGGATCCCGGATTCCAGATCGGGCGCGAGCGGGAAGCCGAGGCGATCGGGGAAGAGGCGCAGACCCGTGAGACCGTCAAGCGGGTAGTGCCGAAGAAGAAGTGAGACCGATGACGAGCCAGGCACGCGGGCACCGATCGGCCGCCACGGCGGCTGAGTTCCGAGGGGAGCGGTAATGGCCGGGCAGCTGCGGGAGCTGCGGCGCCGGCGGGCGTCGGTCGGCTCCCTGAAGAAGATCACCAAGGCCATGGAGCTGGTCGCCACCAGCCGGATCGCCAAGGCGCAGGAGCGGGTGGAGGCGTCGCTGCCGTACGCCTACGCGATCACCGACGTGCTGACCGCACTGGCCAGTAACGCCGACATCCGGCACCCGCTGTTGGTACCCCGGCCCACGGTCCGCCGGGCCGGGGTGCTCCTGATCACCAGCGACCGGGGGCTGTGCGGCGCCTACAACGCCAACGCCATCCGGACCTGCGAGGAGCTGATCACCAAGCTCCGGGAGGACGGCAAGCAGGTCCGGCTGTACGTGGTCGGCCGCAAGGGCGTGGCCTACTACGCCTTCCGGGATCGGGAGATCGCGCAGAGCTGGACCGGCTTCTCCGACCAGCCGTCGTTCGCCGACGCGCGGGAGATCGGGGAGACCCTGATCGCCGCGTTCGAGGCGGGCGCGGACGATCTGGACGGGGATCCCGGCCCAGACGGTATCCTCGGCGTGGATGAGCTGCACGTGGTGCACACGCAGTTCAAGTCGCTGATGACCCAGGTCCCGGTGGCAAACTTCTTGGCCCCGATGCAGGTCGAGGAGACCGAAGAGACCGAGGACATCGTGCTGCCGGCGTACGAGTACGAGCCGGACCCGGACACCTTGTTCGCGGCGCTGCTGCCGAAGTACATCAACACCCGGATCTACGCGGCGTTGATTGATTCGGCGGCCAGCGAATGGGCGGCACGGCGGCGGGCGATGAAGAGCGCCACCGACACCGCCGAAGAAATGATGCAAACCTTGACGCGCGAGATGAACTCCGCTCGGCAGGCGGAGATCACTCAGGAGATCAGTGAAATCGTCGGCGGGGCGAACGCGCTCGCCGCGGCAGGAAGTGAAAAGTGATGACTGCTGTCGAGACGAAGACCGGCGTCGGCCGGGTAGTGCGGGTGATCGGCCCGGTCGTCGACGCCGAGTTCCCGCGGGACGCGATGCCGGAGATCTACCACGCACTGCACGTGGACGTGGAGCTGTCCGGCGGCAGGAAGACCCTCACGCTCGAGGTTGCCCAGCACCTCGGGGACAACATGGTCCGGACGATCTCCATGCAGCCGACCGACGGGTTGGTGCGGGGGGCGCCGGTACGTGACACCGGGGCGCCGATCTCGGTGCCGGTGGGCAACGTCACCAAGGGACGGGTGTTCAACGCCATCGGCGAGTGCCTCAACCTCAAGGAGGGCGAGAAGCTCGAGGCCAGCGAGCTGTGGAGCATCCACCGGAAGGCGCCGGCGTTCGCCGACCTGGAGCCGAAGACCGAGATGCTGGAGACCGGCATCAAGGTGCTGGACCTGCTCGCCCCGTACGTGCGGGGTGGCAAGATCGGCCTGTTCGGTGGCGCCGGGGTGGGGAAGACCGTGCTCATCCAGGAGATGATCATCCGGGTGGCGCGGAACTTCGGTGGTACCTCGGTGTTCGCCGGGGTGGGGGAGCGGACCCGGGAGGGGAACGACCTCATCCTGGAGATGACCGAAAGTGGCGTGATCGGGGACACCACCCTGGTGTACGGCCAGATGGACGAGCCGCCGGGGACCCGGCTGCGGGTGGCGCTGACCGCGCTGACCATGGCCGAGTACTTCCGGGACGTGGAGAACCAGGAGGTGTTGCTCTTCATCGACAACATCTTCCGGTTCACCCAGGCCGGTTCCGAGGTGTCCACCCTGCTGGGCCGGATGCCGTCCGCGGTGGGTTACCAGCCCACGCTGGCCGACGAGATGGGTGAGCTGCAGGAGCGGATTACCTCGGTGAAGGGCCGGGCGATCACCTCCATGCAGGCGATTTACGTGCCCGCCGACGACTACACCGACCCGGCGCCGCACACCACCTTCACCCACCTGGACGCCACCACCAACCTGGAGCGACGGATCTCCGACAAGGGCATCTACCCGGCGGTGGACCCGCTGGCCTCCTCGTCGCGGATCCTCGCGCCGGAGTACGTGGGCGAGGAGCACTACCAGGTGGCCACCGAGGTGAAGCGGATCCTGCAGCGGTACCAGGACCTGCAGGACATCATCGCCATCCTCGGGATGGACGAGCTGAGCGAGGAAGACAAGATCACGGTGAACCGGGCTCGCCGGATCGAGCGCTTCCTGTCTCAGAACACCTTCGCCGCCAAGCAGTTCACCGGCGTGGAGGGTTCGTTCGTTCCGGTCAAGGAGACCGTCGAGGCGTTCAAGAAGCTGTGCGAGGGCGAGTACGACCACTACCCCGAGCAGGCGTTCTTCATGTGCGGCGGTCTGGAGGACCTGGAGCGCAACGCCCACAAGCTCATGAACGAGTGACCATCCCAGACACCGTAGGACGGGCGGTCGCCGGCTCGGCGTGGTCATCCCCGCGGGGCCAGCGACCGCCTGTTCTTCGGTGAGGCGGCGAAAAACTCCTGACCCACCGCGTTGTATACGTGACGCTTTCCCGACGGCTCGTTACCGTGAGGGTGACGGGCAGTGGGAGGCGCGATGGCGACACGGACCGGTCAACGACGCGCACCTGCATGGGCAGTGCTCTGCACGGTGATCGGGGCGCTGCTGATGGTGAGCTCCGGGATGCTGGTGGTCGCGGCAGAGTTGGTCCAGTCCCGCCTGGCGCGGGCGATCCCCGAAGGCAACCTGTTCAGTGATGGGGAGCTCCCAGGGGGAGACATCACCGGCCCACTGAACATTCTGTTGGCGGGTCTGGATACCCGCCCCAGTCGTCCGCACGAGCCGCCCCGAGCGGATTCCGTGTTGATCGTGCACATCCCGGACGGGCTGGACCACGCCTATCTGGTTTCCCTGCCCAGGGACACCATCGTGGAGATCCCCCCGTTTCCCGAGACCGGCTACCCCGGCGGCGTTGGACGGTTGAACTCGGCCATGCAGGTGGGGGCCCGGCAACAGGAGGGCGAGGAGTTGCCCGATCTGGAGCGCGGGTTTCGGTTGTTGGCGCAGACCGTCAGCCAGCTCACCGGGATCACCCAGGTCGACGCCGGTGGAGTGATCAAGATCGAGGGGGTCGTGGGGATTGTGGACGCCCTCGGCGGCATCACGGTGGAGCTGGAGGAGGAGATCTACTCCGAGCACCGGCGCCCCGAGGGCCGCCGCCGTCCGCTGAATCCGCACGGGGAGGG
>Ga0079224_100000056_pt1 | contig 76030 bp, 63 predicted proteins | sample Stecom2015_FD_80414 | JGI IMG/M metagenome (GOLD analysis project Ga0079224, IMG submission 80414) | Agricultural soil microbial communities from Utah to study Nitrogen management - Steer compost 2015 | ecosystem: Environmental > Terrestrial > Soil > Agricultural land | place: USA: Utah... | reverse complement strand
TCCCGAACCAAATTCCGGGCTTCCTTAACCATGGGGTATCCCACGTATGTATGGGTGAGCAACAATTTTCGGCCAGTCTCGGTGACCTTTCGCTGGAGCTGTCTGGCTTCATCTAGATTAAATGCCATCGGTTTTTCCAAAACAACATGAAAACCGTGGTCTAGTGCCATCATAGCCGGTTCGAAATGCACATTATTCGGTGTAACGATGCTAACGAAGTCCATGCGTTCGTCCGGCGGAAGCTGGCTTTCTGACTGGATCATTTCACGGAAGCTCCCATATATACGATCGTCGGATAATAACAGCGACCTTCCGCTGTCCCGTGATTTGTCCGGATCGGAACTGAATGCGCCGCAAACCAATTCAATGAGGCCATCCATGCTAGCCGCTATGCGATGTACTTCGCCGATGAAAGCGTCTTTCCCGCCCCCTACCATCCCCATTCTAAGCTTGCGGTGATTTGTTACTTCTGCCATAAGTGATAGTTGTCAATTTGTAATTCGAAAATAACTGCGCGATAACAACCGCTGTATCAAACATACACACAAACGTAAAAAGAAACAAGGACATGTCCCGCTTCCACTTCCATTTAAATCGGGTTGCACCGCCAATTGGCGGTGCAGACCAGCCCGAAATTAAAAGAATGCTTATACTCCGGAACGCCTGACCCCGGCGTGAAAGGGTAAGACGATCGCTATGCCAACGTTGGTATTGATAAGAAGAAAAAAAACTAAGTCAGGTTAAATTCCTGTTTTAACACATGCACCAGCTTTCGCACGGCGTTGACTAAATGGGCATCGACCGTTTTGGGGGATATCCCCAGTATATCGGCAGTTTCCTTATAGGAAAATCCCTCTTCCTTGACGAGTTTAAACACCAGCTTCGCCTGGTTTGGCAGCATGGCGATAGCCCGCTCCAATCCGGCTTTCATCTCGCCCTGTATCAATATGGCTTCGGGCGTGGAAGAAGCATCCAGCTGAATATCCGTGTTCACGTCGCTGAGCGAAACTACCTCTCTTCCGGACTGTTTCTTGATATGGTTCAACGCCATATTTCGGGCGGCAACAAAAGCATAGTGCTTGATATTCTTTACCTCGGTCAACGTATGACGACGCTGCCATATCATCAGTAAAACATCACTTGCGATCTCCTCCGCCACCACGTCCGACTTGACAAAACCCAATGAGAATTTGAGCAGGGGGCCGAAGAGTACCGTGAAAATCTTTCGATAAGCTTCTTCAGAATTAGCCAAAGCTATTTCATTGACCAATAGTGTTAACTCTGGTAGCGTATTTAACATGATAATATAATTGGTGAATCAAATATAGTAGATATAGGCAGTAATTCACAAATAATTAAATAAATTTTAATACCGGCCTATAATCGGGCATCCGGAAAAATACCTAAGGAAATTAGGTTTTCAGAAAGTGTTAAAAATGGTTAAAACTGCCGATATTCGTTCAAAATACGTTAATTTAGCCATGCTTAAGCAGTTTTGACTTGGATGCTGAAAAAACGAAACGTATTGTTGATATGCGCCGTTACCTTTTTGGTAAACTCGCTGATTTCGTGCCAAACCGGTAAACCGGATGCAATTGCCCGGTCCTATAACGCGTACCTTTATCCCGATGAATTGCAGGGCGTCGTACCTCCGGGGGTGTCGGGGGATGACAGTTTGCAGTTGGTCCGGGCCTATATCGAGCAATGGGTTCGTCAACAAGCGTTGCTCCACCATGCGCAACGCAATGTGAACATCAACTTCGAACAATTGGAACGACAGGTGGAGGAATACCGAAACGGCCTTATTGTCTATCAGTATGAACAGGCATTAGTGAGCCAAAAACTTGATACGGTGGTTACCGAAGAAGAGATCCAAGATTATTACCGCACCCGCGAGGAACTTTTTACGTTGAAACAGCCGATCTTTAAGCTTTCGTTTATCAGGCTGCGTACCGACGCACCGGAACTGGACCGCGTACGACGATGGTTCTCGTCAACGGATTTCGAGGACCGTGACCTACTGGAAAAATATTGCGCGCTATATGCATCGTCTTATCAGCTGCACGATACGGCCTGGCATTACATGGCTGACCTGGGAAAGCATATCCCGTTTGCCCGTCTCGATGAACGAGATTATAACAAAACCGGACGAATTTTTGAAATAGTTGAAAATAATGAATTATATCTGATAATTTTGCATGACTCAAAATTCAGCAACAGTCGGTCACCTTTGGCGCTTGAATATGAAAATATTCGGAATTTAATATTAAACAGACGTAAGGTCGATTTGATCGAAGAGATGCAGAAGCTCATTGTAGATGACGCACGCAACAAAAACAATATAGAAATATACAACTGATGACAAAATATACCGGCATTTTTTTCCTATTAACGATATTCGGCGCTCCGCAGTTTGCAGCGGCGCAGGCGCAGGCTCAAGTGATCGATCAGGTAGCTGCGGTAGTGGGCTCGAACATCATTCTACAATCGGAAATTGAAATGCAGTATGCGCAGTACCTGGCCCAGGGCAACAAAGCAGACGAAGCCTTTAAGTGTTACATCCTCCAACAACAGCTCACCCAAAAGTTGCTGGCCCAACAGGCAGTGATAGACTCCATCGAAGTAGGGGAAAGTGAAGTGGATGATAACATCAACTCCCGTTTGCGGTACATGTCGAGTCAGGCAGGAGGCCAAGAACGCCTGGAGCGTTTCCTTAATCGTTCGTTGCTGCAATACAAGGAAGAAATGCGTCCCAGCGTATACGAGCAGCTCAAGGCCAATAAAATGCAACAGAATATTGTGGCGGATATCGAGGTTACGCCGTTAGAGGTAAGGCGTTATTTCGAGTCGCTCGACAAAGATAGCCTTCCTTATTTTAACACCGAAGTAGAGGTTGGCGAGTTGGTTGTTTACCCCAAGCTGACCCGTGAAGAAAAGCAGCGATTCCGAGACCGGGCAGAAGAGCTCCGCAAACAAGTTGCGGGAGGCACAGACTTCGCAACGGTAGCGCGACTCTATTCGCAAGATCCGGGGTCGGCACCCTATGGGGGCGATCTGGGCTTCAATACCCGCGATGGCTTTGTGAAAGAATTTTCAGCCGTTGCGTTTCGGCTCAAACCGGGAGAACTTTCGCCAGTATTCGAATCTGAATTTGGCTTCCATTTTTTGGAAGTTTTAGAGCGGCGGGGAGAAGAAGTGCGGACCCGTCATATCCTCGTCCAGATTAAGCCGACGCCGGCCAGTCTCGAACGGGCTAAAGCTCAAATTGACAGCATATACGAACAAGTAGCTTCCAAGAAGCTTGATTTCTATACGGCGGCAACGTTGTATTCAGATAACAAGGAAACTAAGTACAACGGGGGTATGCTATTGAATATGGAAAATCAGCAGAGCCGGACTACATTGATACCTGCTGACAAGCTTGATGCATCCATATTTACAGCCATTGATACGCTGCAGCCCGGCGAATATTCGCGTCCATTCCAATTTGAAGACAGAACTGGCAAGACGGGTTACCGTTTTACCTATCTTAAGTCCCGTACGCCACCACACCAAGCTAACCTTGAACAAGATTACGCGAAAATCAAGGACGCAGCCCTGGAAGACAAAATCAACCGTAAACTGAGCGAATGGTTTGAGAACCGCCGGAAGACAACGTATATCGACATCAACGAAGATTACTACGATTGTGATGACCTAAAGATCTGGTTGAAGACAGGCGGCGGAGAAGCGGTAGCCCAGGCCGGACAAACGAAATAGGGAAAAGCGGTAAATCGCGTTATCGCTCAAACATCATTTCGATGATGACCTTCCATTGAAAATCGGGTTGCAATTGCCAAATCCGCACGTAGTTGCAGGACGTTATCTCCCCGCCGGCAGTGAGATCAGCGGTACCATAAGAATAAGCAAGTTCACCGCTGTACGACCGACTGGCGACTAACGACTCGGCCCTGATGGAGACGTTTTGCACTTCGAGGAATTTAATGATGGCGTCTTTACCGACCAACGGGGTATTCCATGGGAAAAAGAATCGTGCGTTTTCGGCTAAAAATTCGTTATACGCAACTTTGGCATTGGATTTCAACACCGCAGAGAGCAGTTGATCGTTGCGCTGCACAATCTCCTTCCGCTGCGCGATGCGTTCCTTGGTGCGAAATTTGGTATAGCTGGCAGTATCCGGCTCTATATACTGCGGTTCAAGCTCGTCTCCCTTACCGTGATGCTCTATCTGGGCCCGCAGATCGACTTTCCAATTTCCCTTTCGATCACGCCGCCAAACGGTCAGGTATTCGCCGTACCGTTTGATTGCGCCAACGCGCTGAAAACTCAGGGAACCGGAAGTTACCCCCCACTCCATGCTTTTGGCGATGGCTGCAAATGTCGGTTTCCAAGTAAGCACATCGGGGATATTGGGACGGTCTTGTAAATACTCCTTGGCATTTACCGGCTTCGGCGTAAAAAAAATAGAGTTTTCATCGACAATTGAACGCAATGCGGCGTGCGGGCCCTCCGTGGAAGACAAGCGGGCCGCTGCGCGGTCTGCCGTCAGTAGGCTGCCCACCTTAGCCGGTAATTGTGAAAACGTCTGAAAAGAAGCGGATATTAAACAAAAAAGAACACCGTATCGGATATATCGCATCATGCACTACCTGTTTTTGAACGGGATGATACCAATCAAATCTTGTTCCAAAGTGTCCCTTCTTTACTGTCTTTAAGTTGAATGCCCATGGTACTGAGTGCCTCACGGATTCGGTCAGACATGGTATAGTCTTTATTCTTCTTAGCCTCGTTTCGTAGACCGACAACGACGTCCATCAATCTCTCGAAATCATCCGAGTCTGCATGGTCGTCGACAAGCCCGAGCACCTGATGAACAAAGTCTTCCATTAGCGTGCGGATGGCTGCTAACGTCGCTTCATTCAATGCAAGCTTGCCATCGTAAGCGCTATTGACAATCCGGACGGCCTCAAATAGCTCGGCAATAAGCACGGGACTATTAAAATCGTCATCCATGGCGGCATAGCAGCGCTTTCGGAGTCCTTCGATATCGACATCACACGTGTTGCTCGTGGCTTTCAATTTTGGCAGGAGCGCCATGGCGTTCATGAGCCGTCTATATCCCTTGTCTGCGGCGTCCAACGCATCATTTGAAAAGTCGAGCGTGCTGCGATAATGCGCCTGCAGCATAAAAAAACGCACGGCCATCGGCGAATAGCCACGGTCGAGCAGCGGGTGGCTGCCGGTAAAAAGTTCGCCGGGAAGGAAGCCATTGCCTGCGGACTTCGACATACGGGCGCCGTTTACCGTGAGCATATTGGTGTGCATCCAGTACTTCGCCGGCTGCGTGTGATTGCACGCCTGGGATTGGGCAATCTCATTGGTGTGGTGGGTAGCAGCGAGGTCCATCCCCCCGCCATGGATGTCAAACTCATCGCCCAGGTATTTGCTGCTCATGGCCGAGCACTCAATATGCCATCCTGGGAAACCGATACCCCAGGGTGACGGCCACCGCATGATGTGCTCGGGCTTCGCTTTGATCCACAGGGCAAAATCAAGCCGGCCTCGCTTTTCGTCCTGCCCATTCAGTTCACGGGTGTTGTTGAGCATGTCTTCCAGCTTGCGGTTGGTAAGGATGGTATAGTTATGGCTTTCGACATATTTTTCCACATCGAAATAGACCGTTCCGTTGACCTCGTAGGCATAACCGTTTTCGATAATACGCTTTACCATTTCAATTTGTTCGGAAATATGGCCTGTAGCAGTGGGTTCAATACTTGGTGGCAGGGTATTGAAAAGACGCAACACGTCGTGAAATCCCAACGTGTATTTCTGCACGATTTCCATCGGCTCAAGCTTTTCCAGTTTGGCCTTTTTTGCAAACTTGTCGTCCCCCTCATCGTTGTCGCCTTCCAGATGCCCAGCATCAGTGATATTACGCACATAGCGAACCTTGTATCCAAGATGAAGCAGGTAGCGAAATATCAGGTCGAACGACACAAACGTACGGCAGTTGCCCAGGTGCACGTCGCTATAAACCGTGGGACCACACACGTACATACCCACAAAGGGGGCGTTCAATGGCTCAAATCTCTCCTTTTTGCGCGTTAGCGTGTTGTATAAAACCAACTGATGATCCATGTGGGCGAAAATACAAATTAAAGGTGAAAGGTCGGCGAGAACACGTACAGCGTAACCTATTTCTGACGGAAGTACAACTGTATAGGTACGCCCTCAAAGTCGAAGTGCTCACGGAGCTTGTTTTCGAGGAAGCGCGCGTACGGTTCTTTGATGTACTGCGGCAGGTTACAGAAGAATGCAAACATCGGTGACTTACCCGTGATTTGCGTGACGTACTTGATCTTGATGTATTTACCTTTGGTGGCCGGCGGCGGATAGTGCTCAATAATCGGAAGCATGACATCATTCAAACGGGATGTCGGCACTTTTTTTACCTTATTTTGATACACCTTCGCTGCCGCCTCTATCGCCTTGAAAATACGCTGTTTTTCAGTAACAGATGTAAATATGATCGGAACGTCAGTAAACGGAGCTATTTTTTCACGGATGAGGTCTTCAAACACTTTCGTGGTCTTATGGTTCTTTTCGATCAGGTCCCATTTGTTGACCAGAATAACTACCCCTTTGCGATTTTTTTCGGCTAGATGAAAAATGTTGATATCCTGTGCCTCGACGCCCTCGGTGGCGTCGAGCATCAAAATCACGACATCGGAGTCTTCCAACGCTTTGATGGTACGCATGACCGAATAGAACTCGATATTTTCCTTCACTTTGGCCTTACGCCGCAGACCCGCCGTATCGATGAGTATAAAGTCGTGACCAAATTGATTGTACGGAATACGGATCGAATCGCGGGTAGTACCCGCGATCGGCGTTACGATGTTCCGATCCTTACCAATGAGCACGTTGGTAAAAGATGACTTTCCGACATTAGGCCGGCCTACGATCGCATACTTGGGCCGCTCGTCCTCGACTTCTTCTTCGACTGCTAAGTGGGGTACCACATCATCAAGTAACTCGCCCGTGCCCGATCCGGTGATGGAAGACAATGGATAGATTTCTCCAAGGCCAAAGCTGTAGAAAATGCTAGCTTCCTGTTGCAGCAGCGGATGGTCCACTTTGTTGACCACCACAAACACCGGCTTTTTACTGCGCCGTAACACGTCGGCAATGGAATCGTCGAGGTCGGTTATCCCGGTTGTCACGTCGACCATAAACAGAATTACCGTTGCCTCCTCAATGGCAATGAGCACCTGTTCGCGTATGGCTGCCTCAAATACGTCTTCTGAGCCGTGTACATAACCCCCTGTGTCCACCACGGTGAATCTTTTACCTGTCCACTCGGCCTGTCCGTAATGCCTGTCGCGCGTCACGCCACTAAAGTCGTCTACAATCGCTTTTCTACTTTCAGTGAGCCGGTTATATAAGGTGGATTTACCCACGTTGGGGCGTCCTACGATTGCGATGATGTTTGCCATTATAGTTTGTGTTTACAAAGGCAGCTGCAAAAAATGGCAGCCGCATGCCGAAACATAAAGTGCAAAGGTAACATAATTTACGCTACTGCCCTTTCATGAGCCTCAATATGTCTTCGAGATAAGCGCGATCGTTCGCGAGTCGCGGTACTTTGTTCTGCCCACCAAGCTTACCCCGCGCTTTCATCCACCGATAAAAGGTGCCCGCCGGTGCCCGGTGAATGACGGGAAACCGAAGTGCCAGGTTGTTAAAACGCTTGGCGTCATAATCGGAATTGACCTCGCGCAACGCAGTGTCCAACACGTTACAAAATTTATCGAAATCCGCCGGATCTTCCTCAAATTCAACAATCCACTCGTGCGCGCCGGCTTGCTTGTCGCCAAAATAGACCGGTCCCGCGGTATAATCCCGAATTGCAGCGTCGGTTTCGGCACAGGCGCGCTTAAGGGCGTCATCCGCATTATCGACAATAAGCTCTTCACCAAACGCATTGATGTATTGCTTTGTTCGTCCGGTGATCTGGATGCGGTAAGGATTCAGACTGACGAACTTGATTGTGTCGCCAATGAGGTAGCGCCAAAGGCCTGCATTTGTCGATATGACCAGCGCGTAATTCTTATCCAGCTGCACTTCATCGAGCGTAACCGTTTTAGGGTGGTCATCATGCAAATTTTCCAGGGGCAGGAATTCGTAATAGATTCCGTAGTCGAGCATTAACAGGAGATCTTCGGAATCCGACTGGTCCTGCAGGGCAAAGTAACCTTCCGAAGCGTTGTAGTTTTCAAGGTAATACATGTCATCCGACGGAATCAACTTACGGAACTGTTCCCGATAGGGCTTGAAACTCACACCCCCGTGGCTATAAAATTCGAGGTTCGGCCAGACGTCCAATAAGTTATCCTTACCGGTTATTTCGAGGATGCGTTTGGCTAAGACGACATTCCATGTGGGAACACCTGCCAGATTGGTCACGTTCTCCTTAATGGTAAGCTGCGCGACGGTTTCGATCTTCTCCTCAAAATTCGGATTTAGCGCAATTTCGAGATTGGGTGTCCGGTGGAACTCCGCCCAGAAAGGCAAGTTTCTAAGAATAATCGATGAGAGATCGCCGTAATAGGAGTCGGAGTTAAAACTATTGATCTGCGAACTGCCCCCCAAAACGACTGATTTGCCCGTTAATATTTTCGTATCCGGACGGTTGTGGCAATACACAGACAACATGTCCTTCCCCCCCTGGTAGTGACAATCTTCGAGGGCTTCCTCGCTGACGGGAATGAATTTACTGCGGTCAGCCGTGGTGCCCGAGGATTTGGCAAACCATTTAATATCAGAGGGCCACAAAATGTTCTGCTCGCCCCGGATCATTCGATCGATGTAGGGCTTAAGGCTATTATAATCTTGTATTGGCACTCTATCACGATACGTTTCGGGGGTCAAAATGGAGTTGTAACCAAACTTTTTACCCCACTCAGTGGCCTCGGCGGTGGCAATAAGACTTTGAAACCATTCTTCTTGCACTTCGTGCGGATATTTCATGAAAAGCTCGATCTGGTGGATTCGCTTTTTCATGATCCAGGTAAAAATCGAGTTAATGATGGCCATATCGTCCGTACCTTGTCGTTAGTACTTATGTCAGTTAGTGCTTTGGCTTAATAGGTGTTGTGTAACGCGCCGATGTCAAAGTTTCTTCCGGCGCAGTTCAAAGTTACGACCCAAGTAAAATTTACGTGCCATTTCATTTTCCGCAATGTCTTCAGGCGTCCCGGTAAGCATGATTTTACCTTCCGTAAGCAAATAGGCACGATCGGTTATCGATAGTGTTTCCTGCACATTGTGGTCCGTAATGAGGATACCGATATTCCGATGTTTCAGTTTAGAAACAATCGTTTGTATTTCTTCTACAGCAATAGGATCTACACCGGCGAAAGGCTCATCCAGCAAGATGAAATTCGGGTTGGCGGCAAGCGCACGTGCGATTTCGGTACGCCGGCGCTCACCCCCTGACAGCAGGTCGCCCCGGTTGTGCCGCACGCGGTTCAGGCTGAATTCTGCCAGCAGCTCTTCCAGTTTTTCCCTGCGCTCCGCTTTGTCAGGATAGTGGATTTCAAGGACGGCCATAATATTGTTCTCTACCGACAATTTTCGAAACACCGAGGCTTCCTGGGCCAGGTATCCGATGCCCTTTTGTGCCCGCCGGTACATGGGGTCTTCGGTAATCTCCTGATCGTCAAGATGCACATGTCCCTCATTTGGCTTAATCAGTCCGACAATCATATAAAAGGACGTCGTCTTTCCAGCTCCATTTGGCCCCAGTAATCCTACAATCTCGCCCTGTGCCACCTCAAACGAAACATCGTTGACGACAGTACGCTGGCGGTATTTTTTGATCAGGTGTTCTGCTTTGAGTATCATTCAAATTCGTATATCCTTCAAATTGAGTTGTAAGTAGCGCTTATCGCGCCAAATGTTTTCGTCTACTGTATAGCAAATATCGAAGGTTTTACCAGTATTGATTATATCGGCATATTCACCAAGACCGAAACCAATACATTCAAAACGGATGCTTTCGTCCTGATGGACTGTCATTTTCAGGTGATTCCCTCCCACCACTACTGCAGGGCCCAAAGCGACGACATCTCGACTGAGAAACATCGGAGCTTCGTTCTGAGGGCCGAATGGTTCGAACTGGCGTAAGACGCGGAAAAATTTCCCGTTGATATCTGATAGTGACAGCTCTGCTTCGAGGGCAATCTCCCGTTGTAATTGATGTGGATGAATGCTGCCGGACACGACCTCTTCGAAACGTTCCTGGAACGAGGAAATGTTTTCCAGTTTCATGGTCAGTCCCGCCGCATATTTGTGTCCTCCAAATTGATCGAGTAAATCACTACATTCCTGTAGTGCCTCATAGAGGTCAAAGCCAACGACAGAGCGCGCTGAGCCGGCCACGTGCCCATTGGTTTGAGTCAGCACAACTGTGGGGCGGTAATACTTTTCGGTAAGACGGGATGCAACGATTCCGATAACGCCCTTGTGCCAATCGGGTTTAAATACCACCGTCGTCACCCGGCTTTTAAGTATTTCGTTGGCATCAATAATGGCCAAGGCTTCTTCCGTTATACGGAGGTCGAAGTCCTTCCGCTGAGCATTTTGTACGTCAATACTGCTGCTATATACCGCGGCATCCTGCAACGACTTGGCGGTCAGCAGTTGTACGGCGTCCTTGGCGTGATCAATCCGTCCCGCGGCATTGATACGTGGACCGATCTGGAAAACAATATCATTTACAGTGAAATGGCTATTCCGATTATTCGATAAATCAATGAGTGACTTTAAACCGCAACACGGATTGGTATTTAGTTTTTGAAGCCCATAATGGGTAAGCACCCGATTTTCTCCGGTAATCGGCACGATATCCGACGCTATACTGACGGCAACTAAATCCAAATATTGATAGCACTGCGCGATATCCATGTTGTTTTTCTGGATAAATGCCTGCACCATTTTAAACCCGATCCCGCAACCTGAAAGCTCTTTGTAGGGATAAGGACAGTCGCCACGTTTGGGATCGAGTACGGCCACTGCTTCCGGTAGCTGGTCGCCCGGTAGGTGATGATCGCCGATGATGAAGTCGATGTTCTTCTCCCGGGCATAGGCGACCTTATCAACTGATTTAATGCCGCAGTCCAATGCTATGATCAATGAGAATCCGTGCGCCGCGGCATAATCAATACCTTGAATGGAAATTCCGTAACCTTCGGCGTATCGGTCGGGCAGATAATATTCCAGTCGTGAATGAAATTGCCGGAAAAAGCTGTATACAACAGCAACGGCAGTAGTGCCGTCTACATCGTAATCGCCATAGATCAGTACTTTTTCATTGTTCCCGATGGCGTGTTCGATCCGTGCGATCGCTTTGTCCATATCGCGCATAAGAAACGGATCATGGAGGTCGGCCAGGGCGGGGCGGAAAAATCGTTTAGCCTCATCGAAGTTGCTTACGCCGCGGCTGACCAACATATTGGCGAGTACTTCATGGATACCCAATTCCATTTGATGCCTTTGTGAAGTCAGCGGGTTATGACACGACGTTATTGCCCATCTTTTTTGCATATCTTTGCATTCTTCGATTGCGTAAAGATACGGTTTGAGACGATATTTACCTAACGGAGGTATTCTCATTCCCTATCGATTTTTATAACATACAAGTGTTCAATACCATACAGAAATGCAGGCTTATTCCCTATATGAAGGTTCATTTTCGGTTGATGCGTCAAAGAAGTTTATCCCGTTTGATCCGAACAAACACCAAAAGAAAGACCGGCCCGGCTCGCTGTTTGTACATGTGCACCCCTTTTTAGTGGTCTCCAGCCAGGGGCTTCTCTTGCTGGATACTGGTCTCGGATTTACCGACGACTCCGGACAACTTCTGTTGCACACCAACATTCGGAAGGCGGGCTTCGAACCGAACGACGTGCGTTATGTGTTGATGACGCACTTGCATAAAGATCACGCCAGCGGGATGGTTGTAGAACAGGACGGTGCGCTTCGACTCGCCTTTCCCGATGCGGAGTACGTAGTCCAACGCGGCGAGTGGGAAGACGCATATAGTGGGAAGTCAGACTCTTATAAAACCGAATTATTTGATGTGCTTCAACGAAGTGGTAACTTACTGCTGGTGGAGGGCAACGGCATGCTGAACACCGAGATCAGCTACGAAGTGTCGGGCGGCCATACGCCATATCATCAGGTGTTCCACATCCACACGCAGGGCGAGCATTTTTTCTTCGGCGGCGATGAGGCCGCCGAACCGGAACAGTTTTTCCGGAATTTCGCGGCTAAGTATGATTACGACGGCCGCAAATCCATGGCGTTGCGCCAACGGTATTGGGAACAGGGAGCCAGAGAAGGTTGGATTTTCTTCTTTTATCATTCTACTAACATTTCGATCGGGCGTCCTGCATTGAAAGCGGACGGTGATTACCGCATCATCGATGCCGCCGAGTCGGCCGTTTAAGAACCCAATTAAAGTCGTATCTTTGTGCAATTCAATTTAGGGAGAGACCATTATGTCAATTGTTAGAGAATCAGACCTGATCGGTATTGGAAAAAAATATCAGATTGAAACCGATGCCGGTGACAACATGGTGGTGGTAATCCACGATGATGGCCGACGGGAACTCTATCGCTACGACGAAGAGGAAAGTGAGTCGAAATGTGTGATGACCTTGTCGGATGAAGAATCCCGCCAAGTAGCGGGCATTATTGGCGGATTGTCATACAAACCGAAGGCGCTTGAAACGATCGAAGTGGCGTTGGATGACCTGATTATCGAATGGTATAAGGTCGAAGGGGACGCTTCCAGCGCCGGAAAGACGATTGGCCAGCTGGAAGTACGCCAGCGGACCGGAGCTTCCATCATCGCGGCGATTAAAGAAGATGATACCATTATCAATCCGGGTCCTGATTATGTCATCACCTCAGATACAACATTGGTCGTTGCGGGAAAAAGGAGCCACATCAAATTGTTGAAAGCTATTCTGTAAACCATGCCAACAGTAACCATATGTCGCAAACCCTGATCTTAGAAGTAGGTATCGCCGTAGGCCTAGTCGCACTGGTGGGATTGATTTCCAACCGGCTTCGCTTTTCGGTAATTCCCTTTTTCATATTGATCGGAATGGTACTCGGGCAACACGCCCCAAAATTTGGCTCTATCGACCTTACCTTTACCGAAAGCAAGCCATTTATTGATTTTATGGGGCGCCTGGGGGTGTTGTTTCTTTTGTTTTATCTGGGTCTGGAATTTTCCGTAGGCCGACTCATTAAATCGGGAAAATCCATCTTATCCGGCGGCACATTTTACGTTGTCCTTAATTTCTGTTCGGGATTACTCATCGGTTGGTTGATGGACATGCCTTTTAAGGAAACCATGGTCTTGTGCGGTATCATGACCAGTTCGTCGACGGCCATCGTTGCGAAAGTCTTGACAGACTTGAAGCGAACTGCCAACCCGGAGACGGAGGCTATCAGGGGGATGATCATGTTTGACGATCTGTTTATCGCCATGCATATTTCGTTCCTATCGGGGCTGATTCTTACCGGAAGCAGTTCGTTTTGGACGGTAGCCGGGACATCATTGCTGGCCCTGGGATTTATCCTAACATTTCTGATCCTCGGCCGCAAGCTTGTTCCCGCGATAGACAAGCTACTTCAGGATAAATCGTCCGAAGTCTTCATCCTCGTTATTTTCGCGCTCCTGTTTATTGTTGCCGGCTTTTCGGAAACGATCCATGTCGCCGAAGCAATCGGCGCACTAATGGCCGGTCTCGTATTGGCCGATTCCCAATACATCAAACGTATTGAACAGGTGGCTTTTCCCTACAAAGACTTTTTCGGAGCGATGTTCTTTTTTAGTTTTGGACTTTCCATCGACCCGCTGTCCTTAGGGGGAGCGGTAATGTGGGCTTCGATAGCGGCGGGCGTAACGGTACTGTGCAACGTGGCGTCAGGCTACTTTGCATCCCGTTTTTCGGGCCTTAAAAAGAAAACTTCGTTTGACATCGGTTTTACGTTATCTGCAAGGGGCGAATTTTCGATTATCATGGCCAATATTGGTAAAGCGGGAAATTTATTGCCGGTGGTACAATCGTTCGTAGTCGTTTACGTACTTATCTTATCCGTCGTGGCACCGTTGCTGACCAAGGAGTCTCGCAGCATTTGGTACGCGCTATTTGGTAAGGATAAACTTTCCCAAAAGCCGGTTAAAACCTTAAGCGACCTGGAAAGTGGCCAGCGTGGGGACAGCACCATTACATAAATCCAAGCTCTAATCGGGCGACATCGCTCATCATGCTTTTATCCCAGGGTGGGTCGAAAGTCAATTCGACAAGGGCCTGTTTTACGCCATCGATTTCACCTACCTTCCGTTGCACCTCGTCGATGATGTCGCCGGCCACGGGACATCCCGGAGCGGTAAGGGTCATCACGATTTTGGCAGTGCCATCCTCTTTCGTGATTAACTCGTAAACCAAACCTAATTCGCAGATGTTTACCGGAATTTCCGGATCATAAACTGTTTCCAACACGGCTTTAATGGCAGGCGCGAGATTTAATTTGTCCAACACGATCATTGCGATTCCTCCAGCTTTATTTTAAGCAAATTTACGGTTTATTTTAACATCAGCGAAGCCCCTCCCACCACCGTTGGAACGTCTGGGCCGTGTCATCCAAGTGCACGGCCTCGCCGATCATCGGCGTAACGACACGCAAACCGGCCGTCTTGTTGGCCTCAACCACCTTGATCAACGGTTCGTCCCAAGCATGTGTAGACAGCGGAAATTTAGAAGAATGAACCGGCAAGACGTTTTTGGCATTCAGGTCTTGGGCTGCCACCAACACTTCGTGCGGGAGCGTATGAATGTGTTTCCACGACTTGTTGTACTGGCCATTTTCCAGAATAGCCAGATCGAATCCGCCAAATCGCTTTCCAATTTCTGCAAAGTGTGTGTCATACCCGCTGTCTCCACCCATAAAGATGCGCAAAGACGGTGTTTGCAGTACATAGGAGGTCCACAAACTTTGGTTCCGACGAAAACCGCGTCCTGAGAAATGACGGGCCGGTGTCGTATAAACAGTAAGCCCATCTGCTAATAAAATCGTCTGGTTCCAGTCTTCCTCGTGGATGAAAGCACCATCATAACCCCAATATTCGAGGTGGGCGCCCACTCCCAGGGGACAGATCACCTCCTTGACCTTTGACCGCAACTTTCGGATCGTATCGTAGTCCAGATGATCCCAATGGTCGTGCGTAATAAAAAGGTAATCTATCTGCGGAAGACTGGCCACGGTATAGGGGTCTGTTCCCAAAAAACTTCGCGTAGTAAAAGAAAGCGGAGAGGCGCCCCCGCTCAATACTGGATCCACTAATATCCGTTTGCCGCCCAACTGCATGAAGTAGGACGAGTGTCCGAACCAAACCAGGATATTGCTATCTGTAGGGAGCGTTTGTAAATCGGTCCAAATATGAGGAATGGTATCCGTCGGCTTAACCCTAGGGCTACCACCAAAAAGAAACTCGTTCAACACCGTGAAAAAATTTGCTCCGTCCGTAAAATTTGGTGTAGGGTGTAGATTTTGGAACGCGCCATTTCTATAGTTTGGCGAACGCTTAATCCGTGCCAGGCGCTCACCAGCTGGAGCTTTTCCAAACATGGGTTGCTGCATGAATACCACTATTGCGAAAGCAAAGGCAACCACGGTAAAAAATAGTGTCATTAGGATTCGCCTTAAGTTTTTATTCACCGGCTTACTGGGTTAATTTTTAATTGCCGTTTCTGCTTCAATGGCTAAATATACATATCTCATGCACATCGCTAAATTTCAATTACAACAATTGACATTAAGCCCACAAAACCGTATCTTTCGCTTACAAACCCAAAAGCAGTGTAGTAGCGCCAAACTATGAAAAGCATCCTTACCGCGGACCAGATACGCGCCACCGAGCAGCATACCATCGAAACAGTGCCGATTGCCTCTATTAATTTGATGGAAAATGCGGCCACAGCATTTGCGGATGTCATTGAAACGCGATACGGTGACAGAAATACCGGCATACTGATTTGCTGCGGTACTGGCAACAATGGTGGAGACGGCCTGGCTGTCGCCCGTTTGTTACAGGCCAGGGGATACCATGCGTTAGCCGTGTGGGTGATACGGTTTTCGGATAAAGAGCGTGAGGAGTTTGCGACAAACCTTAACCGGTTGCACCACACTCCTGTTCCCATAACGGAATTTTTTCCGGGAGACGAACTGCCGCCCATCACGCAGGAAGTGATCATCGACGCCTTGTTGGGGGCCGGATTAAATAAACCACTCGAAGGTGATTGGCTGCGAATCGCAAACCACATCAACGAAAGTCGAAAGCACGTAATCGCCGTTGACATTCCCACGGGCTTAAGGGCTGACGGCATAATGCCCGATGCGGAGCAGGCAATATACGCCCATGACACGGTGTCATTTCAACGCCCTAAAATCAGCTTCTTCTTTCCGGAATCGGCAAAAGCCATGGCACGCTTTCGCGTAGTGGACATTGGGTTGGACGAAACATTTATGGAACAGCTTCCCGTGGATTTTCGGGTCATCGAAACTCAGGACGTACAACGGATATATCGGCCGCGACAACCGTTTTCCCATAAAGGTACATACGGGCATGCGCTGATCGTAGCTGGCAGTGAGAGCCGGATGGGCGCGGCGCTACTATCCAGCGGAGCGAGTTTATATAGCGGCGCTGGCCTGGTTACCGCATGCATTCCGAAAAGCGGCTTGACAACCCTCAACATGCGATATCCGGAGGTTATGTATTGTACCCGCGAGGAATTGGCCAGCCGGCGCAATATGTACAATGCTATCGCCTTAGGGCCGGGGCTCGGCGACTGTGCCCGTCTGCTAGAAACTGTCCTTAGCAATGCTGCGAAACCGCTCGTCCTGGACGCCGATGCCATAAGCGCGATAAGCGAAGACCCATCTTTGGTCGAGCGGCTACCTCCAGGTTGTATACTGACCCCCCATATGAAAGAATTTGACCGGCTCTTTGGACAACATGCCAATTGGTGGACGCGAATACAAACAGCGCGGAAAACATCCAGTCGTCATCGAGTCATCATTGTGCTGAAAAACCGGTATACGTTTATTGTTTTACCCGAAGGTCAAATCTGGATCAATCCTACCGGGAATGCCGCTATGGCTACCGGCGGCAGCGGAGACGTGCTGACCGGAATGCTCGCTGCGTTCTTAGCACAGGGGTATACTGCACAGGATGCCGCCGTACTCGCCTGTTATATTCACGGCGCCGCGGGCGATCAGCTGGCCAGCCAGGGCATGGCCGTAGTCCCAGCCAGTCTACTCATACAGCAGATACCCCTGGTGATGGGGAGTTTTGAAGACAGGGGCCACGACCATCACCATTCCGTTTGATTACACAACCGTTTGCACAGCCCCTGCTGTTGCAAAACCCATTGCGACTACGTATTATTGGAAACTGATCGGTCCTAACGCTTATTATTATGCTACGTTATTTGTTTGCCTACCTATTCGTTTGTACCACCGTGTATACGGCTTGGGCGCAGGAAATTTGTCCCGTTATCCCGCAGCCCGTCTCGGCCGAAAAACGCGGGGGGTTCTTTCGATTGGACAAGCACACCTCAATCAGAGCAGAGGGGTTAGCATCTATCTGCCGCCAACTTTCTGCAACGGGAGACGCTCCGCTTACGCGGGATACCGCTGGCGGTAAACACGGGAAAAAACAGCTCAACGACTATTCATCTCAAAATTGATTCATCAATTGAAGGTGAAGAAGCCTACGCGTTAAGAATTCAGGAAGACCAGGTCGTCATACAGGCCAGCACACAGGCCGGCCTACACTACGGTATCATTAGCCTGCTGCAACTGGCTCTGGAAGACGGTACACCAACGACGTCCGTTGCGATACCGGCCTGGGAAATAATCGACCAACCAAGGTATCCCTGGCGGGGTTTGATGCTCGACGAGTCGCGACATTTTTTCGGAAAAGAAAAGGTAAAATCGATTCTGGATTGGATGGCACTCTATAAGCTTAACCGCTTCCATTGGCACCTTACCGACGAACCCGCCTGGCGAATTGAAATCAAAAAATATCCCTTGTTGACCCTTATTGGCGGCATTGGTACTTTTACCGACGGAACGGTACCCGCTGCCTATTACATCCAACAGGATATCAACGAGATTGTCGCATACGCAGCCGAACGGAATATACGTGTTATACCCGAGATCGATATGCCCGGCCACGCTACCGCCGCAAACCGCGCTTACCCCGAATACAGCGGCGGTGGCACGCCCGATCACCCGAATTTTACCTTCAACCCTGGTAAAGAAGAAACCTATGGCTATTTAACCGATATTCTTCGGGAAACCAACGCGCTCTTTCCATCGCAGCTAATTCACCTCGGGGGCGACGAGGTCAGTTTTGGGAGCGCTGCGTGGAAGTCCAATCCCGAAATACAGGCGTTAATGACGCGTGAAGGTTTAAAAACACTAAAGGACGTGGAACGCTATTTCATGCAGCGTATGGCCGACTCGGTTTATCAGTTAAACGCGAATCTGCTCGCCTGGGATGAAGTTGCCGATAGCGGACTACCCGCCGACAAGACCATCATTTTTTGGTGGCGCCATGATAAGCCGGAACAGCTGCAAACGGCGCTTGCCAATGGCTACCGTACCGTCATCTGTCCACGGCTGCCTTTTTATCTGGATTTCGTTCAAGATAGCACTCATCGGTTTGGCCGCCGTTGGGAAGGAGCTTACAATCCGCTGGAAGCCGTATACAACTATCGTGTGGAGCAACTTGCATCCACTCCGGCCGAACAGGATTTGATTTTAGGCGTTCAAGCTAATGTGTGGTCTGAGCCGATTGCAGACAGTCAGCGCCTTGAATACTTAATGTTTCCCCGCATGGCAGCTTTGGCTGAAATGGCGTGGACACCGATTGAGAAGCAAGCGTTCGACCCGTTTTGTACCATTTTAAAGCAACACTTCGACTGGTATCAACAGCAGGGGGTTTATTACTACGACCCTTTCAATCCTTCCAATCATCCGGAGCCAGTGATGCACAGAACGACGCGTGACCTATCGGTTGAGCGAAAATAGGGCATCGAGCGCCAATTTTCGTTATACCGTAAGCGACAAAACCACGCGGCTGTCAATTATTAGTTAGCGGTTCCGAAAAATAAGCCCGTAGTGCGTTTACCTGCTTCTCGCTAACTACTTGTCGGAGTTCATCGGGCAAGGCTAACCTGATTTTCTTAACAGATTTAAAATGTTTAAGCAATTTTTCGGCCGTCGTTTTTCCAATTCCGGGGATTTGTTCAAGTTCGGTTTGAAAGGTTTTTCGACTGCGCTGATTACGATGGAAGGTAATCCCGAATCGATGTGCTTCGTCACGAAGGTGCTGAATTACCTTCAGCGTTTCCGATTTTTTGTCGAGATACAATGGATATTGATCACCCGGATAATAAATTTCTTCCAGCCGTTTAGCGATACCGATAACTGTAAGCTGTTTGTCGATTCCCAATAGCCTCAAGCTCTTTAAAGCGGCAGATAGCTGTCCCTTCCCGCCATCTATTACAATAAGTTGGGGTAGCGGTTGTCCTTCATCCAATAGTCGTCGGTAACGTCGGTGCACTGCCTCCTCCATGGTCGCAAAGTCATTGGGCCCCTCGACAGTTTTTACATTGAAGTGTCGATAGTCTTTTTTCGAGGGTTTGGCATCTTTGAATACAACAATCGCCGACACCGGATATTTGCCCTGAAAATTAGAGTTATCGAAGCACTCGATATGTGTCGGCAATACATTCATACGAAGATCCTGTTGCATCTGGGCAAGAATCCGCTCGGTCTTGAGCTCGGGATTAAGCTTTTCATATTGATTCAGACGCTCCTTTTTGAAATACAAAACATTCTTTTGGGAAAGCTCCAGTAGCTTTTTTTTCTCCCCAAGCTTGGGAACGGAAAACTTAAGGCTGTCAGCCTTGATATCAATATCGAAGGGAACAATAATCTCTTTGGAAGTACTTCCAAAGCGGCTGCGGATCTCCAGTATAGCGAGGCTCAACAGTTCCACATCACTTTCGTCCAGCCGCTTTTTGATCTCTACCGTCTGCGTTTGGATGATGACGCCATTCATTACCTTGAGGTAATTGACAAACGCATAGTGTTGTTCGGAGGCTATACTGAATACGTCGACGTTCGTAATCGATGAATTGACAACAGTGGATTTGCTCTGATATTTGCCCAGCAAATCGAGTTTGCTTTTGAGCTGATGGGCATATTCAAAATTAAGCTCAGAAATGGCGCCGTCGAGCTGCTCTTTCAGTCGACGAATCACTACACCGATCTTCCCGTTGAGGATATCACGTATATCATCAAGACTTTTTTCGTAATCTACCTCACTTTGGTAACCTTCACAGGGCCCCTTGCAATTGCCGATTTGGTATTCCAGACAAACCTTGAATTTGCCCTTGGAAATGTTTTCAGGCGACAGTGCCAGGTTGCAGGTGCGTAGCGGATATAATTCGCGTATCGTATCCATGATGGCGTGCATCATGCCTACGGATGCGTAAGGGCCGAAGTATCGTGAGCCATCTTTAACCATTTTCCTCGTCGGAAAAACACGCGGGAATCGCTCGTTCCTAATTACGATCCAAGGATAGGTCTTGTCATCCTTGAGCATCACGTTGTACCGCGGCTGGTGTTTTTTAATGAGGCTGTTCTCCAATAGCCAAGCGTCGATTTCAGTATCTACGATGGTAAACGTGATCCGGTTAATCTTGCGGACCAGCACACGCGTTTTACCATTAACCTGACTGTTTTTAACAAAGTATGAGCTAACCCGATTCTTCAGGTCTTTAGCCTTACCGATATAAATGAGATTTCCTTCAGCATCCCAATATTGGTATACACCGGGTCGGTGCGGTATCTCTTCAAGTGCCTTACGGTAGTCAAACTTCGTCATCTTACTTTCCACTTTCCATAATCAACCCGTTCTTCGCCCTGACTCGGATGCTCAGCTAATAATCACCCGTGTCATATCGGGTGACGTCAAAAGCCGAGCCGGTCGTCCAGCTGCTGTTCGGGTTCTTCCCCATAAAACTGTTGGTATTGGTTACAATCCAACGTGCGGGTAAGCCCGCCCTCCGGCAACGGGAAATCTTCCTTTGAATACTGAAGGCTAGTGTCCGCGTATACTTTCTGCATATACAGTGCAAAAATCGGCAGTGCCGCTTGGGCACCCTGTCCGGCTGCCATTGAATGGAAGCTGATGCCACGGTTTTCTGCGCCCGTCCATACGCCTGTTACCAGCTCGGGCGTAATGCCGACAAACCAGGCGTCCGAGTTATCGTTGGTCGTACCCGTCTTTCCTCCCATGGGATAAGTTAAATTATACCGCCACCGCAACCGTCCGCCGGACCCACCGTCTACGACACTCTTGAGCATGTCTACCATAATGTAAGCCGTCTCACTATTGAGCACCTTGGTCACTTTCGGCGTTTTCTCATAGATCGGCGTACCATTTTTGTCTTCAACGCGTAAAATATAGACCGGCTCTGTCCACACTCCGTGATTTACAAAGGCGGAATACGCGCCCACCATATCATATACCGATGCTTCATATGCACCAAGCGCAATAGAGGGATATTCAGGTACGTCTGACGTAATTCCCATGCGTTTGGTGAGTGTCGATACGGCTGTAGCCCCCACTTCATTAATCATATATGCGGTGGCAAAATTCTGTGAATTGGCCAAGGCGCGGCGCAACGTAATCGGACTACCCACTGATTCGCCACGCGGTGTCCATGCGTTCGGCCCACTGCCAATGGTTAGCGGCACATTTGGCACTTGGAAACAGGGGGAATAGCCGTTGTCTATTGCAACGGCATAGGTAAACGGTTTCGCTGTAGACCCGACTTGTCTCGTGCCCATCTTAACCTGATCGTACTTATAATGCTCAAAGCTAATCCCGCCCACCCAGGCGCGCACATATCCGGTGTGGGGTTCCATGGACATCATGGAATTACGAAGGATCAATTTATTATAACGGATGGAATCCATCGGAGTCATCACCGTGTCGCGATCGCCTTTCCAGGTGAACACCGTCATTGGCACCGGCGTATTGAAATTCTTCTCAATCTCGGCGTCAGATTTCCCTGCCTGTTTCAACATCCGGTAACGGTCGGACCGCTTCATTCCCAACTCCAATAGCGCCGCCTTTTCGCCCCGGAAAGGGTCTACATTGCGCCACTGCCGATCGAAGTCGTTTTGCAGTGTGGTCATCCATTCCTTCTGTGCTTCCTCGGCATACCGCTGCATTTTTGAATTGATCGTTGTATAAATCTTCAACCCGTCCCGGTCCAAATCGTACGGTGTACCATCTGCCTTTGTAATGGACAATTTATTGAATTCTTGTTGAATATCACGCTTCAACACCGCGCGAAAGTAGGGCGCGGGGCCGTCACCATAATTGGACATCTGCATATCCAACACCAGCGGCTCCTTCTGAAGGCGCTGCGAGTCCTCGCGGCTGATAAAGCCCTCTTTCCGCATATTTTCGATAACGACATTACGCCTCCGAATGGCATTTTGGGGATAGCGAACTGGCGAATAAATACCAGGTCCCTTCAGCATTCCCACCAGTATGGCGGCCTGGGGGATGGTTAGCTGGTCTGGTGTAGTATTAAAGTACCTACGCGCCGCTGACTTAATACCATAGGTGTTGTAAGCGCCAAAATCCACAGTATTAAAGTACATGGTAATGATTTCTTCCTTCGTATAGTTTCGTTCCAACCGAACTGCCGTTATCCACTCCTGAAACTTTTGGATGATGCGTTTCGCAGTACTCCTGGCGCGACCTTCGGAAAACAAATTCAGTGCGAGTTGTTGGGTGATGGTACTCGCGCCCTGCCTTTTACCTACGAGATTATAAAAAATAATCGAAAGGGTACGCTTATAGTCGATTCCGGAGTGGCGGTAAAAGCGTTTGTCTTCTGTGGCTATAAGCGCCTGAACCAAATTCGGAGATAGTTCCTTATAACGCACATTGGAGCGGTTTTGAACAAAATAAGTACCCAGCACCACGCCGTCCTCGGATATCACCTCCGAGGCCAGATTGCTTTTGGGATTCTCCAGGTCACGAAATGTTGGCAACTCACCAAACAAACCCAGACCTACGCTAAAAATAAATAAGAATCCAAGTAAAATAGCGCCGATAAGCAACTTCCAAAAGTTGCGGGTGTAGCGCCTAACGTCTTCGTTGGTCAGTGTGTTTTTCTTCTTCGCCGGTTGCTTCATCATCAATTATTAACGGTACAAAGATGGCTGGAATTCCCCCATCTTTAATCCTTGTTGTTTGTTTGCTTTTGTTCGTGATAGCTGGAATAGTAGTCGTCAATTTTGTCAAAATCAGATAACGTGCCAAAATTGCTTTCAGTTATCAAAAACGTATTGTAAAGGCTCGGTGGTATTTTCATAATATCCGCCAGTAACGGTGTGATCCGAGCTTCGTAACCCCTCGCTTCTTCATAGTTTGAAAAAGGGCCGATGTAAATCAATTGATTTTCATCATTGATCACCGTAAGTTGGTGACTAATTTGCCATCCCGCATACCGGGAACGATTAAACTGCCCGATACCAAAGCGTGATGGAGCAAGGTTAACCCGTTCATTCATAATATTGATCACAAAATAATATACCGCCGAATCGGGCAGTAGATCCCGATCTCGATAGGTATTTTCTCCGATTTCATCAATCTCGACAACTCTCGCCACCTGTTGCGGTGTTAGTTGGTCACGACGATCAGGGACGATGCGGTTAGCCGATCTGGCTTGTCCGGCGGCGGATACCGTTAACTCGCGCCGTGATGTCCGTCGGTCTGGTCTAGGGTAAATGACCAATTGCGGCCAAAGTGTCATGGTGGGCTCATCTACAAAACGCTCCCTCCCTTCGTTGACGTGCTGCAAGGCAAATTGCCGGGCCTGCAGCGCGGCCCTGTTTTGGGCAATGAACGCAAGATGTTCATTCGCTAAAGGGCGGATCAAACTGTCGTCCGGAAAATTTTCGATTAACTCAACCAAAGCGGTTTCAAAGGTATCAAGCGGTGAAATTCTTCCCAACGCCAAAGCTCTCAAATATGCCAATTGCACTAACACTGGCTGTTGTTCGTGTGGTTGTTGAAAGAGACTATCTACCATTTGGATAACACTTTGAAAGTCCAACTGCGTATATCGCGTATAGACCTCTTCGTAAACTCGGTTGAGGACTTGTTTTTGCGCCTCTACTTTAGCCAAATATTGAGGATCCACGACAATGCGGCTATACAATGCGTCTGGGAATCTACTCAACAACTTTTCTCGATACTCCACCGAAAAGGTTGGGTTTATCCCCTCATACAACCGGTATAAGTTGTAGTATATCATCGCCGCATCTTCCGTATTGGGGTAGCGTTCAAGCACCTCCTCGAATGTAGCGATAGCTTCCGGCTCGTCACGCAGGTCATCACGGTACAGGACGCCAATTTTTAGCAGTGCGTCGTGAATTTGGCGGTGGGCAGATGCGGCTTTTTCATCGCTATCCGGCAACTCAGCTATGTAAGCGTCCCGCATCCGGGTTGCCCAAACGGTGCTGTCCAGGAGAGCGGAGTCAACGACGGCCACCTCCACTTCCTCTGCACCTGGGCGTGCAGGATCGGAAGGCGCCTTACCATCGACCATATCACTAAAACGCCAGTTGTCCTGAAGTGGCCGGTTTCCCCAACGTCGCTTAAATTCAGACATTCCCATTCCCATGGCATCGGGGTTGTTGAAGTAAAACCTGTTATCGGAATAGCTTTGCGCCTGCTGCGGTACTGCATTGTCAAAAGGAGACCGGATTTCCGGACGACCGCGTTGCTTCTCCGTAGACGAACTGCTTATTTGTATTTGTGCGTATCTTGATCTTACCAAGCTATCCAGATAGACTGTTCGTCCCACTTCGGACAATCCCGCGAGGTACAACATGGTATCCTGACGAGACACGATCTTTAGCTGACCGATCAGTTCATCAAGGTTTGCGATCTTACGCTGCACGGGGCCGGCATCAGGAAAATCCAATGGCATAAACATGCCTACACTATCGTAGTACAATTTCGCTGTTTCGTATTGTGCCCGACCAAAATAGTGATCGGCCAACTGCAGGTACGTACGCGTGGTTTGGTATTGATTATCGCTTTGTTGCTGCAGTGCCAACTGATAATTTGTCAAAGCGCCTGTAATGTCGCCGGCTTGATACAACAATTCTGCAATTTGAAAATAAATTTGGTCTTTGAATGCGCTGTTTTTACCGTCCTTGAGGATACGGCGCAATAACTTTATACGTTCGTCGTTGGTTTTGTTATCCTCTGTTGTAAGAAAAATTCGATTGAGATCAGCATGGAATGCCATGTCATACGGCGCATTGCTGTTCACTACCCGGCTATAATGCTTATAAGCTTCTTCTTGACGGCCTTGGGATTGCAGGAGTTGTCCCAGCAAGAAATGCCAGCGCAGGCGTGTTGGTTTATCTTTAGTATGCTCAAGCGCCTGTAGAAGCATGGTGATTGCAGCTTCAGAATCGTCTGTAAGTAAATAGTACTTAGCTTGCGTCGCAAAAGCCATTCCCATGGATCGGGGATCAGATTCCAATGACATAAATACCGTATCGAGGACCGAACCCGCTGCAGTAAAGTTGCCCAGTTGGATCAGCGCACGTGCTTTCCATGTCAACGCGGCCTGCCGATAAGCAGGAATGCTTGCAAACGTATTAGCCGTATAGGTAAAGAACTCAGCTGCGTTGTAGTAATTTCCTTTTAAATAATTAGCCACACCTGTGAGCATATAAGCTTCGTTGATGTATTTGCTTCTGCTTTTCTTGTTAATGATGTCCAGCGACTTACCGATCACGGAGTCCATTAATTGCGCATTAGCAGATGCGGTCTCTTCAGTAGGCTCAATAAATATTGGAAGCAGTTGTTGAAAATTTTCTCTGTGGCTCGCAAAATCAGACTTTATTACGTCACCAATGATTTTTCGGCCATGGTACACAATATTATACCTTGCGGTAATATTCTCCATCATGTCGTATTCCGGCATCCCTCCTTTTCTCCCCGCACACGCCGCGCACAGCCATACTATGGCGGAAACTAATGAAAGACGCGCCCGTGACAAGAATAAAATATTACTTTTCAATTCAACTATCCTTAGTTTAATTCACGCTTCTCATAAACTCATTCCAATATAACAATATTGATTTATGTTTTTCACGCGCTGATGGATATCCGAGGATATTTAACATAACTTAACCATTTCCATCATACATAAAATCAATATATTTGCAGGAGAAAGCATGCAAAAATATCATTTATTTTCTCAAGTTGGCTAAACACCGCAATAAACTCACTAAGACTTTACGCCAGCGTTATAAGGTGGTTGTACTTCAAGAAGAAACTTTTGAAGAAAAGGCTTCTTTCAGCGGCAAATTATGGTATTGGATTACCGGTCTACTTTCGGCGACAGCAGTATTGGTCATATTGACTATCGTCCTCATCCGCTCCACATCACTTCGGGAATACGTTATCGGATCCACGTTAAGTGGGTACGAACGGAGTCGGCTTTTGGCAGCCTATTCAAAGATAGATTCGCTCGAACGGTTAGCTAGTTCTAACGACGTCTATTTAGAAAATCTTCGAGCCATAATAGGCGGAGGGGCCGGCGCGACGGAACCGTCAACTGCCGGCGACGCCAATCCCAAAAGCAGCAAACCGATTAACCCACCGGGAGCAGAAGGTGTTGCGCCGTCAGAAGATGAACTGGCCCTGCGGGAATTGGTAGAATCAGGTGCTCCCTACGATCTGCCCGAGAATACAAATCGACCCAAATCGGGCATATCGTCTTACACATTCTACAGCCCGATCAGGGGCATTATCAGCTCAGATTACAGTCCTAAAGAACAACATTTGGCGGTAGATATTGCTACTAAATTGAACGAGCCGATTCGGTCAACCCTGAGCGGACACGTGGTTTTCGCATCGTACACGCCAGAGACCGGATACGTTGCCATTGTACAACATGGGAACAACCTGCTTTCACTTTATAAACATTGTACCTCAATTATAAAAAAAGTTGGTAGCTTTGTACGAGGGGGTGAGGTCATCGCTTTTGCCGGCGCGACCGGCGAGTTGACTACCGGACCGCACCTTCATTTCGAATTGTGGTATAATGGTAATCCAGTAAATCCTACTGATTATATCGCGTTTTGAATACCTAATATGTCACCTAAATAACATCAACATGTTCGTAAATAAGAAGAACGAAAAAAACCGAGAGGAACAACAACGCTCGTTTAACCTGATTGCCGCCGGAACCGATATTAACGGCAATATTACGACTTCAGGTGACTTGCGTATTGACGGACGAATCGCAGGGGACGTTTCGTGTACGGCAAAATTAGTTATCGGAGAAAATGGAATTGTAATTGGCAACATACGTTGCCAATCCGGAGAAGTGTCTGGCGCAGTGGAGGGCCAGATAATAGCGATTGATACGCTCCAGCTCAACCAAACAGCTATTGTGAAAGGCGATATTACGTCGATGCAATTCATTGTTGAAAGCGGTGCCACAATAACGGGACACTGCACAACAAACAAAAGTTTGGAGACGGCCAATCGTTTGCAAGAGGTCAAGTTGATTGATTATGAAAAAGCCGAAGTCCTCATCGACTAAAATTCAAAGAAATGATTCACTGCGGAAATATGCCTACTTCAGCGGAGTGGGTTTGCAAATGTTAGCGATCATAGGGCTTTTTACTTTTATCGGATACCGCATTGACGCGGCAAAAAGCAATTCCAGTGTTTTATGGACGGCTCTATTTGCATTGGCCGGGGTGTGTATCAGCATCTACACGGTTATTAAGGCCGTGATCCGAAATAAGTAAATCCGTTCATCCAAAATTAGCGTTTCGGACATCTAAATGTAAATATAGTTGCGTTAGTGGCCGCTGCGTAAATAAACCATGGCCGCCGATCCCGATTCTCGGGGCGTCTTCGTATCTTTGAACTCAACGCTTTCAACTGTTCGTACGGCCCTTTTTAGAAAATTGCTTCATCGGAATCCGCGAGGGCTACTTGGAACGTTTACTTAGTCGGCGTTTGCATTGCGCTAGCACGTTCTCGAAACATACCCAGCCTTAAAGTGCTTTCTCACGCGGCTAATCAGACATCCGTTCGATTAAGCAGACAGCATAAGCCACGACCCCCTCTTCCCTTCCAATAAAGCCCATCGTCTCATAGGTCGTCGCCTTAATGGAGATATCTTCTTCCGATATACCTGCTGCCTGCGCAATACGGTTCTTCATATCTGGGATGTACCGCTTAATTTTCGGGGCTTCCAAGCATAACATGGCATCAACGTTCCCTATATTCCAACCCTTTGCCGACAGCAATTTTACACATTCGGTTAATAAAACCAAACTACTTATCCCCTTCCACCGTTCATCCGTATTAGGGAAGTGATGGCCTATATCTTCCAGATTAGCCGCGCCGAGAATAGCATCGCAAATAGCGTGTACTAATACATCCGCATCGGAATGTCCGAAAGCGCCGGCATGGTGGTCTATCCGCACACCGCCCAGCAAAAACGGCTGTCCCTCTCTAAGTTGATGAACGTCGAAGCCAAATCCTACTTTTATCTTTGACATAAGCTATGAAACGTTAGCTGTCAAACTTAGCCAAATGCCTATACAATCTCAAATAATATTAAAATCGAAGTGTACGTATTTATTATTTTTTCTAACAACTTGGTTGCCACATACGATAATCTGTAATAATTTTTTAATTTTGGTGATTGGACGGTGTAATAGTTAAGATGAAAACAACACAAACCTTTTTTTTCGCTTTTTTTCTGCTTTTTTGTAGTGTATTACTAATTTCCTGCAATCGGAATGGCGTATCGTCAAAAACAGGTGTTCCATACAATGACCCCCACAATGGCGGTTTACAGATCAACCGAAAGGTACAGGAAGGACCTGGTCCCGGCTTGGTCGTCATCGAGGGCGGTACGTTTATCATGGGTGGAAGCCTCAATGAGGATATCACTTACGCGCATGATAACTTGAAGAAGCGCGTGACTGTGGCGTCATTTTATATGGATGAAACGGAGGTATCCAACGCTGACTGGCTGGAATACCTGCACTGGATCTCCCAAAACTTCCCGGACGACAAAGAACTTTATTATAACGCGCTTCCCGATACGCTGGTTTGGCGGCAGCCGTTGTCTTATAATGAGCCCTATGTAGATCTCTACTTGCGCCATCCGGCTTATCAGGATTATCCGGTTGTAGGGGTGACCTGGGAACAGGCGACCGCTTACAGCGTCTGGCGCACGGATCGAGTAAACGAACATATTCTTCGCGAGCGTGGAGCGTTGGTAGACTACCGGACGCTCTCCGAATCGCAGTCGCGTCCAAGTGAACCCTTCAACACGGATATTTACTTAAACGGCCAATACCGCGGCGAGGGCATAGACGGCGAGCGGATGCCCAGTGACAACAGGCCCGGTGCCGAAGACGGCGCTCGCAGGCCAGTTCGAATGGAAGACGGCATACTCAAGCAACCTTACCGGCTACCTACAGAAGCGGAATGGGAGTATGCAGCGCTTGGCCTTGTAGGAAATACAGAGTTCGGAAACATCGAAAGCAGTAAAGTTTATCCGTGGAATGGGCTTGGCGTGCGCTCCGGGAAAAGACGCACACAAGGATTAATAATGGCCAATTTCAAACCCACAAGCGGTGACAATATGGGCGTGGCCGGTTACCTAAATGACGCTGGTGACATCACCGTACCGGTGACCAGCTACCTGCCAAATGATTATGGCCTTTATAACATGGCTGGAAATGTTAACGAGTGGGTGTCAGACGTATATCGGCAACTGTCGTTTGAAGACTTCGAGGATTTTAATCCTTTTCGCGGTAATGTGTATATGGACAAGCAATATGAAGACGCGGAAAAAGGTATCATCGCTAAAGACAAATACGGTCGGCCAATAAAGGCGCCAGCAAAAGCTCCCCGGAAACAGACCTGGGAAGAACTCCAGGCATCAGCAGCGAACCCGACAGCTGAAAACGAATTTGACCACGACGTCCGCGGATTTAATGACGAGAGTAACGGCGAACTATATGGCGTAACCAATCTGATCAACGACAAATCACGGGTCTACAAAGGTGGCTCGTGGAACGATCGGGCTTATTGGCTCAATCCGGCGACCCGTCGTTTTATGCAACAGGACCAATCGAGCGCCACGGTGGGATTTCGATGTGCAATGACATTGGTGGGTTCGCCAGAAATCAACACGCGAGACAAACCCACTTTCCCTGCCAACCGCACAAGAGGGCAGGGAAACGGGGGAGGAAAATTCCTTGGAATATTTTAGTGTAAACAACGATCAGCTGAACCGATCAGCTGATCGTTAACAAAGCCTAATTACTCAATTACTCAACCGTTACCGACTTTGCCAGATTTCTCGGTTGGTCTACGTTACATCCGCGAAGGAGTGCGGTATGATAAGAGAGCAATTGAAGCGGGATTGTAGCCAGCAACGGTAAGAACGCCTCATCAGCATCCGGTATTTCTATAACATAATCGGCAAGCGCCCGTACCGCAGTATCGCCCTCGGTGACAATAGCAATGACGCGCCCTTTTCGTGCCTTTACTTCTTGGATGTTGCTGATAACCTTTTCATATGACGAGTGCTGCGTCGCGATCACGACTACCGGCATTTCCTCGTCAATTAACGCGATCGGGCCATGTTTCATTTCAGCAGCGGGATAGCCCTCAGCATGGATATAAGAAATTTCCTTCAGCTTCAATGCGCCTTCTAAAGCCACGGGGAATCCAATACCCCTACCCAAGAATATCGCGTTAGTCGAATCTTTGATTTCTGCCGCAATGTACTGGGTCGCTGCATCGCATTCCAACGCCTGTTCCACCAAGTTTGGTATATTCTCAAGTGATGTAAGCAGTTCAATTAGCTTACTTTGCGGAAGTGTACCCCGCAATTGTGCCGTATACAGCGCTATCAAGGTCAATACGGTCACCTGTGCTGTAAATGCTTTTGTTGAAGCAACGCCAATTTCGGGGCCGGCATGGGTGTATACACCTCCGTGAGTCAACCTTGGAATAGATGAACCGACTACATTACAGATACCCAGTATTGTTGCGCCGCGTTCTTTTGCCAACTCGATGGCGGCCATGGTGTCCGCCGTTTCTCCAGACTGGGAAATAGCGATCACAATATCCCGTTCTGTAATGATTGGATTGCGATAACGAAACTCCGATGCGTACTCTACACCGACCGGTAAACGGGCATATTCTTCGATCAGGTACTCGCCCACCAAGCCGGCATGCCAGGAAGTACCGCAGGCGACAATAACTATGCGGTCGGCATTGCGTAGCTTTTCTGCGTATTCCTTAATGCCCCCCAACTGAACCTTCCCCTCCTGAGGATATATTCTTCCCCGCATGCAATCGCGGATCGAACGGGGCTGCTCGTGGATTTCCTTCAGCATGAAATGATCGTACCCTGCTTTCTCCAGCATTTCGAGCTGCATTTCAAGCTTTTGCACGTAGGGCGTTTGCACCTCGTTGTCAATGGTCTTGATGAGTAGCTCATTACCGTTTATGTAAGCAATTTCCCGGTCCTTAAGATAGATCACATTGCGCGTGTATTCGATTATAGGCGACGCATCCGAGGCGATAAAATATTCGCCATCGCCAACGCCGATCACCATCGGACTTCCCTTGCGGGCAGCTACCAATTGCTCGGGATGATCGCGGTCCGCCACCAGGATAGCATAGGCCCCTATCACCTGCGTAAGTGCAATCCGAACAGCTTCCAAGAGGTCTATACGTTCCTCTTGCAAAATGTCCGCAATAAGATGTACCAACACTTCGGTATCGGTATCACTCTCAAACACGTGGCCACGGCTGGTCAGTTCCTCTTTTAAAGGCCCGTAGTTTTCTATGATGCCGTTATGAACAATGGCTAATCGTCCGTCTTCAGAAAGGTGAGGGTGCGCATTTCGGTCAGATGGCTCGCCATGGGTAGCCCATCGCGTATGACCAATTCCGGTCATGCCCCGCAGGTCTGCGCCTTCGGCATGGGCCTCCAGATCGCTCACTTTTCCCGTCTTTTTATAGTGGTTAATTTGAGTGCCTACCAATGCAACACCCGCGCTGTCATATCCACGATATTCGAGGCGCTTTAGGCCTTTTACAACAATTGGCCAGGCATCCTGCCGGCCGATATAACCTACTATTCCGCACATTGTTTATAAGATTATGTATAATTTAAGTTTTTGCGCTTGTCGCACAATTATACTGCCAAACATACCCAAATCGCGTGTAAAAAAAAAGAGACCACGTCATAGTGGCCTCTCTTTCCGAAGCGGTATGCCTTAATTCGATTTAGTATAATAAATATTGAGCTTCATTTTATAGTCGGGGTGATTTCCTCCCCCGATAACCGCCCGACTACCTGCATTCAACACGGATTGATAAGGAATATTTCGATCGGATGCAGATACTGGCGCAACAAAAAATTCACTGCTTTTGATCCGGTCGCGCAGCAAATCCTGAATAAAGGATGTGATATGAAATACATATCGCTGGTGCTCCTCATCATACCCTCCGCCAAATGCCTGCCAAAAACCGTTGTAGCGCGACCAAAGACTGCGTGGATCTCCCGAAAAACTTTGACCATTGCTTCGCGAATCACCGTCTGGCACCGGCTGCCGCTGTCCTGCGACATCCTGTCGATAAAGAGTCAACCTGGGGGCATAGTAGCCGAACTCATCACCGCCTGATGCTTCCTGATCCACATAAAGTACCAGCTCTGCTTTATTGATGGCTAGGCCAAGTCGTTTGAGCGAGTCAATATGTGGCAACGACAATTTAGCCCGCAAACCAGCGGGTGCCTGCACATAAAAGGTTGAAAAGTTGCCGTCCGGGTTAGCCAACTGCTCTTGTACTGCGGACGTATACTCCCGTCTGATACTCGTAGTAAGGCGCGCGGCAAAACTACCCGAGCTGGACACGGTAGTAGGCAGAAAAGTACGTATCGTGTCGATGGCTGCATCGTCACCATCCTTTCCGTTGGGCTGCCGATAAACCAGCTCGATACCTGTCACCTCATTCTCGCCGCGAAAAGTCGCCAGACCACCCACTCCGGTCATGGCGTCCTCGTCAACGCTTAGGTACAATCCTTTCACATGTTCATTAAAGCCCGCTGTCGTCGAAATCGACGCCGAATCAATAGACTCGCTCAGCAACTCCTTAAAAAATTCTGGAGACAACGCCATTCTGAGTTGGGGAGCCACCTTGGTCAACGAATCTTTTTCTTCGATATGCTTATATACGTTCAAGCTATCCTTATATGCAAAGCGCCTGATTACCTTCGTACCTAAGATCTCATCGTTTACAGTCCACTGCTTGTTTGAATAGTTACCGTCGATATAAGCCTCAGCCAGTTGTCTTACCTGCAATGTAAAAGACGAACTGGTAGAGTCCCCGAAATAATCCGTCCCATAGGGCAATACCAGAATAACGGAATCAATTTCGGCATCTTCCCGTATGCGAGGAACCGTCGAAGGCTTTCCTATGGCTAACGCGAGATCCGCTACCGTCTTGCCAATGACCGGGTCGTGAAGCAAGCCAAATGTGGTCTGATTGAATGAAAATGAGCGCGCACTGTCGTCCTTAAGGGTTACAGCATGCAAGGTTAGCGTATCGGTCAGAATACCGGCAATCTCATCTTCCGGTTGTACGTCCAAGCCAATACCTGAAGGGTTTTCGCAACTCCCCAAAACAAAAAGACTTATCAACAACGTTAATAAGTCTCTACGATGATATTTCATTCGAATCATTAGTTATTTTATGGCTAACGAAACCCGCCATTCCCGTTATATCAGGTTAAGGGTTCCGCCTACAAAGAATTTAGACAACGATTACGCTTCCACAGCTGTTTCCAGTTCTGCCCTTGAAAACTGTTCGTAAAGGTTACAATAATTTTCGAATTCTTTGTCGTCTTCAAGCTCAAAAGTCTGAATATCGCTCTTTTTAACAATATTTAACACTTCCTCGCTCAGTTCGCGATCACTCAGCACCACAGCATCGGAATAAGCCAATGCCCCACGATACAGTCCTACATAATCCCCCGCGCCATAGGGCGCCACATCCTCGGACGTCATATTACCCGTTAGGGCAATTTCGGCAAAGTTCTCCCCCAGGGAGCTATTAAACTCTTCTTTGTATAGCGAGTAAACGACCCGAGCGTCTTTAAAGGTTGGATCGTCTTTGTACGCTGTTTTTACATAAGCCGGAACCAACGCGCTCATCCAGCCATGGCAATGAATAACATCGGGCGCCCACCCTAACTTTTTAACCGTCTCAAGGGCACCCTTGCAGAAAAACACGGTACGCTCATTATTATCTTCAAAAAATTCGCCGCATTCGTTGCAGAACACATGCTTACGCTGAAAATACTCTTCGTTATCCAAAAAGTACACCTGCATGCGAGCAGCAGGTATTGAAGCAACCTTGATAATCAACGGGTTGTCATTATTATCCACCACAATATTCATCCCTGAAAGTCTGATAACCTCGTGCAAGCGGTTCCTACGCTCATTAATATTGCCAAAACGCGGCATGAGGATACGAATCTCATATCCTTTTTCTTGCATGGCTTGCGGCAGTTGGCGGGTGATTTCAGAAATTTTACTTAGTTCGAGGAAAGGCGACATCTCGTGGGTAACAAACAGAATCTTCGTTTTTGCCATCTCCAATTGTTTTGTTTTTTTTATTAGAAAAGTAAAATTGATTCGCAAAGATAATCATTTTTTGTCAATATAACAATAAGTTACCGGCTTTGCGAGTGATATGCGACAAAAAATTACCATTTTTGTCCGACTAAATTTTATACCTTTGGAACGGTTCAAAACCAAAAAAACTTTGCGTGAGCATTTGCTGGGCTATCGTAAAAATAACCTGCGCATCGCGTTCGTCCCAACTATGGGAGCATTGCATCAGGGACACATATCGCTCGTTCGGCATGCTCAAAAGGAAGCCGACGTTGTGGTATGTAGTATATTTGTGAATCCGACGCAGTTTAACGATTCGGACGACCTAAAAAAATACCCCCGCCCCATTGAAAACGACATCCGCATGCTCGAGGATGCCGGCTGCGAGGTACTATTTTACCCCGAAGTCAACGAAATGTACCAAGCCGGCGAACAATGGCACCTGGAACTGGGCCGACTCGACCAAATATTGGAAGCCAAACACCGTCCCGGACACTTTCAAGGCGTTACGCAAATTGTCAAAAAGCTCTTCGACCTGGTCGAACCTGATTTGGCCTGCTTCGGGCAGAAAGATTTCCAGCAGTTCAAGGTCGTCGAACGGATGGTCGAGCAGCTGCGGATTCCCGTACGGCTTGTCATGACTCCCACCGTCCGTGAGCCGGACGGCCTGGCAATGAGTTCACGTAATGTCCGGCTTTCGGAATCGGGGCGAATACAGGCTTTAGCACTCTATCGCACCTTGCAACAAATGGCGGCAGATTTTGCCCAAAAATCGCCGGCCGAGGTACAAGAAGCGGCCATCCGTATTTTGGAAAACAGTCCGGGAGTCGACGTTGAATACGTTGCCTTATGTGACGCACGTAACCTCGAGCCGCTCGACCCTACAAACGGGAACCATGCAGCGGTCGCATTGATAGCCGCGTGGGTAGAAGGCGTCAGGTTGATAGACAACCTGCTACTCGAAAATGCTGGCCAGGATTAGGTCCTTGATGGCGACGGGAGCGATCAGGTCCGATCCGTGCTTTTCTTTTGTGATCAAAACCGGATAAAACTCAGGAGCAATATCGATGGCGCCGTGTGATCCTTTCACCAGTGTGGCATCCAGAGGAATGACATCCATGACATATCGAAAACCCAATTTCTTTCGCAGGAGCTTATAACCTGCCCGTATCTTAGATGACATAAACATTTCAACCGGGTCATAACCCGGTTTTTTGTGTATATCCACCACGCGTGCATAGTCCGGTGCACGGTCATTATCGAGCCAAAAATAATACGTAAACCAGCTATCGGACCGGGCAACTACCACCAAATCCCCCGCCCGTTCATGGTCGAGGTGATGTGCCTTTTTACCGACCTCATCCAATATCAAGGCAACACCCGCCGTATTCTCCAACAGTTTCACTACTTGGTCCTTCACCGACTTATCATTGAGGTAAACATGGGCTACCTGATGGTCGGCTACCGCAAACGCTTTTGAGGCACCCGCATCTAACAACTCAAGTCCGCGCTCGACACGGATGCCCAGTAAACCGGCTTCCCGCAGGATCCGGTTGATGTGAACCGCTCGGGACACCGGGACAATGCCGTATTCGGATAGGAGCATTACGTTAGCGCCCCGCCGTTCATAAAATAAAACCAGCCGTTGCAGCAAAGCATCAATCTCGCCTACTTCTTTACCAATTCGGGCCAAATCCGGACCGAATTTCTGCTGGCAATAATCAAGATGAGGCAGATATATTAAACTCAGGGTAGGGTTATACCGCTCTTCAACATACATCGAAGCTTCGGCAATCCACTCCGACGAGGCGATGTTTGCCCCCGGGCCCCAGAAGTTGAACAGCGGAAATTGTCCAAACTTGCGTTGTAGCTCGTCTCGCAATTCTGCCGGATGGGAATAGCAATCTGGGGTTTTCCGGCCGTCCGCCAGGTAATTCGGACGCGGGGTCACCGAATAATCCGCGGTGGAATACATATTGTACCACCAAAATAATTGGGCACAAGTGAAATCGCCGTTCCGGCGTTTGGCAGTATCCCATACGGATTCGGCCTTCACCAACTTGTTCGACTGTTTCCAGAACTTAACCTCACAATCGGTGCGGTCATACCATCCATTCCCCACGATACCGTGTTCCGTTGGCCAGCAGCCAGTCAGATAGGTAGACTGCATCGACGTGGTTACCGCTGGCAAGTGGGGTTGGATCCTGCTCAAATGTGTCCGGTTCAAATACGACTTTAAAAAGGGCGTATGGTCGCCGATCAACGCGGACGACAGGCCGACCACGTCCAAAACAACCGTCTTCCTCATGGTATTACTCATTATTCAGTTCGTTAAGTACCCAATCCAGTTCGCGGGCAATGGAACCCGCCAGTGGCAGCTGCAGACTCTTTGGCAGCACGCCCCACGTATAGGTTTCAACTTCCAGGTGCTGCGTCAACGGCGTCTTTTGCTGTAATTCCAGAACCTGCCTAATGTCGCTCTGGGTAGATCTTAAAAGTCCAAGGTCTTCAAAAAAGACAGGCACATGGAAGTGGGCACGCCACTCGGCCACGTCTTTGTCATACAGGCATTCGTCGGCATCTGGCAGGTCTTTAAAGCGGCGAACCTTCCCGTCCGTTTGCCTTGCCAAGACCTGATGCAGGTATGTTGGTTCATCAAATGCCTTAAACGCATCTCCAACCGCTCCACGCCCTTCATCATCCGTCGGCATTAAGGCCGCGACGGCAGCGCTGATCTGAAATTTTCCGATTTGTATCCCTCGGTGACCTAACTCGGCAATTATCGTTTCATGGTCTTCGTAGCCCAGTGCAAAATGACAGACGTCATAACAAATTCGGACATGCATTCTCAGCGATGTCTCGGCCTGTGATGTGGTGAAACCTAATTGTTTGGCAAGGATCGGCACGCCTTTGGGGATCAGTTCATCCTCAAACCAGGTCATGAACTCCGGTCCCGTTTCTAAGACCCCGTCCGGCTCAGGTTCGATATCAAGGTGAAGCATTTTACCCTCGTCGCGGTGCAGCGAAGCGAGGTGTTCGGCGATTCGAATAATGTTGTGCGTCGCCTGTTCCCGCATGGCTTTCCACCGGCTTTCTGTAGCGATATACCAATGCCGATACGCTAAAGGAGAAGTTGATATTCCCCCCTCGATGCCGTCGGGAATCAATTCCGCCAGTGTATCAAACATACGTAGGGTGTAGTTTACCCGTGCATCATGTGTCCAGTCCGGTGCGTGAACATTAGCCTTAACCACATGGTCATGAAACGCTCCAAATGGGAACCCATTCATGGTAAACACATAGCTGCCCTGGTCTGACAGCCATTCTTTAAAATCGGCGAGCACAGCTTTGTCATGTAGGTCTCTGCTGGCTTGATCCGAAAGCCGCAAGCCAATCCCCAACGGCTGCCCCGGGGCTACCTGCTGACGAATCAGCGGAAAATTAGCCCGTAATGCAGCAAAGTGATCCGGCCACGTTTCGCCGCCGTGAATGTTTGTGCAATAAGTTAGATGGCCCCAGCGTGTCAGCATACCCCCGCGTCGTTATGGTTGAATTTGGAAATCTCCTTGTAACATCGCTGCCGCCTCGAGAATGCGGCTGGTGTCTATGTCATTTACTTCGAGTCCCCTTCCAATGCCCTGAAGCAGCATAATTGTAAGCTTCCCGCCCAAGTGCTCGCGGAATTCTTCCAGTCCTACCAACAAAGGATGTTGACCACTCTCCTCCTCAATGAGGGGATGAATGGTGGGGAGCCCCAGATCTTGCAATAGTCGTACGATCCGTTGCGCATCGTCATTAGAAAGAAATCCAGACAGGTAGGAATAGGTGCTGTCCAGCGCGATACCGATAGACACGGCCTCGCCATGCATCACCTCAAACCGCGATAGCTGTTCCAGCTTGTGTGCACTCCAATGACCGAAATCCAGCGGCCGGGAAGACCCAAACTCAAACGGATCGGCGCCTCCGATGTGTTTCAAATGCAATTCCGCGCAGCGGTAAATGAGGTATTCCATTGCAGCGCTATCCCTATTGCGAAGCGCTGCCGCACGCTGTTCGATCCATTCGAAAAACTCCGCGTCCTTAATAAGTGCTACCTTTACCGCTTCGGATATACCCGAAAGCCAGGCACGGTCGGACAGCGTAGTCAAGAAAGAAAAATCGTTGAATACGGCAAACGGAGGACAAAAGGTACCGATGAAGTTCTTTTTCCCCAAGTAGTTAACACCATTTTTTACACCAATACCGGAGTCGTTCTGCGAAAGCACCGTCGTGGGTATACGGATGTGGCGGATGCCCCGGTGGGCGATTGCAGCGGCATATCCCACCGCGTCCAGTACCGCACCACCGCCGATTGCTATGATGTACGAGTGTCTGTCTATGCCGTGTTTGTCTACCGCCGCAATAATTTGGTCTACGACCTCACTTGTATTTTTAGCAGCCTCTCCACCACTCACCACCATGGGGGCGCTTACCAACGAGACGTTGGCAACGGACTCAAAGTAGGCATTGACCTGTGCCGGCAGATGCCTGTGGTAACGGGCGACCCCCTCGTCTACCACAATCAGGGCTTTGGCATCTGCACCTGCGGTATGCTCAACAAAAAACTGTTGCAGCAGCAAATTCGTCGATGCAAACAGCTCCCGGGTAAAATGTACCCGATAGTTATAAGCCACTTGAAACGATTGCTGAATAAATTCCTTAACCATAGTTTATTGTAACACGTGCTTCTCCAAGCACGAAATTTAGTTTAAGTAACAGAAAACATCCTCGAAAGCCAAATGGAGATCGGGAAAAGTGACAATACCAAGACAGTCAGCCCGATCATCCCCGCCGCGGCCACCCATATGGCATTCATGAAAATCAGCGACAGCACGCCATATTTAACGGATTTCCGAACAGCATTCGGCTCCTTCGTGCGGATCGCTTCGACTAGCGGCCGAAAGATTGAAATGGCAAATACCAGCAAAATTATCCAGCCAAACCATCCTCCACTTCGAGATACACCGAAATAAGCAATTAATCCCACAACCACGGCATAAAGCAACGCTGCAAACACGAGCGGCCCCCGGCGGCCTCCGTGCACCTCGCCCCGGCTGACCACCGTGATGGCGGCGATGTATATCACCGGGATGATTGACAGCCACCAAACCGTCGGTATCAACTCGACACTCAGACTCATGCCGAGCAACAGGTTTAAGCCGCGGCAGAGTCCCATGGTTACGGGACCGGCAACGCGGTGGTGTTTCGCCCATTTATTGTAGAGCAAGCACATTGCAACAATTGCGACGGCTATGGCGGCAGCTGTAGGATGAACCAAGCCTGCGGCAACGACGCCAAAGCCAAACAGCCCAGCGCCCAGCGACACCGCCTGTTTCTGCGGCACCTTTCCACTGGGAATAGGTCGCTCCGGCCGTTCAACTGCATCTAGTTTAGCGTCAAAAACATCATTAAAAACTATCCCTCCCCCATATAAACCGATTGTTGACAGGCTGACCAGCAAAAACGCGGATAATGGCACTAAACTGTCAGATCCGCCGGCATATAGCACTACGATGGCCGCTCCTGCCAGGACGTCGGATATTGCCGTGACGACATTCGCCGGCCGCATAAGCGTTAAATAAGCCTTCCACTTCATGCTACGGTAGTTAGGAAATTACGATCGATCCGGAATCGCGGCGTGGCTGCTGGCCACCGCGTAAAATGGAATTTCCTTCAAACTTCTGGGCCTGATCGATCGGCGTTTGCTTGAGGAGCATTTCCTCATCTAGCTCGCCACTCTGTCCGAACGCTGCAATTGCATTTTTATAGCATACCGCTTCAATGGCTTCCCTATTGATCCCGCTCTTCACCATCAGCGCAGCGGTTTTGGGCACTGCCAGCGGGTCGCTGATTCCCCAGTCGGCAGCGGAGTTGATCATGATCCGATCCGGGCCGTACTCCTTAACGATTTGTACCATCCGTTCGTTACCCATCTTCGTAAACGGATAAATGGTAAAAGCTGCCCAGAATCCTTTGTCCAACACTTCCCGGACCGTTTCTTCCGTATTGTGGTCGATAATAACCATCTTAGGGTCCAGCCCATGCTCAAGCGCGATGTCCATACTTCTTGACGTGCCTTTCGTTTTATCCCGGTGCGGGGTATGCACTTGTACCGGAAGGCCGGCATCCTTAGCGAGTTCGAGCTGCAGCCGGTAGTACTTTTCCTCTGCAGGTGTTTGATCATCGAAACCAATTTCCCCGACACCGACCACCCCTTCTTTATGAATAAAGAATGGCAGCATGTCCATTACCTGCTCGGCCAACGCTTCGTTGTTCGCTTCCCGTGAGTTTAAGCCTATGGTGCAGAAATGTTTTATACCAAACTGGGAAGCCCGAAAGCGTTCCCAACCAATCAGGCTGCTGTAATAATCGCGAAATGTATCGGCACCCGTACGCGGTTGTCCAACCCAGAACGCAGGTTCGATCACCGCAACCACCCCGGCGTCGGCCATAGCCTGATAATCGTCGGTCGTCCGGGAGACCATATGAATATGCGGATCAAAAAAACGGAACCCCTTCACCAGCTCCAACTCGAGTGCGATACGCTGTCCCATCGATGCCTGGTCTCGGTCACTATAATTACACATGTTATTAAATCGTTAATTCGCTGTTTTCGTTTAAGAATTTTTTTGCGGGCGCAAAATTACTCTGCCCAAACGCCTGGGCAAGTGCTTTCCGCACTGAAGGCGATTCGCTCGTCCGTATGATCGATTCCATAAGGGAATATGCACGGATATCCATATAGGGGGCAACGAGCGCCCAAAGCACGGGGTTGATCGGCCTTTTAGCCGCGTGCAGCTCGTAGGCATAGTCCACGAGCGCCTGAGCAAGGCGTTCATTATTACGCCCATCAAGACCAACGATATCCCCGATACTCGTGTCGGTAAAGAACGCTTTCAACACAAGTTGATTCCATTCACCCTCATTCAAATACGCACTGGGATAGGCATTTTTTAGAATTACGGCGTCACGCACAGGCGCCATATTGCTGCGGATCCCTTCAGTACAGCGCTGATGCCAAGCTTTCGGAAAATGGTATGCCGGAAGGGCCGAATAAAGGGCGACCAACTCCTCCATTTCACCGTAGGTAAATAGCCGCTCGATCAATTGCACATAGGTGTTCTCCTCCGACGGCGGAATCTGCATCAGCGTCCATACGCGGATTAGTCTGATAAGTGACCAGTCTGCTATCAGGAGCGGCAGTCCATTGCGTCCCAGACGTTCGGCTTCAGGTAGCGAAACCCTGAGGTTTCGGTCGGCCGACTTTAGATTTCTCGGAATGGCAGTAAAAACACGTGCCACAAGCGACGGCTGGGGATCAACGGTGATCCGGTCTAACTGATTCACCAGCCACTGCCATTCACTGTGGCTTACATGTGGCGTTACGCAATCGGCAACTACTTGATAATTTATAATGCGTGCGGTGGAAATCTGATCTTCCAAATGATTCATACCTATTATTCAACGTCCCTCCAGAAAAGATCCCGGCACACCGGAATCAATAACTTTCAAAGTTACGCTTTTTCACGTCACCGTCAATATCGAATCCGTATTATTACCGCTACGAAATGCGTTACAACATCTCTTGTATGCCCTCACACACGGGGCTCCCATCCGGGTTGATACTCCCGGCTCCAATATTGCTGTGCGGTCGGATGGTGCTGGATATGTCCATTGGATGGATCAGTCTCCACTAACCCGCCACTGCGTTGCGCGATGTTACCTAATTGTACCAACAATGTGCTGATATGCCCGCTGACAATATCGGCATGTAACGGTGTGCCGCTCTTGATACCGTCAAAAAAATTCTGAATATGCAGTGCATCAAGTGCCTGCGATGGATTGGTTAGGTTACGCGAATCGATGCTAGCGGTGTGTTCGACCCGTTTGACCACCTTATTATCCAGATCGTAGATCGTATAGCCGTTATCCCCGTTGATCTGCAGCGCACCGTTTTCGCCATAAAAGATGACCCCCACACTCGAGCCTTCTATCGTCCGTCCATTGCAGCTACGGCCTTCCCAGGATATCAGTCCCCGGCCGCCAAAATCAAGCTCGATAACCTGCGTATCCGGCGCCTCCCAATCGTCGTGATACCGGTAACGCCCACCTGACGACGTCACCCTGGTCGGGTAATCGACTCCGAGGCCCCACCGCGCCAGATCGACCATGTGCGTACCATTATTAAGCGCCTCCCCGGTACCCCAATGCCAAAACCAATGCCAATTGTAATGAATGAGGTTGTCTTTGTATGGCCGTCGCGGCGCTGGTCCCTGCCACAATTCATAATCCAGCCATTCCGGGACCGGCGCAGGCCTGCCGGTTCCTATAGGCCCGCGGTTATTCGTGTACCACGTCTTTGCATAATAAGTTTTGCCGATCACTCCCCCATGAAGTGCCTGTATCGCCTCGATTACATTCGGCCAAGAGCGTCGTTGGTTGCCCATTTGGATGACGTTGCCATACTTTTTTTGCACGGCCACCAGCAGCTCCCCCTCATTGGGATTATGGCTACAGGGTTTTTCCAGGTATACGTGTTTCCCTGCCTGCGAGGCTAAAATCGCTGCCGGCGCATGCCAATGGTCCGGCGCTGCCACCACCAAAGCATCAAAGTCACTGAATGACAGTAGCTTGCGAATATCAGGCTCAGCTATTGGACGTCTCCGTTGATTTTTTTCCACTTCGGCTATGCACTTCGCCGCGGCCCGGGTGTCCACGTCACATATGTGGGTTATTTCGCAGTTCGCCTGCGAAGAAAAGTTTTTTGAAAGCGCCAGGCCACGTGCATTGACGCCCATCACAGCTACCCGGATGCGCTCGTTGGCACCCATAATACGGGCATAGCTTTTAGAGGTAAATCCTGAAGATATTCCGCCAAAAGATAAGGCTGCTGTACCCAAAGCTGTCTGTTTAATGAAGTCTCTCCGTGTGTTGGTTTGTTTTTTCATGTCCGGTATCGTTTATGCTTTTAAAATAACAACGTGATCGTTGTCCTATCCTATTTTACTTCCGATGTTTGCCGATTTCTGCCGTTGAGACTTGGCTCGCCTGGGGGCCAAAGCGTTTTCGTACGTATGAGAGGACAACAGCCAAATCATCATCCGACAGGAAGTCGAATGCGGGCATTTCCCCTCTTCCCGTCAGTGCCAGACTGATCAATGAGTCCCCGTCTGCAACTGCAACGGGCGTTGCCCGGTATAGCGAAGGAACCATCCCCTCAACACCCCTGCCGCTCTCCTGATGACAGGAAGCACAATAATCCGTATATAACATAGCCCCGCGGCTCGCCACATCGCGCTGTCTGGGCAGAGCAGCTGGGCGGGGAATTATCCCTTTAAGATTACGTCGGTCAACCGGCGACAGCCGGATAATCCGGTCATCGCGTACCCCGGCGAACCCATTTGGATTCCAGTCGCGGTTGCTGGTACCAACATAAATGTGGCCTTCGGGTGTGACGCAAACAGACCGCAACCGCCCAAAAAGCCGCTGAAACAGAACGCTGTCGGACTCGATTTTGTCTCCCGAGTCAGCCAACCTCAGCACGTGAAGTGCGTTGCCTTTAAGCGTCGTCAGCAACAAGCTGTTGTAGAACTCCGGAATAGCCTCCGAAGCGTAAAAAGCCACTCCAGCTGGTGCAATGGTCGGCGTCCAGGCGTACAGCGGCTCCTGAATTACAGAATCGCGTGCAAACGCGGCCTCCATGTCGGTATCTATGGTCCCTTCTACCTGTGGCCATCCGTAATTTTTTCCCTTAACCACACGGTTTACTTCATCGGCTATCGCATCGCCGTGCTCGGCGTGGTACAGCTGTCCGTCCGTCGCAAACGCCAAACCCTGCGGATTGCGCAGGCCCCAGGCCCATACTGCGCTGCCGGCGATGGGGTTATCAAGAGGTATGGTGCCATCTATATTATAACGCAAAATTTTACCGTGAGGTACGTCGAGATTCTGCGCATTATCGAACTGCCCGCCATCACCGGTTGCGATCATCAACCTGCCATCCGGTGCGATGGCGAGCCTGGCGCCGAAGTGACCACTCCACGCAGCGTATTCAAGCATAACTAACGGAGATCGCAACGTGTCGTCGGCGTAGGTGTACCGGACGATGCGAGACACGGGCTCCGCTTCCGCGGCTGTTTTCTTTGCGACATACGCGATGAACACGTAAGGGTGCCGCGCCATATCGGGATGCACCGTCATCCCCAGCAATCCGCCAGTTCGCTCCCGGTACACATCGCTTATATGCAGTAATTCCCGCTTTGCCCCGGTCTCGGGATCATACCTGGTAATCGTTCCAGATTGTTCCGCATACCAAATTTGTTCATCGGGTCCGTTGCTGATCTCCCATACCACATCCAGGCTGTCTACCGCCGTGTGCATGGCCAATGTGGAGGTACCGAATGTAAAATAAGCCTCTGGCTTACTCCACCGGCCTTCCCCGCAGCAGGCGCAAAAGACAGCGAACAGCACCGGCAGTAGCCCGCGCCGCACAACGTCAATTGACCTAACCTTATTTGCTAGCATCTATTTTAAATTTTTCCTGCTGAAGAAACGCCGATACAAAATCCCGATCGAGTAAGTCGGCGTAAAGCCCAAAAATCCGGTCAATTTCGTTTGACTGCCCAGCCGAAAGGCGTTCATCCGGATCCAGACACCAAATTCCTTCTAAGATTCCCTGCCTTCGCAACACCTCATGAATACCGGGGATACAGCCGTGAAAATGATTCACGGGGTCAAAAATTGCCGCATTAACATCGGTGAGGTGCACCCCCATTTCCAGCAATTTGGTCATTCCTTCAAACCCCGATTGTCGACAAGATTTGACCGTCCGAAGTAGCTGTACGGCACGATGTGTACCAACCGCCCATTGCCCGAGCAGTCCACCCACAAAATGTTTAGTCACCGTTCGGCCGTTAACCTCAAAACTGAAATCAGTAAGCAGGTCGGCGACGATATTGTCGTCATTTCCGGTATACAACGCCGTCTCCTTGCCTGATTCGTCCATACATGCTGCGCGCATGACGTCCAGCGTCTGATAGCGGTTAAACGCCGCCACCTTGATCGCCAAAACATTGGGTATCGCAATGAACCGAGTCCAAAAGTCATATGAAAATATTCTACCTCCTACACTCGGCTGCAGGTAAAATCCAAAAACGGGAATAACCTCCGCAACGGCAACCGTCCGCTCCAACAATTTATCTTCAGTCCAATCAGGCAGCCCGCCCATACTCAACAGCCCCATGTCATACCCATGCCTGCGAGCGATTTCCGCTTCTTCAATTGCCTGCCTCGTTGCGCCACAAATACCGGCCACCTTTAGGACACTGTTACCCGCGCCGCGATTGTCAATTTCGTCGGCCGCCAGTTGCAGCACCCGTTCGTACAAATTGATTTTCGGGTCACGTATGGCGAATTGTGTACTGTGTACCCCAACTGCCACACCGCCGGCTCCGGCGGCAATGTAATATCGCGTTAGCAAACGTTGCCGCTCTTCGTCCAATTTTCGGTCGGCAGTGAGCGCCAGAGGATGTGCGGGTATGACTGTTCCACTGCGTAATAATTCGTATTTTTTCTTCGATAGCATCTTCTACTGTTCTAAAATTCCCCGTTTCGCTCCTGAAAATGAGTTGGCTTATCTATCATTTCGCCGCCTTGAAGTAGCCAATCCGCCGTCCATTGTATCATCGTTTTGAGCGTCACCTTTGGATACCCAAAAAGCCGATGGGCTTCAGCAGCATTACTCAGCAGCGCCGTAGGTTGTTCGGTATTCAAAAATGTCGGCTCCTGCCCGAACAGTTCACCAAACTGGTGCGCGAGCCAACGTACCGACACCGTTTCCGGCCCCGTTACATTCAGCAGCTTTGCCGGTGTACTGCAGTGCAAAAGCGCCCGGAGGGCGATTTCATTCGCATCGCCTTGCCAAATAACGTTGACATGTCCAGTAGACAAGTCTATAGGCACACCGTCCTTGACGGATTTGGCGATTTCCAGTAGCACGCCATAGCGAAAGTCGATCGCGTAATTCAGCCGGTATATCAATACAGGAATGTTGTATTTTTCAGCGAAATATTGAAAAATGCGTTCACGTCCGAGACAGGACTGGCCATACTCTCCCTTGGGGTCCGGGGATTGTTCCTCCGAAAAGCCACCCATCGATACAGAAGAAAAAGGATAAACGTTTCCTGTGGAGAAGGCCACAATTCGTGAGTTGCGGTATCGCTCGGCCACCCGCCCGGGCAGGTACGCGTTCATCGCCCACGTAAACGCCTCCCGGCCGCTGGTACCAAACTTCTGGCCGGCCAGGTAGATCACATTGGGTGCATCCGGTAATGCTGCCAGCTCACGTTCATTAAGCAGGTCGGCCGCCACGGTTTCTACACCGGAGGCCTCAAGGGACGCCCGTGCCTTTGCGTCCGAAAAACGCGACACGCCGATTATCCGTTGCCCCGTACCCGCCTTGTCCACCGCGCGGCGAGCCAACCGCGCCATAGAGGGGCCCATTTTTCCTCCAACACCGAGCAATACAATGTCTCCCCTTATGCGACTGATATCTTCTACCAGGGCCGCAGTAGGGGTCAGCATTCGTTCTTCGAGTTGTGTCAGGTTGTGCATAATAAATTTAATTCTTAAGCTAAAAACAGGGCGTTAAAGTTATAACCGGCTAACAACATGAGGATCAGTAATCCTACGATGCCACAATACCGGACCACCGGCATGTTGACGTAACCCCCCATAAGGGTGGTGTCACTGGAAATAAGAAATAGTACGATCCCAATAAATGGCACGAGAAAAATGGTTACGCTTTGAGCAAAGACAATAATCTCCAGCGGTGGCCGTTCAAATCCAATTGCTATACAGCTACCGGCGATCATAACAACGGCAATAGAGATTCTGACCCGCGAAGCTTCCAACCGACTCCCGTAGCCGAATCCGTCGGCGAGCAATGACCCGCCAACCGTTGCGTTACCGATCAACGATGAAAACGACGCGCCGAATAAGCCCAACAGAAACAGCTGCGACGAATAGCTTCCAAAGAGTGGCTCCAATGCCACAGCCATGTCGGACGCGCTGTTTACCGCGATGCCCCGCGCATGTAGCACAGCAGCTGCACAAACCATCACGACCGCACTCATCACGCCGAGAATTACGATGCCGGTTATCCCATTGTTTCCAGCCTGCGCCGCACCACCGGCTTTTTTCCGTTCCTGTACCAAATAGCTTTGATAAAAAGCACCCACTACCGAAAAGCACGATGCGAAAAAAGCAATAATCAAAGCCGACGCGCCCGCCGGTAATGACGGCAGAAAGCCGGAAAACAACCTCGGCACTTCGGGTTTTGCCAAAAACATGGTGGTCAGGAACGAAAATAGCATCACCCCTACAATGGCGATCATGAGCCGTTCCAGGATCCGGTAAAAATTACGGAAGAACAGTAAAATAATTCCAATGCCGTTAACCAATAGAATCCATGGTGTAGGCGAAGTGCCTGTCGCCTCACCAACGGAGATACCCACACCGATGGCGTTACCCGCTTGAAACGAAGTAGCTACCAGAAATACGCCGATACCTACGAGGGCTGACACCCACCGCCCGTATTGACCGCGTATAGTCTGCAGCAGGGTCTGCTGCGTGGCCAGACCTATGCGCGAACCCATGGACGTAAAAATTATCATAAAGAAGATGGCCAACACCACGACCCATAAGAGATCATAGCCGTATAGCGCACCCATTTTCGACGTAATGGTAATCTTACTCGGTCCGAATACTATCGCCGCCGTTACAATGCCGGGGCCGATAGTGGCAATCCAGCGCTTAATCGGCCATTGCCGTCCTTCGCTCGTGGTATCCGGTTTCAGTGCCATTGCTGAACAGTTTGGGTATCAGCCGAACGGTTTGCAAGCATAACCGCCTTTGCCGACTCACAGCCCGTTATTACGTTGGAAAAGGGTTTCTTACCGGTCCGGATACAGTCGACAAAATCAAGCAACGCATAGGCCGTGGGATCCCGCTCCTGGCCGTCCTGGCTTTCGAACGACAATGGCACAGGCTTTCCCTGTCCCCAAGACTCGCTGGTCGCGCCCGTTACCCCGTCAACCGTGGTGAGCTGCCTTTTGGTATTTTCGGGATAGATGAGTGCCCCCGTCCGCTGAATCTCAATGGTGCCCGTCGTTCCCAAAACCCGGATGGAGTAGCCTTTATAGCCATTGGTCAATATCGAGCTGACATTTGCTTTGATGCCTCCCGGATATTCATAGATCGCGCGGATATTGTCATACGTCTCCCGCCCATCTTTCCAGTAATCAATGCCGCCAACCGCTGTCACCCGCAGGGGAGGCCCTCCGGCAAACCAATTCAGGATGTCGACTTGATGCGCGCATAATTCCGTCATCAACCCTCCGGAATAGGCTTTATACATGCGCCAGTTTATCTGCTGCTCTGAAGCCCCGTCGGGCACGGGTCGCCGCCAATCCGAATTGCGATGATACTGGCACTCGTACTGTAGCACGTCACCAATCCATCCCTTTTGGATCGCCTCGTACACTTTATGGTAAAGCATAAAATACCGGTATTGATGACCGATCTGTAATACCTGGTTGGGGTGCTGGGCTGCGATCTCGACCAATTGATCGGCCTCCTCCATGGTATGTGTCATTGTCTTTTCCAAGTATACGTGCTTTCCGCCACGCAAGGCGTCAGCAGCTACCGAAAAATGGAGATGTTCCGGTAGGGCGATGATTACACTTCCGATAGCTCGATCTTCCAAAAGAGCCCGATAATTTGTGTAACGGGTCACTTTATCAGGTACCGAAGCCGATAGCTGGAGTTGCAAGTCCAATATATCGCAACACGCCGCCAGTTCCATGCCTGGGAGCGACCGGAGGATATTCGCAAGGCCACTTCCACGGTTTCCCATACCGATGATTCCCACCTTGATTGTCTCATGCGCCCGGGCACTCCCCCCCGAGGGCAGGCCCACAGCCGCACCTGCCAAGCCGATTGTACCAGCTTTAAGAAAGGCTCTCCTTGTGACCCTACTGGTATTATACGTCATTTTGCGCTCCTTTTTAAAATACTAAAGTGAACTAAATGAGTTAGCTCCGCTCCAGGAAGACCGACTGACCACCTCCTCTTCTACTTTTATCAGCCGCTTCGATGAACGCGATGAGTTCGAGGGTTTCCTGTGGATCCACCGGTGGAACGCCGGTTTCAAAGAATTGAATAATATGGTAAAGCAATGGAGTATAGCCGTTGTACCCGCCAATTGCTGCTTGTCCGTTCTCGCCAAATGCCGTTCCACCATATCCACTCTTCCCCGCTCGAATTCCCCTGAACGTCCCTACCCGACCATCTGACCATGTACCAACGACGATATCCGTGCCTTCGTTGTATATTCGCGTCACGCGTTCGCAGCCGGTACCCAGGATGGCAAACAACATCTCGATGCCGTGAATCCCATACCAAAGCAGATCGGGGTGCGTAGGCTCGATAGGCGCCGGACTATATGTGTCTACGCCGGTAACGCGGCCAACCATGCTGCCCGCTTTAAGCTCGGCGATGTGGTCTGCGTACCGTAGTGAAGACGTTGAAAACACCGGCACCCGATGGGCCTCTGCAGCGCTAAATATAGCCCGTGCATCAGCCAGCGAGGCGGCGATTGGTTTGTCGATAAACACACGCTTACCAGCTTTAAACACTTCCAGGGCCTGCTCACGATGCAAACGTCCATCATTGGTTTCGAGCAGTACCACGTCCACACGTTCCAACAGCGCAGCCAGCGTATCCACAATTTCTACCCCAAGTTTTTTAATGTCATCAACGTAACCAGGAATACGTGAAAAGCTACTTTCAATGGTCGTGCTACCGTAAGGGTAGGCAGCCGTCACCTTATACCCACCGAGTTGGGGGTCGGCCTCGGAGGCGTTCAGCGCTTTTGCAAAAGCAATGCTATGCGAGGTATCCATGCCAATGATACCGACTCGTTTACCGGGCTTTTCCTCACCACCAAACGATTTTAGACTACCGATCGAAAGTCCCAACCCGGCGGCAGCTGCCGATCTGATAAATGTTCTTCTACTCTGATTTTTTTCTATCATTTAGCATTAAGGTTTACGGCACGGGGGGCCATTAATGATTAGTATGACGCCGGCAACGATTTTCGTGAGCGTACACGCTAAGAAAGGCAATATTGGGTATAATTCCAAATATCCTAAGCGGAAGTTGCGCTTTAATTCAACATTTATATCTTTGGAGCTTACCAACTTGGAACATAACGAATATGAAAAAGATGTTTTTACTGCTGGTGGGATGGTGCTTCGTGTCCGTCGTGGCAGCCCAGGAAGACCATTTCATCTTTACCCTTATTCCCAAACCTGCATCCCTGCAGGCAAATGACGGAAGATTCGACCTGAAACCCTCGACCCGTATAGCATACAATAGCGAGTCTAGCAGAAAAATTGCAGAATTTTTCCGCGACTATCTACGACAAGCACTGAATTTAGACATCTCCGTGGAATCGAAGCCTAGCGGAAACAGCGTTATTTATTTTTCTTCAGAAGGCGACGAGAGTATTACCGGCCCGGAAGCGTACGAGCTGGTCGTTTCGCCGGACCGCATCGACTTACGTGGAAAAGATGCAGGGCTTTTTTATGCCATGCAAACGCTTATACAACTCCTTCCTAAACCCGGAGCGACAGTGCAGGTCATTCCTGCTGTCAACATTAAGGATGAGCCGCGCTACCCCTACCGGGGTATGCATCTGGATGTAGGCCGCCACATGTTCCCTGTATCGTTCATCAAAAAATACATTGATTTTATCGCTTCGTACAAGTTCAACACCTTCCACTGGCACCTCACTGATGATCAGGGATGGCGCATTGAGATCAAAAAATATCCCAAGCTCGCCGAGATCGGCGCATTCCGAGAACAGACGTTGATCGGCCATCTCCGTCAGCCGGGTTTATATGATGGCATCAGATATGGCGGCTTTTATACCCAGGAAGAAGTCAAGGAAATCGTGGCCTACGCGGCAGCGCGCTACATCAATGTGATACCTGAGTCGAGATGCCGGGCCACGCGCAGGCAGCCCTGACCGCATATCCGCACTTAGGCTGCGGTGAAAATCCGGGACCCTATCACGTAGCCCAGCACTGGGGCGTATTCGAAGACGTCTTCTGCGCCGGCAAAGAAGAAACCTTTACGTTTCTCGAAGACGTACTCGACGAAGTGATCACGCTCTTTCCAAGCGAGTACATTCACATTGGCGGCGACGAATGTCCGAAAGACCGTTGGGAGAAGTGCTCCTATTGCCAGAAGCGAATACAAACGGAAGGCTTAAAAGACGAACATGAACTACAGAGTTACTTCGTCCAGCGCATCGAAAAGTATTTAAACAATAAGGGTCGCCGGATTATCGGCTGGGATGAAATCCTCGAAGGGGGATTGGCGCCGAATGCAACAGTGATGAGCTGGCGCGGAGAGGCGGGCGGTATAGCCGCAGCCAAGCAGGGCCACGATGTCATCATGACGGCCAACAGCTACGGCCTCTACTTCGACCATAAGCAGGGGCCAGACGTAAATCGAGAGCCGCTGAGCATCGGCGGCCTGTCGACCCTTCAAAAAGTGTATTCCTCAGATCCTTCCCCCAGTTCGTTGTCGGAAGCGGAGCAGCAATACATCATCGGTGTGCAGGCCAACTTATGGACAGAATATATCGAAACTCCCAAGAAGGTAGAATTTATGCTCTTCCCACGGCTCTATGCACTTTCAGAAATCGCGTGGACAAGGCCGGAACAAAAGGACTGGGAAAACTTCTCGTCAGTCCGCGTGCCTGCCCATTTAGCGAAGTTAGACCAGACCGAAACCGTATACCGTGTGCCCGAAGTAATTGGACTGCGCGACACCCTTATTTACAGTTCAGAATACACATTTCGCGATTTACTGCCTTCCGTAGCAGGCGGAAAGATTTATTATACCATCGACGACTACGATCCGTCGGATACCGATTTGGAGTATACCGAACCTGTGAAGGTGACCGTACCGGAAGGCGAGGAACGGGTGTTTAAAGCCACGGTGATCGCACCATCTGGCCGTCGCAGTAACTATGTACGAGCCGTCATCGTCAATACCAAGTTGTCGGCCATGGCAACCAACTAGAACGATCGATAATAGGCAAATGCTGCTACTGGTTTAGGGCAAATCGGGAGCAGCGTTTGCTTTGATCCACGTTTCATTTTTCGCGCCCGCTCCGAAAGACATCATTATACGCGGTTTCCAGTGCGTCAAGGAGCAATTCATCCGAAACGCTGCCCAATTCAAATGTCGTCCAGCCTTGATGTCCCCACTTATTGGGCACCGGATAGACGGCACCGTTTCCAAACTTCGAGAAAACATCTTGGTCAACCAGCGGTAATCGGACGTTCACCGATCCATCCGATTTATGTAGCGTCGCAAATATGCGTTTATTTTTCACCTTAAACGCCAGCCGGTCGAAGTGGGACTGTTCGATTGTCCCCGGCAGTGCCAAAGCGTACTCTCGGAATTTCGATGTCGTCATGGTTATACGGGTGTATGTGCAAACTTAACCAAAATTTTCTAACACGATTAATCGGCGTTTGTCGCTGTGTTGAAGCCGGAGAGTCATTCGAGACCAGCTTTAGCTTGGCGCCATGTGAATCCACCATAATTCCGCGGTGACTCCACGGTGACTCCACGTTTTTATCGACTTTTGGCAGAGCCAGTGCGGTCCATGGTTGCAAACAGTTGGGTTGCATATCAAAGCACTGTCAGACGTTTGACGAACGTGATCCGTCCAATCGTTTTACATAGAGAACAAGACAAATCTGCCCGCAGGTTGGTGCCGCAGACCTGTCGTAGTAAAGCAAACCGGCGAAAAAAAAATGATTTTTTTTGAAATGTTTTCGCAAATCGTTCGTCTATACGGATAAGCATTAAATGGAAACCGTGTCACAAACATACCGCACAGCTGAAGAAAAGCAGCGAAAAGTTGTAACGGCTGTTGCCTCGTATGGAAAAGGGTTGCTTGGGTTTATCCGCAAGCGCGTAGGCAGTGACGCGGATGCTGAGGATGTACTTCAGGACGTTTGGTTTCAGCTTAGCTCAATCATCAATTCGCAGCCCGTGGAACAGCTTGGCGCCTGGCTCTACCGGGTAGCCCAAAATAGAATTATCGATAAACACCGGAAAAAGAAAGAGTATAACTGGCATAGCCGGTTAAACGACGAACAGGAATTAGCTGAAATGGAGCAGGCATTCGCGGGAGACGATAATCCGGAACTGGAGTATCGGGAACGCATAATTTGGCAACAACTTTACCGCGCACTGGATGAATTGCCTGTAGAACAACGTGATGTATTTATATGGCATGAGTTAGACGATATACCTTTCGCAGAAATCGCTGCATTAACGGGAGAGCCGGTTAGCAAGCTGGTTATGCGCAAGCGGTACGCTGTACTACATTTGCGAAAACGCATGAAGATCTATTATGATGAATTGAAGGACTAATTAAAATACAGTATAATGAAAAAAATATTTAGAAGCAGGATCCGGTTTGTCGCCATCCCCGTATTGGCAATCGGATGTCTTTTCCTGGTAAGTTTTCTGGTGATGGCGCTTTGGAATTACGCGCTGCCTGAACTATTATCGGTACGCCCCATTAACTTGTGGCAGTCCATGGCGCTATTCTTTTTGTGCAAGATACTTTTCGGTTTCGGTAAGGGTAGCCCGAAAGGTGATGGCCCGCCCTGGGGCAAGAAAGCAAGGTTTCGGCGGTTTGCCCGCCTCAGCGAGGAAGAACGCGAAGGAATGAAAGCACACCTGCGCGCAAAATGGTGTAGTTGGAACGACCCAGAGGTTACAAAGCAAGACCTCAACGACAATGAAAATCACGAAAAATAGCATATCATGGATCAAATTTTGATATTCAGGACCAACGTTAATGCCAGGGAGCACATCGAAAAAGTAGAAGCTATCCTTCGATCCATTACCCAGATCAAGCACTGGAATTTTGATCTGGAAGATTGCGACCGGATTTTGAGAATCGTAGCATCAAATTTGCAACCCACACGCGTTGAAGCCCTGCTGCGAAAAGAGGATATCGTCTGCGAGCATATGGAATACCAGCTGGACTGACTACTTCATTAGCCTGAGATTGCTAAAATGGTGACGCATCATGTTTACACCATCCGGAATGCTCATCAATTTAAGCCCCCGGTCAACCGAATTGGCTTTACTGATGGTGTAGAGCAGCCGCCAATGCCTGCACACTTCTTTCCAGGCAAAGAATACGGAATGAGATGGATCGTAGATGTGGGCAGGCTCGCTCGCTGCACCGTTGAGTTCGATGACGGAAAAATTTTTGCCGGCACGAAGGTCTTCCCAGCTACGGAATTTGATATCCATCCGTCCATAATGGAATCCCGGTATTTGCTGGCATATTTCATCCACTGTATCGATCAGCGCATCATCGATCCGGTGACTGACGTCCGTAAACTTAGCCCCCCGGCAATGACTGCCGTAAGGAAGCACATACCGTGCCCCTTTGGGCAATACGTGGTCTAATAGCGTGTTGTACGCGGTGCGAAGCAGCGGTAGTCGGATAAAATAGCGGTCTTCCGCCATTAATAGTTGTTCAATCGTGGATCGGCCGTCTCCGGTTACGGCAAGATACGCTTTACTGACAATGCCTGAGATATGGCCGCGCTGCTCGCCGGGAATCCGGAAGTAAAAAATGCCCGCTTCGTATTCGTAATCAACAAATTCCTGTATGAGAAAATCAACCCTACTCCGGTTGTGATATGCGACTAATTCTGTAGCGTTCTGTAACAACTTTACCTGTACCCCGCGATCGCCGATGTTAGGTTTGGCGATCAGGGGAAAGCGGAAGCCGCCTTCTTCAAGTGATTCCATCAATGTGCTGATTGCAGCTCCGACGTGGCATAACTTAGTTTTGGGGTAGTATTTCTCCGGTATCAATTTGTAGATTTCCGTCTTTTTAGCAAGGGTAAAACCGGAATTAGGTAATAATGGATTAGCTGCGCTAAAGAAAAACAAGGTACGTGCCTTTAGGCTGAGCCAAAGCCAATAGGGCACCACTGGGGCATAAAAAACGTACACCGGCCAATACTCCCAATGGCTGACCTTAATGAATGCCGTCACTAATGGCCACATCCAGCGGCGACGGCGCCGAGGTTGCGACTTCTGCGGCAGTAGGCTCTTAGCGACGATTCTTTGTTCTCTACGACGCATGTTCAATAGTATAACGTGACCTATCTATCCAAGCCGCACTTGGTTTAAACGCGACACGGTTCAGTATTATTGCTCTACTATCACAGAAATCGTTTCTTTACCCGCGATTCCGCTGACGCTGCCTCCGGTGTAGGTTATCGTATAACTACCGGGCTTTTCAAACCGGTAACCCCGGACCAAATCAATCTCCACACTCACACTGTCGCCAGGCGCTACAGCATGGAAGCTGGCTTCCACAGGCGGCATCACACGCCTTGTCATGACGCCGATATAGGGAACGTCATGGCCGTCGCGATGAGTAATGGTCAAAAAATTATTCATGAACCCTTCGAACGGCGTGTGGTATTCGGTGAATCGCAATGTATCACGAGTGGGGTTGACGACCGTGAACCGGAGGGGTAGGCCGCCGGCAAGGGTGACGATGCTGTCCATGTTCAACACGGCGACAAGGGAGTCGGCTGCCGTTTGCGGCGTCGCACCTACCGCCATGTACTGGTCGCCGGTTTGTGACTGGTTTCGGTCGGCCCTCGACTGGCATCCAAAAACAAAGGCCAAGGCTGTTGCGAGGGTTATAACGTATGGGAGGTTAAACATCATAGCTGTTTTTTTCTCCTGTGCAAAACCCGCGCCACAACCTTGGCGGAGAGGCAATTTTTCTGTGCGAGGTGCCTAGCGTTAGTCGATCCTCAGGAATCGGCCGTTTTTATCAAATTTCAGCTCTAAACCGTTGTTGAGCTTTACTTCCTGCTCACGGTCGTCAAGTTCCCAGTCTATGATAACGTTGTCGGGATAGTTCGTACCAACGTATTCCAAAACCGCAACGGGTATTACACTGTCGGGCAGCTGATTGATCCCTTCGACTGACCGGATACCACCCTTTTTGCTAAATTCCAGTTGATAGCCCTCGCTCAGGTGAACCTCGTAGCTTGTCTTCAGGTCGTCTCGTTCCTTTACTACCTGAAGCACCTCATACGACGGGAAATGCTGCGTTACATATAGACGGGCTTCTTTTGGAAGATCGTCTTCGCCGACCACGCGGGTTTTATCGCAAGCGGTAAAAAGAAGGGTTAATGTACCGAGTAAAATCGTCAGGTGTGTTGTTGTTTTCATGATAAACTGCTTTTTAATTTTTGTTTGATCGAAGACAACTGTGACGCGTCTTACCCTTACCCGATTTTAAAAAAAATAAAAGATCGACGCGTGAAATCACCAAACATAGCGTATGCCAAGCGAAACGTCTGCAAACCACATAGCCCTTTCGTCATTGAAGCGCCGAAACACCCAAATCGGCGTACCCGTGACAGGCTGTTTGTCGGCCGTAATTAAGCCAACAACTGGGCCCGCATGCAGGCTAACGCCATCGATAAGCGTCAGCTGAGGCAGTATTGAAATATCTGCCTGGGATTGCGAATTTCTAAAATCCGTGACGGATTTACTGGAGAGTTCAACAGCTAGCCCAAAAAATCGATCAGTGACCAGGTGCGCCCCGATACCCGCCCGAAAAAGGTAACGGAATTCTTGGGGCACGACGCCATACCCCATCCCAACAATACCGTACATTACGCGGCCACCGGACCGAAAGCCAACCGATAAGCGGCCCTGGGTATCGCCTTCTACAGCGATACTACGCTGCCCATTCCTTATCAGGTTGATCAGCCCGAGTGGATAATCGCTGCTGTCAGCTATATTGACCAGACCGGCTAGTTGTACGCCATTGACCTTACCGGCACGATTCACCAAGCCAGCTATCTGCATGCCATTGACGCCCCTTCGCGCCGCGTTGTATAAGCCGGCAACCTGTAATCCGGATACCGTACCAACCGAATGGTTGACGGCGCCCGCCAGCTGCAGGCCATACACATCCCCGCCTACCAAATTAAAGCCTCCCGCGGCCTGAATATGTGAAACATCGACTTCATTGACGGCAAAGACACCCGAAAGCTCGACGCCGTCCACCCCGCCGGCATGTCCACCGATAATGTTTAGTGACACGTCATTGACCACCCGGCCGTTGGCAGCTCCATGGGTACCTATGCCAGGCAGCAACGACAGCTGATACGGGCGCTCGGCGAAAAATCCTCCGATATTGAGTTGCTGAATACGTTGCCTTGAAGTGGTAAAAAAACGCCCGAACCACGTTTGTCCGAGAGGTATGCCACCATCGTAGCCGGGATAATACCGGTAAATGAACGACTTGTTTCTGTTTCGGACTTCAACGGGCATCAATACGACAAGGGTGGTATCCCTGTAATTTTCTTTGCTGATGCCTACCCACACCGTTTGGTCGGGCTTTTTGATTTCAAGCGTAAAGTTGCCCTGCTTATCCGAAAGCGCCGATGCGAAAGAGTGTTGGTCGTATATGCTGGCATTGGCCACTCCCATTTCGGTGTTGGCATCGGTGACGCGGCCACGTATGGTGAGCTCTTGGCTGGACGCCGCGCCAATTTCGAGCGCGGGGTTCAGCCGGTTTGGTGCATATCGGATAACTACATAGTCAGACAGCTCCTTAAAATCAAAATCGTGGCCAAGTAGCCGCACCAAGAAATCATACAACGAGCCCTCAAACGCCGGTAACGATACCAAGCTGTCTGCTGGTACCTGATCGTTCCCGTACGAAAAGTTGAATTGTTTCTGCGCACCCAGTTGGTCCAGAATCGTACTGATCGGCTGTCTGCTCACTTCCCCAAAATAAATCGGGGCCTGCAAGTGTTGTTGGCCAACCGCAAGTCCTGGTATCACGGCCAATACCAGGCAAATGAGAAAAAGAAAAGTAAACTTTCTTTCTTTCATCCGCATTTCGTTATTTGATAACCCATGTATTTTTTTCTTTTATTACCGTCACGTCAAGGGTTTCGGCAATTACTTCCAAGATGTCATCCAAGGAATCGCGCTCGAATGTAGCGGTCAGCGTTAGCTCGCCTACCTCCTGCCGCTCGATATTTATGGCCTCTCCGTAAGCATCGGATAACACGTCAACCACCTCTTTCAATGGTGTATTCTTCAATACAAACTGATCGTTTACATAATACTGATAGAGCTGACCGGCGACGGTATCCAAGGCAAAGGTGCTATCGTCCTGATCAATGACGACCCGCTGTCCGGGAGTCAGTTCGCGGAAGAATTCGCCATATTGGACGCGTACCAAGCCCGTGGAGACGATGACGACGATCTTACGACCCTCTCTCTTAACATGGAATGAAGTACCCAACACGGTGACCCGCACATCCCCGACGGCGACTTCGAATGGCTTATTTTCATTGCGCGCGACGTGGAAAAACACTTCGCCCGCCCCTACAGTTACCCGGCGTCTGCCTTTGAGTGCAGTTGGTGCAACGTGTATCGAGCTACCCTTATTTAAGGTGACAACGGTTCCATCTGCCAATGTATCCCGCAAAACGGAGCTATTCGCGGCGATGTCTCTGCCGACGAAGCTTCCCTCAGGGGTTTGCAGGATGTAAACGGCTACCCCAATTGAAAGGCAAAGGCAAATGGTCGCGGCGATTCGTATCCAGCGGCCGCCAAAAGTGCGAACCGGCTTTTCCGACCTTCGCTTTTCAGCGAGGCGTCCCTTAAAGCGTTCCCACGCTGCATGCTCGTCCCGCGGGGCGGGCACCGCCGCGTGGTGACTTAGCTTCCAAACTTCCAAAAACTGTTGGTAATGCCGCCGGTGTGCCGGATCTTCGGCAAGCCATTGCTCTACCGATTGCTGCTCTTCAGCATTACTTTCGCCTACCATATACTTTACCAAGATTTCCTCATTCATAGTTCAAAAAAGATTAATGAGTAAAAAGAACCCGCACGCCAGGAAGTCGGCCAGCTCCACACGCAGAATTTTAAGCGCTTTCCCCATATGGGCTTCCACGGTTTTAATGGATATATTCAACCGGTCGGCAATTTCCTGATATTTTAGCTCCTCAAAACGGCTTAACTGAAACACCATACGACATTTCTCCGGAAGCTGCCGCAACGCCGCTTGCAGCCGGATTCGTAACTCTTTGTCGCTTTCGGCATCCTGCACGGAAGTGTTGGAACCCTGGGTGTCGATAAATTTTTGGTGGAGACGCACTCGCTTTTTATCATTCAGACATTCGTGAAAAACCGCCTTGTACAAATATGCCTTCCAGGAGGTATGCACGTCGAGATGCTGCCGCTTTTCCCAAAGCTTAAGGAAGATGGTCTGCACCACTTCTTCAGCGGCTGCATCGTCATCTATAATGGTATATGCATACGCATATAACGGGTTGTAAAATTGCTTGAACAATTGTTCAAATTGTCGTTCATCCATAAGATGCGTCTCTGCGGCGGCTACGGCCGCGGGATACCGTAATTGATCGCTCACTACTGTCATGTCACTATCTGACAATCGATAAGGCGATGCCCCTTACTTATTTGATCTTTTTTTGCAAAACTAGTCAAATAAGTTGTCACTACGCCGGTCTTTTGGCCCTTCCAACGGTTCGGCGCACCAGCATCCGACACCCTTACCTGGATTTATATAAAAACGTTTCTATTATCTCGACTTTCCGCATTCCTTTCGGCTAAATTTGATTCTTCGCATTTAAGCACTATTTTAGCATCACTTTAAATTATGATACTGATCGTAGACGATAAAATCGAAAACATCACCGCACTTAAGAAAATCTTAGAATCGCAGGGATTGGTAGTTGACACCGCCCTTTCGGGTGAAGAGGCTCTGAAGAAGGTGCTAAAAAACGACTACCAGCTGATGGTGCTTGATGTCCAAATGCCGGGGATGGATGGCTTCGAGGTTGCGGAGGCAATGTCAGGCATTAGCAAAACAAACGATCTTCCGATTATCTTCTTATCGGCTGTAAATATCAGCAAAGACTTTATCACCAGGGGGTATGCTTCTGGTGGTCACGATTATCTTGTGAAGCCGCTTGACCCGGATATCCTGGTCCTGAAAATCCGGATGTTTATTAAGTTGCAGGAACAAGCTAAAGAACTGGCGCGGACACAGCTGGAGCTGCGTAAGGAAATGGAGCGGCGGAAAAAAATCGAGGAACGCAAAGACGAATTCATTGGCATCGCCAGCCACGAACTAAAGACGCCCCTCACCTCTGCGAAGGCTTACATGCAGCTTGCGGAAATCGCCGTGAACCAACGGCATACCGAAAAAACTCTCCAATGCATTACGAAAGCGAACGTTCAGATCAATAAGCTCAATCAGCTGATTTCTGCTTTACTCGATATCTCAAAAATGGAATCCGGCATGCTGGATTATATTGTATCTGAGTTCAAGGTTGACCAGTTGGTTGACAATGCGGTCGACATCTTTAGACAGACCCACCCCGACTTGGAAGTAGTACGGAGTGGCGGTGCAGACGTGTTGATCAGTGGAGACGCCATGCGACTCGAACAGGTATTATTAAATTACCTTTTAAATGCAGCGAAATACGCGCCGAATAGTGACAAAATTTATTTGGAAATAAAGGTGCTTTCGGAGGATGAGTTGGAGATCAGCGTGAGGGATACCGGTATCGGCATCGATCCGCGTGAACAGCCCGGCCTGTTTAAAAAATTTTATCGGACAAAGGAATCGGCTAACAAATACCGGGGTCTGGGAATGGGACTATACATCTGTGCCGAGATTATAAAATTCCACGGAGGCAAATATGGAGTCAGAAGTGAGCCCGGCAAGGGTTCCACATTTTACTTCACACTACCAATCGGACAAGATAACGCCGACAAAGCTTAACCATATTTAAATGAAAAACGCAACGAATACTAACCTAAAAATAGGCTTTGGCCTGTCTATATTGTTTTTAGTGATTAGTTCCGTTGTATCTTATATCTGCATTGACCGGCTACTTAGTAGCTCGGCAACGGTACAGCATACCAACGAGGTAACCCGAACCATCGAACGGACGTTATCCGACATTCAAGCCGCCGAAACTGCCCAACGCGGCTTCTTAATCACCAATAATACAGTACACCTCGACTCATTTGAGACGGCGTTAAACGAGGCTGACCGAAACCTTCGGCAGGTGCTTCAATTGACGCGCGACAATCCGGCGCAGCAAGAAATGGGGCACACCCTGCGTGAGGCATTGGAGCGGCGGATCGGCCGCATGAAAATCATGATCGAACTCAAACGACAGGAAGGTGTCGTACATGAAGGGGACATTGAAGTAGGTCGTGCTTATATGGAAGAGGTCCGTTCATTGGCCAATCAAATGATTCTGGAGGAAAATGCGCTGCTACAGGCCCGGACTGCAACTCGTGATCGGTTTGCTTTTTTCACACCCATTGTTATCGTACTTGCAGCATTTTGTGCAATCCTCGTTGCCGTCGTCTTTTACATTCGGATTGTTAAAGATATCTCAGAGCGACGGGCGTTGCACGTCGCGCTGGAAGCCAAGGACCAGGAAATCCAGAAACGCCTGGAAGTGATACAGGGAATCGCGTCTCAAATCTCATCAGGCGACTATGCTATCCGCATTAATGATGCCGAAAAAGATACGCTCGGCAGCCTATCCGTTGCGCTAAACCGCATGGCAGATTCCCTTGCTTCCTCGTTTGACAAATTGCAGCATAACGAGTGGCTACAAAGTGGGGTAGCGGCCCTCAATGAAAAAATGGTTGGTGAAAGGCAGGTAGAAGAGATCTGCAATGACATCGTCAATTTTTTAGCGGATTATACCGGTAGTAAAGTTGGCGCCGTCTATCTGTTGGAAGGCGATGTACTCCGATTGCAATGCGGCTACGCATTGCCACAAGGGAGATCGCACCTCATCCAGCTCGGAGAAGGTATTGCGGGGCAATGTGTTGTAAATAAAAAAGAAATAGTGCTGGGCGACGTCCCGGAAAAATCCTTTGACATCACACATGCGACCGGTAGGATCAGACCCAGAGGTGTTATCGCGTTTCCCATATTTCATGACCGGAACGTAATTGGCGTTATTGAATTAGCACGGCTCAAACCTTACTGCGAACGCGATCTCGAGTTTTTGAACGTAGCATCTCAAAATATTGGTACGGCTATCCATGGTGCCCAAAGCCGGAAACAACTTCAGGAGTTACTGGAAGAAACGCAGGCTCAGTCTGAAGAGTTGCAGGCACAGCACAGTGAGCTCGAAAACCTCAATGCAGAATTGGAGGCACATACACTGAAGCTTCAGGCCTCTGAGGAAGAACTGCGCGTACAACAGGAAGAACTGCAACAAAACAATTTGGAACTGGAGGAAAGAAACCACATGATTCGGGAAAGAAACGCCGAAATCATGAAGAAAGCAAAGGAGTTGGAACTCAGCACACAGTATAAAACCGAGTTTATGGCCAATATGTCGCATGAACTGCGCACGCCATTAAACTCCATTCTCCTGCTTTCCCGTTACCTGGCCGAAAACAGCGAAAACAATCTTACAGAAGACCAGAAAGAGTCAGCGTCCGTAATCTATAATTCCGGTAATGGGCTTCTGCGGCTGATCGATGAACTACTCGATTTGTCGAAAATAGAGGCGGGGAAAATGGATCTGGAATACCGCAGCGTAAGGGTCGTCGAGGTGCTCCACACCATGGAAAGTTTATTTCTGCCTGTGGCGACGGAGAAGAATTTAGATTTCGTGATTAACAACGCCCTGGATGCAGACACCTCCATCGAGGTAGACGAGATGAAATTGGAGCAGATTCTGAAAAACCTTCTTTCCAATGCCATGAAATTTACGGAGCAAGGGCAGGTCGAATTGTCGGTAACCGCTTCAGAACAGGGCCCTAACTGGCTGGAATTTAGTATAGCCGATACCGGAATTGGTATTCAGGACGACAAATTGGGACAAATTTTTGAAGCATTCACGCAGGCAGACGGGTCGACGAAACGGAAATATGGCGGCACCGGGCTTGGATTGTCTATCAGTCGGCAGCTGGCGCGGTTGCTGGGCGGTGAGATCACCGTAGTCAGTAAGCCGGATAAAGGCAGTACATTCACACTGATTCTGCCCATCAACAAACCCAGTTCCCCGGCTGCTCTCCCCTCCGCGCCGACTGGCGAAAAAGAGGGGGATGCTATGCCGAAGCAGTCGTCATCCAGACACGTTGTAGACATCATACCGCCGCCCGTCCCGGATGACCGAGATTTGCTGGAACCTGATGATAAAGTTATCCTTATCATCGAAGATGATACCGCCTTTGCTAAGGTCTTGTTAAAGTTCACACGGGAGCAGCATTACAAAGGAATTGTATCCGTACGGGGCGACGAGGCTATCATATTAGCGCAGCGCTACCGCCCCCGCGCGATCCTATTAGATATCCAACTGCCCGTCAAGGACGGGTGGGAAGTGATGGACGACTTAAAAACCAACCCGCAAACCCGGCACATTCCGGTGCACGTTATGTCCTCACTGGAGGTAAAACGGGAGAGCCGCATGCAGGGAGCCGTGGACTTCTTCAATAAACCCTTGGCCGTTGAGCACATGCATGAAATGTTTAAAAAGCTGGAGCATGCGCTTTCCAAAAATTCGAAGAAGGTGCTGATTGTGGAGGAAAACGCCAAACATGCGGAAGCTCTGGCCTATTTCCTCGAAACTTTTCATATCTCAGCGACCGTCAAACACTCAATTGACGAGAGCATCGAAAGTCTAAAAGACAATGAGGCAGACTGTGTCATATTAGACATGGGTGTACCCGACCGAAACGCCTACGATACGCTGGAAACGGTGAAGCGAAATCCGGGGTTGGAAGATTTACCGATAATCGTTTTCACCGGCAAAAACTTATCGCATGCCGAAGAGACCCGTATTAAACAATACGCAGACTCTATTGTGGTCAAAACCGCTCATTCCTATCAGCGAATTATCGATGAAGTGGCGATTTTTCTGCATATGATAGAAACGCAAAATGATCAAGGCACTGAGACCGAAAAGCTTCGGACCCTTAAGGATATCCTCCATGGGAAGACCGTATTGGTAGCTGATGACGACGTCCGAAATGTATTTTCCATTACCAAAGCATTGGAAAAGCACCGGATGCATGTCATATCGGCGATTGATGGCGAAGAGGCTCTGGAAAAACTGGCTCAGCATCCCGAAACCGATATCGTGTTGATGGATATGATGATGCCGCAGCTTGATGGTTATGAGACCACCGCAAAAATCAGACAGCATGCCCAGTTTAATTCGCTTCCAGTGATTGCAGTTACCGCCAAAGCGATGCTCGGTGACCGGGAAAAGTGTATTGCGGCAGGCGCTTCCGACTATATCTCTAAACCAATTGACTTGGATCAACTCATTTCTTTATTGCGCGTATGGCTGTACGATAAAAGGGCTTAACACATTTCAGCATGGAAGATTATATCCTTATTATTGATGACGACACACGAAACATTTTTGCATTAAGCCTTGTTTTAAAAACCAAAGGCTACTATTGTCTGTCAGCCACTGACGCCAGAGAAGGGTTGGCCATGTTACAAAACAACAACCGGATACGCTTGGTCTTACTTGATATGATGATGCCCGAAATGGACGGATATCAGATGCTAAGAATAATCAAAGCCGATCAGCAACTCAATAAGTTCCCAATTGTCGCGGTCACGGCACAGGCTATGCCGGGCGATCAGGAAAAATGTTTGGAAGCAGGCGCTGACTATTATATTTCTAAACCGATTGATGTGGACGACTTGCTAAGGGTGTTAAAAAAATATGCAGTCAAATAATGCCGTGTCTTCCCATATAATGTCGCCGATTACCGATGCGGAGCTAGAGCAACTGCTCATTGACATCCTCGACGTATATGGATACGATTTTACCGAGTATGCACAAGCATCGTTAAGGAGGAGGATTGTGCGTTTATTTTCACTCGACCGCTATCAAAGTTTTTCGGAATTCCGACATCGGATTAAAAGCGATAGCAGTTACTTCCGTCGATTCATCGAAGAGGTAACCGTCAACGTGACGGAGATGTTCAGACACCCTGCGTTTTTTAGAACCTTAAGGCTTGAGGTGCTGCCGATCCTCTCAACCTATCCTTTTATTCGCATTTGGCACGCCGGGTGCGCTACGGGAGAAGAGGCCTATTCGATGGCCATCCTGTTAAAGGAAGCTAATTTGTTACACAAATCGGTAATCTATGCTACGGATATCAGTCCAGCAGCAATAAAACGGGCGTCCAGCGGACTTGTTCCAATGCAATATATGAGGCAGTATGCACAAAACTACCTGGATGCGGGAGGTCTGGTAAACTTTTCAGATTATTACACGGCAGGCAACAACAAGGCATTGATAAGACATGACCTACGTAAAAATATCGTCTTTTCTACTCATAATCTGGTCGCCGAAACATCTTTCAATCAATTTCAGTTGATTTGCTGCCGGAATGTGTTGATTTATTTTGACAAAAGTTTGCAACGTCGCGTGTTTGATCTGTTTGACAGTAGTTTAGAGCGTCTCGGCTTTTTAGCGCTCGGTGCTAAGGAATCCATGCGCACCGCCAACTGCTACGGAAATTACAAAGCCATCGGTATGGAAAAGATATGGCGGAAAATGGAGTAAGCCGTAGCGCATGCCAGCATCGAAAACGCCGGACGAGTTCGTAACAATCGTGTTGAAATCTGTCTTCTATTTCGAATTTATTGACGGAGAAAATTGGATTGATTACTAAAAAATGCAAATTTGTGTAGCGATTATAGGCATCTTATCATTCTTCACCAATAGAAAACTGCAAACTATGAAAAAACAAACGAAAAAAGACAGGATGGTGAACAGGCCAGCCAACTGGTTTCTTTTCTGCATTTCGGCGCTCATATTGGCCTCATGCAACCAATCGGGGAGAACCGGCCCCATTGCTGATGCAGACAATGCCGGCCTAACGCTGCCAGACGGTTTCGGTGCTCTGGTAGTAGCGGATAGCCTGGGCGCAGCCCGTCACCTTGTCGTTAACCCGAATGGCGATATATTTGTTAAACGCAGGAATATCGAAGACGGCGAAGGCATTGTCATGCTGTCCGATACCGATGGCGACGGTAAAACCGACAAAAAGATCGGATTTGGCGACTACAATGGTACTGGTATTTTTCTCACCAAAGACTACCTGTATGCTTCTTCCAACACGGATGTCTTTCGTTACACGTTGGATGAAAATGGCCATGTCGCCAATCCCGATGCGCCTGACACCATTATCACCGGCCTTATTGACCGGCGCGCTCACAATTCTAAGCCATTCACGCTCGACAATGCCGGAAACATATACATCAATATTGGGGCATATTCCAACGCCTGCCAGGTACAGGACCGGACGAAAGGATCTCCCGGTATGCAACCCTGTCCGATACTCGACTCGGCGGGCGGCATTTGGCAATTCCGGGCGGATCGCGTCAAACAAACATATGGCGACGGAGAACGTTATGCTACAGGGCTGCGCAATGTTATGGGAATCGCCTGGAACGAACAAGCAAATGCACTATTCGTAACCCAGCACGGCCGGGACAACCTGTATGATTTTTATCCTGAATTATACGATGCTAAAGCGTCTGCAATACTACCGGCCGAAGCTTTGTATCGGCTCAATAAAGGCGATAATGCAGGATGGCCGTATACGTTTTATGATCAGTTACAAAAGAAAATCGTGATCGCCCCCGAATATGGTGGCGACGGCAAGAAAGAAAGTACCGAAAACTATATCGAGCCGACGGTTGCTTTCCCCGGTCACATGGCTCCCAATGATCTGCTGTTCTATACCGGCGATATGTTTCCTGCGAAATATAAAAATGGAGCATTTGTCGCGTTTCACGGGTCGTGGAACAGGGCTCCGGAGGAGCAAGCGGGCTATATGGTCGCTTTTATACCTTTTGAAAACGGTTCACCCAGCGGTGAATGGGAAGTATTTGCTGACGGATTCGCCGGCGTGGAAAAAGTTGTTGCCCCAGACGATGCCAAACACCGTCCGTGTGGATTAGCACAGGGACCAGACGGTTCGTTATACATATCAGATGACGTGAATGGAACGATTTATCGTATTATTTATGAAGGCGGTGCATAATCCTACGCTGGTAAAGCGTCTGTTGCTGTCTTTTTTGGCGGGCATTTTCCTGTCCTGCGGGGGACAGCAGAACAGGGATAATGAATCAGGTGCCACCTCGCTGCCTGATACGCTTGACGCCGAAACAACCGAAACTCCTGTGCTAACGGCAGGAATGATGGCAGGGAAAGCGGTTTATGAGCAATACTGTATGACGTGTCATCAGGCTAATGGCAAGGGCGTTTCCAGTCTCAACCCACCGCTGGCTGGTGCAGAGTACGTTACCGGCGACAAAGATCGGCTTATTAAGATTGTCCTGAATGGCTCCAATGTGGGGCTTGAAGTGAACGGCATCGTTTATAGCAACGCAATGCCTCCCCACGCTTTCCTGGATGATGGGGAAATTGCGAACGTGCTTTCCTATATTCGGAATAGTTTTGGAAACGAAGCCGACACTGTCTCAACATCCGAGGTAAAGAAGGTTCGAGCGTCGCTCTGATCTGTACCCGCTTTTCCAGCCGACCGGTGCTGCGGATTTGATCGCCGCACCGGTTTTTTTATATTAACCTGCTGAAGATAGGTCCCTTTTCAGCTTAGCGACCCAGTAGTTTTCGGTTTTTATCCTGTCTATATCTGTCCAAACGTTGCTTCAGTGGCCAGTCAAACAAATGCAACCCTTTTTTTCTTATAAGTAGAGAACTCTTTTACATAGGGAAATCAAAGACTGGTACATGAAGCCGTTGCTGTGTGTTAATGAGCGAGGAATCTACTGCGAACGGGCAGACCTATATATCGATCCCTGGCGGCCCGTGAAACATGCCCTGATCACACACGCCCACAGCGACCATGCGCGTTGGGGCAGTGAAAAATACCTTTGTCATCCAGACACCGTACCTATACTGAGGCTCAGACTCGGTGCCGACATTCAGGTTCAAAGCCTTCCCTATGGTGAACAGCTCGTAATCCATGGCGTAAAATTCAGCTTCCATCCGGCGGGACATATACTCGGTTCCGCACAGATCCGAGTGGCCTATAGGGATGAAATCTGGGTGGTCACAGGTGACTACAAATTATTAGATGACGGACTAAGCCAACCTTACGAACCCGTATCATGCCATCACATGATTACGGAATCGACATTCGGTTTACCCGTTTATACTTTCCGATCGCCTTTCGCTATTTATGACGAAATTAAAGATTGGTGGCTTGAAAACCGACTGCAAGGCGTAAATACGGTATTGCTTTGTTATGCGTTGGGTAAGGCACAGGCGATCTTAAATCATTTGCACGAGAACGCAGATGCTCCTATTTTGCTTCACGGCGCTGTAGCGAATGTTAATCAAGCGTTTGCATCGGTTGGCTACCAATTCGCAGGCAGACGGCTAGACACCGAGCAGGCGGACAAACCGCCCGATGGAGCGCTGATCATCGCGCCGCCATCCGCTTTAGGTAGTCCGTGGATGCGCAGATTGGGTGCGTACCGAGTGGCCATGTGCAGCGGATGGATGCAACTACGCGGTGCTCGCCGTCGCCGAGGGGTCGACAAGGGTTTCGTCCTCTCCGACCATTGTGATTTTCGACAGCTTAATGAAGCGATTGATCTTGCTGGTGCCGAGCACGTTTACGTAACCCATGGGTACGAGCGCCAGTTTACGAGATGGGTTCAGGAAGAAAGAGGCATCCATGCAGAGGTTATGAACACCCTTTACGAAGATATAGAACGGGAAGAATTATGAAGGCATTTGCAAGGCTATTCGACGCCATCGACACTTCTACAAAGACCAACCGAAAAATCGCCGCCATGGTGGATTATCTCGGTAAAGTAGCCGATGAGGAGAAAATCTTTGCTATAGCGATACTGATTGGCAACAAACCAAAGCGTCCAATAAAGACCACGCTCCTGCGGGAATGGGCGGCTAAACTGGCCGGCATACCGTTTTGGCTTATTGAAGAAAGTCATTATGTTGTCGGGGACCTCGGAGAAACGTTGACGCTGCTTATGCCACCGCCAACCACTGAGCAAGTCGCAACTCCGTCGCTGAAATCCATATTTGAGACAATGGTTGAATTGCAGCAACTAAGTCCGGCTGAGCAACAAAGGGTGGTCTACCGATTTTGGACCACACTGGCGGGAACCGAACTGTTTCTCTTCAACAAAATGCTTACCGGTGGTTTGCGTGTCGGCGTCTCCCGTAAACTGGTGATCAACGCACTCGCCGAGTATTTAAACCAAGACGAAGCGACCGTCGCCCACCGGATGATGGGAAAATGGAACCCGATGGAAGCTAAATTTACAGACCTATTCCCGCGGAAACAAGCGGCACTAGCCCATCATATCCCCTATCCGTTCTATCTTGCCTACCCACTAACGCAAAACCCGAGTGATCTGGGTGAATTAGATGATTGGCTGCTGGAAAAGAAACTCGACGGTATACGTGGTCAGATTATCCGCCGCAATGGAGAGTTGTTTATTTGGTCGCGCGGTGAAGACTTGCTCACGGATAAATTTCCTGAATTTGAACCGTTAAAGGCGCTCCTTCCAGACGGCACGGTAATCGATGGTGAGATACTTCCTTGGAAGAATGGGCGTCCGCTGCCTTTTGCCGTTATGCAGACACGTATCGGTCGGAAAAACCTCTCGCCGAAGATACTGAAAGCGGCTCCGTTGGTCATGGTTTGCTATGACCTGTTGGAGTACGGAGGCAGGGACATCCGAAACGAACCGCTGACCCTACGTAGGGCCCGGCTTACCACAAGCATCGCGGGCCCCTCCCTTCGGCAAATATTATTGCTTTCTGAAGAAATGCGATTCCAAGATTGGCGAGATGCCGCAAGCTTCCGGATGCAGGCCAGACAATTCCATTGCGAGGGACTGATGCTTAAGAAGTGGCAAAGCCGATATGGTGTGGGACGTCGCAAGGGAGATTGGTGGAAATGGAAAACCGACCCACTTTCCATTGATGCGGTAATGATTTATGCGCAAAGCGGCCATGGACGAAGGGCAAACCTGTATACCGATTATACGTTTGCTGTGTGGGACGCCGATACGCTCGTACCTTTTGCGAAGGCATACTCGGGATTAACCGATACAGAAATCAAATCATTAGACCGATGGATCAAGCTGAATACCGTGGCGAAATTCGGGCCAGTACGCAGTGTAGAGCCAGTACACGTGTTTGAGATTGGATTTGAAGGCATACAACAAAGTAGCCGCCATAAGTCTGGCGTTGCCCTACGGTTTCCCAGAATCCTCAGGTGGCGGACAGACAAAACGCCGGAAATGGCAAATACCAAAGACGATTTATTGGATCTTTTACGTTTATATGGACAATGAATGACTTCGCGTCCGCATTTTTCTTCAACAAGGGTTGGACTCCGCATGTCTTTCAGGAGACCTGTTGGGAGATGATGGCCAAGGGGAAATCGGGCTTACTCAACGCGCCGACAGGATATGGCAAGACGTTTGCCATGTGGTTCGGAATATTGGACCACTACTACGCCACCAGCCTTGCGCAAAAACGGGTTAAGCCTGGTCTTCATGCATTATGGATCACGCCGCTTCGTGCCCTTTCTAAAGAGATCTTATTAGCCACCCGTGAAGTCAGCCACGAATTGGACCTCGATTATCGCATTGAACTACGTACGGGAGATACCTCATCGCATGAACGGCAAAAACAACGGAGAAATCCGCCACAGGCAATGATCACGACGCCAGAAAGTGTACATTTACTATTGGCCAGCAAAGGATACCGGTCTTTCTTCGAAAATTTATCGTTTATTATCGTCGATGAATGGCATGAGTTGCTGGGCAATAAGCGCGGTGTGTTGACCGAACTGGCAATCCAACATCTACGTGTCATCCAGCCCAACCTGATGGTTTGGGGTATCTCGGCTACCATCGGCAACCTGTACGACGCGAAGTCTATACTGACCCGCGACGAACAAAGTGTACTAATCCGCGCGGACATCGAAAAAGCAATCCAGCTGGAAACCCTCTTTCCTGACAGTTTGGAGAAATATCCATGGAGCGGCCATTTGGGCGTCCGACTCGTAGACAAGGCTTTACAGGTCATACATGCAAACCATACCACCCTCTTGTTTACCAACACCCGTTCACAGGCAGAAATCTGGTACCAAAAATTACTGGAAGCGGATATTCGACTGGCTGGTCAGCTTGCGTTGCACCATGGCTCACTTAGCGAGGATATCAGGTTGTGGGTGGAAGACAGGCTTCGACTGGGCGAGCTCAAGGCTGTGGTATGTACAAGCAGCCTCGACCTGGGAGTGGATTTTCCGGCGGTAGACTGCGTGATACAAATCGGGTCGCCAAAGGGAATAGCCCGTTTTCTCCAACGGGCAGGCCGCAGTGGACATCGACCCGACGCGGTAAGCCGAATTTTTTTCCTGCCAACCCACTCTTTGGAAATTATGGAGGGTGCCTCATTGCGATACGCCGTCGACCAGCATATCATTGAGCAACGAATACCCTTCACCCGCAGCTTCGATTTGCTGGTCCAATTTATGATGACCCTGGCTGTTAGTGATGGTTTCCGCGCTGAAACGCTTTTTCAGGAGGTGATCAAAACACATTGTTTTGAAAAAATCACCCGGGAGGAATTTGACAATTGTCTGTTGCTCATCACCCAGGGAGGTAAAACCCTCCACGGGTATGACGAATTTCACAAAGTGGTAGAAGAAGACGGCGTTTATAAAGTTGTTTCCCGAAAGATCGCAATGCAACACCGTTTAAGCATAGGCGCCATTGTATCGGATATGATGATGCGCGTCGTGTTTAAGTCGGGGAAATACCTCGGCGTCGTAGAAGAATGGTTCATTAGCCGACTATCGGTGGGTGATGTCTTCTGGTTCGGCGGCCGCCCCTTGGAGTTGCTATATATACGAGAAAATGCCGCAGTTGTTAAACCTTCGCACTCTACCACAGCGTCTATTCCTTCATGGCTTGGAGGACGATTTCCCATATCCACCGACTATGGGAAGTCGATCCGGCATGTGCTCAATAATACCAACAGCAACTCACCGGAACTCAGCTTCTTAAAGCCGTTATTCGAGGAGCAGCAAGTCCGGTCGCATCTGCCAAAAGAAAACGAACTGCTGGTCGAACATAACCAATCAAAATACGGGTATCACCTTTTTGTATACCCATTTGAAGGAAAGCTTGTGCACGAAGGCATGGCTGCCATCCTGGCTTACCGAATCGGCCAGCGCCAGCCGCTCAGCTTCAGTATAAGCAGCAACGATTATGGATTTGAATTATTATCGGCCGATCCGTTTGAACTGGATGACGCCCAGGTGAGGCAACTATTCAATCCGGACGCACTAATGCATGATATCAACCATGGTGTCAACGTGGAAGAGATGGCAAAGCGTACCTTCCGCGATATTGCCTCAATCTCGGGTCTTATGTTTAATGGCTATCCCGGTAGGCAGCAGAAAACCAAGCACGTCCAAGCCCATGCGTCTCTTTTTTTCAAAGTCTTTGCCCAGTATGAGCCGGATAATCTTTTGTATCAACAGGCTTTTGATGAAGTATATGATCTGCAGCTACAGATCGCCCGCATGCACGAAGCGTTTGCCCGAATACGACAGCAGGAAATTGTTTATAAGAAAAATGAGCGATTTTCTCCCTTTGCTTTTCCTATCTTTACTGAATCGTTTCGGACACGGTACAGTAATGAGGACTGGGTTAAACGATTGGAAAAATTGAAAAAGGAGCTGCATGTTGGGTAACCCGCTACGCATAACCTTAGGCCGTACGGAAGTCTACCTCCTCCCCCAACGAGCGTTGTATATTCCCGTGCATCGGATGTTGGTTATCGCCGACTGGCATCTTGGGAAGCTACAGCATTTCAGGAAGAACGGGATCTTTGTTCCACAAAATGCGATTACAGATGAACTGCAGCACCTTACCGAGTTAATAAACACCTATCCCATACAGCACATTTTGTTTCTTGGGGATTTGTTCCATAGCTCATGGAATGCCGATTGGGATGTATTGGTAACATATCTATCCAGCTTAGCACCAGTGGAGTGTAGTTTGGTGATTGGAAACCACGACCTAATTGATTTTCAGCAATACGACGTAGGCGGCCTCGCTATTTATAATAGCTTGTCGGTGGATGGTATGCTTTTCTCCCACCACCCCCTTACAAGCGTTCCGAAAACCTACGTAAATATTGCTGGTCACATTCACCCGGGAATAATGGTTCGAGCAAAGGGAAGGCAGCGTTATCGACTTCCTTGCTTTTATCACCTCGACCAGACTTTGATCCTACCGGCTTTTGGAAACTATACCGGAATCCAGACAATTTCGCCATCTAAAGACGCCGATGTTTATTTAATCGTCGGTGATGATGTGCTACTCCGTCGAAACCGATATTGAATGTTCCCCACTTCAAATATCCTCTACCTCGTCGATCGGCACGTCTTTTATAAAAGCGTCGTAATTTGGGTTGTCTTGGTCGGAGTACGGGCCGTATGCGTTGAGTAGAAATCCACGTTCTCCATCGTCAGCCTGCATCGCGTACACCACGGACATGTCTGCGGGGTCCGACGCACCTTCAAACCGGTAAACTTTGATAATGGTTAGTTGTTTCGGACTATATTGGCGTTCTCCGCCTTCAAACTGGGCGCCCTCCTCGGTAATGGTCAGCTCTTGGCCGTATCCTTTTTCCTTGAGTCGCGTCAATACCACGGAAAGTGGTGTCATGGATGCGTATGTACTCATAGTATGATTTTATTAAAGAAACAACGGGCTACGCTGAATGTTTGAGTTCCTAAAGGTTGTCGGTTTAATCCGACAAGAAACGCAGCAACGGCTGAATAAACCTGTCAAAAGCTTCAATATGAGGCATGTGCCCCACGTTGTCCAATTCCACTAACAGCGACCTGGATATTTTCTGCTTTGCCGCCTTGCCGAGCTCTTGGTATTGTCCCAGGGTAGCCTGGACATCGGCGGAGACATACTGTTTCCCTATCGCTGTGCGGTCGCGCGTACCGATAATCAATAGTGTAGCCGCTTGAATGTTAGCCATTTCGTAGTAAACCGGCTGGGTAAAAATCATGTCCGAAGTAAGCGCGTTAGTCCACGCAACACGAGGGTAATCAGGATGATTAGACCAGCCGGTCAACAGATACACCCACTCATCATATTCCGGACGCCATTTCCCATCGTAATAGTTTTCAAGCTGGTATTTTTTTACACTTTGAAAATCGGCTTGCAGCTCCTTTTCGTATAGTTTGTCTACCGGCGTATAGGGTACTACCCGCTTCCAATCTTCTAAACCGATGGGATTTTCCAATATTAGCTTACCGACGGTGGCGGGATACATGAGCGCAAACCGCATGGCAAGCATGCCACCCATGGAATGCCCCAGAACGTTTAGCCGGTCGATCTTGAGGTGATTAAGCAATTCCATTGTATTGATGGCCAACTGCTGAAAACTATATTGATATTGCTCGGGTTTGCTCGACTTCCCAAATCCAATCTGATCGGGAACGACCACCCGATAACCGGCTTCGACCAGCGCAGCTATCGTTGATTGCCAATACGCACCATTAAAATTCTTGCCATGGAGCAGCATTACAGCCGATCCATTGGGGTGTTTCGGGCGCACGTCCATATAGGCCATTTTTAATGCCTGCCGCTGGCTATTCAGCGTCAGAAAACGCACGTCATAGGGGTATTCATAATTGGTAAGTTCGATATCCAATGTGTCTCGATGATTTTGGCCGAAGGCAGGTACCAAGCCAGCCAGCATAGCTATCAGAATGACAATCCTGCGTTTCATAAGAATAT
>Ga0079224_100000055_pt1 | contig 76073 bp, 60 predicted proteins | sample Stecom2015_FD_80414 | JGI IMG/M metagenome (GOLD analysis project Ga0079224, IMG submission 80414) | Agricultural soil microbial communities from Utah to study Nitrogen management - Steer compost 2015 | ecosystem: Environmental > Terrestrial > Soil > Agricultural land | place: USA: Utah... | reverse complement strand
CACGGCCAGCGCGTCCTCGTACTGCTCCCTGAAACGCGTCTCGACCATCGCCTCCAGAAAACTGCGCAGTCCGAGGTTCTCGGTGTACCAGCTCGGCCTGGGCAGGGATCCGGTAACGGTGGTCGGAAGAATCTTGTTTTCCGTGGCTCGAAGCATCTCGTTCTGATTCCGTAAATTCGAAGAGGAAATATGTAATGACAAAAAAAATCGCCGGCTCAGCCGGCGGGGACGGCGGGCGCCGCGATGGGGATCGACGCCCGAAGACGGTTAAGGCTCGGAGTTCTCGGAGGCCGCCGCAGCAGCGGTCGGCGAACGGAATACCACTCCCGTCTGAGCGACGATCTTGCCGTCGCGGACGATGAACGTATCCGATCCCTGCAGGTCGTCCATCGTCCATACGACGTATCCGACTTCACCCTCGAAGACGGCCCTCGTCAGAGTCAGCCGCAGCTCCGTGCGGGCGTACAGGTTCTCGAAAACCCGCTGGATCGCGTCGACACCTTTCGCGGCCTCGTTCCCGAAGATCACGACGGCGTCCTCTGCATAGTCCCGCGGCACGACGCTCGCATCGCCGGCCTCGCTCGCGGCGAGGTGCCGCATCACGACCCGTTCCGTCTCGGCGGATCGCTCGTCGGCGAGCGCGGCTGTCGCGGCGAGCGACACGGCCGCAAGGAGGGTGAGTCGGCGCGTCATGGGTGACCTCCCGGAGATAGTTCTATGTTACGATCTTGTAGTATTGTCTAACAACTTTGGGGAGGCAACGGATGGCCCGGCCACCAGGCATCGGGTTTCGCGTCGCGCAGAATTCGAGCCTGCGCGCCGGCGCGTGTCCGCGCGCGCTTCCCCTGTCGGCCGGGGCGGGGTCCGCAACCGCGCCGGCGCCGCGGAGCGAGGTGCCTGCATGCTCGTCGGCGGCAATAGGTAATTTCCGAAAGCTTCCTTTAGTTTCAATGCCTTCGATTCTCAACACGTTGAAGATACGGACGAATCGAAGGTACGGGCCTACCGGACGATGACCGAGCGCGTGACGGGCGTGTACTGGTTGGTTGCGTCGACCTGGCCGAGGGCTACAATCATACAATCTGGTGAGGCGATCCGATGTATGAGGCCGACGACATGACGGCGCCGAAACGTTACTCTCGCCGGGAGTTCCTGGGTCGGTCCGCCGTGCTGGGCGCCGCGGCGCTCGCGGTCGGCCGCGTCGGCTTCGCCCAGGCCGCCCGGCCGGAAGCGATACGCCTGGCCGAGAAGATCGTCGCCTTCCGCGGTCCCGATGCGAACAGCGTCGCCGTGGACACCGCCGAGGGTATCGTCCTGATCGACGGCGGCAGCACGAGCTGGTCGGACGCGTTGCTCGCGCGGGTCCGCGACGAGCTCGGGTCCAAGCCGTTCCGCGCCCTGCTCAACACCCATTGGCATCCGGAGCAAACCGGATCAAACGTCACCCTCGGCGAGCAAGGCGTGCCCATCATCGCGCACGAGAACACGAAGCTGTGGCTCGGCACGGAGGTTTGGGTCCGTTGGGCGGACAAGAAATATCCGCCGCTTCCCGCCGCGGGTCTGCCGACGACCACGTTCTACGAGTCCGGCAGCATGAAGCTCGCGGAGCGTACCGTCGAGTACCGCTATCTCCTCAACGCCCACACGGACGGGGACGTGTGCGTGTATTTCCCGGAGGAGAACGTTCTCGTGACCGGGGGGCACGTCTCGAACGAGGGTTGGCCTATCATCGACTGGTGGACGGGCGGCTGGATCGGCGGGATGCTCGACGGATACCAGGCCCTCCTCGAGATCGCGAACGAGGAGACTCGCATCGTGCCGGCCATCGGGCCGATGATGACGCTGTCGGATCTGAGGTCGCAGTACGACATGTATCTGGCGATCTTCGACCGGCTGCGAACCATGCTGCGCAAGAGCTACGGCACGGACGAGGTGCTGGCGGCACGGCCGACGGCCGAGTACGACGCGCAGTGGGGCGACCCCGAGCTCTTCGTGACGCTGGCTTTCCATAGCCTCTGGGGTCACCTGCGAGACGCGTACGAGACCCGGCTGGGGCGCATTCCGTGACGGCTATGAGGACGGCGATGACGGCGATGAGGATCGAGAAGCAGAACGATGCGATGCCGAGACAGGGCCGGATTCGCGGTGCCGCCGCGGCGCTCGCCGTCATTGCCGGCATGCTGGTCGCGGGCTGCAGCGGCGGACCCGGCGGCTCGGCCGCACGTGCGGAACGTCACTGGTCGATGCTCGAGGCGTACTGCTTCGACTGCCACAACTCGGTGGAATACACCGCGGGGCTCGCGCTCGACTCGATGTCGCCGGAAGAGATCGCCGAGGATGCGCACGTTTGGGAAAAGGTCGTGCGCAAGCTGCGCAGCCGGCTGATGCCTCCGCCCGGCGCCCGGCAGCCCGACGACGGTGAGCTCGACGACTTCGTGACCTTCATGGAGGCGCGGCTCGACTCGGCCCACACGGACGTCGAGCCCGGCTACATCGGTCTGCGCCGTCTGAACCGGACGGAGTACGCGAACGCCGTGAAGGATCTCATTGCGCTCGATGTGGATCCGTCCGAGCTGCTGCCGGTCGACGGCTCCGAGGCCGGCTTCAACACCGTCGCCAACGCCTTGCAAGTGTCGCCGGTGTTCATCGATCAGTACCTGAACGCGGCACGAGCGCTCGCGGCGCGGGCGCTCGGCAATCCCGATGCGAGGCCGGGCAGCGTCTCGTACGAGATCCCGACCGTCGGGCAGGAGTCGTATATCGAAGGGCTGCCGCTCGGCACGCGGGGCGGCGCGGCCATCCGGCATTACTTCCCCGCCGACGGCAAGTACCTGCTGAGCATCGGCGATCTCGTCACGGGCCGCTTCGGTATCAACCAGGAGCACGTGAACACGCTGATCGCGACGATCGACGGCCGGAAGTTCTTTCAGCTCGACATCGGCGGCGGCGAGGATCTCAAGCAGCTCGACCAGCGCGGCCAGGAAGCCGTCGACGAGATCAATGCGCGCCTGAAGAACATTCCGTTCGAGGCCAAGGCGGGCGAGCACGAGGTCGTCGTCACGTTCCTGCATCGCTCGTTCGCCGAATCCGATCGCCAGCTCCACTCGCTCACTCCGCTGTCCGGGCAGGACGCCGTGCTGAAGATCGAGAGGGTCGAGATCCTCGGTCCGGTCGAGACGACGGGGCTCTCCATGACGGCGAGCCGCAGAGCGGTCTTCAGCTGCTACCCGGACGAGCCGGCCGAGGCCGCGGACTGTGCGCGGGAGATCGTCAGCCGCCTCGCGCGCAAGGCGTTCCGCGGGTTCGCGGTCGAGGCCGATCTCGACCGCCTGATGCAGATGTACGAGCTCGGGTACGAGAACGGCGGCTTCGAGAAGGGCATCGAGTACGCGCTGTCGGGCGTGCTGGCTCACCCCAAGTTTCTGTTCAGGGTCGAGGAGCCGCCCGCCGATGTCGGTCCGGGCGGTGTCTACCGGTTGAGCAGTCAGGAGCTTGCGGCGCGCCTGTCGCTGTTCCTGTGGAGCACGATTCCCGACGATGATCTGCTCCGCGTCGCGGCCGACGGCGGGCTGGAGGACCCGGAAGTCTTCGAGCAGCAAGTCAAGCGCATGCTCGCCGACCCCCGGTCCGAGTCGCTCGCGTCGAACTTCGCGTACCAATGGCTGGCCCTGGACAAGCTCGACGCCGTCGACCCCGACCCCGTGCTCTTCGCCGATGTGCGCGCCGATCTTCGCGAAGATCTGGTGCGGGAGATCACGCTCTTCGTCGACAGCATCTTCAGGGAAGACCGGAGCGTGCTCGATCTGCTTACGGCGAGTCACACGTATCTGAACGAGAGTCTCGCGCGGCACTACGGGATCAACCACGTGCGCGGCGACCGCTTCAGGCGCGTCGAGCTCGACGATCCGAACCGCTTCGGGCTGCTCGGTAAGGGGGCCGTCCTGATGGCCTCGTCGTATCCGAACCGCACGTCGCCGGTTCTGCGCGGGGCCTGGCTGCTCGATCACATCCTCGGCGTGCCGCCGGCCGATCCGCCGCCGGACGTCGAAGCGCTGGTCGACAGCGTGCCGGGCAAGGCGGCCTCGACCGTCCGCGAACGGCTCGAGGCGCACCGGGCGAGCCCATCGTGCGGCGGCTGCCATAACGGCATGGACCCGTATGGCTTCGCGCTCGAGAACTTCGACGCGGTCGGCCGTTGGCGCGAGAAGGATCGCGAGAGCGGGCTGCCGATCGACCCCACCGCCGTGCTTGCCGGCGGGGCGTATGTCGATGGTCCGGTCGCCCTCCGCGAGGTCATCCTCGAGCGGCCCGAGCAGTTCGTGCAGACGTTTATCGAGAAGCTGATGATTTACGGGCTGGGGCGTCCATTGACCTACAAGGACATGCCGACGGTCCGGCGCATCATGCGGCAGGCGGCCACAGAGGACTACCGTTTCTCCGCGATCGTGCTGGGAATAGCCGACAGCGAGCAGTTCCGGCTGAACCGGCTGCCCGGGCAGGACGGCGCGCCCCGGGAGGTCGTCGCGGAGAACAGGAATTAGCCAGAGGTCCATAGGATCCAAACGGATGAGGTGCGGGATGTTCATAACGAAGAAGCATTTGCCACGCAGAACCTTCCTTCGCGGAGCGGGTGCGGCCGTCGCCTTACCGTTTCTGGAGGCGATGGTTCCCGCAGGGACAGCCATCGCGAAGACCGCGGCGGCGCCTCGTCCGCGCATGGGCTTCGTGTACTTTCCGCACGGCGCGGTCATGGACCGCTGGACGCCGGCCGCGGAGGGTCGTGATTTCGACCTGCCTCAGATCCTCGCGCCGTTCGCCCCGTTCCGGGAACAGATGACGGTCGTCAGTAATCTGCGCAACCGGGCAGCGGAAGGTTACGGCGTGCACACGGTCAATCCGGGCACGTGGCTCAGCTGCATGAATCCCGGCCGCGCGCGCGAGGGAGATCCGAACGCGGGCCTGACGGCGGACCAGGTCGCCGCGCGGGCGATCGGCGACGACACCCCGTTCCCGTCGCTGCAGATGTGCGTCGAGCTGGCCTCGAGCAGCGGCAGCTGCCACGCGGATTACGGGTGCGGCTTCAAGACCACGGTGTCGTTCCGCGGGATGATGGAGCCGCTGCCGATGGAGCACAACCCGCGCAAGCTGTTCTACCGGCTGTTCGGCGAAGGCGACACCGCGGAGGAGCGGGCCGCGATCGCGGCTCAGACCGCGAGCCTGCTCGACCTCGTGAGCGACAGCGCGGCCTCGCTGCGCCGGCAGCTCGGTGCGTTCGACCGCGTCCGGCTGTCGCAGTACCTCGACTCCGTCCGAGAAGTCGAACAGCAGATGCAAAGGCTTGCGGAGCGGGAGTCGGAGGCCTTCGATCTGCCCGATGCACCGGCCGGGGTCCCGGGGTCGTTCGACGAGCACATCAACCTGATGTTCGATCTGATGGCGCTCGCGTTCCAGGCCGAGATGACTCGCGTGATCACGTTCATGATGGCCGCCGAGCAGAGCATGCTGACCTATAACCACATCGGCATCTCCGAGGCGTTTCATCCGCTGTCGCACCACCAGAACAACCCGACGAAGCTCGACCGGCTCGCGGCGCTGCAGACGTATCACTCCGAGGTCTTCGCGCGCTTCCTCGAGCGCATGGCCAACACGCCGGACGGCGACGGCTCGCTGCTCGATCATTCGATACTGCTGTACGGCAGCAACATGAGCGATTCGAACATTCACAATGCGAATCCGCTGCCTTCGGCGGTGTTCGGGCACGGCGGCGGCCGCATTCGCGGGGGTCAGCACATCGTGGAAGCGCCGGATACGCCGCTCGCCAACCTGATGCTGACGCTGCTCGAGCGCGGCGGCGTGCACGTCGAGACTTTCGGCAACAGCACCGGCGATATCGCGAGTCTGTAAGATGTCCGCGTGCGCTGTACGTTTCCGCGACGCCGCCCGGGCCTTCGGTCTGGCCCTGCTGCTGGCCGCGGGCAGCGTGCAGGCCGCTTCGTCGCTGCCGGACCTCGTCAAGACAGGCGACCGCGCGGCGGCGCTTCGTGCGATCGCGGAAGGCACCGATGTCGACGAGCGCTCGCCGGACGGCACGACCGCGCTGCATTGGGCCGCCCATCACGGCGATCTGGAGCTCGTTCGGACGCTGATCGAGCGCGGCGCCGACGTCTCGGCGACGAACGACTACGGCGTGACGCCCCTCGCGGCGGCGGCCGTCGAAGGCGACTACGAGATCGTCCGGGCCTTGCTCGACGCCGGAGCCGACGTCGAGTCTCCTAATCCCGAGGGGCAGACCGCGTTGATGGTCGTCGCGAGGACGGGGCGAGTGGACACCGCGCGGCTGCTGCTCGAGCGCGGCGCGGACGTGAACGCGAAGGAGCAGTGGGGCGGCCAGTCGGCCCTGATGTGGGCGGCCGCCCAGAAGCAACCGGAGATGATTCGGCTGCTGCTCGAGCATGGGGCCGAGGTCGATGCGCGAGGACGCGTGCACGACTGGCAGCGCTGGGTCACGTCGGAGCCGCGGGTCAAGATCCTGCACGTGGGCGGCTTCACTCCGCTGCTCTACGCCGCCCGCGAGGGCTGTGTCCCGTGCATCGATGCCCTCGTCGAGGGCGGCGCGGACATCGACCTGCCGGACCCGTACGGGGTGACGCCGCTGGTCCTGGCGCTGCTGAACAGGCACTTCGATACCGCGAAGCGGCTCATCGAGCGCGGCGCCGACGTGAACAAATGGGACTGGTGGGGCCGCAGCCCGCTGTTCGTTGCAATCGATCTGCATAACGTGCCGAACAGCAGCCGCGGCGACCTGCCGTCTCTCGACGACGCGACCGGGCTCGACGTCGCGCGCATGCTGCTCGAACGCGGGGCGAACGTGAACATGCGGCTCAAGCAGCAGCTGCCGCTGCGCGAGTCGCCCAACGACCGCGGTCATCTGGACGGAAGCCCCGACGTGTTCGTGATCGCGATCGGCGCGACGGCCCTGCACTCGGCCGCGAAGTGGGGCGATGTCGAGGCAGTGCGCCTGCTGCTCGAGCACGGTGCGGACGTCACGGCGTCGAACGTGTTCGGCGTGACGCCGATGCTTGCCGCCGCCGGCGTGGGCCATCGCTATGCCGTGCTGCGGGAAACGCCGATCAGGGGGACCGACAAGACCGGCCAGGACGCGGTCGCGACGATGGAGCTGCTGCTCGAGGCAGGAGCGAGTCTCGACGACGTGGCCACCGGCAGGCTCGCGGGCATGACCGCGGCGCACGGCGCCGCGCAGGAAGGCTGGTCGGAGGTCATCGAGTTCTTGCACCGGCACGGTGTCGACATCGACAAGCCGAACGAAGCCGGCGAGACGCCGCGCGAGCTCGCGGTCTCGACGGGACACGTGCAGACGGTGTCGCTGATCGACAGGCTTCTCGGCGGCGAGCTCGTCGCCGGCGGGGATCGGCGTTGAGCCCGTTCAGAGGGGAGACATGAAGGTCCGTTTCTTCTTTCCATTGCTCGTCGTTGCGCTGCCCTTTTCGGCCGATGCGCAGTCGCCGCTGCCGCCCGACATTCATCCGCAGACGCTGTCGCGCCTGCCGCCCGTGACCCTCGAGGAAGTGGACGAGGAGACGCGGCGTCTCATCGCGGATCGTCTCGAGAATGCGGCACGCCCGGGGCCGACCCACATCTCGATGTGGAACCCCAACGAGCGGTCCCTCGGTATTCCGACGGGGGAGGACAGCCCGGTAGGCCCGCGGCTGTTCCAGCTCGCAGTTTTGATCACCGCCCGTGAGATCGACCAGGAGTACGAGTGGTCCTCCCACGAGCCTGCGGGCTTGCGGCAGGGGCTCGAGCAAGAGGTCATCGATGTCGTGAAGTACGACAGGCCGGTCACCGGCTTGGCGGACAAGGACGCGACGTTCATCACGTTCGGTCGCACGCTGCTGCGCGAGAACAAGGTCAGCAGCGAGCTGTGGGAAAGAATGGTGGCTCACTTCGGCTACCAGCAAACCGTTCAGCTCCTGCAGATCATGGGTGCCTACCTCCGAGTGGGTATCATGCTGAACGCCGTCGACCAGCAGGTCCCGCCGGATCGCGACGCGCGACTGCCGCCTCTGGAGAGGTGACATGCTTCCGCGGTCGGCCTGGACGGGCGTTCGCCTGTGCCGTTCCGGCGACGAGGGTGACCGGCAGCGCCGGCGGGTCCTTCAGGCGCTGGTCGGTGCTGCGGGGGCGGCCCTTTGGGGCGTATGGCCCGGCCGCTTCGGCGGCGGGACGCCTGCGCGGGCCGAATCGCAGCCGCTCACGGCGGCCCCGCTGCGCGGCGGCCTGGTTCTGCTGAGCGGAGGCGCCGGCGGCAACGTCGTGCTCGCCGCGGGCTCCGACGGCATCGTGATGGTCGACAGCGGCGCCGCGGACGATGCCGGCGACGTGCTGGGCTTCGTGACGGAGCGCTACAACGGCGCGCCGATCGAGGTCCTCTTCAACACGCACTGGCATCTCGCGCATACCGGCGGCAACGAGGCCGTGGCCCGCGCCGGGGCGGCGCGCATCGCCGCGCACGAGAACACGCGTCTCTGGATGAGCACGGAGTTCTACGTGGACTGGCAGGACCGCACGTATGCGCCGCGTCCGCCGGTCGCTCGTCCCACCGACACGTTCTTTTCGTCCGATCCGCAGCCGATCGAGATTGCGGCGGCGGGACGGCGGATCGAGTATGGCCATTTGCCGAGGGCGCACACCGACGGCGACATCTTCGTGCGCTTTCCGGACGATAACGTCGTCGTCGCCGGCGGCGCCGTCACGGTCGGTTGCTATCCGGTCGTCGACTACATCACCGGCGGGTCCATCGACGGGCTGATCGATGCGACGAACCGGCTGCTCGAGCTCGGCGACGGCGATACCCAATACGTTCCCGCCGCCGGTCCCGTTCAATCGGCCCGCCATCTCGAGGCGCAGCGCGACATGCTGTCGGCCGTGCGCGAGCTCATGATCAGGATGGCGAACGAGGGGAGGAGCGTGAAGGAGATGCTCGCGGCCGGGATCACCAAGCAGTTCGACGCGTACTGGGGAGGCAACGCGGAAAGATTCCTGCTGAACGCTTACCTCGGTCGCTGGGGGGTCGGGCTGTGAGCGCGCCTCGGACACCGGGACGGCGCGGCGCAACGATTGCGCGAGTGGGCTCATTGGCTGCGGCTGCGGCCGCGCTCGCGGCCTGCAGCGAGGCGCCGCTCGACGCCGTCGCGAAGCGGTGGGAGCTCCTCGAGCAGTACTGCACCGATTGCCACAACGACATCGAATTCGCCGGGAATCTCTCGTTGAGCGGGGTCTCTGCCGAGCACGTGGCCGAAGATCCGGAAGTCTGGGAGAGCGTCGTCCGGAAGTTGCGCGGCGACCTCATGCCGCCGCCCGGCGCGCGCCGCCCGCCGAACGAGCGGCTGAATGACTTCGTGGCCGCGCTCGAGGGGTACCTCGACGCATTGGCGCCGGCGCCCCGGCCCGGCCGCGTCGCGGCGCATCGCCTCAATCGCAACGAGTACGCGGCCGCCGTGCGGGACCTTCTCGGGGTTCGGATCGACGTCCAGGCGATGCTGCCGGCCGATCTTTCGAGCGACGGCTTCGACAACATTGCCCGCGTGCTCGGCATGTCTCCGACGCACCTCGACCGGTACATCGCCGCCGCCCGCGACATCAGCCGGATGGCCGTCGGCGAGGCCGACGCTCCGGCGGCTCGCGCCGAATATCGCGTCGAGCGGGAGAACCAGACGGCGCACATCGACGGACTGCCCCTCGGCACGCGGGGCGGCCTCCTGGTTCGGCACCAATTCCCCGCCGACGGCGAGTACGTGTTCAGTCTCGAGGTGGCGTCGGTGCCCGCCGCGGACCTGCGCGCGTACCCGCACGGATGGCTCGACTACCGGCATCGCGTGATCCTGACGATCGACGGGGAGAAAGTCTTCGAGGGCGAGCTCGGCGGCGAGGAGGATCTGCGCGCCGTCGACCAGCAGCAGATCTCGGCGGTCGAGGCAATCAAGGACCGGTTCCGCAACATTCGGCTGAACGTCAAGGCGGGCGAACGGGAGGTCGGCGCGACCTTCGTGGCGCGCAGCCGCGCGGAGTCCGATTATCGGCTCCACTCCTTCATCCCCGGCGAGACGCTGCCGGACGTGCCGCGGGTCCGAAGCCTCGAGATCGTGGGCCCGTACACCCCGCAGGGGATCGGCGAGCCGACGCCGAGCCGAAAGCGGATATTCGGCTGCTACCCGGAGACGGCGGCGGAGGAGCTGCCGTGCGCGAAGCAGATTCTGACGGAGCTCGCGCGCCGCGCATTCCGGCGGCCCGTCACGGACGCCGACCTCGAGCCGCTGCTGGCGTTTTACCGCGCGGGCCGCAAGGCCGGCGGGTTCGAGACGGGCATCCAGCAGGGGCTGATGGCCATCCTCTCGAGCACGAAGTTCCTCTATCGGGTCGAGTCGGAGCCGGGCTCGGATCTCGAGCCGGGGGACGTCTATCCGATCGACGACATCGAGCTCGCGTCGCGCCTGGCGTTCTTCCTGTGGAGCAGCGGGCCGGACGACGAGCTGCTCGAGCTTGCGGAGCAGGGCGCCCTCGGCGACCCGCAGATCTACGCCGCTCAGATCGAGCGCATGCTGGCCGATCCCAGGTCGAAGTCCCTGGTCACCAACTTCGCGTTCCAATGGCTCGGTCTTCGCCGCCTCGCCGCCATCGACCCGGACCCGAAGCTGTACCCGACCTTCGACGAGGATCTGCGCGACGCGCTCGAAGTCGAGATCGAGCTGTTCCTCGACAGCATCTTGCGAGATCCGGACGCGAGCGTGCTCGATCTGCTCGGAGCGCGGCATACCTTCCTGAACGAGCGGCTCGCCCGCCACTACGGCATCGGCAGCGTCCGCGGCGATCGATTCCGAAGAGTGGAGCTCGACGATCCGCGCCGGTTCGGACTGCTGGGCAAGGGCGCGGTGCTCATGGTGACGTCCTATCCGGATCGTACGTCGCCGGTGCTGCGAGGCGCGTGGATCATGGAATATCTGCTCGGCACGCCGCCCGCGCCCGTGCCCGCTAACGTCGAAACGGACCTTGCGCCGCTGGCGGGCGACGTGCCGCGCTCCGTCCGTGAACGGCTCGCGCTGCATCGGGACCAGCCGTCATGCAATCAATGCCACGGCGTGATAGACCCGATCGGTCAGGCGCTCGAGAACTTCGGCCCGGTGGGCGAGTGGCGGGAGATCGAGATAGACAGCGGCGCGGCGATCGACTCGCATGGGCAGTTGGCGGACGGCACCGAGGTCGAGAGCCCCGCCGATCTGCGGCAGGCGCTTCTCGCTCGGCCGGAGCGGTTCGTGCAGGCGCTGACCGAGAAGCTGCTCACTTATGCGCTGGGGAGGGGGCTCGAATACTACGACATGCCCGTCGTGCGCGCGATCGTGCGCGAGGCGGCGGCACAAGGGTACACGTTCTCGTCCATCGTCAGCGGCATCGCCCGCAGCGCACCGTTTCGGATGCGCACGGTGCCCGCTCCCGAGGGGGAGGGCGAGCTGCGGACGGCGGACTCCGGGGACGTGATCGAGGTGGCAGGAGGGGGCTAGATGTTTATCACGAAGAAGCACATCTCGAGACGAACGCTGCTGCGGGCCGGCGGCGTGACCATCGGGCTGCCGTTCCTGAGCGCGATGGTTCCGGCCGCGACGGCGCTCGCCAAGACGGCGGCAGCGCCCCGGCCCCGCCTGGGATTCTTCTACCTGCCCCACGGCGCGATCATGAATAACCAGCCTTTCGGCAACGAGCTCAACGGCTGGACGCCCGATATCGAAGGCAAGGACTTCGACCTCAAGCCGATTCTCCAGCCGCTCGAGCCGTTCAGGAAGTACCTCACGATCGTGAGCGGGCTCGGCAACAAGCCGGCCGAGAGCCCGGCCGTGCACGCGATCACGCCGGCCACGTGGCTCAGCTGTGTGCCGCCCCGACAGAGCCATGCGCCTTACGGCGGCGTCACGATCGATCAGATCGCCGCGCGCCACATCGGTCAGGAGACGCCGTTGCCGTCCATCGAGCTGGCGACGGAGGAGAGCGGAGGCAGCGCCGCGTGCGACGGAACCTATGGATGCAGCTACGGCACGACGATCTCGTTCAGGACGCCGACGACGCCGCTGCCGATGGAGTTCGATCCGCGCAAGGCCTTCGAGAAGATTTTCGGCCGAGGCACGTCGCCCGAGGAGCGCGAGGCGATCTCGCGCGACTATCGAAGCATCCTGGACATGGTCGGAAGCGAGGTCAGCGCGCTCAAACGCCGGCTCGGAGCCGAGGACCGCGCGATCTTCGACGACTATCTCGAAAGCGTGCGTGAGATCGAGCGCAGGGTGGAGCTTCTCGCCGAGCGGGATCTCTCGGCCGTGGACTTGCCCGACGTCCCCGCCGCGATGCCGAGCTTCGACGAGCACCTGCGCCTGATGTTCGACATGATCGCCGCGGCGTACCAGGCGAACATGACCCGCATCGCGACGTTCATGATGGCCGCCGAGGTCAGCACGATGTCGTATCACCACATCGGCGTGCCCGACGCGTTCCATCCGTTGTCGCACCACGCGGGGAACCGCGCCTCGATCGAGAAGCTGGTGCGCGTGCAGCGCTATCACAGCGAGGTCTTCGCCGACTTCCTGGCGAAGCTCGCGGCGATGCCGGACGGCGACGGCGGCTCCGTCCTCGACAACTCGATCTTCCTGTACGGCAGTAACATGAGCAACAGCAACGCCCATGATCATTTCCCGCTGCCGACGCTCGTCGTCGCACGGGGACATGGGATCCGCGGCGGTCAGCACCTGCGCTACCCGGACCACACGCCGCTCGCGAATCTGCTCTTCACGTTGCTGCTGCGGGCCGGCGTGCCCGTCGATTCCGTTGGCGACAGCACGGGCGAGCTTGCGGAGGTCTAGTCGATGAGCGAGGCCGGCGTCCGCGTGCTACGACTCGTTGCAGCGTTTGCGCTGCTCGCTTCGGCCGCGGCGCCGACGCTCGCCGCGCGCATCGTGGACGCGGCCCGGCTCGGCGACCGGGCGGCGGTGACGGCCGAGCTCGACGGCGGCGCGGACCCGAACTCGCGCTCGGCGGACGGCACCACGGCGCTGCACTGGGCGGTCTACAACGACGATGCCGAGCTGGTCGAGCGGCTGATCGCGGCCGGTGCGGAGGTCGATGTCGTCAACGACTATGGCTCGAGACCGCTGCTCGAGGCCGCCGTGATCGGCAACGTCGACGTGATCCGCGCCCTGCTCGCGGCTGGGGCGGACGTCGACGTCAAGGGCGCGGACGGCGAGACGCCGCTCATGGTCGTCGCACGCAGCAGCAACGTCGATGCGGCCCGGCTGCTGATCGAGCATGGCGCCGACGTGAACGCACGCGAGACGTGGCGGAATCAGACCGCCGTGATCTGGGCGGCCGCCCAGAAGCAGCCCGAGATGCTCGCGCTTCTGCTCGAGCACGGCGCAGACCCGGACGCGCGCTCGGCGGTCAACGAATGGGACCGGCAGGTCTCGGCCGAGCCGCGCGAGATGTTTCGGCCCTACGGCGGCATGACGGCGCTGATGTATGCCGCGAGGGAGGGCTGCGCGGAGTGCGCGCGCGTGCTCGTCGAGGGCGGGGCGGATCCGGATCTTGCCGATCCGCGGAACGTGACGCCGTTGATCATCGCGATCAACAACCTCCACTTCGACGTCGCGGCCGTGCTGCTCGAGGCTGGCGCGAGCGTCGACAAGTTCGACATATGGGGCCGAACGCCGCTTTACGCGGCGGTCGATATGAACACGATTCCGCACGGCGGGCGCCCCGACACGCGATCGACGTCCAAGACGACGAGCCTCGAGCTCATCGAGCGAATACTGCAGGCCGGTGCGAATCCGAATATCCAGCTCAAGCACCGGCCGCCCTACCGCGACATTCGCTTCGACCGGGGCTGCGATCGGATGCTGACGACCGGCGCGACGCCGTTGTTGCGTGCCGCAAAAACGTTCTCCGTCGAAGCGATGCGCCTGCTGATCGAGCACGGCGCCCTGCTCGAGCTGCCGAACGAAAGCGGAACGACGCCGCTCATGGCAGCGGCAGGCTACGAGTCTCTCGAGTGTGACATCCGCGGTTACGGGCCGGGCATCCCGCATTACGTGACGCCGGACGTCCAGGAGAAATCCATCGCAGCGCTCGAGGTGCTGCTCGAAGCCGGCGCCGACATTAACGCCAGGACGACCGGGGGCAGGCTCGGCGCAGGCCAAACGGCACTGTTCGGGGCCGCGTTCTGGGGTTGGAACGATGTCGTGGAATACCTGGTCGGCGCCGGCGCACGCATCGACGTGGCCGACGCGCAGGGCAGGACGCCCGTCGACGCCGCGCTCGGACGCATCGGCGGCCACGAGCGAGGTTCCACCATCGTGGTTTACGAGGATACGGCCGAGCTGCTCGTGCAGCTTTGCGCGAGGCAGCCGGACTGCGATCTGTCCGATCCGGAGCCTCCCCCCGCGCCGCGCCGCGCCGCGGCGGCGGCGGGCGCGGACCGGATACAATCTTCTTATCAGCGCGTGATTGAATGAGGAGGGATCCATGCTCCGAGCGCTTAGAACGAGAACGCAGCACATAGCCTCCTCGGCACTGCTCGCGTTCCTGTTCCTTTGCACGGATGCGATGGCCGGCGACGGCGCATTGCTTTCCGCCGTCAAGGCACAGGACGGCGCGGCCGTACGGTCGCTTCTCGACCGCGGTGCCGATCCGAATGAGTCCGACCCGGACGGGACGACGGCCCTCGCGTGGGCTGTGCACGCGGACGACGCGGAGATCGCCAAGGCGCTTCTCGACGCGGGAGCGAGCGCGGCGGCGACGAACCGCTACGGCGTAGGGCCGCTCTTCCTCGCGAGCGAGAACGGCAGCGCCGCGATGCTCGAGCTGCTGCTCGCCCATGGCGCCGATCCGAACCAGGCGCTGCCCGACGGCGAGACCGCGCTGATGACGGCGGCGCGGGCAGGCGACGTGGCCGCCGTTCGGGTGCTGCTCGAGGCGGGTGCGGACGTGAACGCGAGGGAGAGCTGGAAGGGCCAGACGGCGTTGATGTGGGCGGCGGACGCGAACAACGCGAGCGTCGTGGAAGCCTTGCTCGATGCCGGCGCCGATCTTGATGCGCGCACCTTCAGCGGAGAGTTCAGCGCGCTGAGCTTCGCGGTTCGCGCCGGCGCGCTCGAGGCGACCCGCACGCTCCTCGACCGCGGAGCGAACGTCAACGAAGAGACCCGCGCCGGCACGAGCATGCTCGTTCTGTCGGTCATGAACGGGCATTACGAGCTTGCCGCGATGCTGCTCGATTACGGTGCGGATCCGAACGCAGACAAGCAGGGCTGGACGGCGCTGCACCAGCTCGCCTGGACGCGGCGCTGGAACCGCGGCTTCAATCTGCCCGGGCCGGTGCAGACCGGCAGCCTCAATCCGTTGGATCTCGTGGTCAAGCTCGTCGAAGCGGGCGCGGACATCAACGCGAGGATGCATGCCGAGCCGAACGACGGAAACCGCAACGACATGAACAGGATCGGCGCCACGGCGTTCCTGCTGGCCGCGAAGTCGTGCGATTTGCCCCTGATGCGGCTGCTGCTCGACCTCGGCGCGGATCCGTCCATCACGACGGTCGACGGAACGACGGCGCTGATGGCGGCGGCGGGCGTCGGGATCTGGGCGCCCGGTGAGAATCCGGGCACGCACGAGGAGGCGCTCGCGGCCGTCAAGCTTGCGTACGAGGTCGGCGGGGGCGGAGTCAACGACGTCAACGCGCAAGGCGACACCGCGGTGCATGGCGCCGTGTATCGCGGCGGCGCGCTCGAGATCATCGAGTACCTGGCCGGTCTCGGTGCCGAGCTCGACGTGGTCAACGAGAGGGGCTGGACGCCGCTCATCGCTGCCGAGGGCGTGGTGCGGAACGGCTCCGGCCTGAAGCACTATCCGGAGGCCGTGGAGCTGCTGGCGAAGCTCCTGCGCGAGCGAGGGAAGGATCCTCGGGCACAGACTGTGCCCGAGAAGGTGGCTACGACTGCGGCGGTGACACGGTAACCGGTGAAGCCTCGAGGCCCGTCACACGGCGGGCCGCGAGAGGCGAATGGAGGCAGCAGTCGTGTGAGGTTTACCTGATGTTGAAGCGGGGAAGGGCGGCCTTGCAGGCTTCGTGAAGCGAGCAGGGCGCGGGCACTTGCAGAAGAGCCGCCGCGCAGCCGCGCTTGATCGGCTGGCTGCGGCGGAGCATGTTAGCTGATCTCTGCAAGAGCTTCTTTCGCGACGCGGAAGGAGTCGACCGCGGCCGGAACTCCGGCATAGATGGCAACCTGCAAGAGGACTTCGCGAATCTCCTGCTGAGTGCAGCCGTTTCTTATCGCGCCTTTGACGTGCGCCTTCAGCTCGTGATTTCTGTTGAGGGTACTCAGCATCGCGATGTTCAGCAGGCTGCGAATCTTCGCCGGCAGCTCGCTTCGGCCCCACACGGCTCCCCAGCAGTACTCCGTGACCAATCGTTGCAGGGGCATGTTGAAGTCGTCGGCCGACTGGAGTGCGTTGTCTACGTACTGATCACCGAGAACCGATCTGCGGATGGCGAGACCTTGTTCGAATAGTTCGTCGTTCAAAGCAGATTACTCCATAGTATGTGGGCGAAAACGGTCGGCACTGTAATGGACGCGCTATACGCGGATCAATAGCGATGGTGGAAGGCCGCATCGAAAGGCGCGCGCATCGAAGCGACAAGAATCCAATGAGCGAGACAAAGGTGTCCGGTTGGCTTGCACGGAATGCGTTCTCATACAGAGTCCCAGGGAGTAGCAAACGGTAGGATTGTATGATAGGTTGATTTCGAGAAAATTGTGCGTATCTACAGCGTTGTTTCCGGTTAGGAAGGCGACCCCCATGAGAAGCCGAAGCGTACTCCCGCTATTCGCAATATTCGGCGCGCTGAGCGGCTGCGAGACGCGGCAGGACGTCATCGAGCACCATTCGGCGACCGTATCCCGATACTGTGTCGACTGTCACAACGACGTAGAGCTGACCGCGGGGCTGACGCTTCAGAACGCCGATCTGGCCAATCTCGCTGCCGAGGCCGGCAAGTGGGAGAACGTCATCCGCCGGCTCCGGGCCGGGATGATGCCGCCGCCCGGCAGGCCGAAGCCGCCGGACGACGTGCGCGAGGAGCTCGTGACGTTTCTCGAGGACGAGCTCGATGCCGCCGCGGCTGCAGCGCCGAACCCCGGGCGCACCGTGTCCTTCCACCGCCTCAACCGCAACGAGTACGCGAACGCCGTGCGTGATCTGCTCGCAGTCGAGATCGACTTCAGCGAGCTCCTGCCGGCGGACGATTCGAGCTACGGCTTCGACAACATCGGCGGCGTGCTCACGCTCTCTCCGATGCTGCTCGAGCGTTATCTCAACACGGCCGATCACGTGAGCCGCCTCGCGGTCGGACGGCCGCCGCCGTTCGCGAACGTGGACTGGTTCAGAGTCCCCGACGACCGGTCGCAGGAGCGGCGTCTTCCCGGCATGCCGTTCGGCACGCGGGGCGGAATGCGCCTCGAGTACACGTTCCCGGTCGATGGCGAGTACGAGTTCGCCGTGGCGCTCCAACGGGACCTGAACGAGCAGGTGCCTCTGTATGCGGAGCCGCAGCGGCTCGAGATCGCGATCGACGGGGAGCGGGTGGCCGTTTTTACGCTCGACGCCGTGCCCCTCCGAGAGCCGACGCCCGAGGACGCGGTTCGGGCCATGCATACCGACGAGACGATCGCCCGGCGCCTGATGCTGAGCCGCCAGGAGCGTGCCGCGCGCAACCGCGCCGACGACAGCTGGCGCGTGCGCGTGCCGGTGACGGCCGGTCAGCACGTCGTCACGGCGACGTTCCTGAACCGGACCTCGGCGCTCAAGGAGACGCTGCGGCTGCCGTTCGAACGGCCGTATCCGAACGGCGTGAACCTGTCCGAGACGCGGTCGGGCGCGTATGTGCAGTCCGTCGAGATAAGCGGCCCGTACAATGCCCAGGGGCCGGGCAAGACCGCGAGCCGCGAGCTCATTTTCATCTGTGAGCCCGAGGGGACGGATGCGCTCTCGCCGCGCAACGTCGAGTGTGCCGAGCGCATCCTCGCGAATCTGGCGCGGCGCGCCTATCGGCGGGACGTCGATCAGGAGGACGTTGCCCCGCTGCTCGCCTTCTACCGTCAGGAGGCGGACAAGGGCTTCGACGCGGGAATAGAGCTCGCGCTGACGCGGCTGCTGCTTTCGCCCGAGTTCCTGTTTCGTATCGAGCGCGATCCCGAAGGCGCCGAGCCGGGCACTCCGTACCGGATCAGCGATTTCGAGCTGGCATCGCGGCTGTCGTTCTTCCTCTGGAGCAGCATCCCGGACGATGAGCTTCTCGATGCCGCGTCCGAGGGGCGTTTGTCGGATCCGAAGGAGCTCGAGGCTCAGGTCCGCCGCATGCTCGCGGACGAGAAGGCGGACGCCTTCATCGAGAATTTCGCCGGGCAGTGGCTGTATCTGCGCAATCTCGACGCCATCGTGCCGGTGCAGAGCATCTTCCCGGATTTCGACGATACGCTGCGTCAGGGCCTGCGGCGGGAGACGGAGCTGTTCTTCGGCAGTATCGTTAGAGAGGATCGGAGCGCTCTCGAGCTGCTCGATGCCGACTACACGTTCCTGAACGATCGGGTCGCGAGGCACTACGGTATCGAGGGTATCGAAGGCGCGCACTTCCGCCGCGTCAAGCTGCCGGAAGACAATCCGCGAAGAGGGCTGCTCGGCCACGGCAGCATCCTGGCCGTCACGTCCTACCCGGACCGTACCTCGCCGGTGATACGCGGGCAGTGGATCCTCCAGAATCTTCTCGGGACGCCGCCGCCTGCTCCTCCGCCCGATGTGCCCGGTCTGGTCGAGACCGACGGGCAGGGGACGAAGCTGACGATGCGCGAGCGGCTTGCCGCGCATCGGGCGAACCCGACCTGCGCCAGCTGCCATGCGGTCATGGATCCGCTAGGATTCTCGCTGGAGAACTTCGACGCGATCGGGCGCTGGCGGGATCTCGAGGCGGAAACGGGTGCGCCCATCGACGCTCGGGGCGCCCTGCCGGACGGCACCGAGTACGACGGCGTGGAGGGCTTGAGAGCCGCGTTGAAGTCGTCGGACGTGTTTTTCACTACCATGACCGAGAAGCTGATGACCTACGCTCTCGGGCGGGGAGTCGAGCCGTACGATATGCCGACGGTTCGCCGAATCGTCGATCGTGCGAAAGCGTCGGACTATCGTTTCTCAGCCTTTATTTTGGGCATCGTAGAAAGCCCGGCCTTCCAAATGCGGATGAGCTCGAAAGGAGACCAGGCATGAAGTTCGTTACCAAGCGGAGCCTCTCGCGCAGGCGCTTTCTTCACGGGGCCTCGGCCGCGATTGCGCTGCCGATGCTCGACGCGATGGTACCCGCTCTCGGCAAGACGCCGCAGCTACCGAAGCGTATCAGCTTCATCTATATCCCGAACGGCGTCGCGATGAACTTCCTTGGCGTCAACTACTGGACTCCGAAGGGAGAGGGCCGCGACATGGAGCTGTCGCCGATCCTGCGTCCGCTGGAGGGGCATCGCGATCGGCTCACGGTGGTCAGCGGGCTCGCGCATCCGCAAGCCGAAGCGGGGGCGGATGGCGCGAACGGTGATCACACGCGCGCGACGAGCTCGTGGCTGACCGGCGTGCATCCGAAGCGCACGGAGGGCGCGGACATTCAGAACGGCGTCTCGGCGGATCAGCTCGCGGCGGACGTGCTCGGCCAGGACACGATGCTGCCTTCCCTCGAGCTGGGGATCGACCTGAATTTCGTGTCCGGCCAGTGCGAGAACAGCTATAGCTGCGTGTACCTCAACACCCTTGCCTGGCGCTCGCCGACCGCGCCGTTGCCGACCGAGAACAACCCGCGCCTCGTTTTCGAGCGCCTGTTCGGCTATGGCGGGACGCCGGAGCAGCGCCTCGAGCGGATCAAGAGGAACCGCAGCATTCTCGATTCGGTGAGCGAGGACTTCGCGCGGCTCTCGCGGACACTCGGTCCGCAGGACCGGGTCCAGGTCGACAACTACCTCGAGGCCGTTCGCGAGGTGGAGCGGCGGATCCAGGCCGCGGAGAATGCGTCGGAAGGCACGCTCCCGACGCTCGAGCGTCCGCGCGGGATCCCCGAGCGCTTCGACCAGCACGTCAAGCTGATGTACGAGCTGCAGTGGCTCGCGTTCCAGGCCGACATGACTCGCGTCGTGACGTTCATGCTCGGCCGCGAGCTCAATTTCCGGACCTATCCGGAGATCGGGATCGAAGAGGGCCACCACTCCATCTCTCACCATCAGGACAACCTGACGCAGATCGAGAAGCTGGCTCGGATCAACGTTTATCAGACGGAGCTTTTCGCGTGGTATCTCGACAAGCTCGCGTCGACGAAGGAGGGCGACGGCACGCTGCTCGACAACTCGCTGTTCCTGTACGGCGCGTCGCTCAGCAATCCGAACCAGCACGCGCATTTCGATCTGCCGTTGGCGGTGGCTGGCGGTGATCCGGCCTGGCATCAGGGCGGGCGCCACGTGAAGTTCGATCCGAAGGCCTGGACGCCGATGACCAACCTGCTGCTCACACTGCTGGATCGGGTGGGCGTTCACAAGGAGTCGATCGGCGACAGCACGGGGCGGCTCGACCTCGGGCCGCTGTCCGTGTCGTGATCGATTGGACGCCGTAGCGGTACGCAACGTCTTGGCGACAAGTACCGCCCGAGCCGCGCGCCGATCGGTTCTGCACCGATCGGCGCGTTCGCTTGCCCGCCTGCCGTGATTGAACTCCCGCCAGCCCGCCGACGGTCCGGCGTCCATTGCCGAATTGCGCTTCCGATGGTGTGCCCTCGCCGATAGGCTTTTGCGAGCCCGGTGATCGGTACCGCAAAAGTAAGGATGAGGTTATGCAGTCTGTTAACTCGGTGATCATCGTCGGGGGCGGGTCGGCCGGATGGTTGGCGGCACTCGTCCTGACGACCTATTGTCCGTATCTCAAGGTCAAGCTGATCCGGCCGCGGGAGCATTTGCCGATCGGGGTGGGAGAGTCGACGCAGCCCGATTTTCTGCGCACGCTGATGGCCGCGCGGATCGATATTCAGGGGTTCTACAAGGCGTGCGATGCCACGATGAAATGCGGCATCTTCTACAAGGATTGGAACGAGGTGGGGGACCATTTCTGGCATCCCTTCTCGAACCTCGTCAATACGGGCTCATATACCGCGGCCCATCATTATCAGCAGCTGATTCTCGAGGACCCCGCCCGCTACAGCCATCGGCAGTACTACGACGCGGTGCATACCTCCTACGACACCTGCGTAAGGAAGAAGCAAGTCGCTCCGGAAGCGGCCGTCGCTCTGCACGTCGACGCGATGCGCATCACGACGTATCTCGAGCAGAACCTGCCTTCCGTCGAGGTGATTGAGGCGGATCGAATCGACGTTCGGACCGCCGATGGCCGGGTGTCGGGGATCGCGCTGGACGGGGACAGAGTCGCCGTGGCCGATCTCTACGTCGATTGCACCGGCTTCAACCGTGCGGTTTTCAAGCGAGTCGCGGAGCCCAAGATAATGGGGTATCAGGCGAACGTGAATCGCGCCGTTGCCGCCAGCGTGCCGTACGTCGACGGCCGCAAGGAGATGATGCCGTATACCCAGGCCCATGCGCATGAGAACGGCTGGACGTGGGCGATCCCGCTGCAGTCGAGGATAGGAAGCGGCTACGTCTATCACTCGGATTTTCTGTCCGCCGATCAGGCCGAAAGCAACTTCAGGGCGTATTGGGGCTGGGACAGAATGCGCGACGTCGAGGTGAAGCACATTTCCTTCGACAGCAGCACGTTGAGGAATCCGTGGGAGGAGAACGTCGTGACCGTCGGCCTGGCGGCGGGCTTCATCGAGCCCCTCGAGGCCACGGGCTTGAACTGGACGATCACGAGCGCGCACCTTCTGACGCAATGTCTCGGCGGGCGCTATTTCGATCAGGACGTGCGTGCGAAGTACAACGCGAATATGCTGGGGTACATCTACGACGTGCAGGACTTCGTCGACGTCCATTACGCGCTCTCTTCCCGTCGCGACAGCGAGTTCTGGAAGTATCAGACGTCGCGAGCGTATCCGGAGCGGCTCCAGCACAGGTTGAGGCTGTACGCGGCGGAGATGCCGAACGACCTCAACCGGGTGAAGACCACGCCTTGGGCGTTCAACGAGGTGTCGTGGATCGACATCCTCAACGGCTACGATTTCAAGTATGCGAAGCTCGACGTGCACCCGATGCAGCGAATGCGCGCGGAGCAGGCGCTGCGGGAGATTGCGGCAGCGCCTCGGCAGGCCGTCGATCCGCGCATCTGCGTGCCCGTGCCCGAGGACGCTTTGAAGGTTCGGTGGCACGGCCTCGCTTGAGCCGGAGCCGGGGAAACGACGTGTATCAGGGAGGAGATTCGAAGTGACCGTGACGGACTACGGATTCATCGGCTTGGGACGAATGGGGGCGGGGATGGCCAGGCGTCTCCTCGATGCCGGCTTCTCTCTCACCGTCCACGACACGTCCCCGGCTGCCGTCGAATCCCTCGTCGCGCATGGCGCACGGCCGGCGGGCTCTCCGGCGGAGCTGGCCGACCGGGCCGAAACCGTCTTCCTCAGCCTGCCCATGCCCGACGTCGTTCACGACGTAGCGCTCGGGCCGCAGGGGCTGCACTGCGGCTCACGCGTGAAGCAGGTTTTCGACTGCTCGACCACGGGGCCGAGCATGGCGAGGACCGTGGCGGCCGCGCTTCGCGAGAAGGAGATCGTCTACATGGACTGTCCGGTCAGCGGCGGCGTCGCGGGTGCGAAGAACGGCACGCTGGCCGTCATGGTCTCGGGGCCTAGAGACGTCTACGAGCACGCCGAGGCCGCGATTCGGCAGTTCGGCAAGCCGTTCTACGTCGGCCAATCGCCCGGTCAGGGGCAGGTCATGAAGCTGGCGAACAACCTGCTGTCGGTCTCCGCGATCGCGCTGTCGGCAGAGGCCGTCGTCCTGGGCGCCAAGGCCGGTCTCGACCCGGCCCAGATGCTCGACGTCATCAACGCCGGCAGCGGCCGCAACAGCGCGACCCAGGACAAGTTCCCTCGCTCGGTGCTGACCCGCACGTTCGACTTCGGCTTCGCGACGGGGCTCGCCCACAAGGACGTGAAGCTGTGCATTCACGAGGCGGAAAACCTGGGCGTGCCGATGATCGCGGGCAGCGCCGTCTTGCAGATGCTCGCGATCACCGAGGCGCAATTCGGAGAGACTTCGGATTTCACCTCGATCGCCCGGGTCGTCGAGCAGTGGGCCGGGATCGAGCTGCGGGGGCAGGGGGCGGCGCGGTAACGGCCGCCGCCCCGGGCTGCGCCGCGCCGGGCTTCGTCGGGCGCGGCACGTTCGATAGGCCTCAGCTTCGGCTGGCCTTGCGGCCGGACCCCCGCTTGACCGACGACGACTTCGGGCGCTTCTCGCCGGCGTCGCCCTCGGTGTCTTCCGGCTCGTCCATCAGCCGGCGCAGCACCGTTTGCTCCGCGTTCACGACGTGCACCTCGCAGAGCAAACCCGCCTGCTCGGCGTTGCCGGCTTCGATTGCGGAGACGATGGCCTCGATCTCCTCGATGACATGAGCCAGCCGCCCGGGGACGCTCAGCGACATCCGCTTGTAGAGGACCATCCGATTGTTGAGCTGAGTCAGTATCTGGCCGATCATCTTGTTGCCGCACCCTTCGAAGAGCACGGAATAGAAACCGGCCTTGGCGACGAGGAGATCGCGGAGGTTCTCCGCGGCTTCCGGCCGCTTGAGCGCCACGAGCTGCTCGCGCAACCGCTTGACTTGCTCGACAGACGCATTACGCGTGAACTCGCGGACGGCAAGCGCCTCGAGCACGCGCCGAATCTGGTAGATCTCGCGCACGTCGTCCGGGCCGATCGACGCGACGGACGGGCCCTTGTGGGCGACGGTCTTGATAAGGCCTTCGGCCTGCAGTTGTGGAAGGGCTTCACGCAGCAACGTTCGGCTGATATCCAATGACGAGCAGAGCTGCCTCTCCACCAGCTTCTGGCCGGGCTTGAGCCGGCCGTTCAGGATTGCCTCCCGAATAGTGGCTGTGACCTGCTCTCGCAGGGATGCGGACCCACGCGAGATTCGCTCGATACCGCTCATGTAGTTACTCCGTCATCGGCCGAATCGGGCCGCTCAACATCAGCAAAAATCGCAAACAGTTCAAATAGATCCCTACCCCCCGACGTCATGACGCGTCGGGGAGAGCGATGGCCGCTCGGGTCGACACGCCCCCCCTCTTGGTGCCGACTTGCTCGAATGCCCGCCGTCGGGCACAGCGATATCCGCTGTGAAGATAACGGCTTCCGCGCCCCGCGAAAAGCTGTGAGAGCCTAAATAAATAATGCCGTTATCACGACTACTTGGCTGATCCTGATTCCGTCGCGCGCGTTCGGCGCCGTGATCGCACCCCGAAAAACGAGTTGACCTATCCAATTAATGTACTACTGTAATACAATCGGTGACGATCATGGCTAGGTATGGTACCGTAAATTTTTACATGCGACCAGCCGCGGCGTTTGCGTGAATGTGAGATCTTAAGCACTTTGACTTATTTCAAGAAAAGCGCGTAAACCGGCTTCAGGACGAAGGGGCTGCTTGCAGGGAAGCGCAGGGGGCGCGTGCTTTGGTCACTTGGAGAAGAGGGTCGATGGATATCAAGAAAGTGAGCATCGGGGCGACGGCCTTGTTGGCGACGGCGATCGCCGCGCCTGTTTCCGCGCACCATTCGTTCGCGGCCGAGTTCGATTCGAGCCGCCCGGTGATGCTGAAGGGCGTCGTCAAGAGAATGGAGTTCACGAATCCGCATTCGTGGATCTATGTCGACGTGACGACGGAGTCCGGCGAGGTCCAGGAATGGGCAATCGAGGGTGCGGCGCCGAACGCGTTGCTGCGGCGCGGGCTCAACCGTAATTCCTTGCCGCCGGGCACCGAGATCAGCGTCCGTGGCTTCCAGGCCAGGGATCGCACCCTCCGGGCCGCCGGCAGAGACGTAACGCTCCCGGACGGCTCGAAGCTTTTCGTCGGCTCCACCGGCGTGGGTGCGCCCGACGAGGAGCGGGGCGAGGAGTAGAGCGCTTTCGTGGCCGCGCGGACCGACCACGATGAGGGTCGGCCGCGCGAATGAAGCGCTGCGTGCGAGGCTGCTGCGACGAACGCACGAAGACTCGATAGGTGACCATGAGCGCTCTTTCCAGAATCGCCCTTTTGTCGGCCGGCACGCTGCCGGGCGTTACGGCGTTCGCGCACCGGCTTCGGCACCTTCGACCTCGAGAGCGAGATCGAGCTGTCCGGCACGCTGACGAAGCGGATCGAGGCCTCGGAGTGCCGACGGTCTGCGGTTCGCGGGCGACGAGATCCATGTGCAATCGAGGGAGGAAGATGGCGACGATTCCAATGAGACGGTGGTGGCACGGTGCGCTTCTCGCGCCGGCCGTTGTGGCTTGGCTGATCGCGCCCCTGGCTGCGGCGCAGAAGCTCGAAGGGGAGGAGCTCGTAAGCGCTCTCCAGCAAGGAGAGCACGTGATCGTGATCCGCAACGCGCGATCGGCGAGCGAGCCGCCGGCGTCCGAGCGCGAGGCGGCCCCGGCGAACATCAAGCTCGAGCGGGAGATCGATGCGTACGGCATGGGCGAGATGTCCGCGCTGACCTATTCCTTCCGCGCACTGCGGATCCCCGTCGGGCAGACGTTGACCGGTCCGGCTTATCGCTCGAGACAGTCGGCGCAGTACTTCGGATTCGGGGACATCAAGGTGGTGGACGCGCTCGCCGAGCCGGGTGCCGGCGGGGATTCGAACTGGCTCAAGGAGCGGGTCCGTGAGGTGCCCCCGGGGGGTAAGAACCTCGTCATCATCACGCACGGCGCGCTCATCGCCGACGCCTTCGGCGCCGACGCGCGCGATTTCCGGACGGCCGAGACGTTGATCTATCGGCCGCACGGCGACCGCGCAGAGCTCGTTGCCCGGCTGACCATCGAGGATTGGGCCAAGCTGGCCGTCAAATGAGACGTTGACCGTTCGATGCCTGACGCATCGGTCGCGCTTTACCGAACAAAACGAAATGCAAGGGGGGACGCCCTGATGTTCCTTAAACAGTCAGCAGTGATGCTTGGTGGGCTTTCGGCGCTCACGCTTGCCGTGCAGTCTGCGCTTGCGCAGACGATCGAGCCTTCCAAGGTACCGGCCGAGGACACGGCCGCGGCTTTCGTCGACCCGAACTGGCAGGTGCCGCGGACGTCGTGGGGCCATCCGAACTTGGAAGGTGTTTGGACTACCGACGACATGCAGAGCGTGCCGAGGGATCGGCCTGAGGAGTTCGGCACTCGCGAGAAGCTGACCGCCGAGGAGTTCGCGGAGCGCGCCGAGGCGGACGCGCGGAGGTGGTACCGCATCCTGCACGAGGAGCAGTATTCCGCCAACAGCGTCGGCAGCCGCACGTTCGGCTGGACGTCTCAGGTCATCGATCCTCCCGACGGGCGCATGCCGCCGTTGAACGAAAAGGGTCTCGCGCGCATGAGCCTTACCGATCGCGGCACGTACGGGCCCGGACCTTTCAAGCGCTTCGAGGATCATCACCTGTACGATCGCTGCATCACGCGCGGCATCCTCGGCTCCACCTTCCCGGTGATCTACGGCAACGGGATGCGCATCGTCCAGAGCCCGACCACGGTCGCGATCAGCTACGAGATGCTGCCCGACACGCGCGTGATCCGGCTCGACGGGCGGCCCGCGCTGCAGGACAACGTTCGCCAGTACATGGGCTCCTCCCGGGGGTATTGGGACGGCGACACGCTGGTGATCGAGACGACTAACCTGACGGACAAGACCAGCATCGGCGGCAATGGTATCGGTTCGCGTCATAGCGAGGCGATGAAGCTGACGGAGCGTCTGACGCGAGTGGACCCGGACATGATCCTGTACATCGCGACGGTGGACGATCCGGATACCTATACGCAGCCGTGGACCATCCGGCTCATGCTGACGAGCCAGCCGAACTACGAAATCTTCGAGTATTCCTGTCACGAGGGTAATCGCGGAGTCAGCGGTGCGTTGGGCGGCGAGCGAATCTACGAGGAACAAGTAGTGAAGGCGCTCGCCAACGGTGAGCCCTTGCCCCCGCGCGTCATCGTCGACGATGCAGGGGTGCGTAGGGAAGCGTTGCCCGATGACGAGTCGGTATTCCTCGACGTCAATCGCGGCGATGTGAACTGACATTGACCGGCAACTCACCGCTTCACCGCGCTCATTGAACGCGGCGAAGGAACCCTTTCGGGGACCTCAACCAGCGACTGGAGGACATACCTCGTGCGTCTCAGACATTTGCAGTTGAATCTCGGAATGATGGCGGGCATTGCGCTGTCGGCGGGCCTTGCATTCGCGCAGCCGCCGCAGGCGCCGGAGCGGCTCGCGCGGATCGGGGACCATCCGAACCTGAACGGAATCTGGCAGGCCGTGAACACGGCCAACTGGAATCTCGAGGGCCAGTCGCCGAAGGCGTTCGAGGAGTTCTGGCAGCTCGGCGCGCTGTTCGCGGCGCCCGCGGGTCAGAGCGTCGTCGAAGGCGGCGTGATCCCGTACCTGCCGTCCACGCTCGAGCAGCGCGAGGCGAACCGGGCGAAGTGGCCGAGCGCGGACCCGGAGGCGAAGTGCTACCGCGCGGGCATTCCTCGGCAGACCTACCTGCCGTATCCGTTCGAGATCGTGCAGGGCGACGACAACATCCTGTTCGTCTACGAGTACGCGACCTCGAACCGCGTCGTCCGCATGAGCAAGGATCGCCTCTCGCCCGACGAGGTGCTCGTGGATCAGTGGCTGGGCTGGTCGAACGGGCATTGGGACGGGGACACGCTCGTCGTCGAGGTGTTCGGTCAGCAGCCCAACTGGCTGGACAGGGCCGGCAACTTCCACAACGGAGCGACCGTAACCGAGCGCTACACGCCAATGGGCGAGAACCATCTTTGGTACGAGGCGACCATAGAGGACCCGTCGACGTTCTCGCGTCCGTGGACGATCTCGATGCCTCTTTATCGCCGGCTGGAGCCGAATGCCGAGCTGCTCGAGTACAAGTGCATCCCGTTCGCGGAGCCGCTGCTCTACGGCGAGCTTCTGGCCGATCCGATCAAGTAGCGGAGGAGAGGCTCGCCCGGGACCGATCATGAACGGACGATACGCGATCATTCTCGGCCTGCTCGGGCTCGTCCTCGGCCCGAGCGCCTCCGCGATGATTCCGGCCGAGGTCGAGGTCGAATCGGGGCGGATCCAGGGGACGGCGGGGAGAAGCCCCGACGTGCGTGTCTTCAAGGGGGTTCCGTTCGCCGCGCCCCCCGTCGGCGAGAATCGCTGGCGTCCGCCCCAGCCCGTTCCTCCGTGGGAAGGCGTTCTGCCGACTCACGAGTTCCGGCCCCGCTGCATGCAGTCGAGGGGCGGCTCGGATACGGCCGAGGATTGCCTGTATCTGAATGTCTGGACGGCGGCGGACTCTGCCGAGGATCGGCTCCCGGTCATGGTCTGGATCCACGGGGGCGCGCTGACGGGCGGCTCGGGCTCCGAGGCGCGGTACGACGGCGAGGCGCTCGCGGGACGCGGCGTGGTCGTCGTCACGATCAACTACCGCCTGGGTCCGTTCGGCTTCTTCGCGCATCCCGAGCTGTCCGCCGAGTCGCCCGATGGTGTTTCCGGCAATTACGGCTTCATGGATGCGCTCGCGGCGCTGCGGTGGGTGAGGGCGAACATCGCCGCCTTCGGCGGCGATCCGGACAACATCACGGTATTCGGCGAATCGGCGGGAGGCAGGATGACGGGCGCTCTCGCCGGCTCTCCAGCCGCCCGAGGGCTGCTCCAGCGGGCGATCATGCAGAGCGGCACGTGGATGGGGCTCGTGATCTCCCGCATGCCCTCGCTCGCCGAAGCCGAGCAGGCCGGAGCGGACGCCGCCGCGCGTCTCGGTGCACTCTCCGCGGCCGAGCTGCGAGCGCTGCCGGCGGAGGAGGTCCTTGCGAACCTTCCCATGAGCGGCATCGTCGTCGACGGCCGACTGATTCCCGAGGATCTGTCGTTGACCTTCGCGGCAGGCAGACAGAATGCCGTCGACCTCCTGCTCGGGTCGAACAAGGACGAAGGCACGTTCTTTATAACCGGACCGGTGCGGCTGGAGGACTTCAACCGGCAGGCACGCGACCGCTTCGGAGAGCTGGCCGACCAGTTCCTCTCGCTGTACCCGGCGAGCTCGGACGCGCAGGCTCGCGAGGCGGCCTTGACGGCGTATCGCGACGAAGTGGCCTGGCTGAAGCGGACGATCGCGGGTTGGCATACGCGGGCCGGGCACGAGGCGTATGCCTACTACTTCACGCGCGTGCCGCCCGCGCCGCGGCCCGAGCTCGGTTCGACTCACGTGGCCGAGATCCCCTATGTGTTCGATCACATTCCTGCGGGAGCGCCATGGGAGGAATCGGACGCGCGTCTGGCGAAGACCATGGCGGCGTACTGGGTCAATTTCGCCCGGAACGGCGATCCGAACGGCCCGGGCCTGCCCGAATGGGCTCCCTACGGGGGCGAGGAGATCGTGATGGAGCTCGGCGAAACCGTGGCGCCGATGACACAGAGTGTGCCGAGCGCCGATGCGATCCGGTTCTTCGATGCGGTATTCGACCAGATCGTGGTCGGGGAGTAACGCGGCCGCCCGAGACGAGCAGCCCGTCTCGCTGCTCCAATCACTTAGTTAGCCTACGAACGATACCGTCCTCTCGGCCCTGCGGCGACGCCGCCGGGCCGAGAGGACGGTTCGGATTCTTCCGACCGGCGTGAGGCTTCTCACCGCTCGCCAGGTTCTGGCAAGAAGTGCTGCGGAACCAAAAACTTATATCAGGGTGTTAATTTTTGTACTATTGTATGATTAAATATCGTGCCGTTGTCGGATCGCTCCCCGGTAGCCCATCTCGGCGCAGGGGCGCTTCGCTCATCATCACTTACCGGTTTTAGCGTTTTCGGGGAGGAAACACCAATGGAACGTTCTGGTTCCTCGTTTGGGGTGGGGCTGGGTGTGCTCGCCTCGGCAGTGGCCGCTGCGCTCGGCAGCGGACCGGTGCTCGCACAAGACGTCGGTAGTGCGTCGCAGAATAGCAACAACGCCCTCGAAGAAGTGTTCGTCACCGGCTCGCGCATCGTGCGGCGCGATTTCGATGCGAACAGCCCGATCATGACGGTCGACGCGGCTCGGTTCGAGGAATCGAGCACGATCGCGATCGAGAGCGTCGTCAACCAGCTGCCCCAGTTCGTTCCGGCCGCCTCGCAGTTCCAGTCCGACGGTGACGGAACGGGCGGCTACATGAGCGGCGCGACCCGTACTCCGGGCGCGAGCATGGTCAGCCTTCGCGGGCTCGGCCCGAACCGAAACCTCGTGCTGCTCGATGGCCGCCGCGCGATGCCGGTCAATGCGTCGATGGCCGTGAACGTCAATAACATTCCGTCCGCGGCGCTCGAGCGCGTCGAGACGATCACCGGCGGCGCATCGTCCGTGTACGGGGCGGACGCCATCGCGGGCGTCGTGAACTTCGTTCTGAAGCGCAACTTCGAAGGCTTCGACTTCGACGTTCAGTACGGGGAGACGGCCGAGGGCGACGCGGAAGAGTATCGGGTGTCGGCCATCCTCGGCGCCAATTTCGCCGACGGCAGGGGCAACGTGCTGCTCGGCGTGGAGCACGGGCAGCGAGGCGAGCTCCGGCAGATCGATCGCGATTTCTATGCCGAGGGGTTCGCGGATCCGACCGTTCTCGGTACCGGCAGGCTCAGCTCGTCCGGCATCGTGATCTCCGGGACCAACCCCGTCGACCAGGCGGTCGTCGACCAGATCTTCGATCAGCTGCCTGCGGGGAGCGTTGCGCCGACAGGCACTTTCCACATGAACAGCGACGGCACGGTCTACAAGAGCACCGCAATGGGCTCGTACCGCTACAACGGCCCGCTCGTCGATGACGACGGGATCGTGTGGCGAAAGTACTATCAGGACGGCCGGCTGGTGCAGAACCGGCCGCAGCTCACGGCGCAGCTGCCCCTCGAGCGCTATTCGCTGTTTGCCCGCGGCGAATACGAGCTGACCGACCGGGTTCGAATCTTCGGGCAGGGCCTCTTCACGGACACGAGCAGCGAAGCGTACGGCACGTTCAACGCTCACGTCGGAGGCTGGGGCGCAAGCGTTCCGCACGGCGATGAGATCTACGCGCCTTCCGTCGACGAGAACGGCAATACGCTGCCTGCGTTCCTGGCGGGAGGGCCGTACGGCCTCGATTGCCCGCCCGTCGGAGGCTGCACGAAGTCTCAGGCCTTTCCGAAGCCCCCCGAGATCGAGCTGCTGCTGAACAGCCGCGTCAACCCGAACGAGGACGTGACGATCTACAACGTCCCGGTCTGGCTCGGTCAGAAATACACCGAGAACGACATCTCGCTGTATCAGCTCGTCGGCGGCTTCGAAGGGGACTTCCCGAACTCCGACTGGACCTGGGAGTTCTACGCGTCGCACGGAGTAACGCGCACTCAGGCGACGATGTACGGCAACACCCGACTCGAGGGCTTCCGCTGGGTGATCAACCAGCCGAACTACGGCAGGGGGCTGTCCTACATCGGCAACGAGGATTACGGCGGGTTCGGCGCCGGAAACGTGTTCTGCGAGACCGGCTATCCGATTTTCTACGGGGTCAACGGCTGGGTCGAGTCGGCCTTCCCGTTCCTGCCGGCCACGGAAGGACTGCCGTCCAAGGACTGCATGGACACGATCAGCGCGATCGTGAAGGACAACTCGAAGATGGAGCAGAACATCGCCGAGTTCAACATGCAGGGCGGCGCGTTCGATCTCCCCGCGGGTCAGCTGCGCTTCGCGCTCGGCGCGTCGTACCGGAAGAACAAGTTCGACTATATTCCGGACTCCATGCAGTCGCATTCCGCGATTCGCGACAGCATCGCCGGCCTGTACCCGGTGAACGCCTCGTCCGGCAGCGTCTCCGCGACGGACATCTACGGCGAGCTGCTGGTCCCGGTCATCAGCAACAAGCCGGGCGCGCGGGAGATGAACCTCGAGCTCGGCTATCGGCGGTCGAACAACGACCCGAGCGATGACGTCGATACCTACAAGGCGCTGCTCGACTGGAGCATCACGGACCGCGTGAGATTCCGCGGCGGCCGTCAGAAGGCGAACCGCGCGCCGAACGTCGCGGAGCTGTTCCAGGCGTCCGAGCAGGTGTTCTACAACTCGGCCAACAGCGACTGGTGCTCGGAGCTCAACCCGAACAACCCGCTGAGCCCCAATCCCAACCTGAACCCGAACGCCGCGCAGGCGAGGGCTCTGTGCGAGGCGATCATGGGTCCGGCCGCTGCAGCCGTGTACTACTCGGGTGACCAGTACAACGGCCTGACTCAAGGGCGTTGGACGAACGTCATCGGTAATCCGAATCTGCACTCGGAGGAAGCCGATACGCTGACGGCCGGTATCGTCGCGAACATCACGGACAGGGCGACGCTGACGATCGACTACTGGAACATCGAGATCAACGACATGGTCTCGAGACAGGACGTCGAGGCGATCCATACGGAGTGCTTCAGCCCCGATTCGAACCCGACGTTCGACCCGGCTCATCCGGCCTGTCAGCTGATCGAGCGTGATCCGGTCGACGGGACGCAAGTGCCCTATTTCGTGACCTACACGAACGAAGCGGCGATCGACATCGCGGGGGTCGACCTGCAGTTCGACTGGGGCCGCGAAGTGGGGCCCGGCCAGATGACGGTCAGCTTCCTGGCGTCGGTTCTCGATCACGTCAAGTCGAGGACGAGCCCGAAGGAGAATTGGAACGACTGGAAGGGGTCCGGCGGGCCGACCGACGTCTCGGGCGTGCAAGGCATGTCGTACGACTACCGCACGTTCACAACGATCGGCTACTCCCAGGGACCGTGGACGACCAGCCTGCGCTGGCGGCATCTCCCGAGCATCAAGTCGGAAACGTCGGTCCTGTTCCCGGAGACTTCGACGGCCGTGCCGACGAACAGCTACAACATGTTCGACTTTGCCGGGCGCTACTCGTCGAACGGCAGCTGGGAGATCCGATTCGGCATCGACAACCTGTTCGACAAGGACCCGGAGCTGACCTTCCCGGATCACGTGACTTCGGCGAAGGGCAGCACGAACGCGAACTTCTATGACATCCTGGGCCGCCGGTTCTATGTCGGCATGAGGTTGGCGCTCTAAGGCACGACGCCGTTGGACGCCGGCGCCCCGTCGAAGATATGCTTTCGCCCGCGCGGTGAGCGCCGCGCGGGCGAGAGCCGCCCTCGACGGGGTCCGGTGTCCTTGCCCGTTCACCCATCCATCGGGCATTCATTGGGGGAGACCAGATGACTGTCCGGAAGCGCGGAAAACGATAATGACGACCACATCCCCTGCTGCAGACGAGAACCATGCCGCCGAGGGGCGCAAGGCCCTTATCGGCGCCTGGATCGGCTTTTTCGTCGACATGTTCGACATCTATCTGCCGGTCGTTGCGCTCGCCCCGGCCGCGATCTACTTCCAGGCAACGGACGTCTCGGTCGGTACCGCGGCGATCATCAGCGCGATGATCTTCGCGTCGACGCTCATCGGTCGCCCGATCGGCGCCTTCGTGTTCGGCCATCTTGGCGACAAGATCGGCCGCCGGCGCACGACGATCATTGCGGTGACCGGCTTCGGCGTGACGACGCTCCTGATCGCCATGCTCCCGGGGTATCATACGCTCGGCATCACGGCGATCATGCTGCTGATCGCGCTGCGTTTCATCGACGGCATCTTTCTCGGCGGCGAGTACACGAGCGCGACGCCGTTGGCCCTCGAGTACAGCCCGAAGGAGAAGCGCGGGCTGAACGGCGCCTTCATCATGACGGGCTATCCGCTCGCCTACTGCGCCATCGCGGTGCTGACATTCGGGCTGCTCGCCGTCTTGCCGGCCGACGGCCTCGATTCGCCATACGTCCAGTGGGGCTGGCGAATTCCGTTCGTGATCGGTGCGCTGCTCGCGTTCGCGTTCGTGATCTGGTACGCGCGGAACGTGAAGGAGTCGGTGGCGTGGGAGAACGCGCCGAAGACCGAGGCGCCGCTCGTCGAGCTCTTCACGGGCCAGAACCGCCGGAATTTCTTTCAGGTTTTCATTCTGATGAGCGGTGTCTGGCTCGGGCTCAACATGGTCTCTGCCGTGCTTCCGCAGCTGCTGGCCCGCCCGGTCGGGCTGTCGGACACGCAAGTGACCGTCGTGCTGATCATCTCCTACGCGGTGCTTGCGCTCGGCTACCTCGGCGCAGGTGTCCTCAGCCAGCACATCGGCCGGCGTGTCTTCTTCCTGATCGCCGGCACGGCGACCGCGATCGTCGCGCCCGTGCTCTACTGGATGATAGTCGGGCGGGTCGTCACCGGGCTCGCGGGCATCGTGCTGCTGACGATCGGCGTGAACGTGGTCGTGCTCTCGATGTGGGGGGTGGTCACGACCTACATCAACGAGCGCTTCCACGTCGGCATACGCGCATCGGGCTACGGCGTGGGTTACAGCGTCGCCGTCGTGATTCCGGCCTTCTATGCGTTCTATCAGGCCGGGCTTGCGACGTTCATGCCCCTCGAGTACACGCCGCTCGTGCTGCTCGTGATCGCAGGGGCCCTCGTCTTCGTCGGGGCCGCCATCGGCCCTGAGACCCGGGACGTCGACATGGCGGCGACGGCGGAGGAGCTCCACGGGCGGCCGGCGGCGGTGACGGCGAGCGTCACCGCGGAAGCGACGAGCTGACGCGGCCTCTCCGGCCTGCGGGATCCGGCTCGGCGATTTGCTGACCCGAGCCGTACCCGCTCGTCCGCTTCGTGCGGCATAATGCGGCCTCCGGCGAGCGGCGGAAAGGAGGCGGCGGTGAACAGAAGGGGATTCCTGGGCGTCTCGGTGGCCGGCCTCGCATCGTTCGCTTCGTTCCTCGCCGCGATTCCATTCGTCCGGAGCTTGCTGCCGAGCGCCAAGGCCCATGCGCTCGCGGAGCCGATCGAGGTGGATCTCGCCAGGCTGCGTCCGGGCGAAGTGCGGCCGTATGCCTTTCGCGGACGGACGATGCTCGTGTTGCGCCGCACGCAGCACATGCTCGAGCAGCTGGCGGCCGCAGAGGCGCATCTCCTCGACCGCGAGACCGTAGACCCTCCGTACGTGCAGGGCCCGCACCGGTCCTCGGACCCCGAGTACCTCATCGTGGAAGGCGTCTGCACGCACCTCGCGTGACGTGAGCGCGGACCGCCGCCGGATTTTCGCGGCGGCATCGGTCCTGCCGATCGTTCGCGCCGATATTTGTCGGTTGTAATCCCGGCCGGCAAGGGCAAACTGAAAGGTTCCTCGGTGGCGGCGTCGGGAGGCTGCTCATGGCGAAACAGGGCGATAGCGGACCGGATCTCGCGGCCGGTATTCCGAGCGATGCGCTTGCCGACGGCGGCAAGCTGGTCGGCCGCATCGGCGACGACGAGGTGTTGATCGTCCGCCGCGGCGACGAGATCTTCGCCGTCGGTGCGCTCTGCACGCACTATCACGGTCCCCTCGGCAAAGGCCTGGTCGTCGACGACACCGTGAGGTGCCCTTGGCATCATGCGTGCTTCGATCTGCGCACGGGCGAGGCGCTCGGCGCCCCCGCGTTCAGCCCGCTCGCGTGCTGGTCGGTGGAGCAACGCGATGGGAAAATCTTCGTGCGCGAGAAGCGCGCCAGGCCGAAGCGGCCGCCGCGCGCAAGAGCGGCCGGGGAGCCGGATCGCATCGTCATCGTCGGCGGCGGGGCGGCAGGATTCGCCGCAGCCGAGCGGCTTAGGCGCGAGGGTTACCAAGGCGGCCTCGTGATGCTCAGCGACGACGATGCGCTCCCGGTCGATCGTCCGAATCTCTCGAAGGACTATCTCGCCGGCACGGCTCCGGAAGAATGGCTGCCGCTGCGCTCCGCGCGCTTCTACGAGAAGAACGGCATCGACCTTCGCCTCGGAACCGCCGTCGCGGAGATCGATCCGCGCTCGCGCGAAGTCGGCCTCAGCGACGGCAGCCGCGTGCGTTACGACCGGCTGCTGCTCGCGACTGGAGCGGAGCCGGTGCGCCTGGCCGTGCCGGGTGCGGATCAGCCGCACGTGCTCGTGCTGCGCACGCTCGGGGACTGCCGCGCGATCATCGAGCGCGCGGCCGAGGCACGGCGCGCCGTCGTCGTCGGTGCGAGCTTCATCGGCCTCGAGGTCACGGCCTCGCTGCGCGCGCGGGGCCTCGAGGTCCACGTCGTCGCTCCGGAGAAGCGGCCGATGGAGCGCGTGCTCGGCCCGCAGATCGGCGAGTTCGTGAGGTCGCTGCACGAGGCGCGCGGCGCGGTCTTCCATCTCGAAGAGACGGTCGCGGCCATCGATGGGCCCCAGGTGCGTCTCAGCGGCGGCGGAGCGCTCGAGGCCGATCTCGTCGTCGTCGGCATCGGGGTTCGGCCGCGAACGGCGCTTGCCGAGCGTGCGGGAGCGGCGGTCGACCGCGGCGTGGTCGTCGACGAGTATCTCGAGACCAGCCTTCCGGGCGTCTTCGCCGCCGGCGACATCGCGCGATGGCCGGATCCGGGCACCGGCGAGCGGATTCGCGTCGAGCATTGGGTCGTCGCGCAGCGCCAGGGGCAGACCGCCGCGTTGAACATGCTCGGTCTGCGCGAGAAGCATACGGCCGTGCCGTTCTTCTGGAGCCGGCACTACGACGTGCGAATCAACTATGTCGGGCACGCCGAGGGCTGGGACGAGATCGAGATCGACGGAGACGTCGCCGCGAAGGACTGCCTGCTGCGCTACAAGAAGGGCGGTGCGACGCGTGCGGTCGCGACGATCGGCCGGGACGTCGACAGCCTGGCCGCCGAGGCGGCGATGGAGCGGGCCGCGGCCGGCGCCGGGGCCTAGGCGCTTCCCGCCTCGCGCGCTAGGCGCGGCGGCTGAGCCGCTCGCGCCCGTGCGGCGCGTCGAAGTCGATCAACGGGCCTTTCGGCACGATGCCGAGCGGATTCCTCAGCTCGTTCAGGGAGAAGTAGCCCTGCTTGTACAGATCGAAGAACACCGTGTCGCGGATGCCCTCGGTCTGATAAAGGTCTCGCGCGTACGGCCACAGGTGCTCGTAGTCCATGAGCCGGCGCAGGTTGCACTTGAACGCATAGTGATAGGCGACGTCGAACCGGGCGAGCGTCGGGAACAGGCGCCAGTCCGCCTCGGTCTGCACGTCGCCGCAAAGGTAGCGGCGATCCGCCAGGCGCGCGTCGAGCCAGTCGAGCGTCTCGAAAACCTGGTCGAACGCTTCCTCGTACGCCTCCTGCGTCAGTGCGAAGCCCGCGCGGTAGACACCATTGTTGACGTTCTCGTAGATGCGCTCGTTCAGCGCGTCGATCTCGGGGCGAAGGGCTTCCGGGTAGAAGTCGACGGGCCGGGCGCCGACGCCGTCGAACGCGGAGTTCAGCATGCGAATGATGTCCGCGGACTCGTTCGATACCAGGCGCCCGCTCTGCTTGTCGTACAGCACCGGCACCGTGACCCGACCGGTATACCCGGGGTGACCCTTGGCGTAGACCTGCCATAGCGCGTCGGCGCCGAGGCAGGTGTCGGCACAGTCCTCGGAGCGATTGTCGAATACCCAGCCCTGATCGGTCCGGCGCGGCAGCGCGAACGAGACCGAGATGTGCTCTTCCAGGCCTTTGAGCTTGCGGAAGATGAGCGTGCGATGCGCCCAGGGACAGCCGTGTGCGACGTACAGGTGGTAGCGGCCCGGCTCCGCCTTGAAGCCGCCGTCGCCGGTCGGCCCCGGCGCGCCGTCCGGAGTGACCCAGTGGCGGACGGTGGACGGGCTGCGCTCGAAGCGCCCGTTGCTGAATCGCAATGCTGCCGCCTGCTCGTCGGTTGTCCAGCGGCCGTCGATCATCGCTCCCATTCGATTCATTCTGCCCAGATCGGCCGGCGCGTCAACGTCGGCGCCCGCGAGCCGGCTTGCGAGTCTCGACGAATGCCGCAGCGCGGGCGGTCCGTTCAGAACCTGAACGTGTAATTGATCTTCACGGTCGAGTCCGCGAGCTGCGAGTGGAAGCGGTTGTCGCGGTCGAAGTCCTGCAAGTCGTGGTTGATCACGAAGTACATTTCGCGGCCGGCTTCGGGAATCCAGTGCAGCCGAGAGTTGATGCCGACGATCTCGCTGATGTTGTCGTACTGGATCAGATTCACCCACGAGAGCGTCGAGGAGAACACGACGTCGAGGCTGGTCGTGATCAGCCGCGTCGCGAAGTCGCCCTGCGGCAGCTCGATCCAGTTCAGGTTGTAGCCGACGTTCGCGCGAAAGCGCGGCGACGGCTGCCACGTCAGCGCGCCGAATAGCCGCTCGCGCCGGCCGCCGAAGAAATCGCCGTCGATGTAGGCGACCCGGCCCGAGACCTTTCTGAAGCCCGAGCCGCGAAACTCGATGCCGAGATCGTGGAACGAGTAGTGCCCGACGGGGATCACGATGCCGGGATGGATCTCGAACGGCTGGTCGAGCACTTCCTTCTCGACGTTCGAGCGAACGAACACGACGTCTCCGGTACGGTTCGTCAGCTCCACCGGCGTGATGCCGATCGACTGCGACTGGAGCCCGCCGCCGATCACTTCGATGCGCTGCCAGTCGATGCCCGCGTAGATCGACTGCCAATAGCCTTGAAGCGGGCGATGCGTGTAGGCGATGTGACCCGAGTGGTCCCGCACGTTGCGGCGGCTCAGGAAGCCGAGCGCCGGGTTGAAATTGTTCTCGACCTGCCTGATCGAGATGCCCCCGCGCAGGCCCGCGTTGCTCGGAATCGAAACGCCGACGCCCATCGCGCTGTCGTCGCCGTGGAGCCCCTCGGTGTCGGACTTCTGATACCACGCGACCGCCTCGAGCGTACGGCCGCCCCGCAGGCGCGAGTTGCGGTAGAGAAAATCCGCACCGACGAGGGAGTTGTCGAGATTCGAGCCCGGGTTGCCCTCCGTGGCGATGACGCCGATCGTCGATTCTCCGACGATGTTCGCCTTCGCACGCAAGACGGACAGATTCTCCGCGCCGACCCCGTCGAGCGCGTCCTGGCGCACCGACAGCGCACCGATCTCCCAACGGCCGATGCGGCCGCTGATCTTGCCGCCGACCTCGAGGTCCACGACCTCGCCGTCCGGCCCGAGACCGATGCGGCGCGAGAAGAACGGGCGCGCGGTCTGCCGCTCGGCGCCGCTGACGGACCCGTCTCCGTTCTGGGCCCCGATGCGGCCGAACTCGAAGATGTCCGATTCGCGCAGGAAGAACGCGCGCTTCTCGGGGAAGAACAGGCTGAAGCGGGTCAGATTGACCTGGCGGTCGTCGACCTCGGTGGCGGAGAAGTCGGTGTTGAACGTCAACGCGGCATTCAATGCCGGCGTCAGCTTGCAGAACACGTCGAGCGAAGGCTCGAGCTCGGAGCCGGAGGCACGCGGAGAGAAGCCGCGCTCCTGCTTGTAGACCGCCGAGGCGACGACGTCGAGCCCGAGCCCCTGCCGCAGGCCTTCGAAGCCGACTGCGCGGCCGGCGACGCTCGGATCCCAGCGCCGATTGCGGGTGGACCACGCGATATCCTCGTTCTTGCGCTTCACCGTGCGCGAGAAATTGAGCCCCCACGTGTCCGTGTTCGGATCGAACGAGAGCGTGCGGTACGGAATCTCGTACTCGGCGATCCAGCCTCCGTCGAAGCGGCTCGTCCGCACGTTCCAGATGCCGTCCCAGTCGGAATAGAGCTCGGATACGTTCCGATACACCCCGTCGTAGCGCACGCCGTGCGGATTGGTGCCGAAAAAATAGCCTGCCCGGCCCGTGTTGAACGGATCGAGCGTGACGAAGATCGCGTCGTCGTCGAGGATGCTCGAGCCCTGCCGCATCGAGTTCCCGGTGATCTTCTCGGGCTCGCTGTCGTAGAGCTCGATGCCGATGTACAAGGCCTCGTCGTCGTAGAGCAGATACGCAACGGTCCGCTCGGACGGCGGCGCATACTCGATCGGATTGACCTGATGCAGATCTTCGATGATCGTCGCGTTCTGCCAGACGGGGTCGTCGAGCACGCCGTCGATGACGGGCGGCACGTCCGTGCGCACCATCCTTGCGGACTTTTCGAGGGGAAGGCGCGGTTCCGGTGCGGTATCGGTCGTCGGCTGCGCCGAGGCAGCGGCGCAGACGAAACCCGTCATGACGAGTGCATGCTTCGCTCGCATAGTCCTTGTTTCTTGCCCGGCGGGCGCCGGATCGGAGGCTGCGATGATAAGCGAAGGGCGCCGAAAACGCTTGCGGGCCGAGTCGATCGGCGCGGTGCACGATCGGAGCTGCCGGCCGCGAGCGGCCGGTATCTGGCACGGTTTATCCCGCCGACTGGCCGACCGATATCATACGGAGATTGTCGGCCGCATGGGTGCCGCTTGGCCAACCCGTAATGGCCTGGCAAGAGAGGGCCGCTCAGTCACGCTAGTTGCATATGCGGTAGGAGAGCATTGGAGCAGATCGTATTCAGGCGCCATCCGGCCACTGGCGCGGCAAGCATGGAGGTGCGCGCGCCGCTGCACGAGTTCTTGCTCGAGATTCCCGGTCTTTTCTATCTTGACTACGTTCCGCCGGTCCAGGTCGTGAACGCATACCTCGCGCTCGGGCGCTCGGATGCAGGGATGAGCGGCTCAGCCGGTCTGGCCGGCGGTCAGGTCCATCGAGTAGATCACTTGATGCACGTCGTCCGGGTCCGGGCGCTCGCTGAAGCCGATATGGCGGGCGAGCCGCCGCATCCGATGATTCATTGCCGCGTCGATCGAGTAGAGGCGCTCGACGCCGGCATTTCGCGCATGCTCGATCAGCTGTTTCAGCAACGCCGTCGCGAGCCCCTTGTGCTGCCAGTCGTCCGCGACGGCGACCGAGATCTCGGCTTCGACGCATGGCGTCTGCGACGACGCGTACCGGCACATGCCGACGATTCGGTCGCCGTTGGGCGTCTGGGCGACGGCAACGTACGCCATCGCCTTCGTTCGATCCGGCGTGCAAAGCCGCTGCAGATCGACGTCGCGCAGATGCGCGATTCCGCCGAGAAACAGCAAGTGCTTGCTGTGTGCCGACAGACCATCGAAGAATTCGGCGAGCGCCGCGGTGTCATCGGTCCGGACCGGACGGATCGACACGCGGCTGCCGTCGCGAAGAATCTCGGTTCGAGACTCGCTCGTTTCGGAGGACATCGCGCTTCTCCTGATGGCTCTTCCCGCCAAGCCGTCCAATCGTGGCCTATCCGCCACTGTAGCCGGCGCAACGAACTCCCGCCAGCTCGCGGGCGCAGAGCGGCACATCGGGTTTCATTCCCGGCTCGCGGCCGTGATGCTTTTCTCGCAGGCGTCGAGGTACCAGCGGGCGCGGTCCCGCCACGCCGCCGCGTCCGACGACGGCTCCGGCACTCGCCACGCGGCCAGCACCGCACGGGACAGCGCGCGCCGGCTCCTGTAGAAGAGGAGCAGCGGCTCGGGGACGGCATCGTCCGCGAGCCGTCGGTACAGCGCGAGCAGCCGTTCGCCGGCCGTGCCGAGACCCAGGCGGTCGCAGTCGAGCGCGAGAAAGGAGACTTCTTCCGCGGCGTCCAGCCAGCGCAGCGCGACGGAGAATTCCAGGCAATCGATGATCTGGAGCGGCTCGGTGAGAAAGACGTGCTCGGCGCGCAGGTCGCCATGCGCGTCGACGACCCGGCCCTCGGCGGCTCTCCGCGCGAGCAGCTCCTGATGTGCCGCGATGAATTCGAGCTGCAGCGCGGCGACGCGCCGCACCGCGTGCGGCGGGAGGCCGCAAGCCTCGCCGCCGGCCGCGAGGGCATCGTCGGCGATGCTTGCGGAGGACCGCCGGACGGCCTCGACGTAGGCGGGCCCGTCCCAGGGGGCCGGGGGCGTGCGGGCGTAAAAGGCGATCAGCTTCTGCGCGATGCGAGCGAGCACGTCTTCTGTCGGCAGGCTGCCGCGGCTCGCGTCCGCGAGCGTGGCGTTGTCCGGCAGGCGCCGCATCTCGACGAGCCAATCGACCGTCTCGCCGCCGCCGTCGTCGCCGAGGACGATGTCGGAGGCGGTGCCGACCAGCGGGACGACCCGCTGGTACACCGCCTCGGCCAGCCGCCGGTTCAGCGTGACCTCGAGCTCGCAGTAGGCGTGACGCGCCTCGAGCTCGCGGAAATCGATGAGCCCGAACCGAATCGGCTTCTTGAGCTTGTATGCGTATTGCGGTGACAGGAAGACCCACGCAAAGTGCGTTTCGATCGTCTCGACCCGATCGGGCCGATCGGGAAACGCGCGACCGCTCGTGAGATATTCGATCTTCTCGGCGAGCGAGACTGATTCGGTCACTTCCGCATGCTATGGCGCTGACGAGAAGCAGCACCATACGGTATCACACGTATCCGTAGCTTGCTGCGGCCGCCGCATACTGTCGGGAGGAGAGGGATCCCTCTCTGGACGGGGTTGCCGATCGCAAGGAACGGCGTATGTCCGATTCGACGAAGAGCAGTGCCCGGCCGCGGATGTTCCAGGATCGGCGCGCAGCCGGCCGGCTTCTCGGCGAGGCGCTTGCCGCGAAGTACTCGGGCCCCGACGTGATCGTCCTCGGGTTGCCGCGCGGCGGCGTCCCGGTCGCCGTCGAGGTGGCGCGGCGGCTCGGTGCGCCGCTCGATGTGATCGTGGTGCGTAAGCTCGGAGCGCCTTTCAACCCGGAGCTCGCCGTCGGGGCCATCGCAAGCGGAGGCGTCGTCGTGCTCAGCCCGGACGGTCTGGCAGCGACCGGCTTGCGGGAGGACGATATCGAGCCGATCCTCGCGCGCGAGCGCGCCGAGCTCGAGCGGCGGGAGCGCCTGTATCGGCGCGGGAGAAGCGGCCCCGACGTCGACGGCAAGACCGTGATTCTCGTCGACGACGGCGTCGCGACCGGCGCGACGATGGAAGCGGCCGTTCGAGCCGTGCGCGCGGGCTCGCCCCGCCGGGTGATCGCCGCCGCGCCGACGGCATCGTGCGAGGCGGCCGAAATGCTCGAGCGGGTCGCCGACGCCGTCGAGTTCCTGTACACGCCGAAGCCGTACGTCGCCGTCGGGCTCTGGTACGTCAGCTTCCCTCAGCTGACGGACGACGAGATCCTCGGGCTGCTGGACGGAAACGCAGGGGGCTGATTCGCCGCGCACTTCGCCACCCGCTTGCGGCGAGCTCCATCGCGAGCGACGCGCGCTCGGCGGCAGGGAGCTGCTGCGGCGCCGCTTGCGCGGCGTCGACGGCGTCGAGGCGCCGCTCGAGCCCGCACTGGTTCGCGATCTGGATCGACAGCCCGGGCCGGACGTTGAGCTCGAGGATCAGCGGCCCGTGGTACGCATCGAGCACGATGTCGGCGCCGAAGTAGCCGAGGCCCACGGCGGCGTGGCAGGAGGCCGCGAGCGCGAGCAGCTCGGCCCAGCCCGGGATCTCGAAGTGATCGACCCGCTCGCCGGTGTCCGGGTGCGTGTCGACCAGCCGGTCGTCCATGACCGCGCGAAGGGTGCGGCCCGTGGCGAGATCGATGCCGGCGCCGACGGCGCCATGATGCAGATTGGCCCGTCCCCCGGAGCGGCGGGTGGGGAGGCGCATCATCGCCATCACGGGAACGCCCTTGTAGACGATGATGCGGATATCGGGCACGCCTTCGGGCGCGAGCGTGCGCAAGCGAGGGTCGGTGTGCACGAGCCCCTCGAACAGCGCGGCGTCGGGCTGGCCGCCGAGCGAATACATCCCGTTCAGAATGTCGGACACGTGAAACGCTAGGTCCTCGAGCGAGTAGTAGGAGCTGCCGCTCGGCGAGACCCACAGGCCGTTGCGCCGGCTGCCGACCACGACGATGCCGTCGCCGCGGCTGCCGTTCGCGGGCTTCAGCGCGAACTGCTCCAGCCGCTCGATCCGCCGCGCGAGGCGCGCCGCCTCGTACTGGGTGCGCACGACGTCGAGCAGGGCCGGCACCGGTATGCCGTGCTCGCGCAGCGCTTGCTTGCAGCGGATCTTGTCGTCGACGATCGGGTACAGGCGCCGCTCGTTGTGCACCGCGATGTAACGGCCGTTGCGGGCGTTGCACCCGAGCACGCCCGCTCGGCGAAGTGCGGCGTAGCGGCGGATCATCCGGGCTGCGCCTCGCGGGCGAGGTCCCTGAACCGGAACAGCTCGCTGATCCGGTATCCGGAGTACCGCCCCATCAGAATCGTCAGGCCGAGCACGACGAGCAGGAGCTCCGGATACACGACGGCGAGATAGCGCACCTGCTCGAGCCCCATGACGACGTAGGCGAGCGTCGCGACCGCCGCCGAGCCGACGGCCTCGAGCAATGCGTCCTGCGGCCCGCGCTCCTCCCAGATGATCGACATGCGTTCGATCACCATCGCCAGAATGACCATCGGGAAGAGGCCGACCGACAACCCGACCTCCCAATCGAGCTCGGCGCTCAGCATGCTGAGCGCGACCATCAGGATCACGACGATCGTGACGACGGCCGTGAGGCGCGGCACGAGTATCAGGCGCATGCGCTCGAGGCAGAAGCGGAAAATCAGGCCGGCCGCGACGACGAGCGCGAACAGCAGCAGCCCGCCGACGAGCCCGGTCTCATGGAAGGCGAGCGCAATCAGCACCGGCATGAACGTGCCGAAGGCCCGCACGCCGACGACGTTACGCATCAGAACCATGACGAATGCGCCGACGGGCACGAGCAGCAGCACCGCGTAGACGGACTGCGTGTGCACGGGCAGGTTGAGCAGCGAGAGCCGCGAGAACGCGAAGCCGTGCCGATCCGCGCGCTCGCCGGCGAGGATCAGGCTCGCGATCTCGTTGCGGCGGATCGACCATTCGATGTCGACGAGCTCGGCCCCCTCGAGCTCGAGAGGCGAGCCCGGGCCGCGCCACCACACGAGCAGATTGTCCGGCATGTGCTCGCGCCCGCTCTCCGGGTCGAAGAACAGCCACCGCTGCTCGTTGTGCACGGCCAGCCAGGATACCGGCACGGCGTGACGGTCGCTGTCGGAAAGAAGGAAGCCGTTGATCCGCTCCGTCGGGATACGCGCTCCGGCGAGCAACGTGCGCGCGATCGTGATCAGGTCGCCGCCGAACTCCGGAGCATTCAGGAATAGCCGGATCTCGGCGCTCGGCGACGGTGAATTGATCCGCGCAAGGATCGCGGCGGCGAACGACGCGATATCCGCGGAGCGCGCGCGCACTTCGTCCGTGATCGAACGAAGGGCCGTCGCGAACGGCTCCTCGAGGTCGGGCACCTCGGGATAGGCAGGCGTCGGCGCGAACGCCGTCTCGTTGGGATCGAGGAAGAACTGCGCGCGATAGTAGAGCGTCTGAACGCCGGATGCTCTCCGCACCGTCCAGATCGCTCTGCGCAGGTAATCCGTCTCCTGCACGTCCAGCCCGAACCCGCGCGAGACGAAATCCTCCTGCAGGCGCCCGAGACCCGGGCTCGCGGACGGCACGACGAGCGTCGCCCTGACGGGCCCGGCGCCCGGCTGCAGCCGGATGCGCGCCTGCACGGTCCACGTCTCGTCCGTGACACCGGGCGTCAGCGGATAGCCGTAGACCGCGGCTTTCCAGCCTGCGAGCCCGAGCCCGCAGGCGATCAACAGGACGACCGATATGATCCAGAAGCCGGAGCGGGTCATTCCGCAGCGCTGTCCGGGGCGTCGCTGCTCGCGTCCTCGCAGGCGGGGTAGTTCAGGAAGGTCTCGCTCGGATCCACGATTGCGGCGCCTTCCAGCGCACTGCGCCCGAGCAGCACCGGATAGATGAAATTGCTGCGGTTGACGAGGCTGAACTCGACTTCGCGCCGGAAAGGCCCGAAGCAGACGTCGAGGATCACGATCGGGCGGCGCTGATGCTCGCCGCTATGCTGGACGATGCGCGCATAGCGCACGATGGGCCGCTCGAGCTCGAGAGACTCGCCGCTTTCCGGATCGACGACGGTGAACCGGACCCATCGCTTGCCGTCGCGTTCGAACCGCTCGATGCTCGCGGCATCGAGCGACGACGTCACTGCGCCCGTATCGAGCTTCGCCTTGACGCTCAGCTCGCCATCGAGGAGCTCGACCCGCTCGACCCAGCCGAAGATTTCGAGCGCACGCCCGTTGCTCGTCTCGGCCGGGGCGGCGGCGAGCGGTGCGAGGAGGAGAAGGACGGCTGCGAAGCGGCGTCGCATCGTAGGAAAGATACCGATTGCCGGAAGACAGGGCCGCAATTATAGCAACGGCTCATCGGGCGCCGAGCCGGGGCCGCGGCGGGCATCGACCAATTTTGTGTTGCCTGATGGCGACAGCCGATCCCTTCATTTGCTTGCAGGTGACTGGATGTTCGAGCATTTTTGGGGCGTCGTGATTCGGCGACACCCGGCGAACGATCTCGAGCGGCACTGCACGACGGCGCGGTTCAGTCGGCGTCGTGGAATTGCCAGTGAGGACTGGGGAGCCCTCGTGCACGAGTGCGAAGCGCCGGGGCCAGGCGCTTGCGGCAATGCCGAAATTATGTTCGTTCCGGGAACGTCTTTACCGTACGGTGGTTGGGCGGGAGAGCGCCCGAGCAGCGGCGTAGCTTCCAGGGAGGTGCGAATGTCCACGACAATGGGCGAGCAGCTTCAGGCGTCGTCCACGCGCATCGACGGCAAGATGAAGCGGTCTCGCTGCCTTTCGCCGAGCTTCGATGCTGCGCCGCGGCCCGGCCTTGCGGCTCGAAAAGCCTTCATCAATACTACTCGGCGCCTGAAAGGATCAGCATGCCAACTTGAGCCGCACATCGCACCCGGGATTCGCGAACGCGACGAGCATGATGAAACGTCGTGTTCTCGTCGCGAGCCTCGTCGGCACGACCATCGAATTCTTCGACTTCTACATCTACGGCACGGCTGCCGTGCTCGTTTTCCCGCAGCTGTTCTTTCCTGCCGGTAACCCGACGACGGCGACATTGCAGTCTCTCGCGACGTTTGCGCTCGCGTTCTTCGCGCGGCCCGTCGGCTCTGCACTGTTCGGCCATTTCGGCGACCGCATCGGACGCAAGGCAACGCTGGTGGCAGCCCTCCTCACGATGGGGATTTCGACGGTCGCGATCGGCTTGCTGCCGACCTACGCGAGCATCGGGCTCGCGGCCCCGGCATTGCTCGCGCTCTGCCGTCTCGGCCAAGGGCTCGGCCTGGGCGGCGAGTGGGGCGGCGCCGTGCTGCTCGCGACGGAGAATGCTCCGCGCGGCAAGGAGAGCTGGTACGGCATGTTCCCGCAGCTCGGCGCGCCGCTCGGCTTCGTGCTCTCGACCGGCGTCTTCATGGTGCTCGCGGCCGTGCTGAGCGACGCGGATTTCATGGCGTGGGGATGGCGCATTCCGTTCTTGGCGAGTGCCGTCCTCGTCGGCGTTGGCTTGTGGATCCGCTTGCAGCTCACGGAGACGCCGGCGTTCCGGCGCGCCGTCGAGCGCAGCGAGCGGGTGCGCGTCCCGATCCTGACGGTCGCGCGCGAGCACTACGTTACGCTTGCGCTGGCCACTGTCTCGGCCATCACGACGTTCGTCGTCTTTTACCTCATGACCGTGTTCACGCTGAGCTGGGGCACGACCGCGCTCGGCTACTCGCGGCAGGAATTCTTGCTGCTGCAGATGATCGGAGTGCTGTTCTTCGCGCTGACGATCCCGCTTTCGGCCATCGGCGCGGACCGTTACGGGCGTCAGCCGATGCTGATCGCAGCGAGCGTCGCGGTCGTCGTCTTCGGTCTCGTGTTTGCGCCGCTGTTCGGCGCGGGTGACGCCGTGCAGACGACGGCGTTTCTCGCGCTCGGCCTCGCGATCATGGGGCTCACGTACGGCCCGCTCGGCGCGGCGCTCGCGGAGCTCTTCCCGACGGCCGTCCGTTACACGGGGGCGTCGGTGACGTTCAATCTGGCGGGCATCTTCGGCGGCTCGCTCGCGCCGTATATCGCGACGTATCTCGCCTCCGGCTACGGCATCGCCTACGTCGGTTACTACCTGAGCGCCGCGGCGCTGCTGACGCTGGCGGCACAGCTCGCGCTGGTGTACCGGGCACGACGCGCGCTGGAGCCGGCCGCCATGCGACAAGAGCTCATTGCGCAGCAGGGCGTGCCGCACAGCTGACTGAGCCTCCGCTGGCCGAATCTTCGAGGCGCGTTCGACCTATTCCGTCAGCAGGAGCGGAATCAGCAGGCTGCCCAAGACGGTAATGGTCACTATCGCCGCGATGTTGAGCCAGAAGCCCGCGCGGGCCATTTGCGGAATGGAGATGTAACCGGACGCGAACACGAGCGCGTTCGGCGGCGTCGCGACGGGCAGCATGAACGCCATCGACGCCCCCAGCGCGGCCGTGGTCATGAGCAGCAGCGGATCGACGCCGAGCCCCGCGGCCGCACCGGCCATGACCGGCATCGCCATCGTGGCCGTGGCCGTGTTCGACGTCACCTCCGTCAGGAACACGAACAGGGCGGCGACGACGGCGATCAGCACGAGGCCGGGAACGGCGTCCAGCGCGCCCACGGCGCCGCCGATCCAGGCCGCAAGGCCGGATTCCTCCATCGCGCGCGCGAGCGAGAGGCCGCCGCCGAACAGCACCAGGACTCCCCATGGGATCCGCCGAGCTGTTTCCCAGTCGAGTGCGAAGACACCGTTCTTCCAGCTGACGGGAAGAACGAAGAGCAATGCGGCGGCGGCGATCGCGATGGTCGAATCGGTGACGAAGGGCGCGAGCGTTTCGAGCCCGGGAATCGTCACGCTGCCGAAGTCCTTCTCGCTTCGCAGCACCCAAGCGAGGGCTACGAGGCCGAAGACCGTCCCGACGATCCTCTCGCCCGTGCTGACGGGACCGAGGCCACGGCGCTCCTTCTCGATGAGGGCTTCGGCATCGCCCGCGACATCGCCGAGCCTGAAGAGCACGCGGGTGAGCAGCAGCCACGCGAATGGGAACATGACGAGCGCGACCGGAACGCCGATGGCCATCCATTCCACGAAGCCGATGCGCACGCCGAGCAGCTCGCTGGCCGCCGCCGCGAGCACCGCGTTCGGCGGCGTCCCGATGAGCGTCGTGAGGCCGCCGATGATCGAGCTGTACGTGATGCCGAGCATCAGCGCGGTACCGAACTCGAATGACTCGCCCGGATCTCTCGGCTTGAACATTCGTGCCACGGCAAGCGCGATCGGCAGCATCATGGCGACGGTTGCGGTATTGCTGATCCACATCGAAAGGAACGCCGTGGCGAGCATGAATCCGAGCACGAGCTGACTCGGCTTCGTGCCTACGAAACTGACGATGCCGAGCGCAATCCGCTTGTGCAGCCCCCAGCGCTCCATCGTCACGGCGATGAGCAGCCCTCCCATGAAAAGAAAGATCACCTCGTTGGCGTAGGCCGTCGAGGCGCGCGTCGCAGGCAGCACGTCGAGCAGCGGGAAGAGGACCAAGGGCAGCAGAGCCGTCGCCGGAATCGGAATCGCCTCGGTCATCCACCATACGGCCATGAGCACCGCGACCGCCGCGGTCCGCCACCCCTCGGGGCTCAACCCCGGCGGCGGCGGGACGAGCAGCATCAGGACGAACGCCGCGAGCCCTCCGATGAAGCCGACGCGCTTCCCGAAGCCGTACGGCTTCCTCGCGTCCTCCGTGGTCGACGCGCCTTCGGCGTCCTCGATAGCGCTCGAATGATGCTTGTCGCGTGCCAGAGGTCCGCGGCTTTCTTCGTACATCGTCCGCCGTTCAACCATGAGCCCCAGTCGAAGCGCCGTAGTATGCCTTGCAAGAGCGACGCTGTCTCTCCAAGGCAGGCGGCGAATCGCCGACGCCGGACCGAGTCCTAGAAGCCGATGTGCTCCTCGAATTGCACGACGGATACGTCCCACCAGTCGACGATGTCCGCGAAGTTCTCGCGCGTGACGCCGCCGTCGAGCGTGACCATCATCTCGAGCCAGGGGTCGTGCTCGTCGTCGAGGTACGCGCGGCCGAAGAGCGCCTTTGCGTTCCAGTCGTTCATCGCAGCGAGCGTCGTGCCTTCGGCAAGGTCGTACCCGACTCTGAAGAGCAGCCACTTGCAGGCGGCGCCGGCGTCGCAACCGTAGAACTGGATCGTGAAGTTCGTGCCGTTCGCGTTCGACCGGATCATCGGGTCGCCGACGTCGTCCCGGTCCAGCGTCGCGTGATAACCGAGCTCCCGAATGACGGAAACGAGCTTGGCAGGATCCGTTGCGTCCAAGGTTTGCGCGAGCGCCGTGCTCGTGCAGCCGATCGCTGCAGCGGCGGCGAGTCCGATCGAGATTCGCATGTGACCTCCAAGTGGCCGCGCCGCGGCCCTCGATGGCGCGAACCCTAGCAAAAACGATCCGGCCGACACCGAGACGCAAGTGGCAGTTCGTGACGCATGCGCCGGAGGTCGAAAGAGGGACGAGCAATTCCCCAGCCCGCAGGCTTTGCGGATAACCCCGATAGCCGTCCCTCGAAAGGCATAAGACTATCGTCTGGGATAGTCCATCGACGGGAGAGTTACTGCGATGAACGGCGTTGACCTGACCCGGGCCGGGGCCTGTGCGCTGCTGGCCTTTACCGCTTGCACGTCGTACGCTCAGAGCAGCGTTCAGATCCTCGCCGATCAATGGGTCGAGGCGTACAACAGGCACGACCGCGAAGCGCTGGGCGCCCTCTACACCGAGGACGCGCGGCTGATGATGCACGGCTCGGCGACCATCGCCGGGCGCGACGGCATCGAGGCATTCTGGGCTTCGGATTTCGAAGACCGCGATCCGCTGACCTTGCTTTCGGTCACTCACGCGATCAACGGCATCGACACGATTCTCGTGCACGGAGACTACAGAGTCGTGAGCCGCGAGGATGGCCGCCAGCTCGGTTTCGGGCGGTTCGCTCATTTGTGGACGAACGACGCTGACGGGCAGTGGCGTCTCGAACGGGATCTGTGGAATCAGCCGTACGAGCCCTATGACGCGGTAGTGAGCGGAGAGCACATCCAGGAGCTGGCCGATCGCTGGGCGGAGGCCTACAACCGTCATGATCGCGAGGCGCTCGCCGCCGTCTATGCGGAAGACGCGCGCCTGATCATGCACGGCGGCCCGGCGTACGTCGGCCGCGAAGCGATCGGAGCCTTCTGGGCCGAGGACTTCCAGGAAGACAATCCCCTGACCGTGCTGACGGTGACGCATGCCGTCGACGGAGACGACATGATTCTCGTGCACGGCGACTACGACGTCGTCAATCGGGACGACGGCAGGCGAGTGGGCATGGGCCGCTTCGCGCACATCTGGTTCATGCAGGACGGCGAGTGGCGGCTCGATCGCGACGTGTGGCAGCAGCGCTACGAGCCGTTCCTGCTCCGGTGAGCGCTGCGTAGGAGAACGGGAAGGCCGAGAGGCGCTAGCCCTCGGCCTTCCTATCGCGGGAATCCGCGCGGGGGCGGAGCCGTCACGGCAGGCCGCTTTCTCGGCGTGGACATCCGTTGCCCGGCCGGTTAACTTCTTTCGACTCGACCCCCCGACCAGATTCGGCGAATCCGAGTTCGATGAGCAGCTCACTTCGTGATCAGTTACTCAAAGCCGGCCTCGTCACCGAAAAGCAGGTCAAGGAGGCCGAGAAGCAGGCGCGTAAGCCGCCGCCGCGGAAGTTGCCGAAGAGCGCGCGCAACCAGCAGAAGCGCAGCGCCGCGGAAAAGGCCCAGGCCGAGAAGGCGGAGCGGGATCGCGAGCTCAACCGCCGCCAGGCCGAGAAGGCCGAAGCGCGCGCCCGCGCGGCGCAGGTCAAGCAGATCGTCGACCAGCACCGCGTGCCGCCGGCGGGCGACGACGGCGAGCCGTTCCACTTTCAGGACGGCGCGCACATCAAGCGTGTCTACGTGACTGCCGATCAGCGTCGTCAGCTCGTCGACGGGGCGCTCGTCATCGTGCGCTACGGCCGAAGCTTCGCGCTGATCCCGCAGGCGGTCGTCGGCAAGGTCAAGGAGCGTGACCCCGACGCCATCGTGGATCTCTCTGCCGCAACGAGCGCGCGCTCGGACGAGGTGGACGACGCTTACAAGGGCTTCGAGGTCCCGGACGACCTGATGTGGTGATCGCCCGGGCCCTCGCGCCTGCGGTCCGGACGACGGCTCAATCGTCGTCCGGCCGATCCTCGAGCGATCTCCGCAGGCTGTCGAGCAGGTCCGTCGCCTCGTCCGCCGGGGCGGGCCCGTCGATCCGCTCGTACCGATACTTGTCCTTGACGAGGCGGTTGATGAACCGCCCCTTCGACTCGACGCGCGTCAGCCACTCGTAAACCGACGGGGGCACGTCGAAGTAGCGATAGATCCTCGATGGCGCGAACTCGACATCGAGCGTCCTCGCTTCAGGATCGTAGGCGATGCTGCGGATGGCTGTCGATTTCACGGAGCCGGTCCCGCTCGGCCGCGGCGCTCCTGTCCGCGGCCGGCTATCCCTTCGTGCGCCCGCCCGGCCTGTTAGTCGTACGTGCGCGCTTCCTTGATGCGTGCGCGCGGCGTCACCGCTGCTATCGCGGTCAGCTCCTCCGCCAGGTTGCGCAGAAGATCCTCCATCGCGATCACCCCGATCATCGCGCCCTGCTTGTCGACGACGGGCAGCCGCCGCACGCCTTTGAAACGCATCCGCTCTGCCGCTTCGCGCACGGGCTCGTCCTCGTCCACGGTGAAGATCTCCCGGCTCATGATGTCGGCCACGACGACGGTCTTCGGATCGACCTCTTTCGCGACGATCTGGATGACGATGTCCCGGTCGGTCAGCACGCCGAGCGGGAAGCGGCGCCCGTTGCGCTGCTCGGCCACGATGACGTTGTTCAGGTGCGTCTCGCGCATGATCCTGGCTGCGTCGACCACGGAGGTCTGGGGCTCGCACCAGGACACGGAACGGGTGCATAGTTCACTGACACGCATAGGATTTTCCTTCACGTTGAGCCGAGGCCGCCTGCCGCTCGGCAGACGCTCTCCATATGGCGGATTGTCGCGTTCGTTCCGCCCCAAGAGGATAGGTGATAGCCGTCATCCGGCGCCTTCAATGCACGCGGGGTACCGGATCCGAGCTCGGCCAGAACCGGTGATGTGCGGCCATGAGCAAGCTCACTCCCCCCGAAAGCGCTTAGCGCTTGCGGACATTGTACGTTGCGAAGGACGGGAGGGGCGCGGAAAGCCCGGAAGAGAGGCGGTGAACCTCGGCCCTCGCGTCATGAGTCCGTCGCGGCGATCCGGGTGACCGCCGGCTGCTGCGAGCGCCGATACTCCCGCCACAGGATGATGAGCCCCGCGCCGATGACGAGCGGCGCCCCGAGCGCCGTGGACCACCCGGGCGCCTCGTCGAAGACGAAGTAGCCGTAAAGCACGGCCACGAGCAGGTTGCCGTAGTCCAGCGGGGCGATCGTCGAGGCTTCGGCGTATCGATAGGACAGCGTCATCAGGAGCTGACCGAGCACGCCGAGGAACCCGGCGCCGAGGATCGCGAGCCACTGCTGCGCGGTCGGCATCGGCCAGCCCCAGAGCGCGGTCGCCGCCGCGCACAGCATGGACGTCAACGAGAAGTAGAACGTGATCGTGATCGCGTGCTCGCCGCCCCCGCCGCTCATGCTGCGCAGGAACATCATCGCGAGCGCGGAGAACACCGCCGCGCCGAGCGCGAGGACGACGCCGAGCGGATTGCCCGAGCCGAACGACAGGTGGGGCCCGATCATGATCACGACGCCGAGGAAGCCGATCGCGAGCGCGCTCCAGCGGTAGCGGTGGATGCGCTCGCCGAGGAACACCATCGCGAGGAGGGTCAGAAACATCGGCGCGGTGAACGTGATCGCGGTGACGTCTGCGAACGGGATCAGCGTCAGCGCCGCGAACAGGCAAAACATGCTGATGGTGCCGGACAGCGATCGAAGCGCGTGCGAGCGCCAGTTGCGGGTCTTCAGCAGGTGCAGCCCTTCGACACACCGTGCGATGGCCGCGAGCACGGCGATCGAGATCAGCCCGCGGACGAAGATGATCTGCCCGCTCGGCACCGTGTCGCCGAGCCACTTGACGCAAGCCGCCATGCTCGACAGCAGGACGACGGACGTGAGCTTCAGGGAGATGCCGAGAACCGGCCGAAGAGGAGGGGAGTGGGTCACGGACGCGTTGGGCCAGCGGCGAAAGCCGGCAAGCATAGCAGCCCGCGACGCAGGCGGCGCAGCGGCCGATCGAGGCGAGGCGCCGCCGCGGAGCCCGGTGCAGCGGCCTATGCCCCGCCGCCCTGAGCCGGATGGCGGTGGCGGCGGGGACAGGGAGGGCGCACCGGCCGATGCCGGTGCGCTGACCATTCAAGGAAACGAATGGACGGGAGGGCCGGCGGCCCTCCCGCCCGGGCGCGGACCCGCAGTCTTACTGCAGGCCGCCGCCGGTGGCCGCTTCGTACTCCTGCCGGTCGAGCGAACCATCCTGGTTGGTGTCGGCGGTCGCGAAGTCCAACCCCTCGATTGCCGCAGCCTCTTCCTGGCTGATCATTCCGTCCTGGTTCACGTCTGCCTCTTCGAACGAAGGCGCGTCCTGCGCAAACGCCGTACCGGCAAACCCGAGGGCCAACAGCGTGATCGAAAGCTTCTTCATCTGTCACATCTCCATGTCTCGTTGAACATCGCGGAAGCTCTCCGGCTTCCCCTCGGCATGCTCTATTGCAATCGGTATGCCACGACCGCGGCAGCGCCTGAAACCGTGTGCATTCGCGCCGAAGCCGTGTTTCGCAGGCTCCCGCGGCGCCTCGATGTGTCACCGCTGCCCGACACCGCCGTTGCCGCGAGCTTCCGCGGGACCGGCAAAACGCAGTAGACGCGGGATACGCATGGGTGTCGTTGATGGGCGGCAGATCCGGGCGCCGCGGGGCCGCGTGTGGCTTCGGGCGTGGCGGCCCGGCACTTGCTCGAGGCTCGAACTGCGCTACGATGCGCGTGGACAGCTCGACCGGGGGAGCTCGATGATCCACGCAGTCTCGCGAGGGCGGCTCGACGGATGGCCGGCGCTCGCCGCGCTCGCCGGTCTCGTCTTTGCGGCCGCTGCCGTGCCGCCGCCCGTCGGCGCCGAGACCGTGCTCATCACGGGCGCCAACTCCGGTATCGGGCTCGAGTTCGCGAAGCAGTACGCGGCGAAGGGCTGGACGACGATCGCGACGCATCGCCGGCAAGAGCTCCCCGAGTCACTCGCGGAGCTCGTTGCGATGTTCCCGAACGTGCGCGTCGAGACGCTCGACGTGACGGACGTCGACCAGGCCCGTGCGCTAGCCGCGAGGCTGGCGGACACGCCGATCGACGTGCTGATCAACAACGCCGGCGTCTACAACGACCGCCGCAGCTGCGATCCGGCCGACTCGGGCTGCCCCGGCGACTGGTCGAACCAGTCCTTCGGGCAGTTCGACTACGACCTGCTCGACACGATCATGGCGGTCAACATCAAGGGCCCGCTGATCGTCTCCGAGGCACTGTACGAGAACGTCAAGGCGAGCGAGCTCAAGAAGATCGTCGCGATCAGCTCGAGCAACGGCACGATCACCGGCGAGCTGCCGCATCCCCGCCCGGGCGCGACGTTCTACCGCATGAGCAAGGCCGCGCTGAACCGCGAGATGCAGATCGTTGCCTCGTCGGTGCGGGACGACGGCGTCACCGTGCTGATGCTGAATCCGGGTCCGACCCTGACCGAGCATCAGGAGTACCTGCGGGGCAACCCGATCATGCTCGAAGTCTCGTTCACGGTCGGGCACATGATCGACACGATCGACAAGGCGACGATTGAGGACTCCGGGCGGTTCCTGCGCTACGACGGCGAGCCGGAAGCATGGTGACGGCGCGCCTGGACCGGGCGGAGGAGGTGATGACATTGACTTGGGGAAGTGCTGCATGCAGAAGAAGCTGATTACGGTTGGGCTCGTCACGGCGGCCGGCCTCGCCGCTGCCGCCGCGGAAGCGCATTTCAAGCTGCTCGAGCCGGCGTCCTGGATCGAGGAAGACGAGCGGGGAGACCCGCAGAAGATGGCACCCTGCGGCGGCTCGCTGGCCGACGGCGGGACGCGGACCGGAGCCGTCACCGAGGTGCGCGGCGGCGACATGCTGAGACTGGTGGTCGACGAGACGATCTATCATCCGGGCCACTTCCGCGTGGCGCTGGCGCGCCAGATCAATTGGCTGCCGCCGAGCCCCGAGCCGGAGATGAAGGAGACCGAAAGGGGCCCGCGCTCCGCGTCTTTCCCGATCGATCCCGATCCGCAGCCGCCGGTGCTCGTCGACGGGCTATGGGAGAACTACGAGCGGCGCACCGGTGTGCTCGAAACCGAGATCCGGATTCCGAACATCGACTGCGAAGGCTGCTTCCTGCAAGTCGTGCAATTCATGCTGGAGCATCCGGGTGTGCGCGAAGGCGGCTTCACGTATCACCATTGCGCGGTGCTGAACATCGAGGCGAATCCGGAGCTCCCGATCGACGAAGGCTGGTGACGTCGGCGGCGGGGCTCGCCTTGGGGGATTGCCGAGACCCCGCCGAAAACCGACACCCTCTGGTACGCATCCTGCATGCCGTTTCACGGCTCATCCTTCCGTTGTGCACCGTATCGATAGTCTCGCGCCCATTGGACTTTCGAACGAACGGAGGACATCCCCATGCAGGCCCTGCATTCTCCGTCGCGCAGTCCCCTCGTATGGGCAGCCGTCGCCGCCGCATGCTACGGAGCCCCCGCCGCCGCGCAGATCGAGGAAGTGATCGTCACCGCTCAGCGCCGCGAGCAGACGCTGCAGGAGGTCGGCGCCGCCGTGTCCGTCGTCGACGCCGGACGGCTCGAGGCGCAGCAGATCGACACGCTCGAGGATCTGCAGATGATCGTGCCGAGCATCACGCTCGGCAACGACTTCAACATGGCGAAGCTCTTCATCCGCGGCGTCGGCGCGAACACGTCGACGACCGGCAGCGAGACCGGCGTCGCGATGCACGTCGACGGCGCGGTGATCTCCCGCGCCGAGGCACAGCTCACGTCGCTCTTCGATCTCGAGCGCGTCGAGGTGCTGCGCGGGCCGCAGGGCACGCTCTACGGCCGCAACGCCGTCGGCGGCTCGGTCAACCTGATCACGAGGAAGCCCACGGCCGAGTTCGAGGGCTACGCGCGGGCGACGCTCGGGAACTACGATCAGCTCGATATCGAGGCCGCGTTCAGCGGCCCGATCACGGACCGCGTGCTCGGCCGGCTCGCGCTGAAGACGGACACGCGCGCGGGCTTCGGCCGCAATCCGGTCACCGGCCGAGACGTCGATGACCTGAACCGGCAGATGGTCCGCGGCCACCTGCAGTTTCTCGCGTCCGACGCGATCACGTGGCTTCTGACCGGCGAGATGTATACGCAGCGCGACGCGTCGCGCGCGTTGAAGTTTCGGGCCGAGAGCTACCCGGACGTGCCGCGGCTCGCGTCGCCGGGCGGCGGAGGTTATGCGGCCGAGCCGCGGGATCTCGCGTCCGAGTTCGACCCGGCGAGCGTCGCGGACACATTCTCCGCGACGTCGACGCTCGACTGGCGGCTCGGCGACCGGCTCACGCTCCGCAATATCACGAACTATCGCGAATTCGACGGCTACATCCAGCAGGATCTCGATCTTTCGGCGGTCGTCAGCAGCCTCGCGACGAACGGTTTCAACACCAGCGTGCAGCGGCGCGACGTCGAGGCCCAGCAGCGCAGCACGGAGTTTCAGATCAACTTCGATACCGACCGAGTGAGCGCGGTCTTCGGCCTCTTCTATTTCAACGAGGATCAGGCGCCCGTCGATACCGTCGGGCTGACGCCTCTGCTCGGGCAGCCGCATATCCTCGACGTGATGGCGAACCCGGCGATGGGCGTCTTCCCGCCGATCGGGCCGACCGGCTTGTCGATCGACGGGCAGTTCGTCCCGGAGATGCCGATCGGGCCGGAGTTCCCGCTCGACATGTGCGACACGACGAAGCACGCGGGCGGCGGCCTCGCCGGCGTCGAGGTGCTGCCGCCGAAGCGAGTGTGCCTCGAGTCCGATCTCGGCACGGAGGTCTGGGCGCTGTTCGGGCAGGCAGTGTTCAACGTGACGGACAGCCTCTCGGTCAAGGTCGGCGGCCGCTACAACGACGAGAAGCGCACGTCTGCGAACCCGTCCTTCGTCGTCGCGCGGAACGGCCTCGGCCCGATCCTGATCACGACGACCGAGGGCACGTCTGTCTCGCGCACCTTCGAGGACTTCACGCCGACGCTCGGTATCGAATGGCGGCTCGGCGGGGACCGGGGCTCGCTCCTGTACGTGACCGCGGCGGAAGGCTTCAAGGCGGGCGCGGGCGAGAACGCGGCGGGCAGCACGATCATCGTCGACCCGGAGACCGTCGAGAATATCGAGGCCGGCTTCAAGACGACGCTGTTCAACGGCAACTTCGCGCTGAACGTCGCCGCGTTCGCCTACGAGCTCGAAGGGCAGCAGATCAACAAGACCGTCAGCGGCGGACCGGCCGGGTTCAGCACGATCTTCGAGAACGCGGCGCAGACCTCGGCCGAGGGCGCGGAGATCGAGCTGTTCGGCCGGATCACGGATCGGTTTAGGCTGAATACGTCGATCGCCTACCTCGATTCACAGTACGACGACTTCCTGACGTCCGATCCGCTGAACCCGCGCAACGTGGAGTCGCCCGGGCCGCCGGGCTTTCCCGACGATCCGACCGGCTTTAATCCGAACGAGCCCGAGATCCAGCTCGCCGGCAATCCGACGAGGAACTCGCCCGAATGGTCGGCGAACCTGCACGTCGAGTACGACATCCCGGTCGAGGTCGCCGGCGGCTCCCTCATGTTCTTCGCCGACGCCTTCTACCGCGACGACACGTTCTACACCGAGTTCGCGAGGCTGCTCGAGGGTGCCGAGGCGTACACGATGGTGGACATGGGGCTGCTGTTCACGGCGCCGGACGAGCGCCTGACCGCCGAGCTGTGGGTGAAGAACGCGAGCGACGTCAGGCGGGCGAGCAGCACCTTCGCGCTCGCGACGGCCCGCGTCATCGGTGTGACTTACCTGCCGCCGCGGCGCTACGGCGTGACCGTGAGCTACGACTTCTGAGCTGCGCGGGAAACGGGCTCAGAAGAAACCGACGACGATCGACACCGCGATCAGCACGATGATGATCCACTCGAGGATCTCGAGCCGGCGCGCGGCCGCCTGGTCCGAGATCTTCTCGTAGATGCTCTCGAGTGTCTGCAGCTTGCGCAGGATGCTCGCATCCCATTCGTCGATGTGGAAGCGGCGGCTGGCGAGGCGGTGCACGCGGGCGAGATACTGATCGCCGAGCAGCTTCAGCGTGTTGTTGACGCCCTCGAACAGCAGCGCATTGTCGACCTGCAGCTCGGCCACACGCTGCAGGTCCGCCGCCGCGTGACCGAGCCGGCGCAGGCCTCCTTTGCGGCGCGTCAGCTGCTCGTACGCCTCGTCCATCGCGCCGTCGAGCTCCTCGTCGAGGAAGCGCATCTCGAGGAGCTGGACGTTCGCGAACTCGAGGACGGCGACGACGTCGTCCCCCTCGGAATCGAGGACGAGCGCCGCGTTCCAGTCGACGATCGTCATGTCCTCGGGCCCGTACGCGACCCTTGCACCGAGCGCCTCGCTGACCTCCTGCTCGGACAGCGGCTCGCGCTCCGCGCGCAGTATCTGCGCGAGCTCGAGGCGGTGGGTCGCGCAGAGTTTCTCGGGGTCGACGGCTTCTTCGAAGCGCTCGATGTGGTAGATCACGTAGTCCTCGACGATCGGCGCTACTTTCGGTTGATGGGCGGCGTTGCCGATCACGCGGAGCAGCCATTCGACCTGCCTGCGGGAGTGGGCGAGCAGTGCCTCGTTGTCGTAGAGGTCCTCGCTCAGATCCAGCAGCTCATCGAGCGAGCGCGTCTCGAGCGGGAGAGCGTAGATCGCGGCGGCGGCGCCGAAGTCGTACAGCATGAGATCGATCGTCGGTCGGGTGGCGAACCGGCCGACGCCGATCGGCTCTCCTTCGCGGCTCACCCGCAGCGGAGACGGCTCGTACTCGAAGTAGATCGGCGTGCGCCGTTTGCGGCGCAGGCTCGGACGCCGCCTCGTCTCGGAGATCCGGCGATCGGCCTCCTCGAGATCGATGCTGCGTGCGATATCGTACGCGAGCGTGACGTAGCAGTGGCCGCGCGCGATACGGGGATGGGTCACCGGCTGATCAGAACGGATAGAACGACGGCTCCGTGACAGGCTCCATCCGTATGTGCGCGGCGACGGTGTCGAGGAACCCGGGCGGCTTGACGATCAGCAGGTCGCAGTCGACGTCGTCGAGAACCTCCGCGGCGGTCGAGCCGATGACGAGGTCCGCGAGCTGCGCACGGGACAGGGCGCCCATCGTCAAGAGGCTTACGCCTTCGCGCTCGACGAACTCCGGCAGCTCGCGGGCAGGCGGACCGCGCAATATCCGTGCGGCCTGCGGGTCGATGCCCTGCTTCTCGAGCAGCTCGACGACGGCCGCGCGGCTCGTCTTGACCTGGTCCGCCTCCGTTTCGGCGGACGGGCGCTTGCCCTCGCGCTCGAACGGCACGATCTGCGCGAACGGCACGGCGCAGTAGACCGCGCTGAACCGGGCGCCGAAGGCCCGGGCAAGCTCCGAGGCTTCCGTCACGATGACGTCGTCGAGCGCGGCGGGCTTGGCGCGCGTGTGGAACGGATCGACGGCGGCGGCCACGTGCCGGTACGCCTCGGTGCCGTCCGACCGCACCATCAGCAGCGGCACCGGGCAGCTCGATACGAGGTCCCAGTCCCCGGTCGACAGACGCCTCGGACCGACCGCCCGCAGCGGTTCGCATACGACGAGATCGGCGTTCGCGGCCAACGCGCGCCGGATGATGCCCTGGTAGACGGGGTAGTCCCATACGACGGTCGCGTCGACCTTCTGGCCCCGATCCCGCAGGGCATCCACCATGTCCCGCAGCCCGTTCGCCGCTTCTTGGACGAGCGCGTCGCGGACGTCGATGTAGTCTTCTTCCCGCGTGACGAGCGGAGAGCCTTCGAGATTCGGCTCGTAGACGCAGCGGAACAGCTCGAGCTCGGCGCCGTTCCGTAAGGCCAGCGCCCGACGCAGGGCGGGCTGCTCGAGGGTGTCCGTTCTCGAGAGCGCGACCAGTATCTTGCTAAACGCCATGCCAGTGCTCTCCAGCGGCCGACCGACGCCGCTCCAGCCATTCAGGAAGCCTGAGCGATCGTACCGGCCGGGTCAACCCGCTCCCGTCCGGTGTGGTGAATGTCGTAGGCGCGAAGCCGCCGGAGCGGCGATCCGCCGTCTTACGCGGTCGACGCGGAGCGGGGACGCACGACCATTGCGATCAGCGCGATGACGGCGGCGGCGGTCATCACGGCGTTGACCCCGGTCGGCCCGAAGTCGAGCAGCGTGCCGACGATCTGGGCGAGCAGGGCGCCTACGGCGAGCTGCACGAAGCTGAAGAGCCCGGACGCCGCGCCGGATTGATCGCCGCCGGCGATCAGGAGCCCGACCTGAGCGCTCGGGAATACGACGCCGATCACGCCGGACAGCACGCACATCGGCAGGAAGAAGCTCCATGGGCCGAACCACGGCTGGCCGGCCGTCCACAGCGCCGCGACGCACACGACGACCGCGATCGCCGCTCCGGCGGTGAGCAGCGGCTCGCGCGAGAACCGGTGGCCGAAGCGGCCGGCAATCAGGCTGCCGATCAGGTAGCCGATCGGCGCCACCATGAAATGCCAGCCGTAGGCGGCCGCCGACAACCGGAATACCTCCGTCGCGACATACGGCGCGCCGCCGATGAACGCCATGAAGATGCCCTGCATCATCGCGCCGTAAAGCGTGTAGCGGACGTACGGGAAGCGCGCGAGCAACGCGGTGTAGTGTGCGGCGGGGAACTGCGCGTCGGCCGGGAGCGGCGCGGCTTGCGGCGGGCGCGTCTCGGGCAGGCGCAGCGCCAGGAGCCCCGCGAGCAGGGCTCCGAGCAGGGCTACCGCCAGGAACACCACGCGCCAGCCGAAATAGTCGATCACGTACCCGCCGAGGATCGGTCCCGCGAGCGGCGCAATGGCCATCGCTGCCGTCACGTAGGCGAGGATGCGGGTCGACTGCTCGTCGCCGTACACGTCGCGCACGACGACGCGCGCAACCACGAGCCCGGCGGATGCGCCGGCGGACTGCAGGATGCGGCCGCCGATCACGACCCAGACAGTCGGCGCGGCGGCGCACACGAGCGAACCGGCGACGGCGAGCAGGACGCCGCCGATGAGGACCGGCTTTCGCCCGTAGCGATCGGCGAGACCGCCGTAGACGAGCGACGCGACGGCCATGGCGAGCATCGACAGCGTGAGCGTGAGCTGCGCGGTCGTGGTGCTCACGGCGAACTCGTTCTGGATGTACGGGATCGCCGGGATGAACGACGACATCGCGAGCGGACCGAGCGCCGTCGCGAGCACGAGCGACACGATCAGCGTAATCGGCGTCACCGTGGCCGCGGGGCCCGCGGCCGCCGTTCCGGCCGAGCGCGCGGCGAGCCTGCGCACTTCCGTGTCCTGATTCGCGGTCATACGGGAGATCGTGGCGAAAAGGCGAGCAATGTACGCGGCTTCGGCGCTTCCCGCCACTCGGCGAGACGCAGCCTCGGTCGGTGCTCGTGCCGCTTGCGGCCGGCTTGACTGAGCCGCCGCTGCCTGCGTAAATCGCAGGCGCTTCCCGCGAGGTTCATCGATACGTCGAGGAGGCGCTCGCCCGCGCAGCGACCCGGGTGTCTTCGAGCCGAGGGGTGCGGGGCGTCAGCGGCCCGAGAGACGCCGCTTGCCCCGCCGCCACAGCAGCGCGCCGGCGGCCGCGACGAGCGCAACGATCAGGAAGATCAGGAGGATCACGATGCCGATGGCCCCGAGGATCCCTTGAAGGGTGTCCCAGAAGCCGAACGTGGCGACGAGGGCCGCGAGAATGAGCAAAAGAATGATCGGCATCGGGCGTACTTGAGCGGCGTGGACGGCTGTCGAGCTTATCGTATCGTCGAATCCTTCGCGGGGCGAGCATGACGGAGGAGATCCGGCGGCCGCGCACGCGTCGGCGACGGCGAGGGTCGCGCGGCGGGCGCCGGAAGCGGCCGGCCGATCCTCTCGCACGCGCCCGGCAGCTCGCGCGCGACAAGCTCGGCGTCGCGCGGCTCAGGCCCGAGCAGGAGCGCGCGCTGCGGGCCATCGTCGGCGGACAGGACACGTTGACCGTGCTGCCGACGGGCTACGGCAAGTCGCTTCTGTATCAGGTGACGGCGCTGCTGCTCGATCGCCCGTCGGTCGTCGTGTCGCCGCTCATCGCGCTCATCGCCGATCAGGAGCACGCGCTCAAGAAGCGCCGCTTGCCCGTCATCCGCCTCGACAGCACGCAGCGCGCCGCCGAGCGCCGCCGGGCGCTGGAACGGCTTGCCCAGGGCGGACCGCTCGTCGTGCTGACGACGCCCGAGACGCTCGAGTCGGCGCACGTCGGCGCGGATATCGCCGCGTCGAGGCCGGCGCTCTTGGCCGTCGACGAAGCCCACTGCATCTCGGAGTGGGGGCACGACTTTCGCCCGGCCTATCTGCGCCTCGGCCAGCAGAGGGAACGGCTCGGCGATCCGCAGGTGCTCGCCCTGACCGCAACGGCGACGCAGCGCGTGCGGGAGGATATCGTGACGCGCCTCGCCATGCGCGACCCGGCGCTCGTCGTCGCGCCGCCGCACCGGAAGAATCTGCGCTTCGAGGTCCGCATCGCGTGCGGCGGTGCGAAGCTCGCGGCCGCCGGAAAGCTGATGCGCCGCCTGCAGCGGCCCGGCATCGTCTACTGCGCGACGACCGTCGAGGTGGATCGCGTGTTCGGCGCGCTGACACGCGCCGGCATCCCCGCGGACCATTACCACGGCAAGATGCCGAAGGCGGAGCGGGCGGCGGCGCAGGAGCGGTTCATGCGTCCGGGCAAGCGCAAAGTGATGGTCGCGACGAGTGCGTTCGGCATGGGCATCGACAAGCCGGACATTCGCTACGTGCTTCACTTCCAGGTGCCGGCGTCGCTCGAGCAGTACGTGCAGGAAGCCGGGCGCGGCGGCCGCGACGGCCGATCGTGCCGCTGCGTGCTGCTGTTCGATCCGGCCGATCTCGACGTGCAGCGGTATCTGCGCTCCGAGAGCCGCATCCGGCCCGATCAGCTGCGGCGCGTGGCGAATGCGTTGCGCGCCTGGGCCGCGGAGCGCCGGCCGGTGAACGCGTCGGACCTCGCCCATTCCGCCGAGCTGCCGGTCACCGTCACGCGCTCGCTGTGCGCGCGGCTCGAGGAGCTCGGGCTCATCGAGCAGGTCGAGGGCAAGGCGTGGCAGATCACCGCGAATCCCGCCGACTTCCAGGCGGGGGCCGAGGACCTCGCTCGCCGCCTCGAGGTCGAGCGCATCGCCGACGAGCGGCGACTCGCCGCGGTGCGCGAATACGCGGAAACCCGCGAGTGCCGCAGCGTGTTCCTGCGGCGGTACTTCGGGGAGGAGGACCCGCCGCCGTGCGGCGTGTGCGACCGCTGCCGGGAACGGCGGGCGGCGTCGTAAAGGCGGCTCTGAACCGGGAGGCCGATCCTCAGCGCGCGGCCTCGCCCCGCCTGCGCGCCCGCGCCGCTCGATGCGAGGAGCTGCGACGCCCCACACGAGCCGCGTATCCGCTATCCTCGACCGCCTCGGCATCGAGGCGGTCGTCGCGCCGGCTGCGAGCCTCGGGGGGCATGCTCGATCCGATCCGAAAACCATTGACGACCCAAGCAATTTGCGAGGCGATTGTGGCTAGAGATACAGTATTTATGCCGGGGAGCGCATGAGCCTCGCGGCCATCGCCCTCGGCGCTCTCGGCCTCGCGATCGTGCTGAGCTGCACGACCCGCCTCAACGTCGGCCTGCTCGCGCTCGGGCTCGCGTGGGTGATCGGCGTCTACGTCGGCGATCTGTCCGTTCGCGAGGTGACCGGCGGCTTCCCGGTCAATCTGTTTCTCACGCTCGCGGGCGTCACGCTGCTGTTCAGCCAGGCGCGCGTGAACGGGACGCTCGATATCGTCGCGCACAACGCGACCCGGCTTTGCCGCGGGCGGGTCGGCATGGTCCCCGTCATGTACTTCGTGCTCGGCGCGGCGATCGCTTCCGCGGGACCCGGAAACATTGCGACGACCGGATTGCTTGCGCCGATGGCGATGGCCACCGCGCTGCGCGTAGGCATTCCGCCGTTTCTGATGGCCATCATGGTCGGCAATGGCTGCAACGGCGGAGCGCTGTCGCCGCTTGCGCCTTCGGGCATCATCGTCACGGGCCTCATGGACCGGATCGGGCTGCCCGGGCTCGAGGTGAGCACGTGGCTCTACAACCTCGGGGCGCACGCCATCGTCGCGTTCAGCGCATACCTGATGTTCGGCGGCTGGAAGCTGCTCGGCCGGAAGGATCAGGTCACGCTCGCGCCCGACGGCGAGGTGTCGTCGCTGAACCCGCATCAACGGCTCACGCTCGCGATCATCGGCCTGTTGATCGTCGGCGTCGTCTTCGTCGGCGTGGATATCGGCATGGCCGCGTTCTCGGCGGCGGTGCTCCTTACGCTGTTTCGCGCCGCGGACGAGCAAGCCGCGATCAAGGCGATGCCGTGGAGCACGATCCTCATGGTCTGCGGCGTCACCGTGCTGATCGGCCTCCTCGAGCAGACCGGCGGCATGGACCTCTTCTCGAGCCTGCTGTCGAGCGCCGCGACGCCCGCGACGATCGTTCCGTTCATCGCGGTCGTGATCGGCATCGTGTCGGCGTACTCGAGCACGTCCGCGGTGACCCTGCCGGCATTCCTGCCGACGGTGCCCGGCCTCGTCGAGAACCTGGTCGGCAGCGACCCCTTGGCGCTCGCATCGACGATGAACGTCGCCGGCCATCTCGTCGACGTGTCGCCGCTCTCGACGATCGGCGCGCTTTGCGTCGCGTCAGTGCCCGCGGAGATGAGCCGCAGGCTCTTCAATCAGCTGCTGGCCTGGGGGCTCTCGATGACCGTCGTCGGCGCGGTGCTGTGCTGGGTGCTGTTCGCGTGACCGGAGCGCGACGCGCTCAGCTGTGGTCCTTGATGTAGTTGCGCTCGTACTCGCGCTGGGCGTGCTCTTTCTCGAGCCGCACCGCGCGGCCCTTGGCGCGGGCTGCGGCGAGCGAGCGATTGCGCGTCCTGGTGGTGCTGACCGTGACCGAGCGGGAGAAGAGGCGCTCCGGGCCCTCGGCGCCGCACGCCGGGCACGGCGGCGTCTCGCCGAGCTTCACGATCTGCTCGAACTCGTGGGAACAGGCGCGGCAACGGTACTCGTAAAGCGGCATGACGCCCAGCATAACGCAAGCGCGCGGCGGCCGCAGCCCTTCGGCGCCGGGCCGGCCCGAAGTCTCGTCAGTACAGCAGCGAGGCCGTCCGCGCCTCGGCCCACGCCCGTTCGTCCGGCTCCACGGCCGCGTCCAGATCGTCCGGTGTCGCGCCCGGGTCGTCGACCCACTGCCGGAGCAGCGGCCCGCCGTTGATCACGTCGATCGCGAGCCTGTCGTGCTCGTACTCGTACGGAAAGTCGCGCCATAGAGGATAGTCCGGATAGAGCCGCCGGACCGCTTTCAGCGCGAGCGCCTGCAGCCGCCACGGTCGGAACGCGCCGTGATCGTAGACCGGACCCTCGACGTGGATCTGCACGCCGCTGCAGAGCGTCCCCGCGTGCTTGTGGAACGTGGGCTCGAACCAGCAGTCCCGCAGCCGGCAGCCGCGAAGCCAGTCGGGTGCGAGCTGCCGCATCTCGCCGATGACGGCACGGGCGTCGATGTCGGGGGCGCCGAAGAGCTCGAGCGGCCGGGTCGTGCCGCGTCCCTCCGATAGCGTCGTGCCTTCGAGCATCACGGTGCCCGGATAGCAGCGCGCCATCCACAGGTTCGGCGCATTCGGGCTCGGATTGATCCAGGGGCGCTCGCCGAGCGGCCAGCCGAAGCCCGGGGCGCGGTCGAATCGCCAGCCGTCCATCTCGATCACGCGATAGTCGACGTCGAGCCCGAGCCGCGCGACGAACCACGCGCCGAGCTCGCCGAGGGTGAGCCCATGGCGCATCGGCAGCGGACCCGCGCCGACGAAGCTCTCCCAGCCTTCCCGGAGCAGCGGTCCTTCGACCGGGCGGCCGACCGGGTTCGGGCGGTCGAGCACCCAGACCGCCTTGCCCGCCCGAGCCGCCTCCTCGAGGACGTAGCGCAGCGTCGTGATGAACGTGTAGACGCGGCAACCGAGATCCTGAAGGTCGACGAGCAGCACGTCGAACGTGTCGAGCATCTCGGCGGTCGGCCGGCGGACCGAGCCGTAGAGGCTGAAGACCGGGATGCCGTGCAGCGGATCGACGAAGTCCTCCGACTCGATCATGTTGTCCTGCTTGTCGCCGCGCAGCCCGTGCTGCGGGCCGAACGCCGCGGTGAGCTCGAGGCCGCCGCACTCGGCGAGCGCGTCGAGCGAATGCACGAGGTCGCGCGTGACGGAAGCGGGGTGAGCGAGGAGCGCGAGGCGGCGGCCGCGGAGCGGCTTCCGCAGCGCCGGTTCCGCGAGCAGACGATCGATACCGAAGCGCATGAACGTGTCGAAGTGGCCAATCGAACGCGCAGTATGCGCGAGCGCGCGCGTCAGCGCGAATGCGTAGTGAGGCCCGCGAGCCTGCGTTGCAGACAGGGCACAGTGCGCGCGCACGCGCGCCCTTCGCTGTGGCCTCTGCAATTTTCGCAAAGCGGCCTGCCCGAATCGCGCGTTTTCTCGTAGCCGCATCGGCATCGGACCCAGGGCGTACGCGTGAAGGCCGGGTGCTATTCTCGAATCGATTCGTCCAGAGATCTGTGCCGGAGAGCGTCATGGTCTCGTTTGGAGTACGTCGGACATTGGAAGTCGTGCTGATGCTCGCATGCGTGACGCCCGGCGCGGCGTTCCCTCAGCTCGAACCCCTGCGGCACGGCGACGAGGCGCTGAACCGTCTCGTCGAGACCATCGACGAGGTGCGGGATCGCAACGGCGTGCGCGCCCCGGAGCTGATCCAGCCGATGACGTCGCTGGCGCTCTACTACATGGAGCACGAGGACTATCCTCTGGCCATCGCGGCGATTCAGCAGGCGAGACAGTTGATTCGCGTCAACCACGGCCTTTTCTCTCTCGAGGAGGCGGCGCTGCTGCAGCAATGGATCCGGGCGGAGCGGGCGAGGGATAACGCCGCCGGCGCATGGGACGTCGAGAAGAAGCTGTTGAAGCTCGTCGATCGCAACCCGGACGATGTGCGCACCGTGCCGATCCTGCGGGAAATCGCCGAGCACCGGCTGGACGTTCTCGACCGGTATACGCGCGGCGAGTATCCGCCGGAGATCGTTCTCGGCTGCTATTACTCGAACCCCGAGGTGGGCGAATGCCGGTCCGGAAGCAGAAGGCGCGCGCAGGACGCGCTCCTTCGCGAGGGCCTGTCGTACTACTCGCGCGCGGTCAACACCCTTCTCGGCGCGGAGGGCTGGTCGAGCGAAGAGCTCCCCGAGCTGCTGATGGCGGTCGTGCGCGTCAGCTACGAGCACGGCAGGGTAGGCATCGGCAGAAGGGGACTCAGCTTCCTGCAGTCGTATTGGGTCGAGAACGGCGCGCCGCGCTTCACCCAGGCGAGCGCGCTGATACAGATCGCGGATTGGGACCTGATGTTCGCCCCGGACCACACGTACGTCGATTCCGCCCTCGAGGTCTACGAGAAGGCTTACGATGAGCTCGAGCGGTCCGGCATGGCGCGGCGCTCGATCGATCGCCTGTTCCGGCCCGAGATCCCCGTCGTGCTTCCGGCCTTCCTGCCGAACCCGCTCGCGACGTCCGAAACGGCCGAAACGACCGGATTCATCGACGTCACGTTCGACATCACGCGGGAAGGGGAGAGCAAGGACATCGAGATTCTCGACACCTTCAACGCGAGCGACGACGAGCAGGACCGGCTGATCGACCTGATCGACGAAAGCCGTTTCCGGCCCATCGTCGCGGACGGCCGGGTCGCGGACGCGGCGCGGGTTGCGCTGCGCTACTTTCTGAACGACTGATCCCGCTTCCCGGGCGGCCGGAGGGACGGGCGGGTCACGCGTGCATCAGCACGATCGGCAGGTCGGTCTTGCTGATCAGATACTCGGTCACGCCGCCGAACACCATTTCCCTGAACCGGCCGCGCGTATAGGCGCCCGCGAGCAGGACGTCTGCGCCCTCCGCCCGGGCGTGCTCGACGAGCGCCGCGCCTTCGTCCGTCCGATCGATCTGCTTCGCGCGGGCGTCGACGCCGTGGCGACGGAGCCAGCCGCGAATCTGCTCGGACGTCGGGCCGCGGCCGCGCGTCTTCTGCCCGACCGTGAGCAGCACGACGTCGTCCGCCGCCTTCACGAGCGGGAGCGCCGCGTGCAGCGCGAGCGTCTCGGTGCGGCCCCGATTCCACGCGATCGCGACGCGCCGTGCGTGCATGCCGGACGGCGCCTGCGGCAGCACGAGCACGGGGCGCAGCGACTCGAGCAGCGCGCTCGTCAGCACGATCCACGCCTTCTCGCCGCCGTGCTCCGGGGCGCGCGAGACGACGATCAGATCGCTGCTGCCGCCGACCGACGGCATGAGGTCGAGCGGCGAGCCGCTGATTGCCTCCCAGCACGCGTGCGGGCGCTCACGGGTGCCGGGCTCGCTCGAGACGGTGAATCCGGCGCCCTCGGCCAGGGATTCGAAGAGGCGCTTCGCGGCCTGGGCCGCACGCTCCGCAGCCTCGTCGTCCGGTATCGGCCAGACTCGGCGCTGGTGCATCGTCCAGAGATCCGCCAGATCCCAGTCACCGGGCTCGACCGGCCCGGGGCGAAAGTGGCACCCGATCACGTCGGCGCCAAGCCGTGCCGCGAGCTCGAATGTGGTCTGCAAGGCCGCCCGGCACTCGGGGCGATCGGCGACCGGGACGAGAATTGCACGCATGGAGGACTCCTGATTGCACGAGACGTCGAAACTGGGAACGTGCAAGTGTAAGGCGAGGCCGCGTTGCTGGCGACGCGCCCGGCGCCCGATGCGGGCGCGGGAAATGCGCACCCGCACGTGCCGGCCGATGTCGCCGGCGCCGCCTCGACCGGCCCGTCCCCGCGGCCCTATACTCCGAGCAGACCCGTCGACGACGCGAAAGACGAGGGGGGCCGATGAACGAGCGAATTCTCGCGCAGATTCTGGTCGTCGCAAGCGCAGGCTTCGCGGCTTTCACGGGTCCTGCCGACGCGGTTGCCCAGGAACGGGCGGCCCTGACGTATCCGGACGGCACGCCGCACCCGATGACGCCGTGGGGCGATCCGGACCTGCAGGGCATGTGGCCGATCATGCATCTTTTCGCGACGCCGCTGCAGCGCAATCCGCAGTACGGGAACCGCCGCTTCCTGACCGACGAGGAATACGAGCAGGCTCAGGCCGTCCTGCGCAACCGCGACGAGCGCTATTACGAGGAGATCCAGAGCGGCCGGCTCGGCATGGGCCACTGGGCAGAGTCGACCACTCGAACGGACGCGACGCGGCTCACGTCGCTGATCTCGTACCCCGAGGACGGCAGGCTGCCCGCGCTGACGCCGCGCGGCGAGGAGCTGGTTCCGCTCTTCCGCAGCGACGATACCCGTCAGGTCTTCGACTCCCCGCTCGACTTCGATGCCTGGGACCGCTGCATCACGCGGGGGCTGCCGTCGTCGATGCTGCCTTACAACTACAACAACGGCATTCGGATCATGCAGGCGCCCGGATACGTGATCATCAATCTCGAGATGATCCACGAATCCCGCATCGTGCCGGTCGACGGCCGCCCGCCGCTCGATCCGGAGATCAAGCAATGGCTGGGCGAGCCGCGCGGCTACTGGGACGGCGCGACCCTCGTCGTCGAGACGACGAACTTCAACGGCAAGGTCGGCATGATCATCGTCGGCATTCCCGGCGGCCGCCGCGGCGACACGCCGACGACGACGGGCATGAAGATCACCGAGCGCTTCACGCGCGTCAGCGACCGGCAGATCGACTACGAGATGACGGTCGAGGATCTCGAGGTGATGGAGGACAAGTGGACCGTCAGCTATCCGATGTATCTCGATCCGGAGTACAAGTTCTTCGAGTACGCCTGCCACGAGGGCAACACGGCCGTGCGCAACTTCATCGAGACGTCGCGGTACGAGCGCGGCCTGCGGCCGGTGGCGCCGCCCGCGGCGACGGACTGAGGTTCAGTCGATCGAGTCCTCGTCGAAGCCCACGCCTTCCCAGCCGTCCGACGGCCTGACGATCGACAGGATCTGCAGCCGCGGGCTGCCGTTGCGCGCCCGCCTGCCGGTCACGACGACCTCGTCGCCGGCCTTGAGGTCGTCGTGCTTCCAGCCCCGCCGGTCGAGGATGTTGCGGGGATAGGTCTCCGTCTCCCACAGCACGTCGTTCGCGTCCTTCAGATACACGCGGCTGTGCGGATTCTGGTACCACACCTCGGTCACCGTGCCGCGGATCGTTTCCACCTTCTTGGGATCGTACTCGCGCAGGAACGAATGGTGGGCCTCGGCGATCGCGGCGAAGCCGAGCATGCCCGTGCACAGGACGATCGACACCTTCCGAATCATTGCTCCTCTCCTTCGGCCGCCCCGCCGCCCGGCAAGTGTTCCCGAATGAAGCACTCGTAGTCCTTGATCTCTTCGTCCGTCCGGCCGTAGTACTTCGTGACGCTCCACGGCTCGCGGTAGTACATCGGGTCGTCGATCACGATGTCGATCCTGAGGCGCTCGCCGCCGTCGAGCGGCGTCAAGCGCTCGGTGAGGCGCAGCTCGCCCGAGTACGGCAGGCCCTGCGGCCGCAGCAGCCCGGGCTCGAGATTCGCCGTCTCCACGACGAGGCTGTCGCCTTCGAAGCGGCCGATCGAGTGGCCCATCAGCGTCGGATACGAGTCCGGGTGGCGGCGTTTGTCGAGAAAGACGCGCCGCACCTGATGATCGTACTCGTAGAGCAGCGTGAAGCGGTCCGGCCGGGCGATGATCTCGAACGGCAGCGGGGCCGAGATGATGCGGCCGAGCGGGATAATGCAGCGATAGGAAGGATCCTCATCCGGGTTCGCGGCCCAGCGCTCCTGTGCCGCGCGCCCGGCGTCGCTAAAGGGCGGCTCGAGTGGCCATTCGTCCGTCGACCATGCTTGCGGCGCCCAGACGCCGTCGAAGCGCGCGAGGCTTTCCGGCCGTGCGGCAGCCGGCGAGTCGGACGGCAACACCGCCGCCTCGCTCTGCGCGGACGCGGCCGGCGGCTCCGCGAGCCCCGCCGCGGCGAGCAGCGTAGCCGTGATGGCGATTCGGCGCGTGAACATCGCGGTTCCCCTCTGCCGGGTACGGCTCGCAGCTTAAGGCGCGTGTGCGGAGGAGGCCATCACATCCGGCTATCCCGAGCATGCCGGGAACGCGCTCCCGGTGAGCGCGCCTGGCCTCCGATAACGCAAATGATTCTCATTGACCTTGTAAATGAGAAGCGTTATCGTTTCCTCCGGCCCGATCAGGAGGACACGATGAAAAAGGACAAGAACGACCTCGCTCAGCGCGGGTTGGCGGCAGCCGTCGGCCTCGCCCTCTGCTCCACGGCGGCGCATGCGCAGTCCGCGCCGCAGCGCGACGCACGAATGGAAACGGTGATCGTCGAGGGGCGCGCACACGACGCGGCGCTCCGCTCCGACAAGTTCACCGCGCCGCTGCTCGACACGCCGAAGTCGGTCACCGTGGTGCCGGCGTCGCTGATCGAGGAGCGGGGTGCGACGTCGCTCGTCGACGCGCTGAAGTCCGTGCCGGGCATCACGTTCAACGCCGGGGAGGGCGGCGCGCCCGCCGGCGATAACCTCAAGATCCGCGGCTTCGACGCGGGCGCCGACGTGTTCGTCGACGGCGTGCGGGACGCGGGCTCCCAGACCCGCGACGTCTTCGCGCTCGAGCAGGTCGAGGTCGTGAAGGGTCCCGGCTCCGCCTATACGGGCCGCGGCGCTGCCGGGGGCAGCGTGAACCTCGTAACGAAGAAGCCGCGCGAGGACGCGTTCCTCGTCGCCCGCGTCGGCGCGGGCATCGACGAGTACGCGCGCGCCGCGCTCGACGGCAACTGGCGGCTCGGCGAGAGCGCCGCCCTCAGGCTGAACCTCCTCGCCCACGAGAGCGACGTGCCGGGACGCAACGAGGTGTTTCTTTCACATCGCGGCGCGGCGCCGTCGCTCGCGTTCGGCCTCGGCAAGCCGACGCGCATCACGCTCGATTACTACTACTACCGTACGGACGACATGCCCGACTACAGCATCCCGTACGGCCGCAACGCGGACAACACGGCGGCCGCCGGCGCTCCGCTCGAGGTGGATCGCAAGAATTTCTACGGGCTCTTGAACCGCGATTTTCAGAAGACGGGCGCGGACATCCGCACGCTCGAGATCGAGCACGATCTCGGCGCCCGCCTGACCTTGCGCAACACGACCCGTTACGGCGTCACGAGCAACGATTACATCGTGACGAATCCGGACGACGGCCGCGGTAACGTCGCGAACGGCTTCGTCGTTCGAAACTCGAAGAGCCGCAATTCCGAGACGACGACCAAGGCCAACGTCACGAGCCTCATCGGCGAGGCGCAGACGGGGGCGCTGACGCACAGCTTCGCGGCGGGCATCGAGGTCAGCAGCGAGGAGATGCACAATCGCAACTACAGCGTCGAGAGCCTGTTCGACTCGAACGTGAACGCGGACTTCGCCAACTCCTGCAGCGCGCCGGGCGCCGTCGGGGCCGCATCGAACTACAACTGCACGACGCTCGCCAACCCGAACCCGCACGATCCCTGGACGGGCACGATCACGCCGTCGGACACCGCGACGTTCGCGGAAGCGGACACGACGTCGATCTATGCGTTCGACACGATCGAGCTTGGCCTGCGCTGGCAGCTGAATCTCGGGCTGCGCTACGACGACTATTCGATCCGCCAGCGCTCGGGCCCCGCTGATTCGCCCGCGGCCGTCGAGAACGACGCGGACTTCTGGAACCATCAGCTCGGCGTCGTCTACAAGCCGGCGGCCAACGGCAGCGTCTATCTGTCGTCCGGCACGTCGTCGAGCCCGTCCGGCAACACGCTTGGAGACGGCACCGAGAACCTGTCCGAAGGCAATGCGGATCTGGATCCCGAGCGCACGCGCACGCTCGAGCTCGGCACCAAATGGGAGCTGCTCGACCGGCGGATGCTGCTGACGGCCGCGGTCTTTCGCACGGAGAAGGACAACGCCCGCGTCGCGATCGAGCCGGGGCGGGGCGCGCAGCAGCTCAACCTCGGCAAGCAGGTCGTCGACGGCCTGGAGGTCGGCATCGCGGGCAACATCGGCGAGCGGCTTCGGCTCGTCGCGAGCTACACGCTGCTCGACGCCGAGATCGTCGACGACGGGCCGATCGAGGACAACGATGGCAACCGGTTCCCGAACACGCCCGAGCACAGCGCAAGCGTCTGGGCGACCTACGCCGTGAGCCCGCGGCTGACGGTCGGCGCGGGCGCGAGCTACGTGGATCTGCGCTACGGCAACGCGAGCAACACCGTGTGGATACCGTCGTACACGACCTACGACGCGATGGCGTCGGTCGCGCTCAACGAACGCATGCAGCTGCAGCTCAACCTGCAGAACGTCACGGACGAGGTGTACTTCGTGCGGCCGTACTCGAACCACTACGCGGCGCTCGGACCCGCGCGCGCCGCCGTGATGACGCTCAACGTCGACTTCTGACCGGTGCCGCCGCGCTTCCGGCAGAGCACGGACAACCCGCGATCGCCGGCCTCGTCTCGCTGCCCGGGCGCGTGATGGTCTGGACGGGGCTCGCGCTCGCGTGCCGGGGCTGATCGTCAAGCCGCTCGAGCGGCGGCGCGCACCTGATGCGTACGCGCCGCGCGGCCGCGGGGCGAGGGCCCTACTCGAAGCTGAACAGGTCCTCGTCCGGATCGGGCCTGCTCATGCCCTGCTCGAAGTACCGTTCCCAGATCGTGGCCCACGGGCGGCCGTACATGTCGGGCACCTCGTACTCGATGACCGCGCCGGGGGTGAGCGGGGAGTTGATCCCGTCGATCGAGAAGATCGTCTGCACGCACTCGATAAACGTGTACGGCGTCTGGTCTGGATCCGTGAAGTTATTGATTTTGTGCAGGTTGCGCACGATGCGCACCGGCTCGACCAGCGCCTCGTCGTCGTACAGGATGGTCTCGTGGTTCAGGCCGACGAAGGTGCCGTCCTCTTCGCGGATCGGCGTATAGATCTCGATCGACTGCAGGCGGCCCGAGTGCTCGAACATCGAGTGGGACTTCCACGCCTGGATGTTGCTGGTCCACGTGATCAGCACGTCGCCGTCCCAGAAGCCGATGGTCTCGCCGTACCACCGCGGCACGGCTTCGCCGAGGCGGGGCACGCCGCCCTTCGCGACGTCCTCCATGTTGAACTCGCGGCCAACGTGGATATTCGTGATGAAGTTACGCGCGACGCCCGTCGAGATCTGCACCATGTGCGGCGTCGCGATGATGTAGTGCTCGCGGACGGCAGCCGGGTACCAGCGCCGCATGAACCCCTCGGGCCAGCAGAACGTCGAGGGCCACAGCGCGTGGCCGCGCACCTGGTGGTACGCCTCCTGGACCATCCGTTGCTGATACTCCGGCGTGAGCAGCGACAGGATCGTCGGGATCTGGCTGTGCCGGCCCCAGTACCAGTTCAGCTGATTGCTCGTGCCTGCGACCTGGCCCGGCCGCTCGTACACGCCGTTCCATTCCGCGGCCGGAAAATCCTCGAACCCGTAGACGTTCGGGCCGCCGCGGCTGCGCGTCTCCT
>Ga0079224_100000054_pt1 | contig 76341 bp, 71 predicted proteins | sample Stecom2015_FD_80414 | JGI IMG/M metagenome (GOLD analysis project Ga0079224, IMG submission 80414) | Agricultural soil microbial communities from Utah to study Nitrogen management - Steer compost 2015 | ecosystem: Environmental > Terrestrial > Soil > Agricultural land | place: USA: Utah... | reverse complement strand
TGGCCGTACTGCTGTTGCTGGCCGTACTGCTGTTGCTGGCCGTACGGGTCCGGCTGTCCGTACTGGCCTGGCTGCTGGCCACCGTAAGGCTGCTGCCCGTACTGGCCGTAGGGGTCCGGCTGCCCCGGACCGGGAGGCTGCGGCGGGTAGGTCATCGGATCCCCTTCGGTTCGGGCGCGCGGCCTGATGTGCCTGGTCGATCAGCGTGATCGTATCGAGGCCCACGCGCTCCGGCTCAGCCCATGCACCATCCGTCGGGGTACGGCGGCGGGTCGGCGCCCGCTTCGTCCGCGGGTGTCCGTTCCGCGTGTCGTGACCCGCAGGTGGAGGCAGGGTTGCGCCCGGCGGGGAACACGACCTCGGCGGGGCAGGGTCGCCGCTACTGGTTGGAGCGCGGGTGGGAGAGCGGGGTGGCCGCGGATGCCACGGCCGCGGCGCTGTCCGCTCCGTCGTCGGTGACGAGGAAGAACGTGGTCAACGCGGCGGAGACGAGCAGCAGGAGCGCGATCGCCGCCGTGATCAACAGCCGGGTCCGGGTCGACGACGGGTCGGTCGCGTCGTCGGCGGCCGCGTTGGTGGCCCCGTTGGTGGTGCTGTGGCCGGCGCTGGACGGTTCGGTGGCCTCGATCCCGGGGGCCGAGTGCGTGGGCGAGTGGCCTCCCGACGGCGGTCGAGCTGGCTTCGTCATGACTCCCTACCTGGTGACATGCGGTGCTGAGGACCGGTTTCCACGGGTGGTTCGCCGGGGCGTTGCCTGGCATCGGTGCCGGGAGCGCCGCTGCGGCCGGTTGCCGACACGCCGTCGGCGGGGCTCACCGTATCGTGTCGCGTGCGCCCGAGTTGTCCGGTCCATGGTGTGGGACGGGTGGACCGATCACGTCGCCCGCGGCGCCCTCCGCGCGGCAGGTGGCCGCATGGCGATCACGCAGGAGATGGCGTGACTGCGGAGGGGACACAGCCCGTCACCGTTGCGGCCGTTCGGTGGAAATCGCGTCGTGGTGGGGAGTTCTGAATCCCTGGGTGGAGCTGTGGGTAGCCCCTCGGGTCCGCGCGACGCACCGATCCTGTAACACGGCAAAGCCTTTTCATGTCGGTGATCGCCGGTACCGTGGAAGCAAATGCATTCCGAGGAGGTGCCGAAATGCAACACGACCTTCCCGGTGGTCGGCACGAGGAGGCCGACTCTTCAGAAGCGAATGGAGCGACCGCCGCGGGGTCTCCCGCGGAAAACCGGACCGGCGACGAGACGAGCCAGATCCGGCAACTCGAGGAAGAAGTCGCGCTGCTTCGCAGGAAGCTCACCGACTCGCCCCGGCAGAACCGGGTCCTCGAACAACGCTTGGCCGAAGCGACCGAGCGCGTGAACCAACTCACCGAGCGCAACGAGAAGCTCGTGGAGACCTTGCGCGAGGCGCGAAGCCAACTGCTGGCGCTCCGAGAGGAGGTCGACCGGCTCGCCCAGCCGCCGAGCGGGTACGGCGTCTTCGTCGAGGCCTACGAGGACAACACGGTGGACGTGTACACGTCCGGCAGGAAGATGCGCGTCGCCGTGTCGCCCTCTGTGGAGGTCGAATCGTTGCAACGCGGCCAGACCCTGCGGCTCAACGAGGCGCTCACGGTCGTCGAGAGCGGCGGCTTCGAGCGCACCGGTGAGGTGTGCACGTTGCGCGAGGTGCTTCCACCCGAGACCGACGGTGGCAGCTTCCGCGGACTGATCGTCGGGCACGCCGACGAGGAACGTGTCGTGTGGCTCTCGGACCCGCTCGCGGGGGAGACGCTGAAGTCGGGCGACTCGATCCTGGTCGACTCGAAGGCGGGCTACGCCTACGAGCGGGTGCCGAAGGCCGAGGTCGAGGACCTCGTGCTGGAGGAGGTGCCCGACGTCGCCTACGAGGACATCGGTGGTCTGTTCGGGCAGATCGAGCAGATCAGGGACGCGGTCGAGCTGCCGTTCCTGCACGCCGATCTGTACAAGGAGTACCAGCTGCAGCCGCCGAAGGGCGTGCTGTTGTACGGCCCTCCCGGCTGCGGTAAGACGCTCATCGCCAAGGCGGTGGCGAACTCGCTGGCGAGGAAGGTCTCCGGCGGTGCCGCGGAGGCGAAGTCGTACTTCCTGAACGTCAAGGGCCCCGAGCTGCTCAACAAGTTCGTGGGCGAGACCGAGCGGCACATTCGGATGATCTTCCAGCGGGCTCGGGAGAAGGCCTCCGAGGGCACGCCCGTGATCGTGTTCTTCGACGAGATGGAGTCGATCTTCCGGACCCGTGGCAGCGGCGTGTCGTCGGACGTGGAGACGACGATCGTGCCGCAGCTGCTCGCCGAGATCGACGGTGTCGAGGGGTTGGAGAACGTCATCGTGATCGGTGCCTCCAACCGGGAGGACATGATCGACCCGGCGATCCTGCGTCCGGGCAGGCTCGACGTGAAGATCAAGATCGAGCGGCCGGACGCCGAGGGTGCGAAGGACATCTTCTCCAAGTACCTGACGCCGGGCCTGCCGATCCATGCGGACGACCTGCGGGAGTTCGGTGGTGACGAGAAGGCCACGCTCGACGCGATGATCCAGCACACGGTCGAGCGGATGTACGAGGAGTCCGACGAGAACCGGTTCCTGGAGGTCACCTACGCCAACGGGGACAAGGAGGTGCTCTACTTCCGGGACTTCAACTCGGGCGCGATGATCCAGAACATCGTGGACCGGGCGAAGAAGGCGGCGATCAAGTCGGTGCTCGAGACCGAGCAGTCCGGCCTGCGTGTCCAGCATCTGCTGGATGCGATCGTCGACGAGTTCGCGGAGAACGAGGACCTGCCGAACACGACCAACCCGGACGACTGGGCGCGGATCTCCGGCAAGAAGGGCGAGCGGATCGTGTACATCCGCACGCTCGTCACCGGCAAGAACCAGGATTCCGGTCGGGTCATCGACACGGCCACGAACACGGGCCAGTACCTGTAACGCGATCGACACGCCGAGGGCCCGCTCCGCACCTGCCGGGGCGGGCCCTCGGCGTGTCTGACACCCGAGTCGTATAACGACCTATACGCTCGGGCCATGAGCGATACATCCGAGGAAGTAGGGGAGCAGTCGTCTCGGCCCGTCACCGCGCCGCCGGTGACCGCGGCGGCCATGCTGGCCTGGCTGGAGGAGGCCTCCGAGGCCGTGGCCGAGGGCCGGCTGGAGGCCGACGAGTTGATCGCACTGCTGGGGCAGCTGCGCGAGGCTGCGACGGCGTGCGCGAACGCCTCCGACTGGGCGTTGCTCGCCGCCCGTGAGGCGGGGGCGAGCCTGCGGCAGATTGCGCCGGTGTTCGGGAAGGGCTATGTCCGCGCGCCCGCGGCGCGTCTGGAGAAGCTGCATCGCGAGGTGCTGTCGGCGGACCAATTTCTCGAGCTCATGCGCAGGCGGATGCGCGGTGATGTCGAGGGCGCCGACGACATCGCATCAGCAAATGTATAACCCCCTATACGCCACGGCATGAGGCGGCTCACGCGACGTGGCCGACTACCGTGCGCGTCATGAACGTCATCGCACGGACGGCGATGGGTCTCGCCGCATTGGGTCGACCCGCCTACATCAACCTCGGCCGGGACGCCCTGCCCACCGAGCGCACGGTCGAGGCCATGCGCTCTGCCACGTTCGACGTGCTCGACGAGGCCTATGCCGCGGGCGTGCGACGGGTCGACGCGGCGCGGTCCTACGGCCGGGCCGAGGAGTTCCTCGCCGCGTGGCTGGCCGACCGAGGACACGAGGACGTCGTCGTGTCCAGTAAGTGGGGCTACGCGTACGTCGGGGACTGGCGCATGGACGCGTCCGTGCACGAGGTGAAGGAACACTCGCTGTCGCGGTTCCGCCAGCAGTGGGCCGAGACCAAGGCCACCGTGGGTGTGCCTGCGCTCTACCAGGTGCACTCGCTCACGGCCGACAGTCCGCTCTTCGACGACGTCGCGTTGCAGGAGGCGCTCGCCGAACTCGCCGACACGGGTGTTCGCGTCGGCTTCTCCACGTCCGGGCCCGCCCAGGCCGACACGATCCGCAAGGCGTTCGACCTGACCGTCGACGGGGCGCCCGTGTTCACGGCCGTGCAGTCGACGTGGAACGTGCTGGAGTCGTCCGCAGGGCTCGCTCTGGCCGAGGCCCACGAGGCCGGTGCGCTGGTGCAGCTGAAGGAGACGCTCGCCAACGGCAGGCTGGTCGTGGAGCAGCCGCGGGAGGTGGCCGACATCGCGCGGGCGCACGGTGTGGCGGCCGACGCGGTGGCGCTGGCCGCGGCGTACGCCGAGTCGTGGGCGGACGTGGTTCTCCTCGGCCCCTCGGGCACCGGCCAGCTGGCGGCCAACCTCGCCGCCACCGAGGTCCGGCTCACCGACGATGAGCTGGAAACACTCGCCGAGCTGCGGGAGAACCCGCGCGATTACTGGGCCCGGCGGTCGCAGCTCGTGTGGGGTTGACTACTGTCGCGTGCACCTCGCGAGCCTGCCGGAGAGGACGAGAAACAGGTGCGACGCGCGCGAATGTCCGCCGTGGCCGGTCTGCCCGTGGCGATCACCCTGCTGGCCGTGGTCGCCGGCTGCGCCGACCGGGAGAACGATCTCGACACGTACTACGACGATCCGCCTGCCGGTGACGATCGATCCGGTGGACAGTCCGAGCAGGGTTCGTCCGGCGGTTCGGGCGCGCCGCGATCCGGCGACACCTCGAGTAGCCAGGCGGAGGAGCCGCAGGGCACTCCCGCGTCGGCGGACTCGGCGCTGCTGTTGACCGACGACGACGTGCGTGAGGAAGGCGTCACGCCGATCGCGCCGTCGGCGGTGGAGGCGGACCCGGCGGCGCCGACCTGCCTCACGACCATCGCCCGGCATCCGGGTGCCGCCGAGGTCGGCGAGCGTGCGTGGGAGTACCCCACCGGATCGACGCTGCACCACCTCGTGACGCGTTACGCGGAACGGCCCGCCGCCGACGTGCTGGCCGAGCAGGTCGCGTGCGGGGGTGAGGAGATCCCGGTGAGCGGTGCGCCCGACGGGGTCGACACGCACGCGTGGTGTCAGGTCGGCACGTGCACCGTGGTGATCGCGGCCGAGGACGTGCTCTCGACCGTCGAGGTCCGCGCGGCCGACCGGGTCAGCGCGCAGGAGGCCGTCGGCAGGCTCGCCCCGCTCGCGGTGGGCAAACACGCCTGACCCGCGGCCGCGTCACCGGCAGCTCGGCCAACGGCTGTGGCTGCCACCCTCGGATCACCGAGGTGAACCCCGGCCGAAGCGGCGGAACCATTCGAGGGTGCCGAGGCGGCCGTCGGGGACGAAGGTTCCGTCGTCGGCCCGCAGCCAGGTGTGCAGCTCCTCGAGCGGCATCCACCACCCGTCCGCCACCTCCTCGGGCTGGTGCACCACCGGCCCGTCCCAGCGCACCTCGTACGTGAAGTTGTGGCAGCGCACCGAGCCCTGTTCGAACGCCCACGAGAACAGCGGCACCGGCCGCACGCCGTGGATACCGAGTTCCTCGCCGAGTTCGCGGCGGGCGCACTCGTCGGGGGTCTCGCCCGCGGCCACCACACCGCCTGCCCAGCAGTCGAACGCGGACGGGTAGACGTCCTTGGTGGCGGTCCTGCGGTGGACGTACACGGACCCGCCGTCACCCGAACGCACCAGCACGACGGCTGCCGCGTGCCACAGGCCTCGGGCGCGGACATCGGCCCTGGTCGTGGAGCCGACGACCCGCGCATGGTCGTCGTAGATCGCAACGAGCTCGTCACCGCCCACACGGTGATCCTGGCACGACTGGCCGTAGGGTGGTGGCATGCGGCGGATCATGGGAACAGAGGTGGAGTACGGGATCGCGGTCCCGGGAGACGCCACCGCCAACCTGGTGCTGACCTCCACCCAGGTGGTGCTGGCCTACGCGGCGGCGGCCGACATCCCGCGGGCGCGGCGCGCGCGGTGGGACTACGAGGTCGAGTCCCCGTTGCGGGACGCGCGCGGATTCGACCTGACCGGTCCCAGCCAACCCACCCAGGACAACGACGTCGAGGATCTCGGCGCGGCCAACGTGATCCTCACGAACGGCGCCCGGCTGTACGTCGACCACGCCCACCCGGAGTACTCCGCGCCCGAGGTGACCAATCCACGTGACGCCGTCATCTGGGACAAGGCGGGGGAGCGGGTCATGGAGCAGGCGGCCCTGCGCGCCGCGACGGTGCCCGGTCAGCCCCAGCTGCAGCTGTACAAGAACAACGTCGACGGCAAGGGCGCCAGCTACGGCACCCACGAGAACTACCTCATGGACCGCGCGACGCCGTTCACGGCGGTCATCGCGGGTCTGACGCCGTTCTTCGTCTCCCGGCAGGTCGTGACCGGGTCCGGGCGGGTGGGTCTCGGCCCGCAGGGTGAGGAGCCGGGTTTCCAGTTGTCGCAGCGGTCGGACTACATCGAGGTCGAGGTGGGCCTCGAGACGACGCTCAAGCGCGGCATCATCAACACCCGCGACGAGCCGCACGCCGACGCGGACAAGTACCGCAGGCTTCACGTGATCATCGGGGACGCGAACCTCGCCGAGTACTCGACGTTCCTGAAGGTCGGCACCACGGCTCTCGTGCTGGACATGATCGAGGCGGGAACGCGGTTCGACCACCTCAAGCTGGACGAGCCCGTGCGGGCCGTCCACGAGATCAGTCACGACCCCTCGCTGAAGGCGACCGTGGACGTCGCCGGCGGGCGCAAGTACACGGGTCTGGACCTGCAGTACGCCTACCACGAGATGGCCGCGGCCCACGTCGAACGCGAGGGCGGCGACGAGCAGGCCAAGGAAGTGCTCCGCGTGTGGGGCGAGGTGCTGGACACGCTGGCCCACGACCCGATGGACGCGGCCGACCGGCTGGACTGGCCGGCCAAGCTGCGGCTCGTGAACGCCTACCGGGAGCGTGACCAGCTCGGCTGGGCCGCTCCGCGGCTGCACCTGGTGGACCTGCAGTACTCCGACGTGCGCCTCGACAAGGGCCTCTACAACCGCCTCGTGACGCGTGGCTCGATGAAACGCCTGGTCAGCGAGGACGAGGTGCAGGAGGCGATCACGACTCCGCCGTCGGACACCCGCGCCTACTTCCGGGGCAGGACGTTGGAGAAGTACGCCAGCTCGATCGCGGCCGCATCGTGGGATTCGGTGATCTTCGACGTGGGCAGGGATTCGCTGGTGCGGATCCCGACGCTCGAACCGCTCCGCGGGACGAAAGCGCACGTCGGAGCGCTGCTGGATCGCGCGGAGACGGCCGAGGAGCTGGTCGAGGCGTTGACCGGATCGGACTAGTGGACGGTCGGGAGAAGATCACCACTCCGACAACGGTCGTCCCGAATCGGCCTTCCACTGGGTAGGCTGGGGACAGGAGCTCATCGGTCACACCGGGAGGCGACAATGGCTCAGGAGAAGATCGAGAAGCACGGCGGCGGCGACTCCGAGGGCGAGGCCGAAGGCGCTGCCCCGGCAGGCCAGGAACGCCGCGAGCAGATGGGCGAGGACGTCGACACGATCCTGGACGAGATCGACGACGTGCTGGAGGAGAACGCCGAGGACTTCGTGCGCGCCTACGTGCAGAAGGGCGGCGAGTGACGCCCACGGCCGTGTCCTACCCTCGTTGATCACCTGTTCGGTGATCAACTTTTCGATACTGTCCCCTTCGTCGATGGGAACTACGAGCACGCATGGAACACACTCCGCGCAACTCGGGCTTCGCGTTGCCTTCCGCCTACCTGTCGTCGACGACCTCGTCCTTCGCCGATTTCCTGCGCGCCGAGGCACCGGATCTGTTGCCGAGTGCGCGGTCGGCGGGCATGGTCGCCTCGGGTGGTGACCTGGACGCCCCGCACGGCACCACGATCGTCGCCTCGACGTTCAACGGTGGTGTCCTCATCGCGGGCGATCGCCGCGCGACCAGCGGCAACCTGATCGCGACCCGCGACATGGACAAGGTCTACGTCACCGACGCCTACTCCGCGGTGGGCATCGCGGGTACGGCGGGTATCGCGTTGGAGCTCGTCCGGCTGTACACGGTCGAGCTGGCGCACTACGAGAAGATCGAGGGCGTCTCGCTGTCGCTCGACGGCAAGTCGAACAAGCTCGCCACGATGGTCAGGGGCAATCTCGACGCGGCGATGGCGGGCCTGGCCGTGGTTCCGCTGTTCGTCGGCTACGACATCGAGGCCACGGACCCCAAGCGGGCGGGCCGGATCGTCTCGTTCGACGTGACCGGTGGCCGGTACGAGGAGAACGCGGGGTTCCACGCGATCGGTTCGGGTTCGGTGTTCGCGAAGTCGGCACTGAAGAAGCTGTACGACCCCGAGGCCGATCAGGACGCCGCCGTGCGGGCCGCGATCGAGTCGCTCTACGACGCCGCCGACGACGACACGGCGACCGGCGGCCCCGACGTGGCGCGCAAGATCTACCCGACCGTCGTCACGATCACGGCCGAACACGGTGCCGTGCAGCTGCCCAAGGAGGAGACCTCGGCCATCGCGGAGGCCGTCGTCGCCGACCGGGCCGCCCAGGCCGACTGGCGCAGCTGACGCGGGTGGGTGCCGGCAGGCGCCCACCGTTTCCTTCTTCAGCCCGACATTCCCGAGCAGAGCGGAGCCAACGCAAGTGTCGATGCCGCTGTACGCCTCTCCCGAGCAGTTGATGCGGGAGCGTTCCGAGCTCGCGCGCAAGGGCATTGCGCGCGGTCGGAGCGTCGTGGTGCTCAAGTACCGGGGCGGGGTGCTGTTCGTGGCGGAGAATCCGTCGCCGACGTTGCACAAGGTCTCGGAGATCTACGACCGCATCGGGTTCGCCGCGGTCGGTCGCTACAGCGAGTTCGAAGCCCTGCGGCGTGGCGGGATCCGGCACGTCGACCTGCAGGGCTACCAGTACGACCGGAGGGACGTCAGCGCGCGGGCGCTGGCGAACGTGTACGCCCAGACGCTCAGCACGATCTTCACCGAGCAGCTCAAGCCGTACGAGGTGGAGATCTGTGTGGCACAGGTCGGTGCGAACACCGACGAGGACGAGCTGTACCGCCTCACCTACGACGGGTCGATCGGCGACGAGTCGCGGTTCGTCGTGATGGGCGGGCAGACCGAGGCGATCAGCACGAAGCTGAAGGACACCTTCTCGGACGGCATGGAGTTGGCCGACGCCGTGCGCGTCGCGGCCGAGGCGTTCCGCCCGTCGGGCTCCGGTTCCGGGAGCGGGGCGAGCGGGTCGAACGGCAACGGCTCGTCGTCGGCCGAGTCCGAGCCGAGCAAGCTCGAGGTGGCGGTACTGGAGCGCGAACGCCCTGGCCGCAAGTTCCGGCGCATCACCGGCGCGGCACTCGACGCGCTGCTGCCCGCCCGCACGGAATCCTCGGAGTCCTCGGATTCGGCGGATTCTTCCGGTTCGGCCGACTCGTCGGAGAACGGCGACTCGGGCTCCGGCAGCGACTCGGACCAGTCGTGAGGTGGGTGGCCGTGCTGCGTCGTGGCACGGCCACCTGACGGTCCCCGTGGCTCAGATGCGGTAGATCGTCAGCGCACTCGGCCGGGAGCGGAATCGGAAGACGCGGCCGAGCGGGCCGACCTCGCCGTCGGAGGCCAGTCTGCGATGCCCGTCGAGTACCTCGACGTCCAGTTCCGGCAGGTCGCGCTGGCGGTACACGTGACTTGCGTGCAGGGTCTTGGTGATCGCCGCCAGCACGAAGCGTGCGCGCGAGTACGGCACGTCGGCACGCAGGTAGCGCACGTCGAGCAGTCCGGTGTCGAGCGCGGGCCTGCGGTTGGGCCAGAATCCCTTCGGCGCGTAGGTGCCGTTACCGACGAACACCATCCACACGAGCGCGCGTTTTCCGTTGAGCCGGACCGGAAACGGCGTGGCCCTGCGCAGCACGCGGATCATCGCGAGGACGGCCGACGGCCACTTCGGGTGCCGCTGCTGGATCTTCTCGCGCAGCCGCACCATCTCGGGGTAACCGCCGAGGCTGGCGGTGTTGACGAACCATCGGCGTTGCACCGCGTCGCGCCCTTCGACGACCACCTCGCCCAGGTCGATGCCGACGGCGGCGCCGCGTTCGGTGGCCAGGTCGGCGTCGGGCATGGAACGCACCCCGACGTCCCTGGCGAAGTGGTTCAGGGTGCCGGAGGGGATGAGGGCCAGGGGCAGCCCGGTGTTGGCGGCGACCGAGGCGACCGCCGCGACGGTGCCGTCGCCGCCGGAGACGCCGAGCGCGCGGACGCGCCCTCCGCGGCGGTCGAGCTCGGCCGTGATGTGGCCGCGCAGGTCGGCCTCCCCGTCGGGGAACAGCAGCTCGGCCTTCGGCCACGCGAATCGGACCTCCGGTGTCGGGTCGTCGGCGGGGTCGCCGGAACCGGGGTTGACGACGGCGAGCATGTCCTCGCCGTCCACCATGAGTGGTGCCTCGGCGCGGTGTGCGGTGCGTCCGGGGCGGTCGTCGCGGACGGGCCACCAGTGGCACGTGGCGACGGCGGCGCCCACGCCGAGTGCGGCCCCGGCTCCGACGTCGCTCGGCCAGTGGACGCCGGTGTGCACCCGGGAGTAGGCGACGGCGGCGGCGAGCGGCAGCAGGGCCAGACCTGCCGCTGGGGCTTCGAGTGCCACGCCGGTGGCGAACGCGGCCGCGGACGCGGCGTGGCCCGACGGCAGTGACGACGAGGTCGGACGGGGCAGCAGTCTGCGGTGTTCCGGGACCGCCGAGGAGGCGGGCCTGCGGCGGGGCAGCAGTTCCTTGGCGACGAAACTGGCGCTCAGGCTTGCGAAGGCGACGCTGCCGAGGCCGCGCAGTGCTCCCCGGCGCAGGCTGCCCTTCCGGGTGGCCAGCGCGCCGGCGACGCACCACCAGAGCAGGGACTTGTCGGCGGAGCGGCTGAGCAGCAGGAGCGCGCGGTCGGCGCGACTGCGGGGCAGCGCGGCGCTCCGCGCCATGAGGCGGCGGTCGCGGCGGCCGACCTCGGCCAGCGGGCCCACTCGGCGCAACAGGTGCAGGGGCATGGCGGCCATGCTGCCCCACTCGGCTTGAAAAGACCGTGACGGGCCGGAAACCCACACCGATTCATTCCCCAGTTCCCGCCCTCGACCGCATACCCTTGAAGGATGCAGCGGCGGATCTTTGGGATCGAAACCGAGTTCGGAGTCACCTGCACGTTCCACGGGCAGCGCAGGCTCTCGCCCGACGAGGTCGCGCGTTACCTGTTCCGGCGCGTGGTGTCGTGGGGGCGCTCGTCCAACGTCTTCCTGTCCAACGGTTCCCGGCTCTACCTCGACGTCGGATCGCATCCCGAGTACGCCACGGCCGAGTGTGACGACCTGGCTCAGCTGGTCACGCACGACAAGGCGGGGGAGCGCATCCTCGAGGACCTGCTCGTCGACGCCGAGCGCAGGCTGGCCGACGAGGGCATCGGCGGCGACATCTTCCTGTTCAAGAACAACACGGACTCCGCGGGCAATTCGTACGGCTGTCACGAGAACTACCTGGTGACACGGGCCGGCGAGTTCTCCAGGATCGCCGACGTGCTGTTGCCGTTCCTGGTGACCCGCCAGTTGATCTGCGGCGCGGGCAAGGTGCTGCAGACGCCGCGGGGAGCGGTCTACTGCCTGTCGCAGCGGGCCGAGCACATCTGGGAGGGCGTCTCGAGTGCGACCACCCGGTCGCGGCCGATCATCAACACCCGCGACGAGCCGCACGCCGACGCCGAGCGGTACCGCAGGCTGCACGTGATCGTCGGGGACTCGAACATGGCCGAGCCGACCACACTGCTGAAGGTCGGCACGGCGCACCTGGTGCTCGAGATGATCGAGCAGGGTGTGCAGTTCCGCGATTTCAGTCTGGACAACCCGATCCGTGCGATTCGGGAGATCAGTCACGATCTGACCGGTCGGCGTCAGGTGCGGCTGGCAGGTGGGCGTGAGGCCTCGGCGTTGGAGATCCAGCGCGAGTACCACGCCAGGGCGGTGCAGCACATCGAGTCGACCGACGCCGGTCCGCTGATGCGGCACGTCGTCGACCTGTGGGGCAGGGCGCTGGATGCGGTCGAGCAGCAGGATTTCTCGCTGATCGACACGGAGATCGACTGGGCGATCAAGCACCGGTTCGTCGAGCGGTACCGGTCGAAGCACAACCTGGACCTGTCGGATCCGCGGGTGGCGCAGCTGGATCTGGCCTACCACGACATCCGGCGCGGGCGCGGGGTGTTCGACCTGTTGCAGCGCAAGGGGTTGGTGCAGCGGGTGACCGACGACGGGGAGATCGAGGCGGCCAAGGACACGCCTCCGCAGTCGACGCGGGCGAAGTTGCGGGGCGATTTCATCGCCGCGGCGCAGCAGGCCGGCCGGGACTTCACCGTCGACTGGGTGCACCTGAAGTTGAACGACCAGGCCCAGCGGACGGTTCTGTGCAAGGACCCGTTTCGGGCCGTCGACGAGCGGGTCGACCGTCTGATCAACTCGCTGTAGTCGGACGCGGGGCCGCGGGAGCGGCCGAGAGCGGAGGGGCGCATCGCCGTGGGCGGTGCGCCCCTCCGTCGTCCGTTGGCATGTCTGGTCAAACATATCAACGCGCGTTAGATTGAACGCCATGGGAGACGAGCGGTGCGAACTGCTGTGTATCGACTTCGACCACGCGGAGGCGCTCCGGGCGGCGCTGCCGGGACCCGAGGTGATCGCCCGTGACGCCGAACGGCTGCGGGCGCTGGGGGACCCGACGAGGCTGAGGGTGGCCCGTGCCCTGCTCGCGGGCGACGAACTGTGTGTGTGCGACCTGGCGTGGATCGTCGGCTCGTCGCAGGGACTAGTGTCCCATCACCTGCGGCAGCTGCGGTCGGCGGGACTGGTGGACTCACGCAGGGACGGCAAGCTCGTGATGTATCGCCTGTCGGCCCACGGGCGGACGGCGTTGAACGTGCTCGTCGGCGAGGCGGACCCGGTATGAGCGCCGACTGTTGCGGTCCGGGCACGACTGCTGCGGTCCGGCCCGGCAACGGGAAGGACGAGACCCTGCGGCCGTTCTGGCGGGTCCGTGAGGTTGGCCTCGCTGCGATCGCCGGTGTCCTGCTCGCAGGCGGGCTGGTGGCAGGAGCGTTCGGGGCGGTGCAGGTCGAGGTCGCCCTGCACCTGCTCGCCGCCGCGACGGGCGGATCCACGTTCGTGCCCGGCGCCGTGCGCGCCTTGCGCCGGGGCGGGATCGGCGTGGCGACGCTCATGACCATCGCGTTGCTCGGGGCGATCGTGCTCGGGCAGTTCGCCGAGGCCGCGATGCTGGCGTTCCTGTTCTCGATCAGCGAGGCGCTCGAGGACTACTCCCTGACGCGCACGCGGCACGGACTGCGGGCGTTGCTGGCGCTGGTGCCCGAGCGGGTCACGGTCCTGCGCGAGGGGGTCGAGCGGGTCGTCGAGCCGGCCGAACTGCGGGTGGGCGAGAAGATGGTGGTGCGTCCGGGACAGCGGATCGCCACCGACGGCACCGTCCGCGAAGGACGGTCCGGTGTGGACACCTCGGCGATCACCGGCGAGTCGATTCCGGCCGAGGTGGTGCCCGGCGACGCCGTCTACGCGGGCTCGGTCAACGGCAGCGGTGCGCTGACGGTCGAGGCGAGCGCGACGGTGGCGGACAACTCGCTGGCGAAGGTCGTGCGCATCGTCGAGGACGCGCAGCGGCGCAAGGGGCGCAGGCAGCGGATAGCGGACCGGATCGCGCGTCCTCTCGTCCCCGGGATCATGGTGCTTGCGGCCCTCGTCGCAGGAGCGGGTGCGCTGTGGGGCGATCCGGCCGTGTGGGTCGAGCGTGCGCTGGTGGTGCTGGTGGCGGCCGCTCCGTGCGCGTTGGCGATCTCGGTGCCGGTGACCGTGATCGCCGCCGTCGGCGCGGCCAGCCGGTCCGGCGTGCTCGTGAAAGGCGGGGCGGCGCTCGAGACCCTGGGAGTGGTCCGCACCGTGGCACTGGACAAGACCGGCACGCTGACGCGCAACCACCCGGTGGTCACCGACGTGGTGCCCGCGGACGGCAGCGACCGCGCCCGCGTCCTCGCGGTGGCCGGCGCGTTGGAGGTCCGGAGCGAACATCCCCTGGCGGCCGCGGTGCTGACCGCGGCCGGCACCGGAGCGGTGACGCTGGCACGGGATGTCGAGGCGGTTCCGGGCTGCGGGGTGGAGGGAACCGTCGACGGCAGGCCGGCCCGGCTCGGTCACCCGGCGTGGCTCGACGCGGGTCCGCTGGCCGCGGAGGCTGCCCGTCTGCAGGAGAACGGCACGACCGTGGTCGTCGTCGAACACGACGGCGAGGTGCTGGGGGTGCTCGGCATCCGGGACGAACTGCGGCCCGAGGCGGCCGAAACGGTGGCCGCTCTGCGCCGCCGCGGACTCCGGATCGCGATGCTGACCGGGGACAACCGGGCGACCGCCACCGCGCTGGCCGCCGAAGCGGGGATCGACCGGAAGGACGTACACGCTCAGCTGCGTCCCGAGCACAAGGCACACCACATCGCCGCACTCGGTGGGAAACGCGGCGGTGCCGTGGCGATGGTGGGCGACGGGGTCAACGACGCCCCCGCGCTGGCGACCGCCGACGTGGGCATCGCGGTGGGCGCCATAGGCACCGATGTCGCGCTCGAGACCGCCGACGTCGCGCTGATGGGCACCGATCTGCGCCATCTGCCGGAGGCCCTCGCACACGCGCGGCGAGCGCGGACGATCATGCTGCAGAACATCGCGCTCTCCGGCCTCATCGTGCTCGCCCTCGTGCCGCTGGCCGCGGTCGGGACGCTCGGCCTCGCCACGGTGGTGTTCATCCACGAGGTGGCCGAGGTTCTGGTCATCGGCAACGGTGTTCGTGCCGGTCGTCGGATGGGCCGCGGCTCCGCGACCGGGTCGTCAGCGCGCCTGCCGCAGACGGGACAGGTCGCGGGAGGCCATCGCCGCCAGCAACGCCGGTCCGGTGCGGTCGAGCCGGGCCCGCGTCAGCCGGGGGATGCCTGCGCATGCTGCGGCCCCGACGAACGCGCCGAGGACGAGGTGCGCCGCTCCCGTGCCGCCGTGGCCGGTGGCCGCGACCAGCACGACGGGTAGGGCCGCGACCGCGGCGACGGCGGTGAAGATCGCCCACTGCCCGCCCGCCGCATTGCCTCCGGCATCGGCGGTGGACACGCGATTCCTGGCGTCGGCTCCGATCGCGGGCATCAGCACACCGGCGAGGCCGGAACCGGACGCAGCCGCTCCCGTGGCCGCCACGGTCATGCCGAGCGCCACCGGCCACAGCGGTGAACCGCTGAGCACGCACAGCACGACGGTTCCGCCGACGATCGGCAGGCCGAACAACACCAGCCAGGCGACCGCGCGGCCGTGGACGTCGGCGCGCACGGCCCTCGGGGTCGACAACAGCTGCCACAGGGCGGTGCCGTCCAGGGCGTAGGTGTTGACCGCGACCATCCCGGCCAGCGCGGCGGCGACGACCCCGATGAACGGCAGTGCCCACGACCAGGAGGTCGGCGCGACCAGACCGATCATCAGCACCGGCGTGACCCACGCGTGGCCGAGGCCGAGCAACCGGTGCGGATCGCGGAACCACGTGGCGATCTCCCGGCCGACCACGGCGCGCACGGGGCCGCCGCGGCGCGGGTGCGCGCGGGCCGCGGCGGCGCGGCGCCGCGCGCGGATACCGCTGCGCATGCGTGCGGGCGGTTGGGCGAGGGTGCGGGCCGTGAGCGCGATCCACCCTCTGCGCGCCAGCAGTCCGGTGAGGACGAGAGCGGCCAGCAGGCCTGCCACGGACAGCGGCGAACCCGACGAGGTGAGCGCGTCGACGGCGGCCATACCCCAGCCGGTCGGCAGTGCGAACAGGACGGTCTGCACGACGTCCGGCACCGCCCCGGGAACCGACGGTGTCACGACGTCGGCCGTGCCGTGTCCCAGCTCCGGCAGTACCCACGCCGCGATCGGAACCCAGCCGGCGAACGAGACCGCCAGCAGTACCGACATCTGCACGGCCGCCAGCCACAGGCCCGCGGCCGACCGCAACAGGCGCGTCAACGCCGCGCTCACCCACCGGCCGATCCAGAGCAGGACGAACAGCTGTGCGCCCGCCGCCACGACGGCGACGAGGGCGGCGACCGTTCCGTGCGGGGCGGCGAGGACGACCATGCCGCTCAGTGCCACGGCCGAGATCACGGGCCCCACGGCGATCGCCTCACTCGGGGCGAGGTCGCGGGCGATCCGATGTGGAGAGTGGGGGAGGGTGCGGAACCATCGCGGGTCGACGACCGGGGCCGACGTCGGCAGGAGTGCGGGACCGACGATCCACGTCAGCCCGAACACCGACACGGCCACCGTCAGCCAACTCGGATGCACCGCCGCCCTCGCGGCGAGCACCGCGACGGTGACCACTCCCGCGGCCGCCACCAATCCCGTGACCAGGCCGAACCCACGCTCGTCGTGCGGGCCGTGGCGGATGATCCGCCAGCGCAGCGCCGCGAACGTGCGCGCGCTCACGCGAGCCACTCGAGTCGCTTGGCGGGCGCGGCGCCGACGAGATCCACGAACACGTCGTTCAACGTGCCCCGGCCGCGAACCTCGTCGACGGTGCCCTCCGTGAGGATGCGGCCTGCGTCGATCAGGGCGACGCGGCGGCAGGTGCGCTCGACGACGTCCATGATGTGGCTGGACAGCAGCACGGTCCCGCCGCCACCGACGTACTGGTGCAACAGATCCTCGATCGCGCGGGCCGACACCGGGTCGATGGCTTCGAACGGTTCGTCCAGCACCAGCACCCGCGGTCGATGCAGAATCGCCATCGCCAGGCCGATCTTCTTGCGCATCCCGGTGGAGTAGTCGACGACCAGTGTGGACGGCGTGCGGTCCAGCTCCAGTAACTCCAGCAGATCAGAGGCGCGCTGCGGCCACGTGTCGTCGAGTCCGCGCAGCCGTGCGGTGTACTCCAGCAGCTCGGGGCCGGTGAGGCGTTCCGGAAGGGACAGTCCCTCCATCATGACGCCGAGACGCTCCAGGACGTGTTCCCGATCGCGTGCGGCGTCGAGGCCGGCGACGTGCACCGTGCCCGCATCCGGGGTGAGCAGTCCCGCGATCATCGACAGGGTCGTCGACTTGCCCGCGCCGTTGGGGCCGACGAGGCCGTAGAACGTGCCGGCCGGAATCGTCAGGTCGAGTCCGTCGACGGCGACGTGGTCGCCGAAACGTTTCGTCAGGCCGGACAGCTCCACGGCCGGCGACGGTGCGATGGTCATGCTCGGACTCCCTTGAGGAAGAGGTCGGTGAGCTCGCGGGCGTAGGCATCGAGGTCGAAGTCCGGGTCGGCGACGATCTTGCTGGCCGCTCCGTCGATGCAGCGGCGCAACATGTAGGCGGTCATGCGGGTGTCGACGACACGGAACTCGCCGGTTGAGGCGCCGTACTCGAACACCGCGGCCGTGCCCGCGATGATCGGCTCCTCGGAGGCGTCGTCGTAGCGCGGTGTGCCGTCCGACCGCCGCAGGTTGGGCATCAGCTCGGCCAACGCGGCCATCTCCCGGCGGTGGGAATCGATGAACCGCAGGTTCCCCTCGATGTAGGCCTGCAGCTTCTCGCCGGCCGTCGGCGCTGCGGCGATGCGCTCCTCGACCTCGGCCGCGCCCGCACCGAAAACCGTGGCGGCCACGGATTCGAGCACCGCGCTGTGGAGGTCGTCCCTGCCCGCGAAGTGGTACGAGATCAGGCCGCGGCTGATGCCGGCCTCGCGGGCGACGGCGCTCAGCGTGGTGCCGTGCCAGCCGTCGCGGCTCAGGCATTCGATCGTCGCGTCGATGATCCGCGCACGGCGCACCTCGTGGGTCACCGTGGCCGGTCCTCGCCCTGGCATGGCGGCACCCCTGTTCCCGTTCGTGCTTCCGCTCTCGGCGCCGCTGTCGGTGTCGTCAAAAGTTTGGCATCGATGCCAAACACCCAACCTACCCGGCGGCCACGGTCGGCGCCCGCCCCGGCCCGTTGCCGAGATCACATACCCTCCGACGGATGACTTTCGGTTAGGCTTACCTAAAGTCAAGTCCGGGTAAGGCACCCCGCACAGCACCGCCGTATCCGCGGGCGCTCCGCGTCACGCATCGGCCGAAAGGGTCCCCATGTCGTCCTCCGTCTTCCCGTCGCGCGCCCGGCGTGCCCTGCTCGCCGTGGCCGGAGTCGCCGTCCTGGGCATCACCACCGCGTGCGCCGCAGGCGGCGACACCACGAACGGCAACGGGGAGACGATCACGATCCGCCACGCCTTCGGCGAGACCGTGCTCGACGGCAAACCCGAGCGGGTCGCCACCGTCAACTGGGCCAACCACGAGGTGCCGCTGGCGCTCGGCGTCGTTCCCGTGGGCATGGCCCGCGCGGACTTCGGCGACGACGACGGCAACGGCAACGGCGTGCTGCCGTGGGTGGAGGAGCGTCTCGACGAGCTGGACGCCGACACTCCGGTGCTGTTCGACGAGACCGACGGCATCGACTTCGAAGCGGTCGCCGACACCGCGCCGGACGTGATCCTCGCGGCCTACTCGGGTCTCACGCAGGAGGACTACGACACCCTCAGCGAGATCGCGCCGGTCGTCGCCTTCCCCGAGACCGCGTGGGGCACGCCGTGGCAGGAGATGATCTCGCAGAACGCCGCGGGGATGGGCAGGGCCGACGAGGGCGAGAAACTGATCTCCGAGCTCGAGGACGAGATCTCCGACGCCGCCGCCGAGCACGAGGCCCTGTCGGGACGGTCGGCGATGTTCCTGACCCATGTGGACACCACCGACCTCAGCAAGGTCAGCTTCTACACCACCCACGACACGCGGGTGCGGTTCTTCGACGACATCGGTCTGGACCAGCCGCAGAGCATCGCGTCCGCGTCGGAACGCACCGACCAGTTCTCGCTGACCCACAGTGCCGAGAACGCCGACACGTTCGACGACGTCGACGTCATCGTGACCTATGGCGACCAGAAGCTGGTCGACACGCTGAAGGCCGATCCGTTGCTGTCGAAGATGCCTGCTGTGCAACGCGACGCCATCGTGACACTGCCCGAATCGGACCCGCTCGGCACCGCGGCCAACCCCACGCCGCTGGCCATCCCGTGGGTGCTCGACGACTACCTCGGCCTGCTCGACGAGGCCGCGGCCAAGGCGCAGTAACTCCCCGCCGGGCAGTGGAGCGAGAAGCAGCGGATCCAAAAGCAGCAGATCTAGAAGCAGCGGAACGAAGAGCACCGGACCGAGGAGCCGTGAACGCGACAACAGCGACCCCCGAGGCCCCGGCGGGCAGCACGCGCGCCGTCGTCCGCCGCCCGCGCCTCGTGCGGACCGCCTGGCTGGCCGTACTGCTCCTCGTCCTCATCGGACTGTCGTGGGCCTCGGTCGCGATCGGCACCCGTGGCGTGACGGCCGGCGACGTGCTCGCCGCGCTCGGCGGTGCGTCCGACACGTGGCAGGAGGCCGCGGTCGCCACCCGGATCCCCAGGACCGTGTTGGCATTGCTCGTCGGCGCCGCACTGGCGGTCGCGGGAGCGGCGCTGCAGGGGGTTACCCGCAATCCGTTGGCGGACCCGGGAATCCTCGGTATCAACAGCGGGGCGTCGCTGGCCGTCGTCACCGGCATCGCATGGTTCGGCCTGAGCTCGTCGACCGCCTACGCGTGGGTGGCCCTCGCCGGCGCCGGGGTGACGGCCGTGGCCGTGTACACGATCGGATCCCTCGGGTCGGGCGGCCCGACACCGCTCAAACTCGCACTGGCCGGCGCCGCCACGATGGCCGCGCTCACGTCGTTGATCAGCGCCGTCGTCCTGCCCCGCGCCGACATCGCCGATGCGGTGCGGTCGTGGCAGATCGGCGGCGTCGGCGGCGCCACGTTCGACCGCATGCTCCAGGTCCTGCCGTTCTTCGCGGTGGGCTTCCTGATCTGCCTGGCGTGCGCGCGTGGTCTGAACATGCTGGCACTCGGCGACGAGGTCGCGGCCGGTCTGGGGGAGCGGGTGCTGCTCGCCCGGAGCTGCGCCGCGCTCGGCGGGGTCGTCCTGTGTGGAGCCGCCACCGCACTGGCCGGGCCCGTCGCGTTCGTCGGACTGGTGGTCCCACACCTGTGCCGCCTGCTCGTGGGCCCGGACCACCGCTGGCTCCTGCCGTACTCCGCGCTCGCGGGCGCCGCGCTCGTCACCGCGGCCGACGTGCTGGGGCGGATCGTCGCCCGCCCCGACGAGATCGACGTGGGCATCGTGACCGCACTGCTCGGCGCGCCGTTCTTCATCGCCGTCGTGCGCAGGCAGAAGGCGGCGGCACTGTGAGCGCACCACCGTCCGGCACCCCCTCCGGCACCACAGCGGCCAAGAACACGGCGTCCAAGAACATGACGGCCAAGAACATGACGGCGACGGGGCAGCTCGTCACCCGTGCACGCAGACGGCGCGCGACCCGGCGACGGATCGCCGTCGGCTGTCTGCTCGCCGGTGTCCTCGTGGCGGCCGCGTTGTCGCTCATGATCGGCCGCACCTTCTATCCGCCCGGCGACGTGCTGCGGGTGATCGCGGGCGAGACGGTGCCGGGAGCATCGTTCACCGTGGGCAGGCTGCGCCTCCCGAGAACCGTGCTGGGCCTGGTCGCGGGACTCGCGTTCGGACTCGCGGGCGTGACCTTCCAGACCATGCTCCGCAACCCGCTCGCCAGCCCCGACATCATCGGCATCAGCTACGGCGCGAGCGCCGCGGCGACGTTCGGCATCGTCGTGCTGTCGTGGGGCGGCGCGGCCGTGTCGGCACTGGCGATCGTCGCCGGTCTCGGCGTGGCGCTGCTGGTGTACCTCCTGTCGTACCGCGGAGGTGTCGCGGGCACCCGGCTGATCCTCGTCGGCATCGGCATGGCCGCGATGCTCCAGTCGGCGACCAACTACTTCCTCAGCAAGGCCTCGCAGTGGGACCACCACGAGGCGATGCGCTGGATCACGGGCAGCCTCAACGGCGCCACGTGGGAGGCCACCCTTCCGGTCGTCGCGGCCGTCGCGGTACTCGCGCCGGTGCTGCTCGGCCACGACCGCGAGCTCACCCAACTCGGACTCGGCGACGACACGGCGGCCGCGCTCGGGGTACGGGTGGAACGCACGCGACTCGTCGCGATCGTCGCCGCCGTCGGCCTGATCGCCTTCGCGACGGCGGCCGCGGGACCGATCGCGTTCGTGGCGTTCCTGTCCGGGCCGATCGCCGCACGCATCGTCGGCCCCAACGGTTCGCCGCTGCTGCCCGCCGCGCTCGTCGGCGCACTGCTGGTCCTCGTGGCCGACCTCGTCGGCCAGTACGCCACGGACACGCGCTACCCGGTGGGAGTCGTGACGGGGGTACTCGGCGCGCCCTACCTGGTGTACCTCATCGTCCGCACCCACCGATCGGGAGGCTCACTGTGACCCAGCCGCAACTCGTGGCCGACGGCCTCACGGCCGGCTACAAGGACCGCACCGTGATCGAGAAGCTGGACCTGACGGTGCCACCGGGCCGCATCACCGCGATCGTCGGGGCCAACGCATGCGGTAAGTCGACGCTGCTGCGCTCGCTGTCGCGGCTGCTGCGCCCGCGCGGTGGGCGCGTGTTGCTCGACGGAGCGGCGGTGCACGCCATGCCCGCGAAACGGCTGGCCCGCCGACTCGGCCTCCTGCCGCAGTCGCCCATCGCGCCGGAGGGCATCACGGTCGCCGACCTGGTCGGCCGGGGCCGACATCCGCATCAGCGCGTGCTGTCCCGCTGGAGTGCCGCCGACGACGACGCCGTCGCCGACGCCCTCGACGCGACCGAGACGGCGGAGCTCGCCGACCGCCCCGTGGACGAACTGTCCGGCGGCCAGCGGCAACGCGTGTGGATCGCCATGGCGCTGGCCCAGCGCACGGAGATCCTGCTGCTCGACGAACCGACCACGTTCCTGGACGTCAACCACCAGGTCGAGGTGCTGGACCTGCTGACCGACCTCAACCACACGCGCGGGACGACGATCGTGATGGTGCTGCACGACCTGAACCTCGCCGCCCGCTACAGCGACCGGCTCATCGCCATGGTCGACGGCAGGATCCATGCCGCGGGCGAGCCCGGCGAGGTGCTCACGGCCGCGAACGTCGAGACCGTGTTCGGCCTGCGCTGCGAGGTCATCACCGATCCCGTCTCCGGCCGTCCGCTGATGCTGCCGGTCGGCAGGCACGGCGCACGGCAGCCGGCACAGCCCGCCGGATAGGCCGTATCCGAACCGGGTTCCGGAGCGGGCGGCGAGCCACGCTGGGAGACCTCCCGAAGTGCGCTGCGCGGGGGAGCTAGGGTTGGTGAGGTGTCCACCGCCCGCGCAGAACGCCTGGTCAACCTGGTGCTCGCCCTCCTGTCGACGCGGCAGTACCTGACGGCCGAGCGCATCCGCGGCATCGTGCCCGGCTACGCGGACGCGGCGAGCACCGAGGCGTTCTTCCGCATGTTCGAGCGGGACAAGGCCGAACTGCGTGAGCTGGGCATTCCACTCGAGACCGGCAGCTACTCCGCCTTCGACCCCGAGGGCTACCGCATCGCGCGGCGGGACTACGAACTGGGCGACATCGACCTCGCCCCCGACGAAGCCACCGCCGTCGCGCTGGCCGCACGCCTGTGGGACTCGCCCGAGCTGACCGGGCAGGCACACGGCGCTCTGGTCAAACTCCGTGCCGCGGGCGTCGAGGTCGACGACCAGACGCACGCCATGGTCGAACCCCGCGTGCACACCGAGCCCGCGTTCGCGCCCCTGTTGGCCGCGGTGCAGAACGGGCAGGTCGTGCGGTTCGACTACCGACGGTCCGACTCGCCCGACCGGCTCACCCGCACGCTCGAACCCTGGGGCGTCGTCTCGTGGCGGGCGCGCTGGTACGTCGTCGGCCACGACCGCGACCGGGACGCCCCGCGCTGTTTCCGTCTGTCGCGGATCAGCGGCGAGGTCAGGGCGATCGGTGAGCCGGGCGTCGTACGCAGGCCCGACGAAGTGGACCTGCTGACGTTCGTGGCGGGCTCGTCGGGACGCGACGACCGATCGCCCACGACCACCGCACGGCTGTGGCTGGCCGAGGGGCGGGCCGCCGGGATCCGCAGGCACGCGCGGGTCGTCGGCGCACGCACGGTCGACGGGATCGACGGCGACGTCGTCGAGATCGACCTGTACCACCCCGAAGGTGCCGCCGACTGGATCGCGGGCCACGGGCCCGATGCGCTCGTGCTCGAGCCCGACGTGCTCGCCAAGGCCGTGCTCGACCGGCTCGAACGCGTCGCAGGTGGCGGGGGAGGTGGCCGATGAGCGCCGCGACCGACCGGGTGCCGCGCCTGCTGGCTCTCGTTCCGTACCTGCTCGCGCGCCCCGGCATCCGCATCGACCAGGCGGCCCAGGACTTCGACGTCACACCGAAACAGCTGCGGCGTGACCTGGAACTGCTGTGGATGTGCGGCCTGCCCGGGTACGGACCGGGCGATCTGATCGACCTGTCCTTCGACGGAGACACGGTGTCGGTGACGTTCGACGCCGGGATGCGCAGGCCGCTGCGCCTCACCGGCGCCGAGGCGAGCGCCCTGGTCATCGCCCTGCGTGCGCTCGCGGAGACGCCCGGCGTGGTCGACACCGACGCGGTGCACCGCGCGATCGCGAAGATCGAGGCGGCGGCGGGCGAGGCCGAACCCGCGGGGGTCGTCGTCGGCCACGGACTCAGGGAGGGGGAACGCACCGCCCACACCCGCGAGCTCGTGCGCCAGGCCCTCCAGGAGGGCAGGGCCGTGCGGATGCGGTACTACACGGCATCCAAGGACGAGATGACCGACCGCACCGTCGACCCCATGCGGCTGTTGATCGTGCAGGCGGTCGCCTACCTCGAAGGATGGTGCCGCCGCGCGGAGGCGGTGCGCCTGTTCCGCCTCGATCGCATCGACCACATCGAGGTCACCGACGAGCAGGCCGCACCCCCGCCGCACGCCCGGCACACCGACCTGTCCGAGGGCGTGTTCTCCCCACGCGAGGACCACCCGGAGGCCGAACTGGTCCTCCAGCCGGACGCCCGCTGGGTCGCCGAGTACTACCCGTGCGAGGAACTCGCCGAGCTCGACGGCGGGCGCCTGCGGGTGCGGATGCGCTATGGCGACGAGTCGTGGATGGTGCGGCTCGTGCTGGGCCTGGGCGGCAGGGCCGCGGTGGAGAAACCGGATGAACTCGCGGTGGCGGTTCGCGAACGAGCGGCCGCCGGATTGGCACGAGCACGTCACCTGGCGCTCACCCAGGACCAGTAGGGTAGAGGAGTGCTTTACGTGCTGAGTGCCGTCGGGGTCGCTGTGGGGCTGGTCGTGATCGGCTTCGCGGCAGTCCGGCTCGGCGGCGCGGTGAAGGGCGTCCGGCGTGCCGCCGACGCGATGCGCGCCGACGTGGGGTCCCGTACCGGGATACTCCGCGCCCGTGCAGCCGCCGTCGGCGTGGCCGTTCGCGATTTGCGGTCCCGAAACCGTCCTCAGCCGGCGCCCGAACCAGTACGATCGGCCCTGAACGAATAGGGAGGCCACCTACCATGAACGCCCTTCAGCCGTGGCACTTGATCATCCTCGTCCTGGTCGTCGTGTTGCTGTTCGGCGCCAAGCGGCTGCCGGACACCGCCCGTTCGATCGGCAAGTCCATGAAGATCTTCAAGGCGGAGACCAAGGACATGCGGGGTGAGCACGCCGAGGCGCAGGCTGCCGACCCGGAGAAGCCCACGCCCGCGGACACCAAGCAGATCTCGTCGACGCCGGTGGCCGAGGACGCCACCACGTCCACACCCTCGGCGACCTCCACGACTTCGAAGGACGACCAGGTGGAGCAGCTGCAGCGCCAGCTCGACGAGCTGAAGAAGCAGCAGGGCGCCGAGCAGGCACAGAAGAACGGCTGACACCGCCCCGGCGGATCGAGAACGGAACGCTTTCGTGGGAGACACCTCCGGAAAGCGCGAGGGCCGCAACGGCAAGCGGAAGGCACGGAGCCGTCGGCACAACCCCGACGGCACGATGTCGCTCATCGAGCACATCTACGAGTTCCGCCGCCGTCTCGGCTACGCACTGATCGCCCTCGTCCTGGGCGGCATCCTCGGCTTCCTGTGGTTCAGCAACCGCGTCGGGTCTATCCCGTCGCTCGGTGAGCTCGTCACAGGTCCGTACTGTCAGATTCCGGAAGACATGCGGTATCCCCGCGGCGGGGAATGCCAGCTGTTGCAGACCGTGCCGTTCGAGGCCTTCATGATCCAGATGAAGGTCGGCCTCACGGCAGGTGCCGTTCTGTTCGCACCGGTGTGGATCTACCAGTTCTGGGCGTTCATCGCGCCGGGCCTGTACTCGAAGGAACGCAAGTACGCCCTGACCTTCGTGGGACTGGCGTCGATGCTGTTCGCGGGTGGTGCGCTGCTGGCCTACTTCATGGCCCCGCACGCCCTCGAGATCCTCACGACGTTCGGCGGTGGCGAGTTCGCCACGTGGTTCACCGGTGACAAGTACATCTCGTTCGTACTGTCCCTGCTGATCATCTTCGGCGTGAGCTTCGAGCTGCCGCTGCTGATCATCATGCTCAACCGCGTGGGCGTCGTCCGCTACCAGATGCTGAAGAAGTGGCGCCGCGGCATCATCATGATCATGTTCGTGTTCGCGGCGTTCGTGACGCCCGCGGACCCGTTCTCGATGATCGCCCTGGCCCTCGCGCTGTGTGTGCTGTTCGAGATCTCGCTGCAGGTCACCCGCTTCCACGACCGCAAACTCGACAAGCAGCGCGGCACCGAAGGGTGGGAGGACCTGGCCGACGACGAGGCCGCGCCCTTCGAGTACACGCCGAGCTCGATCGACGACGAACCGCGGGGCGGCACGCGCACCGACGACGTGACGTAACGATGGGTCCCCGCGTCGCCCTCGCCTTCCATCCCGGGTCCGGCAAGGGCGCGGCCGCGAAGCTCGCCGGTGCCGTCGTCTCCCGCCTCCGGCCGCACGTCGGGCGGCTGGCGGTGATCGACGCCGACACCGTCGACGACTTCCGGGCCCGCCTCGACACCGCCAGGACCGAGGGGCTCGACGCCCTGCTGGTGCTGGGCGGCGACGGTGCCGCGCACCAGGCCGTGCAGTACTGCGCCGGGACCGATCTCCCACTGGGACTGATCCCGTCGGGTACCGGCAACGACCTCGCCCGCGCGCTCGGTGTGCCCGCCGACCCGGCAGCCGCCGTCGACACCGCTGCGGCGTCGCTCGGCGCGGGCCGGGTGCGCCGCATCGATCTGGGACGCCTCGACGCTGCCGCAGCCCCCACTGCCGACGGCCGGGCGGCGGGCCCCACGTGGTTCGGCACGGTGCTGTGCACCGGGTTCGATGCCGCGGTCAACGCGCGGGCCAACCGGCTGCGGTGGCCCGCCGGTCCGCGTCGCTACGACCTGGCGATCGTGGGCGAGCTGGCGTCGTTCCGCGCCCGCACGGTTCGGGTGTCCACCGAGGCGGGTGAGTGGGAGCTGCCCGCGATGCTCGTCGCCGTCGGGAACACGTCCTGGTACGGCGCGGGCATCCCGGTGTGTCCCGACGCCGACCCGGGGGACGGGCTGTTCGACGTGACGATCGTGGGCCGCGTGGGCTACCGCGAGCTACTGCGTGTCCTGCCTCGCCTGCGCACCGGCGAGCACATCGACCACCCGGCGGTGACGACGGCCCGGGCGCGCACGGTGCGGATCACGGTGCAGGACTGGCCCGTGTTCGCCGACGGCGAACCCCTGTGCAGTCCGCCGGTGTCGCTCACGTGTGTCCCGGGGGCGCTGCCGGTCCTCGGGTGACGTTCTCCTCGGCCAGCGCCTTCCACCCGAGACGCTCCCGCGTCGCCCTGGGCAGACCGGCCACCACCAGGTCGTACGAGTCCTCGATCAGGTCCAGCACCATCCGCTCGGGCAGCGACCCGTCCAACACCACGGTGTTCCAGTGCCGCTTGTTCATGTGCCATCCGGGCGTGACCGCCGGATAGGAACTGCGCAGCTGCACCGCGAGCTCCGGCTCGCACTTGAGGTTGACGCTCAGCGGTCGCCTGCCGAGCGCCGAGAGTGCGAACATCTTCCCCGCGACCTTGAACACGCTGATGTGCTCGTCGAACGGGAACTCCTCGCCCGCGCCCGTGAACTCCAGGCACGCGGCCCTCAGGCGATCCGGTGTCATGCCCACGCACGGTAGCGGCAGACCCCGACACTCCCGCACCCCACAGGCCGACCTCGTGCGCGCGTGACCGCCGATGTGAAACCCTGACGCCGTGGACTCTTCCGCCTCTCCCAGGCCGGCCGAGGCGTACGCCGCGGCCCGGCGGCGCAGCGACTACCCGCAGCTCACCCGATTCGCCGCCGACCTCGGGTTCGACTTCGACGACTTCCAGGTACGCGGATGCCAGGCACTCGAGGACGGGCACGGCGTGCTCGTCTGCGCCCCGACCGGTGCCGGCAAGACCGTCGTCGGCGAGTTCGCCGTGCACCTGGCCCTCGCCGAAGGTCGTAAGTGCTTCTACACGACGCCCATCAAGGCGCTGTCGAACCAGAAGTACACCGACCTCGTCGAGCGGCACGGGGCCGACGCGGTGGGCCTGCTGACCGGCGACACGGCCATCAACGGCAACGCCCAGGTGGTCGTCATGACCACCGAGGTGCTGCGCAACATGCTGTACGCGGGCTCGGACACGATCGACGAGCTCGGCTACGTCGTCATGGACGAGATCCACTACCTCGCCGACCGGTTCCGTGGTGCGGTGTGGGAGGAGGTCATCCTCCATCTGCCCGAGTACGTGCGGGTCGCGGGCCTGTCGGCGACGGTGAGCAACGCCGAGGAGTTCGGCGAATGGCTCGTGACGGTCCGGGGTGACACGGCCGTGGTCGTCGACGAGCACCGGCCGGTGCCGTTGTGGCAGCACATGATGGTGGGCAACCGCCTCATGGACCTGTTCGTCGGCGACGGCCAGGGTGACGAACCCAAGATCAACCGGCAGCTGTTGCGCCGGGTCGAGGACGTCTCCCGGATGCACGCACCCGCCGCGTTCGGGGGACAGCGCGGTCAGCGCGGCAGGCGCGACCGCGGCAAGCAGCGGTTGCCGAAGTTCCGGCCGCCCTCGCGGGTCGACGTCATCGACCGGCTCGACCGGGCGGGACTGCTTCCCGCCATCACGTTCATCTTCTCCAGGGCCGGGTGCGACGCGGCGGTCGGCCAGTGCCTGCACGCGGGCGTGCGGCTGAACAACCCAGACGAGATCGCCGAGGTGCGGCGGATCGTCGACGAGCGCACGGCCGACCTGCCCGAGTCGGACCTCGGCGTGCTCGGCTACTGGGAGTGGCGCGAGGGGCTCGAGCACGGCGTGGCCGCGCACCACGCCGGATTGCTCCCCGCGTTCAAGGAGACCGTCGAGGAGCTGTTCGTCCGCGGGCTGGTGAAGGTCGTGTTCGCCACCGAGACGCTGGCGCTCGGCATCAACATGCCGGCACGCACCGTCGTGCTGGAGCGGCTCGTCAAGTACAACGGCGAGGCACACGTCGACCTCACGCCGGGCGAGTACACCCAGCTGACTGGCCGGGCGGGGCGCCGCGGTATCGACGTCGAGGGCCACGCGGTGGTGCTCTGGCAGCCCGGCGTCGACCCGCGGCACGTCGGCGGTCTCGCCTCGACGCGGACGTATCCGCTGAAGTCGTCGTTCCGGCCCGGCTACAACATGGCGATCAACCTGGTCGGCCAGTTCGGGGCCGACCAGGCGCGCGAACTGCTGGAACAGTCCTTCGCCCAGTTCCAGGCCGACCGCGCCGTGGTCGGTACGGCCAAGCGCATCGAACGCAATAAGGAAGCGCTCGCCGGGTACGCCGAGGCCGTCTCCGGGGACTTCGACGAGATGTTGTCGTACGTCGAGCTGCGCAAGAAGATCTCCGACCGCGAGAAGTACCTGGCCAAGCAGAACAGCCAGCACCGCAGGGCCGAGGCGGCCCGCTCACTGGAGAAGCTGCGCAAGGGCGACGTCATCCTCGTCCCGTCGGGTCGGCGGTCGGGCCTGGCCGTGGTGATCGACCCCGGCCTGGATCCGCTGCGCGATCCGCGGCCGGTGGTGGTCACGGAGGACCGCTGGTCGGGGCCGTTGTCGGCGGCCGACTTCCCGTCCCCCGTGGAGCCGTTGGGCAGGGTCAAACTGCCCAAGCACATCGAGCTGCGTTCGCCCAAGGTGCGCAGGGACATCGCCTCGTCGCTGCGCAACGCCGGGATCGAGAAGCCGTCGGGCCAGCGGCGCCGCTCCGAATCCGGTGACGACCCCGAACTGCTCGAGTTGCGCCACCAGATGCGGCAACACCCCGTCCACGGCATGGCCGACCGGGAGGCGAACCTGCGCTGGGTGGAGCGCTACCAGCGGCTGGCGGCCGAAACGCAGCAGCTCGAGCGCAGGGTGGCCGCCACGACCCACTCGCTGGCTCGTTCGTTCGACCGCATCTGCGCCCTGCTCGCCGAACGCGGCTACCTGGAGCGGGCCGCCGACAGCAGGCTCGCGGGGGAGCAGGGGAGCGACACCGGTGCCGGGTCCGAGGACGGAGCCGATGCCGACCGGGCGACCGAGGACGGCATGATGCTGGCCCGGATCTACAGCGAGTCGGATCTGCTGGCTGCCGAATGCGTCCGCAGGCACGTCTGGCACGGACTGTCGGCGCCGGAACTCGCCGCGGTCGTGTCGTCGCTGGTCTACGAGGCGCGGCGGGACGCCATGTCGGAGCCGAAACTGCCCCAGGGCGCCGTGCCGAAGGCGTGGCAGGAGACGGTGACGATCTGGAGCGAACTGACCGAGGACGAGCGCAGGCATCGGCTCGACCGCACCCGCGAACCGGACGCCGGGTTCGCCTGGCCGGTGTATCGCTGGGCGCGAGGCGAATCGCTCGAACGGGTGCTCACCACCGCCGAGGCGAACGGGCAGGAACTGACCGCGGGCGACTTCGTGCGCTGGGCTCGGCAGGTGATCGACCTGCTCGACCAGTTGAAGGACGTACTGGGCAAGGAACACCCCGTCGGCGGGGTCGCGGCCAAGGCGGCACGTGCGCTGCGGCGCGGCGTCGTGGCGGCCGGCGAGGTCTGATCGCGTGCAGCACGCGCGGAGTGTGACGGGGGCGACCGCGTTCGGACCTGACCTTCCGGGGCGGCAGGGCACGGGGTTGTGGTTGGATCGCGCACAACGTGTCGACGAGTCGAAAGTGGCGGAGGCAGGACGATGAGCACGCCGTACGGAGGCAACGACCCGCAGCAGTGGGGACAGCAACCTCCCCAGGGCCCGCCTTCCGGTAGCTTCCCCGGCCAGCCGGGGTACGGCCCTCCGCCGCAGCAGCCGCGTCAGCAGCAACCTCAGCAGCCGGGGTACCCGCAGCCCGGGTACGGCCCGCCCCCGGGATACCCGCAGCCGGGTCAGCAGACGCCGCCACCCGGCCAGCCGATGCCGGGTCAGCCGCCCCAGCAGCCGGGTGGTTACACCCAGCCCGGTGTGGCGCCGCAGGGAGGTGGGCACGGCACCGCGTCGTACACCCAGCCCGGCACGCAGGGCGGCTACCCGCCGCCCGGGCCGCCCGGACCCGGTGGTCAGCCGCCGTTCGGCCCGCAGCCGGGGATCGGCGCCGCGCCGCCGCAGAAGCCGAAGAACAAGTCCGGCAAGGGCATGTGGCTGGGCCTCGGGGCAGCGGTGGTGCTCGTCGCCGCGGCCGCGGTGGTGCTGTTCTGGATCCCCGGGCTGCTCGTCCAGAAGGTGTTCGACGCCGAGGCCATGAACCGCGACGTCCAGCGCGTGCTCACCGACAACTACGGCGTCGAGGGTGTCGAGAGCGTCTCCTGCCCGGAGGACCAGCCGGTGACCGTGGACGAGACCTTCACCTGCGACGTGACGGTCGACGGGGGCCAGCAGCAGGTCACCATCACGGTCAAGAGCGAGGACGCGCGCTACCAGGTCGGCAGGCTGGAGTAGCCACCGCACGCGCGGGGAACGGCGTGGACGCGTAATCCGGTGGCGCGCGGCGAGCGGTCTCGGAAAGGATCGGTGGCATGACCGATCACCACGCACGGATCCTGGGCGACGACGAACAGCGGGGCGCCGTCGAGCTGTTCCGCTCGGCGCTGCACGCCCCGCCACTGACCGACGAGGAATGGGCCTCGGCCCGGGACGTCGAGTGCGCCGGGCGCCGGCACGGTGTCACCGACGGTGACACCGGCGCGCTGATCGGCACGGCGTGGGCGTGGGACACCGCGTTGACGGTGCCCGGCGGCGGAGTGCCGCTCGGCGCGGTCACCGAGGTCGGCGTGCGTGCCGACCGCACCCGGCGCGGCGTGCTGAGTGAACTGATGCGCGCGCAGCTGACCGACATGGCCGAGCGCGGCGTGGTCACCGCCGGGCTGCACGCCTCGGAGGCGACGATCTACGGCCGGTTCGGCTACGGCGTGGGCGCGCTCGCGCGGGACTACACGGTCGAGACGTCCCGTGCGCAGCTCAGGCCCGAGGCTCCGGCCGGAGGCCGCGTCGAGATCCGGGACCTCGAGACGGTGATCGACCTGGCCTCGCAGGCATACCCGGCGATGGCGACGCGGCCCGGAATGCTTGCCCGCCCCGCGGAGTGGTGGGGCATGTTGCGCGCTCACCTCGCGCGGCGTGCCGAAGGACGGGTCACCGCGGTGACGCACGAAGGCGAGGACGGCATCGACGGGTTCGCCGTCTACTCGGTCGACCGCCCGAAGCCCGGTTCCGCGACCCTCAAGCTCGTCGACCTGCACACCGCCACGATCGACGCCTTCGCGGGGCTGTGGCGGTACCTGCTGTCGGTCGACCTCATCGGCGAGATCACCGCGACCAACCGGCCGGTCGACGAGCCCCTCGAACTGCTGCTCGCCGACCCGAGGGCGGTGTCGACCACGGCGCGGTTCGACGATCTGTGGCTCCGGCTGGTCGACGTTCCCGAAGCACTGGCCGTGCGGGCCTACCAGGGCGATCCGCTCACGGTCGAGGTGACCGACCGGCTGCTGCCCGCGAACACGGGCAGCTACCTGGTGGGGCCCGACGGCGTGGAGCGCACCGACCGCGCGCCCGATCTGCGGCTCGACGTCGCCGCGCTGGCGATGATCCACCTCGGCGCCTGGCGGCCGTCGCAGCTGGTCGACACCGGCCGTGCGCAGGCACTCACGACCCGTGCCGCCTCCCGTGCCGACCGTCTCTTCTCGACCCCGACAGCCCCGTGGTGCGGTACGTTCTTCTAGCTCACAGAAGATCAACACCGAGGTGAGGGGCTCGTGGGAGACGTCTGATGACGGCGACGGTGGTGATCGCCGGGCTCGGTCTGCTGGCCGGCTGCAGCGAACGCGGAACGGACTCGGGCGGCTCCGACACGGCGGTGTCGACCCCGACCGCGGCCACGTCCACGGTGGCGTCGGCGCCGTCGCCGGTGTCGACGCCGACCGAGACGGCGCGGGTCTTCGACGTCGAGCGGATGAACCACGACGTGCGTGCGGTGCTCGTCGAGCACTACCAGGTCGACGGGGTGGGCGACGTGTCCTGCCCGCGGAACCGCGCGGTCGAGGCAGGCGCCCGTTTCGCCTGCTACGTCGAGGTCGCCGAGCAGCAGCGCAGGTGACGATCACCGTGCAGGACAACGACGGACGCTACGAGGTCGGCAAGGTTCAGTGACCCCGCCGGGTCACGGCCGGGAAGCCAGCGCGTCGAGCAGACGGGTCGCCGAACCGCCGAGGTTCCAGCGCGCGGCGAGTTCGCGCACGCGGGACTCGTCGACCGCCCCCGCGGGAACGGCGTCGGGACCGGACAGCTCGACGGGTGCGTCGGCGGCGACCCGCACCACGGTCGGGGCCGCGTCCAGGTACTCGGCCGCCTCGTTGAGGCGGGTACGGGTCTTCACCGGCAGGTCCGGGCTCTCGGCGCGCGCGGCGGCCACGAGGTCCTCGAACGAGCCGAACTGGGTGATCAGCTTGGCGGCCGTCTTCTCCCCGATGCCCGCGACGCCGGGAAGACCGTCCGACGGATCGCCCCGCAGCATCGCCATGTCCGCGTAGGCGGCCCCCGCGCGGTCGGCTGGCACCCCGTACTTCGCGGCGACCTCGTCCGGTCCGAGGACCTCGGCCTTCGCCCACCCCTTGCCGACGTAGATGACCGTGGTGGGGGCCGGCTCGGTGCGCACGAGCTGGAACAGGTCACGGTCGCCGGTGATCACCTCGACCGGATGGGTCGTCTCCCGTGCGGCGAGGGTGCCGATGACGTCGTCGGCCTCGAACCCGGGAGCCTCCGCGGTCGCGAGGCCGGCGGCCTCCAGCAGCTCCAGGATGATCGGCACCTGCGGGGTCAGCGTGTCGGGAACCTCTTCGACGTCGGCCCCCGCCTCGACCTCCTCGGCCACGCGGTGCGCCTTGTAGCTCGGCAGCGCGTCGACCCGGAACTGCGGACGCCAGTCGGCGTCGAGACACGCCACGAGACGCGCGGGCCGCCGGTCGGTGAGGATGCGTGCGACCGTGTCGGCGAAGCCGCGCACCGCGTTGACCGGCGTACCGTCGGCCGCCTTCATCGACTCGGGCAGGGCGAAGTACGAACGGAAATACAGGCTCGCCGCGTCCAGCAGCGCCACGGAACCGGTGCTCACCGCTACAGCCTCGCACGAGGCGCTCCGGGTCGTGCATGCCACACGCCAAGGGGAAGATTGTCCAAATCCCTGACCCGCAGAAGGCCTGGGGCTAGTCTGCGGGCGCACGTGTCGATCAAGGGGAGGAAACACTGTCATGAGCACCGGAGCGATCGTGGCGATCGTGATCGTCGCCGTCATCGTGATTGCGCTGGTCATCTGGTTGATCACCGGCTACAACGGCCTGGTCAAACGCCGCAACCACTACCGCAACATGTTCGCTCAGATCGACGTGCAGCTCACGCGGCGGCACGACCTGATCCCGAACCTGGTCGAGACGGCCAAGGGCTACATGCAGCACGAGCGGCAGACGCTGGAGTCCGTCATCGCCGCGCGCGGGGGAGCGGTGCAGGCCCAGCAGGCCGCGCGGCAGAACCCGGGCGATCCCGGCGCGATGCAGCAGCTGGGCGGTGCCGAGACCGCGCTGACCCAGACCCTCGGCAGGCTGTTCGCCCTGTCCGAGTCGTACCCGGACCTGAAGGCCAACCAGAACATGATGCAGCTGTCCGAGGAGCTGACCTCCACGGAGAACCGCGTCGCGTTCGCGCGCCAGGGCTACAACGACAGCGTCATGGCCTACAACAACAAGCGCGAGACGTTCCCGACGAACATCCTCGCCGGCATGTTCGGCTTCCAGGCTGCCGCGCTGCTGGAGATCGACTCGCCGGAGGCCCGCCAGGCGCCGCAGATCTCGTTCTGATCGGCACCGACGGGTTTCACTGGGGCGGCAAGCGAACGCGGGGGACGTGATCGGCGACCATGAACTTCTTCGAGCGGCAGGACGAGGTCCGGAAGGCCTCCACCCGACTGGTGTGGTTGTTCATCGCAGCGGTCGTGGCGGTGGTCGTGGTCGTCGACCTCGCGGTGTTCGTCTTCTTCCGCCTCGACACCAAACCGACGAACCAGCTCGTCGGCACGCTGGTGCTCGCCAGTGTCGGAATGCTCCTCGTCATCGGCGGAACGTCGCTGGTGCGCACGATGATGCTCCGGAGGCAGGGCGGGGGCGCGGTCGCGCGCAGCGTGGGAGGTCTGCCCGTTCCGCAGGACACCGCCGATCCCGCCCTGCGCCGGCTGCGCAACGTCGTCGAGGAGATCTCGATCGCCTCCGGTACCCCGGTGCCGGAGCTCTACGTCCTGCCGCACGAGGCGGGAATCAACGCCTTCGCCGCGGGCTGGTCGCCGGCGAACGCCGCCGTCGCCGTGACCCAGGGCGCTCTCGACCGCCTCAACCGGGACGAACTGCAGGGCGTCATCGCCCACGAGTTCAGTCACGTCGTCAACGGCGACATGCGGCTCAACATGAAGCTCATCGGCGTGCTCGCCGGGCTCGTCGGGCTGGCCGTGGTCGGCAGGGTGCTGCTCGGCACCGGCGGCAGGGGCGGATCGAACAAGGGCGGCGCCGCGCCGTTCATCCTGTTCGGACTGGTTCTGATGATCGTGGGCTTCATCGGCGTGTTCGCGGGCAGGATCATCAAGGCCGCGGTGTCCCGCCAGCGCGAGTACCTCGCCGACGCCTCCGCCGTGCAGTTCACCCGGCAGTCCGCGGGGCTGGCCGGCGCCCTGAAGAAGATCGGCGGCCTGCCCACCGGTTCGCGGCTGCGGGCGGGCAAGACCGACGACGTCAGCCACATGCTCTTCGGTGAGGGCGGCAAACGGCGTTCGTGGCTCGCCACCCACCCGCCGCTGCCCGAACGCATCCGCCAGCTCGACCCGACGTTCGACCCGAACGAACTCGACCGGCTCGGCAGGCGGTGGGCCGAGCAGCCGCCGTCGGGGATGCACGAGGACGCCGCGCTCGGCCTCGCGCCCGCCCCTGCATCACCGCCCGCGGCTCCACCGGTGGGCCACGTGCCTGCGGCCCACGCCTCGGCCGTGGCGGGCACGGTCGGCACGATGGGCGGTCTCGCACCAGCCGGCGGTCAGGACACCGTGCAGGGTGCTGGTGGTCCCGGAGCCGGTCACGCTGCCGGTCCGGGCGCGGCCCCGGGGGCCGGGCAGCCGGCACAGGACCAGGGCGCCGGGGTGCTGTCCCGGATTCCGGAAGCGTTCCTGCACCGCGCCCACAGTCCCGACGCCGCCGTCCCCCTCGTGTTCGGCCTGCTGCTGTCCACACACCCCGAGGTGCGTGGCAGGCAGTACCACCTCATCGCCAGCCGGTGGGGCGGCCCGCTCGCCGACGCCGCGTGGCAGGACGGCGGCGCGCTGACCCAGCTCGCCCCCGCGCTGCGCCTGCCCCTCGCCGAGGTCGCGTTCCCCGCACTGCGGCAACGACCCCCGCAGGCCGTCGACGCCCTTCGCGACACGGTCGGCGCGCTCGCCGCGGCCGACGGGCGCACCAGCGTGTTCGAGTACTGCTTCGCCGCACTGCTCGGCCGTGAACTCCACGAGGCGGTGCACCAGCAGCCCCCGTGGGGACGGCGGCGCAGCACCCTGGCCTCGGCCCAGCAGTCCGTCGCGATACTGCTCGCCGTGCTCGCCGCGGTCGGCAACCCCGACCCGGCCGCAGGGGAACGCGCGTTCCGCGCAGGCATGGAGCGCGTCGCACCGGGCTCGGCGTTGCCGTTCGCCCCGCCGCCGCAGGGCCCGCAGGTGCTCGACCAGGTGTGGCCGGCACTCGACGGCCTGTCCGGCCGCGACACCCAGGTCCTCGTCGAAGCGGTCGTCACCGTCATCGCCGACAACGGCGTGCTCACCGTCGGTGAATCCGAACTGCTCCGCACGGTCTGCTCGATGCTGCACTGTCCGATGCCCCCACTGCCGGTCACCCTCGCCAGCGGCCACCACGGCTGAGGGCGGGCGAGCCTCGCGCGGCCAGCACCATCCCCCCACGGAGAAGCTGCGCTTCGCAGGGCCGGCCCCTCGCCCGACCCCCCCAATGAGAAGCTCCGCTTCGCAGTGGCCAGCCGCCCCGCCCGACCACCACCCCCCATCGAGAAGCTCCGCTTCCCAGTACCCTCGGGCCATGTCCCGTCGATCGCTGCACAATCCCGCGCCCGAAGCCGCCACCCTGCGGTCCCGTCTCGACCGGGCAGGCAAGGCCGCCGCCGATGCCGGAGCCGACGCGCTGCTCATCGCTCCCGGTTCGGACCTCCGCTACCTCGTGGGCCAGGCGGGCGGGTCGTTCGAGAGGTTGACGACGCTCGTCGTGCCCGCAGGCGACACGCCGCCCGCACTCGTGGTGCCGAAGCTCGAACTGCCGGGCTACTCCGACGTGCCGACCGACGACCTCGGGATCGACGTCATCACCTGGGTCGACGGCGACGACCCCTACCGCCTGGTCGCCGACCAGGTCGGCAAGGCAGCGCGCGTGGCCGTGAGCGACATGATGGCGGCCCTGCACGTGCTCGGCGTGCGGGGCGCGGTACCCGACGCGGAACAGATGCTGGCCGGCCCGGTGCTGCGTGAACTGCGAATGCGCAAGGACGCCGCCGAGATCGCCGCGCTGCGCGAGGCGGGCGCCGCGATCGACCGGGTGCACGCGCGCATGGGCGAATGGCTGCGGCCGGGACGCACCGAGGCGGAGGTGGGCGCCGACATCACCGCCGCCATCGTCGAGGAGGGTCACACCGCGGCCGACTTCGTCATCGTCGGCTCCGGGCCCAACGGCGCCAGCCCGCACCACGACGTCTCCGACCGGGTCATCGAAGCGGGCGATGTGGTGGTCGTCGACATCGGCGGCCCGATCCCCGAGGGCTACAACTCCGACTGCACCCGCACCTACGCCGTCGGCGAGCCGAAGGGCGCAGACGTGGCGGAGACGTACGCGGTGCTGCAGCGCGCCCAGCAGGCCGCCGTGGACGCCGTGCGGCCCGGCGTGAGCGCCGCGTCCGTCGACGCCGCGGCACGCGACATCATCGCCGACGCCGGTTTCGGCGACCGGTTCATCCACCGCACCGGGCACGGCATCGGCCTGGACGTGCACGAGGAGCCCTACATCGTCGCCGGCAACGACCTGCCGCTCGAGGAGGGCATGGCCTTCAGCGTCGAGCCGGGCATCTACACCGCAGGGCACTGGGGAGCGCGGATCGAGGACATCGTCGTGGTGACCGGCGAGGGCGTCGAACCGCTGAACTCGCGCCCGCACGAGCTCGTCGTGCTCGACTCATGACGGCCTCCGGAAGCGGAGGCACTCCCGCGGTCCCCGGTCTGGAGCCGCTCGACAAGGCGATCGTGGCCGAACTGTCGGCCGACGGCAGGCGCAGCTTCACCGATCTCGCCGAGCGGGTGGGCCTGTCGGTGTCCGCGGTGCACCAGCGGGTGCGCAGGCTCGAACAACGCGGCGTCATCCGTGGCTACACGGCCAAACTCGACGGTGAGCAGATCGGACTTCCGCTCACCGCGCTGATCTCCCTGACGCCGAACGATCCGGCTGCCCCCGACGACTATCCGCAGCGGCTGGAACACATCCCGGAGATCGAGTCGTGCTACTCGGTGGCCGGCGACGAGTCCTACATCCTGTTGGTGCGGGTGCCGTCGCCGTTGGGTCTGGAAGATCTGCTGCGGCGGATCCGCGAGGTCGCGAAGGTCTCCACGCGGACCACGGTGGTGCTGTCGACGCCGTTCGAAGGCCGTTCCCCGACACTGTGAGTGCCTGACCCGCCGTCCCCGACGTGCTCGACCGGGCCCCTGCCGATCCGGGTCGGCTCGGCTCAGCGCCGGCCGTGCTCGGCGACCGACGGGGCCGCGTGGAGGTTGTCGTCGTCGCCCTTGAGGCAGGCGGCGGACTCGGCGTCGGAGGACAGGAACTCGCTCATGCAGCGGGCGAACTGCCGATGCCCGTTCGCGTTGGGGTGGAAGGATTCCTGGATCGCGTGCGAGGCACGGTCGGCGTCCTTGAGGTCGTCCCAGCGGACCGTGAAGCGGGTGAACCATTCGGAGTTCTTGTCCGCCCCGCCGCTGCACGCCTCGTGGCCGAGGGCCGCGCGCGACAGGTCGAGGAACCGTGCGTCCACTTCGGACGCCGCGCGGGACAGTCCTTCGGCCAGATCCGGCGCACCCGTGTTGCGAACCCAGCGCAGATCGGCCTTGCGGAACGGGCAACCGTCCAGATTGCGCAGTGATTCGGGCATGTCCGGCCCGATCGGGGAGGCGTACGACTGCAGCACCAGTTCGTAGTCGTCCTCGTCGTAGCCCGCACGGTCGAGGACGGTGCGGATGTCCTCGAGCACCTCGGCGACCTTCGGTACCACCGCGTCGACCCGTTCCTCCCAGTCCACCTTGATCCGCTCGTTGCACGGCGCGGACTCGTCGGAGAACCAGGAGGTGAAACACTGCGAGATGAGGCGGGAGAACTGGGGCTCGTCGTTCGCACCGATGCCCACCACGACCGCCGCCACACGATGGTCCTTCACGCGCTCGGCCAGCTGCTGTGCCTGCGACGGTTCCGTCCACTGTTTCTCGTCGCCCAGCCTGAGGTGTTTCGACGCCGCGCCCGAGCATGCCAGGTTGACGTGCTCGGTCACGCCGCTCAGCTCGATGTGGTTGACCATCGCGTTGGGAGAGCGGTGACACCAGTTGCCGTTGCGCCCGTCGGTGTCGGCCGTGTAGTCACCGGCCCCCTCGCCGGAGATCGTGCTGTCGCCCATGGACACGACGGTCAACGGTCCGCGCCCCGGCGGGCCCGGCCGTTCCGGCGACGGGGGTTCGGAGGACGTCAGCACGACCACGGCGACGAGGAGGCAGACCCCGGCCAACGCGAACGCACCGAGCCACCAGCGGGATGTGGGCATCACGGCGGATTCTACGGGATTCGGGCTTCCGGAATCGCCGGGCTGTGCGCGGAATCCCGGCGTGCCGGTGCTCGTGCCGTGGGCCCGTGGGGCTGCGCCGAAATCTCCCGCACGGGAGGGGACACGCCGGCCGTGGTGGGGGATCTGGCAGGGAACGCGGCGGTCACCGTGGGGAGGTCGTGGACCGGTCGGCGGCCGAGAGTTCGAGCACGCCGTCGCTGAGGTCGATGCGCCGATCGGCAACCTGGTGTACCGCGTCGTCGTGGGTGGCCACGAGCACGGCTCCGCCGCCGACGGCGTGGTCACGCAACATGTCGAGCACGACGGGTGTCGTGCCGGTGTCCAGATGCGCCGTCGGCTCGTCGGCGATCAGCACGGCCGGTCGCGGGGAGACGGCACGGGCGAGCGCGACCCGCTGCTGCTGGCCAAACGACAGCTCACCAGGACGGCGGTCGGCCACCGCACCGAGCTGAACCCGGGACAGGAGCGCCTCCGCGGTGGCTGCGGCCTCCGAGGCCGGTACGCCGCCGAGCACCAACGGCAACGCGACGTTCTCGGCTGCGGTCAGCTCCGGGGTGAGGCCGAGAGACTGTGGTACGACCGCGCACGTGCGCCACGGCAGGTCCTGCGTCACGCGGTCGCCGCCGATGTGCACCGTGCCCGAGTCCGGGCGGTCGAATCCGCACAGGACGGCCACCAGTGCGCTCTTGCCCGAGCCGGAACGTCCGGCGAGCGTGACGAACTCACCCGGTTCCACCGTCAGGTCGACCCCACGCAACACCTCGACGTCGCCGCCCGGGTGGGGGAACACCCGACGCAGGCCGGCCGCGCGGAGCGTCGCGGGCCCGACGGGGGCGTGCTCACCGGGTGTCATCGGAGGGCACCTCCTCCACCGTCTCCACCGCAGCCACCGTCGTCTGGGCACCCGTTTCCACTACGCCGTCGTGCAACCGCACCACTGGCGAGCCGACGGCGATCAACGCCGGGTCGTGCGAGGTGACCACCACCGTGAGTCCCCGTCGTTCGAGGTCCCGCACGACCGCGATGACCGACTCGGCCGACGCCTTGTCCAACTGCGACGTCGGCTCGTCGGCCAACACGATGTCGGTGCGACGCGCCAGCACGCAGCCGAACGCCAATCGTTGTTGCTGACCTCCCGACAGCGCACCGATCCGCCAGGACGTCGTCCCGTCGAGGCCGAGTTCGGCGAGAATCTCCTCGGGGACACAGTCCTGACCGGCCGACTCGGCCGCCGCACGCAGATTCTCGCCCACCGACAACGCGGGGAGCAGGTTGTCGACCGGGTTCTGGAAGACGAGGCCGAGACGTCGTCGTAGCAGCGTCCGCCGCATCCGGGCATCGATCCGGTCCACGTCGGTGCCGTCGAACTCGACCGACCCCGCCGTGAGTGGTTCGACGAGCCCGAGCACGCGCAACAATGTGGACTTCCCCGAACCGGACGGCCCGGCCAGGACCGTCATCGCGGCGTGCGGAATGTCGATCGTGACGTCCCGAATGCCCGTCGCCGTGCCCGTGGGGGTCACGTAGTCGACGCCGGCCGACCGCAGCCGGAAGGCCGGGCGGTCGGCGGCAGCGGGGCGAGGCGGTTCAGACACGGAGCAGCTCCGCGGGGACAGCGGCACGCGCCGACCGTACCGCGAACCACGCGGTCGCCGTGACGACGAGAGCGGTTCCGACCAGTGTCAGGACGACCAGCGGCGCCGGATTGGGCAGGTGGGCCACCGGCGATAGCCACCGGACCGGGTCGAAGCGCGGCACCGCAATCGCCGCGACGGTGACCCCGCAGACGAGGCCGACGAAGGCCGCCACGCCGCCGACGCCACCGAGTTCGGCCAGGTGACTGCGCAGCAGTCCGCTTCTGCGCATGCCCATCCGCACGAGCAACGAGGCGGCGAGCGCGTTCTGCCTCCGCCGCGTCTCGGTCGCCACCACGACGGTCATGACCGCGACCACGGCGAGCACCACGCCGAGGAGGGTGACGAACGAGAACGTCCACTCGACCACCCGGAAGGGCAACGCGTCGAACACCGCGTCCCTGGTCTCCGGGTTGGGGTGCGCCAACCCGGCATCGCGTAGTGGTGCGACGAGCGCGTCGAGCGGTCCCGTCGACAGGAGTGTCCACCGGGTCACGGCTTCGAGCTGCTCGCCGGACAGCGCGGTGCGGGACACGACGTAGCCGGGATCGTCGGTGAGGAGCGGAAACGCCTCGACGTCGGCGATCGCCCGCAGCGGTGTATCCCCGACGTCGGGTGCGGGACCGGACGGCCCGCCGACCCGGATGGCGGGAAGCTCGCCGTCCACGGGCGCGTCCATGCGGGTGAAGAGCGTCCGCAGGTGGTTCTCGTCGAGCCCGCTCGTCCACGCGACCCCGAGGAACGTTGCCGGGTCGACGACGGCCACGCGTGGATCGGTGCCCGTGGAGTTGATGCGGCCGACCAGTGTGGTGCCCTCGCGCACGCCGTCGGGGACGGGAACCTCGCCGACGGCGACCGCGTGTTGCACGTCCACAGCGGACTCCGCTCCGACGTACATGCCGGTCTTGTCGGCCAGGGCGGACCGCTGGGCCGTCGAGACCGCGCTGCCGACGGCGAGTGTCCCGACGGCAAGCACGCTGATCACCAGGACACCCACCACCGGGCCGGGAGTGGCGGCGAGCCTGCGCAGCGCCAACTGCAGGGCGGGCCGCGACCACCACCGGACCCGGTGCGAGAGTCGCAGCGCCAACACGGCAAGCCGGGCCGTGACGATGCCGACGGTCAGCACCACGGCCACCGGATACGACAGCGCGAGCGGATCCACCTGAGGCAGCGGGTCTCCGGTGGCTGACGTGCCACCGTAGTCGGCCAGCCGCAGCCATCCGATGAGCGCCACGGCGGCGGTGCCCAGCTCCCACGGGACGTAGGCGAGCAGACCGCGGGCACTCGGTGCACGGCCCCGTGCGGGTTCCGGCCGGCGGAACTCCCGGCGTGCGCGCGTCGTGACGACCGCGCCCACCGACAGCGCCGACACCACCGTCGCGGCGACCCCGCAGGCCGCCGCGACGGCGATGCCGCCGCCGTCGACCGGGCCCGCAGGCCCGTATGCGGGAAGTGCCCACCACGCGGCCACGACTCCCAGCGCTCCACCGAACAAGATCGGTGCTCCGAGTTCGGCCAGAGCCAATCCGCCGACCGCGGCCGGACGATGACCGCGGGTGAGGTGCAGGCGCACCTGCCGGTGGCGTCGCTGGTACCACTGCAGGCCGAGGACCGCGGCGCCTGTGCACCCGATCAGCACGGCCAGGACGGCCAGGGGAGCGATCGACAGTCCCACGTTCGCCCGCGCCTGGTGTGCCAGCTCCACCGACCGCGCGAACGGAGTGGAGCCGTGGGTCAGCGCGCCGTGCCCGTCGTCTCGGAGCGTCTGTTCGACGTCGGCGATGAGCGCGTCGGCTCGCCGGAGTCGGTCGGTGGCTTCGGCGAGCGTGGACGGCGGTGGCGTGCGGAACGTGACGGTGAGGCGTTCGAGCTCGCTGAAGGGGCGCGTCGCGGTGTCGAAGGACGCACGGTCGGTCGCGAACAGTACCGGGCCGGTGAGCGTGTCCACGAGCCGGTTGGGCATCGACAGGTCCCGCACCGAACACCACGGTCCCGGCGCAGGCAGGTGCAGGTCGCGGTAGATGCCCGTGGTGGGCGGCAACAGCCCTTCGTGCCCGCGGGTGCCCAGCGGAATGCCTTCGGCGTCGGCGAGCTCGGTCCCCATCCACAGGCCGGGTGAGGCGTTGCCGCGCAGCAGCTCGAGATCGCCGGTTCCGCCGGTGCGGTAGCCGACCCGGAAGTCGAACTTTTCGCCGCCGAACTCGGCGTTCCCGACCGGTGTGAACATGCTGACCACCGGCGCGCCGAAACCGTGTCGCGAGGCGCGGTCACGGACGACGTCAATCACGGTTTGCGCGTCACGCGGATCCACCGACGGCGAGGTGAACACGGGACCGTACTGGTCCTCGCACACGCTCCCGTGTCGTTCGGTGAGCGCGGCGCCGGCGGCCGCCTGGGCGTGCAGCGGGGTGGCGGTCGCCAGGAAGGACGTCAACAACGCCGTGACGGCGGCAACCACGACCACGAGCGGACTGGACATGGCGGCCCGCGGAGCCCTCCGCCATGCCAGGGCGAGCCGGAAGCGGCGTGACCGCCGCACCTTGCACATGCAGCGGGATTGTACTGCGCGCGACGGGCGTCGGTACGCGATTCGTCGGAAACGCCCCGGACAGCGATCAGGACGGGCGAGGGCCGCCGGGCTGGTCACGCGACGAGAACCCGTCCGGCCAGGCCCCGGCGCGCTGTGGCCGAGGGCGATCTCGGTGCCCAGGCCGTCCGCGGCGATGCTCCTCAGCTGGTCGGTTCGTGCGCGGTGTTCTTGGTGCGCCCGGTGTGCTCGATGCGGTTGCCGAGACCGTCGAGTTCGGCGCGGGTGTCGGCGTCGAGGTGCACGTCGACCGCACGGAGGTTCTGTTCGAGGTGGGCTGGCTTGGTGGTGCCGGGGATCAGCAGGGTCTGCGGCGCATGGCCGAGCAACCAGGCCAGGCCCACCTGCGCGGGACTCGCGTCCGTGCGTTCCGCAGCGGCGAGTACGGCCGGGTGGGCCGTCACACCGGAACCGAGCGGGAAGAACGGCACCCAGGCGATGTTCCGGGCACGGCACTCGTCGAGCACCGGCGCGTCGGTGCGGTCGAGCAGGTTGTAGTGGTTCTGCACGCAGGCGATTCCGACCGGGAGTGCCTGCCGGAGTTGCGCGCGGGTCACGTTGCTCAGTCCGATGTGGCCGATCGTGCCCGCCTGGCGCAGATCCGCGAGCGCGGCGAGTTGGTCGTCCAGGTCGACGACCTGGTCACCACTGGCCCGGATGCCGGGTCCGCCGCCGTCGAGACGGCGCAGGTTCACGAGGTCGATCCGGTCGACACCCAGACTGCGCAGATTCGCCTCGACCTCGGCGCGTAGCTGCTCCGGACGCTGGGCCGGGGCCAATCCGTACTCGGCGGCGGGATCGTGGGTGGCGCCGACCTTGCTCGCGATCAGTACGTCGTCGCGCTGCTGTGCGAGCGCGGCGCCGATCGCCTCGTTGACGGTGCCCGCGCCGTAGAAGTGGGCGGTGTCGACGTGATCGACGCCGAGCTCCACGGCGCGGCGCAGAAGGGCGATCGCCTCCTGCCGCGGAACGTGCTCCAGTTGCATCGCGCCGTAACCGACTCGGTGCACGCGCCGGTCGCCGAGCAGTCCTCGCACGTCGGCGTCGGCTTCGGGCGGCGTGTTGGCGGTGTCGGTGGGCTTGGTGGGCATCGCGCTGACCTCCCACTAGTCTGGGACATAGACGGAGGATCCTCCGCCTATGAGTCACGGTACACCGAAAACGGAGGACCCTCCAGATATGTCGGGCGACGGTCAGGGACGGGAGCGCGCGGACGCGCGGCGGAACCGCGGGCGGATCGTCGAAGCGGCGCTGGCGGCGTTGAGCGATTCGCAGGGCACGGCGTCACTGGAGTCGATCGCGCGCCGTGCAGGCGTCGGCATCGGGACGCTGTACCGGCACTTTCCGTCCAGGGAGGCGCTGATCGAGGCGGTGTACCGCGACGAACTGGGACAGCTGTGCGATGCCGCGGGCGAGCTCGCCGCCACGTTGCCTCCCGAACGAGCGCTGCGCACGTGGATGGGCCGCTACGCCGACTTCGTCGCGACCAAGCACGGAATGGCCGAAGCGTTGCGAGAGGTGATCGCCTCGGGGGCCGTCACGTCCGACGACACGCGCAGACGGCTCAGCGAGGCGGTCCGGGGGATGCTCGACGCAGGGGCGGAAAGCGGCCGCCTGCGCGGCGACGTGCCCGCAGAGGACGTTGTCGCACAGATGGCCGGGGTGCTGCTGGCGTGCCAGCGACCGGATCAACGTCCGCAGGTCGATCGACTGCTGGACCTGCTGATCGACGGCCTCAGCCCTGACCGCAGCCCCGACCGAGCCGCACACACGGACGAGCACCGGGCGAACTGAACACGATTCCGGATGGGGCGGTGCCGCCGGCGTCGCGGTGTGGGGCGGGCCCGCGCACCGGCGGCACCGGGATCAGCTCGCCGTGGGGGTGCGTGCGGGCACGTCGCCGTTGAGTTCGGCGTCGATCTCCTCGAGCGTACGGCCCCGGGTCTCGGGCAGCTTCCGGTGCAGGAACAGCAGCCCGAGGCCGCCGAGCACCGCGTACAGCCAGAACAGTCCGCTCGGCGACAGTGCGTTGATCGTGGTCAGCACCGTGACCGAGATCAACAGGTTCAGGATCCAGTGGGTCGCCAGCCCCGCGCTGCCTGCTTTTCCGCGCACCTCTGTCGGGAACACCTCGCTGTTGACCAGCCACATCGCCAGACCCAGGCTCGCCGAGAAGGACGCCTGGTAGACCATGAGGAACGTCAGCAGCACGCCCGCCCAGATCCCGTCGAGATCGGTGAAGGCGTAGACCGCGCCGATCACCACGAGCGAGAGCACGACCAGTCCTGTCCCGCCGAGGACCAACGGCCGCCTGCCGATGCGGTCGACCAGGAGCAGACCAACGAGCGTGAAGCCGACGTTCGCGACGCCGAGGCCGACCGAGGACAGGATCGCCGCGGAGTCGCCGAATCCGGAGCCGGTCAGCAGGGTGGGGGTGTAGTAGGTGACGGCGTTGACCCCCACGAGTTGGTTCGTCGCGGCGACGCCGACGCCGAGGATGATGCCGGGCCGGAACCGCGAGGAGAGCAGATCGCGGAAGGTGTAGGTCTTCTCGGCACGCATGGCCGCCGTGATCTCCGCGATCTCGTCGTCGACGGCCTGTGCGGACCGGCTGCGCAACAACAGCGCTCGGGCCTCGCCGTCCCGCCCCTGGGACAGCAGCCATCGCGGACTCTCCGGCAGCAGCGGCAGGGCCACGAGCATCACGAGTGCGGGGACGGCGGCGACCGCCAGCATCCAACGCCAGGCCTGCGAGTCCGACAGGACATAGCCGGTGATGTACGAGATCAGGATGCCGGAGGAGATCATGAGCTGGTTCACCGACACGAGCCGGCCACGCAGATGGGCCGGCGCGATCTCCGCGATGTAGGCGGGCACAGCCACCGACGCGGCACCGATCGCCAGACCCAGCAGAATGCGGGCCAACAGCAGGACAACCATCGAGGCGGCGAGGCCGGAGGCGATCGCACCTGCGAGGAACAGCACGGCGACAGCCAGGAGCGTGCGCCGCCTGCCGATCCGGTCCATGATCGCGCCGCCCGCCGCGACGCCGATGATGGCGCCGACCAGCAGCGAGGCGACCACGAACTCCTTCGCCTGATCGCTGAGGTCGAACTCCGGGCCGATATACAGCAGTGCCGCCGAAATGATGCCGGTGTCGTAACCGAACAGAAGGCCGCCGAATGCCGCGATCACCGTCGCACCCGCGCCCGCGCTCTTGCGTGGACGCGCGCTCCCGACGACAGCGCTGTCGTTCATCTCCTCGACTCCCGTATGTCGTGATGTGTCCGTCGTGCGGGTGCCCGCACGTTCGTCGTGGCCCGGCGGTCCGGTGGCCCCGGGGCCCGTCTGTCTGAGCGCCTGCTTGCCGTTGTGCCGTCACCGGCGTCGTACCCGCGCGCCGACGGTGCGCGAAGCCGATCCTGCGAGGTGGCCGTGGTCTGGCCGGCCGGGGGATCGGCGAACGGCGGGCTCCGTGTCGGCACAGTAGACGCGGCTATGTCACCGATGTCAAGACCGAACACGTCACCGGTGTCATCCACTGTCGCAAGCGACGCGCCCACGGACGGGCGCCCAGTGCCGCGCGGAATCGATACACTGCCCGCGAAGCCCACGTGCACAGAAGTGAGCCACCTCGTCGAAAGGGTCTTTGTCCTCCCATGACCACGATGCGAGATGTCGCCGCGCTCGCCGGAGTGAGCGCGAAGACGGTGTCGCGGGTGTTCAACAACGACGAGCACGTGCTGCCCGAGACCCGCGCGCGGGTGGAACTCGCCATGCGCGAGCTGAGCTACGTACCGAACGCGGTGGCCACGACGTTCCGGAACGGGCGTGCTCCGGTTGTCGGGGTGGTGGTCCCGGACCTGCTCGATCCGTTCTTCGCAGCCGTGGCCGAGTCGGTCAACCAGGTCGCGGTCGAGCACGGCATGTCCACGATGGTCACCACGATCGGCGAGGACCCACAGCAGGAGGCGACGCTGGTCGGCCGGCTTCTCAGTCAGTCGCTCAGTGGGTTGGTCATCGCTCCGGTTGCCACCGACAACGCATATCTGTCCCGGTGGTCCGACAAGCTGCCCATCGTGTTCGTCGACCGTGCACCCAGCGGGGTGCCTGCCGACGCGTTCCTCGAGGACGACGAGGGTGGCGCCCGGATGGGTGTGGAGCACCTGCTGGCCCGCGGTCATCGGCGGATCGCCTTCCTGGCCGACCTCTCGGACGTGCCGACCGGCCGCAGCAGGCTTCGTGGTTACCGCGCCGCCCTGGCCGACCACGGCATCGAGCGCGACGAGAACTACGAACTGTTCGGTGTGCTCGACCGTGAGAGTGCCGACGATGCGGTGGCGCGATTGGCGGGGTTGCCCGAACCTCCGACGGCGATCTTCTCCTCGAACGCCCGCAGCAGCATGGCGCTCGTTCCGGCGCTGCGCAGCCATCCCTACGCCGTGGTCGGCTTCGGCGACTTCCCGATGGCGGACATGGTGACGCCGGCGATGACGGTGATCGACCAGGATCCGGCGCTGCTCGGTGACCACGCCGCACGTCGGGTGTTCGACCGGCTCGAGCATCCGAAGCGGCGTTTCCGCAGGCGCACGGTGCTCCCGGTGCGTCTCATCGAGCGTGAATCCTGCAAGGTGGCCCCGGCGAGACCGTGAGCCGGTCGAGGCCGTCGACGAGTGCGTCGGCATCGGACAGTTCCTCGGCGGTCGCGGTTCCCAGCACACCGATGACGGCGCAGCCGGCTGCGCGCGCGGCGGCGATGCCCGCAGGGGCGTCCTCCAGGACCAGACAACGCTCGGCCTCCACGCCCAGGTGCGCGGCGGCCCGTAGATAGGGCTCGGGGTCGGGTTTTCCCCTGTGGACGTCGTCCGCGGTGACGAAGACCGGTGGTGGCTCGATCCCCACCGCGGACAGGCGCGCCCGGGCGATGGATGTGCTTCCCGACGTCACGAAGGCGTACCGATCGGACGGAAGTGCCGCGACGAGCGCACGTGCTCCGGGCACCGGTGCGACGGTGGACGCGTCCTCGATCTCGAGCTGTTCGATCCGGCGCATCCCGTCGGCGACGTCACCGGGCGCGAGCAGCTGCTCCACGAGTGCCCGAGCAGGACGGCCGTGGTTGGTCGCGACCGGAGTGGACGGAAGGCCGCGCTCCGCGCCGAACCGGTCCCACGACCGCAGGACCGACGCGGTCGAGTCGGCGAGTACTCCGTCCACATCGAACAGCACGGCGTCGTACTCGGCCGCGAACACGGCGGCCCCCGTGTCGACCGGGACGCGCTGCCCGAGTTCCCGGAGCACGCGGAACCGTTGCTGCTCGGGGGTCAACTGCGCATCGACCGCGATGTGCGGCACGCGGGGAGCAGCAGGCGGTGAGTCGGCGGGCCGATGCGTGTCCCGCGCGGCGCCGCGTGCGGCACGGCGGCGCGCGAACAGAGCCGGGTCGCCGGTCAGATGCACCATGCGAAGGTCCGCGCCGGAAAGAGCGTCGACGAGTGCGTGCCATTCGGGCCCGCCCGACAGTTCGGCGGTGAACGGGGCGACGAGCACGGCAGTGCCGGCGGTCGTCACCACGTCGGCGGCGGTCGCGCGCAACGCCGCGTAGCGCGCGGCGCGGATCGTGTCGCCGTGCGGCGCGGAAAGCCAGTGCTCGCGCAGCACCGGGCCATGGAGCCGGTCGAGCAGCGTCGCGGTGAGGGTGTCGAGATCCAGCAGCGGCGCGCCGAGGTCGGTGGCGAGGCCGCGGCCCAGGGTCGTCTTCCCGCTCCCGGCCGGTCCCGCGACGGCGAGCACGAGTGGCCGGGCGGTTTGACAACGCGACGTCATGCTCCCGATGATAGCCGCGGTAAGTCACCGGTGTCATGATTGGCCATGACACCGGAGTCATAGGACGTGGGAAGGGGCGGGCCGATGAGCGGCGCCCTCGTGGCGGGGATCGACCTCGGAAGCACCAACCTCAAGATGCTGGTCGTCGACGACGCGGGCGTGGAGGTGGCGCTCGAACAGCTGCCGACTCCGTGGCGGCACGGGCCCGGCGGCACGACGGACCTGCCGACCGATCGGCTGCGCGCGGCACTGCACCGGCTCGTGGAAGGGACCGCCGAGCAGGTCGCTGCCCGCGGTGGCGGCCGGATCGAGGCGGTCGCGGTGTCGGGGATGGGGGAGAGCGGGGTTCTCCTGGATCGTGCGGGCGAGGTTGTGGCACCGGCGTTCGCGTGGTTCGACCCACGGGGCGGCGACCAGGTGCGGGCCTTCCCCACGCACATTCGGTCGGAGTTCGCCGGACGCACCGGCTTGCCATTGGGCGCCCAGACCTCCGCGGCGAAGCTGGCGTACCTGCGCGACAGCGGTCTGCGGCTGGCAGGACTGCGCTGGCTCAACCTTCCCGAGTTCGCCGCGACGGTACTCGGCGGGCGCGTGTCGCTGGAGGCGTCGCTGACCTCGCGTACCGGTCTGCTCGACCAGGACACGGGCGAGCCGTGGGACGCGATGCTGACCGAGCTCGGGGCCGACGACGGACTGATGTCACCGATCGAGGACGCGGGTACCGACCTCGGTGCGGTCTCGGCGGATTTCCCCGGCGTGGTGGCGGGTGCGCGCATCGCGGTGGCTGGCCACGACCACCTCGTCGCCGCGGAGGCGGACGGCCCGATCCGGCCGGGGCATTACCACGTGTCGATGGGCACCGCCGAGGTGCTGTTGCGCGTGATCGACGAACCGCTCGGCTACGCGGCCCGCACCCGCCTGGCCGGGCGGCTGATCAACGAGGTGCGCCACGTCTCCGGCGGCAAGCACGTCCTCGTCGCCGGCGTGAAGACCGGCCTGCTGCTGCGGCGGGCGATGCAGACGTTCGGCATTACCGACAGCGAGGGCCGGGACCGGCTGGACGAGGCCGTGATGGAACTGCCGTACGAGGGCGCGCTGCCAGAAGGAGGTCTCGAGGTCTCCGGCGCCCGCAACGACGACGGCGACCTCGCCGTGACCGTACGCACCGACGGCGCAGGCCCGGCCGAACTGTTCGGTGCCGTGCTGCGGCACAGCAACGACGAGATCCGAACGCTCGTCGCGGCGCTGGATGCGGAGGTGCCCGCGGCGACCTCGGCGACGCTCACCGGCGGATGGGCGGGCATGCGCAGCGTGCAGCGGGCCCGCGCTCACGTGCTGCCACAACTGACCGTCTCGGCGCGCACGCAGGAGACGGCCTTCGGCGCGGCCCGCATCGCGGCACGACTGCTGCCCGCCGCCGCGGCATGACACAGCCGCACCCCGGACCCACAACACAGGAGGAACGAATGAACACCCTGACCACGTCCGAACGTCGCGGGTTGGCGGCCATCAGCACCGACCGGGGACGCATGCTGATCGTTGCGGCCGACCAACGCAACGGGATGAAGAAGGCGATGGACGACGCCCCGAACGGTCCGGAGGACATCAGTACCGCAGGGCTGGCCGCCGCGAAGGCCGACCTCGTGCGGCACCTGGCGAACGAGGCACCGGCGATCCTGCTCGACGCCGAGGTCGCGCTGCCGGGGGTCGTCGACGACGGCGTGCTTGCGCGGGACACGGGCCTGGTCGTGGGCATGGACGCGTCGGGGTACGAGACCGTCAACGGATTGCGCTACACGCGGTACGTGCCGGGGGCCACGGCACGCAGGGTCCGCGATCTCGGCGGCGACGTGGCGAAGATGCTGTTCTACACGCGGCCCGACCGGCAGGGTCTCGACTCGGAGGTGGCCCGGCAGATCAGGGACCTGGTGCGGGCCTGCGAGGCCGAGGGGGTGCTGCTGATCGTCGAGCTGCTGACCTACCGCCTCGACGGCGAGTCCGAAGAGGACTACGCGACGGCGTTTCCCCACTTGGTCGCCGACGGCGCGAAGCTCGCGGTCGCGTGTGGCGCGAAGGTGCTGAAGCTGCAGTACCCCGGGTCGGCCGAGGCGTGTGCGGCGGTGACCGAGGCCGCGGCAGGCGTGCCGTGGGCCGTGCTCTCGGCCGGGGTGGACCACGAGACGTTCGTCGGCCAGGTGAAGGTCGCGGTCGACAACGGCGCGGGCGGTGCCATGGCTGGCCGATCGCTGTGGAAGGACAGCCTGTCGGTCGACGGCGAGGTGCGGCGGGAACGGCTCACCGGACGGGCGCTGCCCCGACTGCGCGAGCTCGAGACGATCGTCAACGGCTGAACCGTCCGTGGGCGGGGCGCGGTGCGCGCCCCGCCCACGGCGGCGCGGCGTCAGACCTGCTCACTCCACCAGTGCCGGCCCTGTTCGGGCAGCGTGGAGATCGGGTCGTAGTACGGGTACCGCCGCTCCAGCGCCTCGGGATCGTCGAGTTCGATGCCGGTGCGGTAGTTCTTCGTCCAGTACGAGATGCCGCGCTCGCGGTCGTACTCGGCGAGCTGGTGCACCCACCGCTTGCCGACGTAGGGAACGTCGCAGACGATCCGCGGTGTGGCGTACCCGGGGAGGTAACCCATGATCGCGTGCTGGAGCTCCTGGGCTTCCCACACGGCCAGGCGCCAGTGTTCGGCGTTGGGGATCATGTCGCACATGTAGAAGTAGTACGGCAGGATGTTCGCCTCGCCCTGCAGCGCGAAACACAGATCCAGCAGATCGGCCGGAGTGCTGTTGACGCCGCGCATGAGTACGCCCTGGTTCCGCACGTCGCGCACCCCGACCTCGAGTGCCGTCCGCGCGGCCTCGGCCACCAACGGGGTCACCGACTGCACGTGGTTGACGTGCGTGTGGATGGCGAGGTTGACGCCGCGCCGCCGCGCCGTACCGGCGACGCGCTCCAGTCCTTCGACGACCTTCGGCTGCAGCCAGTGCTGCGGCAACCCGGCCAGCGCCTTCGTCGCGAGCCGCACGTCGCGCACCGTCTCGATCTCGAGCAGCCGCATGAGGAACGCCTCGAGCTGGTGCCACGGCACGTTCGCCACGTCGCCACCGGAGACGACCACGTCCCGCACGCCCGGCGTCCGCTTGAGGTAGTCGATCATCGCGTCCTGCCGATCGACGGGTTTGAGCTCGAGCTTGTGCTTGTCGATCTGCTCGGTCGAGTTGCCCACGAGATCCATGCGGGTGCAGTGCCCGCAGTACTGGGGACACGTCGAGAGCAGCTCGGCCAGCACCTTGGTGGGGTAGCGGTGGGTCAGCCCCTCGACGACCCACATCTCCGCCTCGTGCAGCGAATCGCGCTCGGAATGCGGATGGCTCGGCCACTGCGGGTCGCGGTCGCTGCGCACCGGAAGCATGTACCGGCGGATCGGATCGGCGTAGAGCTCCTCGGTGACCTTCTGCGGATCCGTGCCCGCGTGCGGAGCCATCGTGTTGAGCATCTGGGGCGGCAGGAGCATCGACATCGTGGCCATGTCCCGCTGATCGGCGGCGAGGTCGTCGAAGAACCGGTCCTCGACCAGATCGCCCACCACCGCGCGCAGCTGTTTGAGGTTGCGCACGCAGTGCACCCGCTGCCACTGCGCGTCACGCCATTCGGCCTCGGTGACGTCCCGCCAGCCGGGGAAGCGGCGCCAGTCGGGTTCGACCAGCTCGGCCCTCCGGTAGTCGTACGGCTGCTCGATGCCGGTCTCGTCCCCGTGCGAGCGCGTGGACGCCCGGTCGGCCGACTCCTGAGCAGACTCCTGGATCGCAGTCACTTCTGCTCCTCATGTCGCGGTCAACGTAGAAAATATCCTGTCATATCGAGGATCGGATGCAAATATTCTCGTCTATGTGGGCGTGGCACACTGCCGGACGTGACGAGTTCTTCCACCTCCTCATCCGCCTCGTCCGCCCGGCGCGGGCACACCACGCTTCTCGTCGGCGGGCACATCCACACCCCCGCCTCGAGCGACGCCACGGCGATAGCCGTCACGGACGGGATCGTGGTGTGGGTCGGGCAGGACGGGCCGGGACGGGCGCTGCATCCCGACGCGGAGGTCGTCGACCTCGACGGCGCCTTCGTCACGCCGGGGTTCGTCGACGCCCACGTGCACGCCACCAACACGGGCCTGCACCTCGACGGCGTCGACCTGGCGGCCGCGCGCGACGCGGGCGACCTGCTCGCGGCGGTGCGCTCGGCCGCCCGGCCGGGCCAGGTGCTCATCGCCCACGGCTGGGACGAGACACGCTGGAGCCACCCGCGGCTGCCGAGCCGCGCGGAGATCGACGAGGCCGCGGGCGGAGCCCCGGTCTACCTGAGCCGCGTGGACGTGCATTCGGCGCTCGTGTCGAGCGCGCTGGCCGATCTCGCGCCCGGCGTGACCGACCTGCCGGGCTGGTCCGACGACGGGCCCGTCACCCGCGAGGCACACAGCGCCGTCATCGCCGCGTCCCGCGCGGCGGTGACGCCGGAGCACCGCAGGCGGGTGCAGGAGACGTTCCTGCGCACAGCCGCCTCACTCGGCATCGTGTCGGTGCACGAGAACGCCGCGCCGGGCATCTCCAGCGAGGAGGACCTGGCCGGCCTCATCGAGCTCGGCACGCGGCCGGACCTGCCGGAGGTCGTCGGCTACTGGGGTGCGACGGGACAGGACGCACTGGCCGTGGCGCGGCGCATCGGCGCCCGCGGCCTCGCGGGCGACCTGCTCGCCGACGGGGCGCTCGGTTCCCGCACCGCCGCGTTGCACGAGCCGTACACCGACGCCCCGGCGACCACCGGTAACCGCTACCTCGACGCCGCGCAGATCGCCGAGCACGTCGTGCTGTGCACCGAGGCCGGGATGCAGGCCGGTTTCCACGTCATCGGTGACGCCGGCGTCAGCGAGGTGGTCGAGGGCTTCCGCCTGGCCGAGAAGGAGGTCGGCAGGCGCGCGCTCGTGGGCGGCAAACACCGGCTGGAACACGTCGAGATGGTCGATGCCGACCAGGCCGCGGTCCTGGCGGGATACAACGTCGCCGCCTCGATGCAACCCCTGTTCGACGCGCACTGGGGCGGCACGGACGGCATGTACGCCACGCGCCTGGGTGCCGACCGGGCCGCGGGGCTCAACCCGTTCTCCACGCTGGCCGCGGCGGGCGTCCCGCTGGCATTCGGTTCGGACGCTCCCGTGACACCGTTGGCGCCCTGGGAGAGCGTGCGTGCGGCGGTGCACCACCGCACGGCCGGGTCGGGGATCTCACCGCGGGCCGCGTTCAACGCGCACACCCGCGGTGGCCACCGCGCCGCCGGTGCCGACGACGGCATCACCGGCACGCTCGTGCCGGGCGCACCCGCGCACTACGCCGTGTGGGAACCGGTCGAGCTGGTCGTGTCGGCCCCGGACAACCGGGTGCAGCGTTGGTCGACCGACCCGCGCGCCCGCGTTCCGGGGCTGCCGCCGCTCGAGCCCGGAGCCCCGTTGCCGACGTGCCTGCGCACGGTGCGCCACGGTGAGGTCATCCACTCCCGTGACTGAATCCGTCCCCCCGAGCAGTGCGGTCCGTGCCCAGGACCCGTCCGACGTCCCGGCCGGTGGCGACGCCGCAGCACCAGCTCCGCGACGTCGCCGGGCGCTACCGGTGGCCGTGCGCCTGGCCGCGGCGGCGGCCTCCGGCGTGGTGCTGTTCCTCAGCTTCGCGCCGCGGCCGCTGTGGTGGTTGGCGCCACTGGCCTTCGCCGGTCTGGGCCTCACGGTTCGGGGCAGGCGCACCTGGGGCAGCGCCGGATACGGCTTCGTCTTCGGATTGACGTTCAACCTGCTGCACCTGCTGTGGATCGAGGACTTCCTCGGGGTCGACTTCGGACCGTGGCCGTGGCTGGCGCTGTCGGGTGTTCTCGCGCTCTACGTCGCGCTCGCGTGCGCATTGCTGCCGTGGGTGTCGCGCCTTCCCGTGGCACCGGTGTGGATGGCGCTGGTGTTCCTGCTGCAGGAGTTCGCGCGGTCACGATGGCCCGCCAACGGTTTCCCGTGGGGGCGCATCGGGTTCAGCCAGCCCGAGGGCGCCTTCACCCCGCTCGCCTCGCTCGGCGGTGCGCCGCTCGTCGGCCTGGCCGTGGTGACGTGCGGGTTCGGCATGGCCGGGCTGATCACGTGCCTGCGCCTGCGCCCGGCCCTGCCGGCCGTGTTGCGGGCCTCCGCCGTGGCGCTGGTGCCGTTGCTGCTCGGCCTCGTGCTCCGGCCCACCGTCGGCACCGAGGCGGAGAACGGCACCCGGTCGGTCGCGATCGTGCAGGGCAACGCGCCGAACGTCGGGATCCAGCTCCTGGGCCAACGCGAGACACTGCGGGCCAACACCCTCTCCGAGAGCGCCCGCCTGGCTCAGCGAATCGACGACGGCGAGGTGCCGCGACCCGATCTGGTCGTCTGGCCCGAGACGGCCGTCGACATCACCGGGGGCCACGACCCCGAGGTGGACCGTGCGGTCGCCGACCTCGGAGTGCTGACGCTGGTCGGTTCGCTGTACCGCGGCGCGAACGGCAAGACCGACAACGCGGTCGTCACGTGGCGACCCGGCGAGGGTCCCGGCGACCGCTACGCCAAGCAGGAGCTCGTGCCGTTCGCCGAGTACGTGCCGATGCGGCCGATCGCGAGCTGGTTCAGTCCTTTCGTCGGCAACACGCGCGACATGAGGTGGGGCACCGAGGCCGGGGTGACCGACGTCGCAGGCACGCGGGTCGGGCTCGCGATCTGCTACGAGGCCGCCTACGACTACCCGTCCCGGGACGCGGTCGACGCGGGCGCCCAGCTCATCGTGCTGCCGACCAACAACGCGTGGTTCGGCGACGGCGAGATGACCTATCAGCAGCTGGCGATGGCGCGGGTCCGCGCGGTCGAGCACGGACGTGCCGTGGTGGTCGCGGCCACGAGTGGGGTCAGTGCCGTCGTCCAGCCGGACGGTACGGTCACGCGCCACACGGACATGTACGAGGCGACGTCCCTGGTGGCCGACGTGCCGCTGCGGACGACGACTACGCTGGCGGACCGGCTCGGGGCCTGGACCGAGTACGTTCTGGTGGGGGCCGGTGTGGCCGCGGCGATCACCGGGATCGTCCTCGGCCGGCGTCGTGGCGCCGCGGGCGGAGCCGACCGGACCCGGTGACACGAAGCGGGCCCGCAGTGAACGGGCCCGGAGAGAACGGGCCCCGGAAAGAACGGACACAGGGGAGCAGCATGGCCGAGGACACGCACAGGGGTACGACGGAACCTGTGCTGGTGATCATCCCGACGTACAACGAGCGGGACAACCTCGCGCCCCTCCTGCGACGTCTGCACGAGCACGTGCCCGATGCCGGCGTGCTCGTGGTCGACGACGGCAGCCCGGACGGCACCGGCGACCTCGCCGACGAGATCGCCGCCGACGACGAACACGTCCACGTGCTGCACCGTACGGAGAAGGCCGGGCTTGGCGCGGCCTACATCGCCGGTTTCCGGTGGGGGCTCGAACGTGACTACGCGACGCTGGTGGAGATGGACGCCGACGGATCGCACGCCCCCGAGGACCTGCCGCGGCTGCTGGCTGCGCTCGACGAGTCGGACCTGGTCATCGGTTCGCGCTACGTGCCCGGTGGTGCGCTGGTCAACTGGCCGAAGCGCAGGGAGGTCCTGTCCCGTGGTGCGAACCTGTATTCGCGCCTCGCACTGGGCGTTCCGGTGAACGACATGACCGCGGGCTTCCGGGCCTACCGGGCGCGCGTGCTGGCCACGTTGCCACTCGAGGACGTGGTGTCGGCCGGCTACTGCTTCCAGATCGACCTGACCCTGCGGACTGCGCAGGCCGGTTTCGACATCGTCGAGGTGCCGATCACGTTCACCGAACGGGAGATCGGCACGTCCAAGATGGACGGATCGATCATCGGGGAGGCGATGGTGCGGGTCGCGCAGTGGGGCGCGGCACGTCGCCTGGGTCAGCTGCGCAGGCTGTTGCTGCGGCGATGACCGACCACCCGACGATCACCCGTTCCGATGTGGACGCCGCCGCGCGCAGGATCGACGGCCGGGTCCGCCGGACCCCGGTGTTGCCCGCCGACGACGGCGAGTTCGGCAGCGAATCCCCCAGTGAACACAGCAGTCCCGGGTTCACCTGGTTCAAACTCGAGCAGCTCCAGCACACCGGCTCGTTCAAGGCGCGCGGCGCGTTCAACCGCGTACTCGCTGCGGCCGAGGGCGGGCGGCTGACCGACGCGGGCGTGGTCGCCGCATCGGGCGGCAACGCGGGCCTGGCGGTGGCGCACGCCGCAGCCACCCAGGGCGTTCCCGCACGGGTGTACGTGCCCGAGACGGCACCGGCGGTGAAACTCGCCAAACTCGCCGAGCTCGGCGCCACGGTCGTCACGGTCGGCAGCAAGTACGCCGACGCCTACCGCGTCGCGGTCGAGCACACCGCCGAAACCGGCGCACTGTTCTGTCACGCCTACGACCAGCCGGAGATCTGCGCGGGACAGGGCACGCTCGGCCGCGAGTTCACCGATCAGGTCGCAGGCGGGCTCGACACGATGCTGGTGGCCGTCGGCGGAGGCGGGCTGATGGCCGGGGTGGCCGCCGCGCTCGAGGGCGAGGCCGACGTGGTCGCCATCGAACCGGCGACGATCCCGACGCTCCACACGGCTTTGCGCCACGGAGGACCCGTGGACGTCGACGTCTCCGGCGTGGCCGCGGACTCCCTGGGTGCCACGCACATCGGGGAGATCGCCTTCGACGTCGCCCGCCGGACCGGGGTGCGTTCCGTGCTCGTCGACGACGCCGACGTCGTCACCGCGCGCGCTCGGCTGTGGAAGCGGTATCGGGTGGCCGTCGAGCACGGCACGGCGGCCGCGTACGCCGCGCTGCTGTCCAGCGCCTACCGGCCGGACCGCGGCGAGCGGGTCGGCGTCGTCCTGTGTGGCGGCAACACCGATCCGGCCGATCTGGCGTAGACCGAGCGCCTCGGACGATCGCGCCACCCGCGCTCCGAACCTCTCAAGTCGGTACACCTACCGGAGAGCGTTGGTGAGCATGCCGATGCCGAGCGTCGCCATGATCACCGCGATGAGGCCGTCGAGGATGCGCCATGAGCGCCGGCGGGTGAACAGCCCGCTCAGCAGGCGGGCGCCGTAGCCGAGCGCGGTGAACCACAGCAGGCTGCCGAGAGCCGCCCCAGCGGCGAACCACCAGCGCAGGTCTCCGAAGCCGTTGCCCACGGAGCCGAGCATCAGCACCGTGTCGAGGTAGACGTGCGGGTTCAGCCAGGTCAGGGCCAGGCACGTCGCCGCGACGGCGCGCCGACCACGCGTGGTGGCGTTCTCGGACATCGGCATGGCCGAAGGGTTCAGCGCCCGGCGCGCGGCCAGCGCCGCGTAGGTGAGCAGGAACGCGCTGCCCAGGATCGCGACGACCGTGAGGGCCGCAGGCCACAGGCGGACCACACCACCGACCCCCGCGATGCCGAGTCCGATGAGGACGACGTCGGACAGGGCGCAGATGGCGACGACGGCGGCGACGTGCTCGCGCAGGATTCCCTGGCGCAGCACGAAGGCGTTCTGCGCCCCGATGGCGACGATGAGTGCGAGCCCGGTGCCGAGGCCGGCGGCGAGGGCGGTCGTGAGTGTCCCGTTCACGGCTTCGAAGTTAGGAGGACCGCGGAGAACACTCCAGCTAATCTTTCTTACGTACCATTAGTAGCCGTGATGATTCCGTCGGACCAGGTTCGGACGCTGCTCGCCGTCGTGGACGAGGGCACCTTCGAGGCGGCCGCCCGCAGGCTGCACGTCACGCCGTCCGCGGTGAGCCAGCGGATCAAGGCACTCGAACAGGGCGCGGGTCGCGTGCTCGTCCAGCGGACCAAGCCGGTGCGACTCACGGAGTCCGGCAGCGTCGTCGTGCGCTTCGCACGCCAACTGGCTCAGGTCGAGCACGACCTCGGCAGCGCACTGGGCCAGACGCAGGAGCACGAGCCGGCGCCGCTCGCGATCGCCGTCAACGCCGACTCACTGGCCACCTGGTTCCTGCCCGCGCTGTCCGCCGCCACGGCACGCATCGCGGTGTGCTTCGACCTGCAGTCCGCCGACCAGGACCACACCGCGGAGTTGCTCAAGCGCGGCCGTGTGATGGCTGCTGTCACCTCCTCGGCGCATCCGGTCCAGGGCTGCACCGCCCGTCCGCTGGGCCGGTTGCGCTATCACCCCGTCGCATCGCCTGCGTTCGTGGAACGCCACCTCGCCACCGGCCCGCTGCGGGAGACGTTGCCGTGGGCGCCCATGGTGGTCTTCGACCGCACCGACGACCTCCAGGACCGTTTCCTCCGGCGCGTGACGCGGCGGCGCGTGGTCGCGGCCCGCCATCACATCCCGTCGTCGCACGCCTTCGTCGAGGCGGTGGTCGGTGCGCTTGGATGGGGCCTGGTGCCCGAACCGCAGGCGGAGCCGCTGCTGGCCGACGGGGCACTGGTGACATTGGAGGGACAACGGCCGATCGACGTACCGCTGTACTGGCAACAGTGGAAGCTCGACTCCCCGGCACTGGCCGTCGTCGCCGAGGAGGTCGCCCGCGCCGCAACCTCCGTGCTGCGCTCGTGACCGCCGTGGCCGGGGCGCGCCCCGCGCACGTGCGCTAGCGTCTGTCGGCATGAGCGTGCAGCCGGTTCCCGTCTCTCGGGAGGTGTCCGAAGAGGACGAGTCGGCGAGCGCGGAGATCTGGCCGGCGGTCGCGGATCCGGCGGCGCTGCTCGCCGGTGTCGCCGACTGGCTCAGCGGCTACGGCAACGTCCGCACCCGCCGCACGTACGCGGAGGGGCTCGGCCTTCCCGTGTCGGCCACCGACCTCGAACGGTGGCTGCCGCACTCCGCCACCGATCCAGGAGACACCGCAGGACAGGGCACCACTCGACAAGGCAGCACCCGACTGAGTGCCGCCTGGGTCAGGGCGGTCGGCTCCTACGCATCGGCACTGCAGGTACGGCCCCCAGCGGCGACAACGGGGACCGCGCCGCCTCCCGCACCACGGGGACGGCTGCGTGGACTGCACTGGTTCCGGTGGTGCGCGGCACGCGGGCTCGACCCGACGCGGGCCACGACACGCGACGTGAAGGCATGGCTCGACGCGCTGAACGAGGCCGGCGCCGCACCCGCGACGCGCGATCGGCTGCTCGCCACGGTGAAGACGCTGTATGCGTTCCTCGCCGACACCGGGCTGGCCGCAGGCAACCCCGCGGCGCTGAGCCGACGGCGCCTCGGGCTGACCGCCGCCTCGACGAGTACCACGCGGACGGTCACGCTCACGGCGGCGCAGGTCCGCGCACTCCACACGGCCGCTGCGGCACCGCGCAGGGGAGCGAGCGCGCTCGACACCGCCCGTGCCGGCGCCGTGGTCGCCCTGTTCACCCTCGGCCTGCGCGTGAGCGAACTGTGCGGGCTCGACGAGGCCGACCTCCACGTCACCCGCGGCCGTCGTGCGCTGCGCGTGACCGGCAAGGGCGGCAAGACCCGCATCGTGTACCTGAGCGCGCCCGCCGATGCCGCGTTGACCGCGTACCGCGCCCGGCTGCGCGAGGCACAGCGTCGGGAGGGGAGCGGCGAGGTGCAACGCGAACACTCGCCCGACGGGGCCGCCACCCCGCTGCTGCGGACCCGCACGGGGCGCAGATTCCAACGCCAGGCGATCTGGCAGCTGTTGCGCCGCGTGGCGGCGTCGGCGGGCCCGGAACTCGCCGAGGTGGCCGACGTACTGCATCCCCACGCCCTGCGCCACTTCTATGTCACCACGGCGGTCGAGTCCGGGGCCGATCTGGCGCACGTGCAGGGCGACGTGGGGCACAGCAGCATCGACACCACGCGCAAGGTCTACGACCACGCCGCCCCCGACCCCGAACGCAGCGCGGTCGACCTCGTGGCGGGCACGTGGTATCGCGAGGACCCCGCTCAGGCCACCGGCGACTGAGCGGGTACGGGCACCAGGTGGGGCCGCGCCTCGGTGTCCGCCTCGATCCGTCCGGTGTCGACGAGCTCCTGCAGTGTCTCGAGCCGGGACCGGGTCGTGGCGTCCGTCGGCTGGAACACCCGGAGCGTCAGCCTGGTGTTCTCCGTGACCGTCAGCCCCATGACCTGCAGGGAAAGCGTGCCGACGTGAGGGTTCCTGATCTGCGGACGGCACCGTCCCTCGACTCCGATCGCGCCGGAGTCCCAGAGCTGGGCGAATCGCGGGACGCCGCGCAACCGCTCCAGCAGCGGCGGCCACGCCGGGTCCGTGAGTGTCGTGCCGTAGACGCCGCGCATGCGCGCCACGAGAGCGGCCGAGTAGTCCTCGATGTTGGTGAACGCGGCCCGCCACGCCGGGTCGGCCAGGGTCAGCAGCACGTTGTTGCGATCCTCCGGTGCGTAGGACTCGATGTCCTGCACCAGGTAGCGATAGGTCTGGTTGTACCCCAACAGGAAGTACTGCGCGTCGCTCACCATGGCGGGCAAGGGCGCCAACTGGTCCAACAGCGCCCGCAACCGGTCCGAGATGGCCGACTCCCCGGCGTCGTCGGCCTGGGCGGTGTAGCCGGCGAGACGGAACAGTGTGCCCGTTCGGCACGGCTGAGTAGCAACGCGTCGGCGATCGACTCGAGCACGGTGGCCGACGGCTGCACCGAGCGGCCCTGTTCGAGCCACGTGTACCAGGTGGTCCCCACGTTGGCGAGCACGGCGACCTCCTCCCGCCGCAACCCCGGGACACGGCGCCTGCCGCCCGACGGAAGTCCGACCTCGGCCGGTGTCACGCACGCCCGGCGGCTGCGCAGGAACAGGCCCAGTTCCGTGTTGCTGGTGACCTGGTTGGGGGTCCTGCTGGTGGCGTCTCCGGTGGCCATGTCCCCAGTATGTGCCCGTTGCGGGCAGGGAGGGTGGTACTCGCGCCACCAGCGTCGGCACGCACTGGGCGGGCGACGTGGCGGCTCGCACGCTGAACCCATGACCTCGATCGACGTGTCCACCGAGCCCGATCTCCGGACCACCGCCGGGTGGCCGTTGTATCTCGGCTCGTTCTTCTCCACCTCGCTGATGGCGTTGTCGACCACGGTGGCTCCCGCCGCACAGGGAGCGCTCGGAGCGAGTGACTCGGAGCTCGCACTCGCGACCGGAGCGCTGGGCGCCGCCTTCGCCGCAGGTCTGGTGCTGGCCGGACGCCTCGGTGACCGCGTCGGCAGGCGCCTGTTGTTCCGTACCGGGATGGCCTCGGTCGCCGTGGCCTGCGTGCTCGTCGCACTGGCTCCCACCGTGTCGGTGCTGGTCGTAGCCCGGTTCCTGGTGGGCGCCGCCGCCGCGGTGATGTTGCCGCAGGTGCTGGCGACCATCCAGCACACGCTGGACGGCGCGGCACGGACCCGCGCGGTCGCGTGGTACGGCGCATCCTCGGGCCTCGGCACCATCGGGGGTCTGGCCGCCGGCGGCGTACTGGTCGACGTGCTGGGACCGGACGTCGGATGGCGCGCGGCGTTCCTGACGTTCGCCCTGTTCGCCGCAGTCGGCTGGATCGGGGCGCGGCGCATACCGGAGACCCGCAGCAGCGCGCCCGGGACACTCGACCACGTGGGCACGGGCATCCTCGCGGTCGGGCTCTTCGCGCTGGTGGCCGGACTGTCCCTGGGGCCGGGCGCGCAGTGGTCCGCAGGCGTGCTCGCGGTGTTGGCGCTGGCCGTCGTCGCGTTCGCCGCGCTCGGCGTGCACCAGTGGCGGCTCGAACGCCGCGGTGGTCACCCGGTGCTGCCTCCGTCGGTGCTGCGACTGCCGCCGATGTGGCTCGGGCTGACCATGGTCGTGGTCTTCTTCGTCGGGTTCGGCGCCTTCATGTTCGACTTCGCCTTGATCACGCAACGCGGCCACGGACTGTCGGTGCTCGAATCGGGGGCCGCGCTTCTGCCGACCTGTGTCGCCTTCGTAGTCGGCATGCGGCTGGCACCGCGTGCGGTCGCGCGGTTCGGCGGCCCGAGGCTGCTCGCCGCGGGAGCCGTCGTGCAGGTGGCGTTGCTGGTGATCATCGCCGCGATCTCGTTCGCCGGCCCGGAGGGACGGTGGCAGTGGGAACTGTAGTTCCAGCTGCCCGGCATCGCCTACGGCGCGGCGTTGGGCCTGCAGTTCGCGCCGCTGATCGGCGTGGTCATGGAGGCCGTGCCGACGGAGATCGCGGGGCTGACCGGCGGCCTGTTCTCGACCATGCAGCAGGCGAGCGTGGCCATCGGCATCGCCACCCTGGGCGGACTGCTGACGACCGTCGCGTCGGACTCCGGCTTCGACACGGCGTTCGGAGTCGTACTGCTGGTCAACGTCCTCGGCGCACTCGCCTTCGGCGCGGCCGCGCTGGTCCTCGGCCGCGTGCAGCGTCGGCAGGCCGCGCAGGCCGACGTCCGATGAGCCCCACCGCGGTCAGCCCTGGTCGGCGGCGGGCGGATCGTCGCGCGTCAGGAGCTCGCGCACGACCGACTCCCGGAGCGCGGCCGGGTCGTCGCCTGCCGCCAGGACCGCGGCGTGCACACGGTGCAGGACCCGGCCGGCCGCGTCACGGGCCTGCTCGGCTGTGTCACGGGCCTGCTCGGCCGCGGCGTGCTGTGCCTCGAGCCGTTCGAGCTGCGAGCGCAGCGCCGCCAGTTCGCTCTGCGCCTCGCTCTGTGCCGACGCGGCGGCGCGTTCGGCGGCCTGCTGCTCGGCAGCGGCCTGCTCCAGTCTCCCGGAGAGCTCCTGCTCCCGTTCGGACGCCCTGGCCAGGTCCGCACGCACCTGCTCGAGGTGCTCGGCGGCACTCTCCGCCCGTGCAGTGAGGCTCTCCTCCAGATCGCGGCTGCGCCTGCGGTGCTCGTCGAGTGCGGCGACGGCACTGTCGCGCTCCCCGGTGCGTTCGGCCAGCTGGGCACGCAGCTCGTCGAGCCGCTGCAGCAGTTCGTCAGCATGCCTGCGCACGACCTTGTTCTCGTCCTCGGCGCGCCGGGCCCGGTCGATCGCGGCCTCCGCCGTGGCCTCCGCCCGTGCCCTGGCCAGTTCGGCCGCGTCGGCGGTGTCCACGGCTGAGGCCGCCCTGGCCACGGCCTCCTCGGCCTCGGTGCGGGCCTGTTGGGCGTCGGAGACGGCCTCGGCACGTTCCTGTTCGGCCCGGTCGGCGCGCTCGTCGGCCTCGCGCCGGGCTCGGGCGGCCTCGTCCGCCGCGCGATCGGCCTCGTCGGCCCGTGCCGCTGCCGCGGTGAGCTCGTCCTGCATGCGGGCGGTCACGGTGTCGAGGGCGCTGCCGAGCGTCTGCAGCGGTTCGAGCACCTGCCGCGAGGCGTCGGCGAACGTGTCGGTCGCCTCCCGCAGCGCCGCCGGCGGATCCGTCTCGCCGAGCGCCTCCCGCAACGCCTGCTGCGCGGCCGCCAACTGCTTGCACGTCTTGTCCCCGGGCCAGCGCCGGTCGGGACAGAACTCGTAGGGCCGCCCGCCCCGCGGTCCAGGTGGAGGAAGGGGCCGCTTGCAGTGACTGAACCCGCACAGGGCGGTCTGCGCCTCCGGCAACGTCACGGTCACGCTCTCCGAGCTCATGCCGTCAGCCTAGTCATGGGTTAGATAACATCCAACTCGGGTTAGCAGTTATACAACTAGAACACTGCACAGCTACAGAACATACATTTTGTAGCCGAGTTTGCCGAGGCTCGATCAGTGCGGCGCTGAGCGGGTCATGAGGGCGGTGCGACGGGCTCGACGGGCCCGCCCGAGCCGGTGCGAGGCCGAGTCGAAAAACTGGTGCGCCACGGTCCCCGGGGCTGCAACACGGCCTCCCGAACCCGCAACACGCGCCCCTGAACCCGCAACACGGGCTCCTGAACCCGCAACACGGGCCCCGGGGCTCGGGGCTCGGGGCTCGGCCATCACCACTCGGCCAGGCGTCCGTCGGGAAGGCGCCAGTCCGGGTCGGGCAGGGTCCAGTCGCTCTCGCCGCGGGCCACCGCCTCCGGGTCGAGATCGACCCCGAGCCCGGGCCCGGCCGGCACGGGCAGGTGGCCCGCGGAGGGACTCAGCGGGGCCGGATCGACGAGGTAGTCGTGCATCTCGGCCGCGGCCAGCCCGGCGTAGCCGGTGTTGTAGTGCAGTCCGAGCGACTGTTCGAGCAGCGGGACGTTCCCGCAACACGCAGCGACCTGCAGCGACGCGGCCAGCGAGATCGGCCCGTTCGGACAGTGCGGCACGACGGGCACGTCGAACGCCTCGGCCATGCGGCAGATCTTCTCCAGTTCGAACAGGCCGGTCAGCGACACGTCCGGCTGGAGCACGTCGACCACACCGCCGGTCAGCAGCTCGCGGAACTCCCGCCGGGTCGTACACCGCTCTCCGGTGGCGATCCTGGTGGCGCCCTTGGCGCGGCAGATGTCCGGCAACAGGGCGTCCAGTCCCGGCGCGACGGGCTCTTCGACCCACAGCAGGCGGAACTGTTCGAGCTCACGCAGTAGGGGAGCGACCATGGACCGGTGGACGCGTCCGTGGAAGTCGAGCGCGATGTCCAGCTCGGTGCCGAACTCGTCGCGCAGTGCGCCGACCCGCGCCACGACCTCGTCGACGGCGGCGGGCGACTCCAGGAGGTCGAACTCGGCGGTCGCGTTCATCTTGACCGCGCCGTAGCCCTGGCCGACGCGAGTCCTGGCCTGGTCCACGACGTCGCCCGGCCGGTCGCCCGCGATCCACGCGTACACGCGGACCCGATCCCGCACGGGACCGCCCAGCAGATCGTGGACCGGAACACCGAGCCGTCTCGCCTTGATGTCCCACAGTGCGTGCTCCACGCCTGCCGCGGCAGTGGCGAGCACGGAACCGTCGCGGAAGAAGGCGCCCTCGCGGGCCCGGTGCCACAGTTCCTCGATCCGCCGTTCGTCCGCACCGTGGAGCACCCGGTCGAGTTCGGCCACCGCTGCACACACGGCCCGCGCGCGTTTCGGCACGATGGCCTCGCCCCACCCCGTCACCCCGTCGCTGGTCCGGACCCGCACCAGGATCCAGCGCGGTGCCACCGTGACGCTGCGGATCTCGTCGATCATCGCTCCAGCCCGTCCCTTCGGTTCGTCCACGGCGTTGACGCCCCGATCCGCCGATCCTAGGGTCGAAACCACGGGCGGGACAGAGGTCAAACCAATGACGCGCCCCTCCGCATCCGACGACAACCGATGCCGCCGAGGAGCGTCGATGTCCGACAGCACGGCACGCACAGCCGCAGGCCAGGCCGTCGCAGCACAGCTGAAGCGGGACAAGGTGGTCGCCATCTTCCGCGGCCTCCCGCCCGAGCGGTGCCGGGACGCGGGGCTGGCACTGTTCGAGGCGGGCCTGCGCAGCTTCGAGGTCACGCTCAACACCGACCAGGCGCTGGACGGCATCCGAGCGCTGCGGGATGCCCTTCCCGCCGAGGCGGCCGTCGGGGCAGGCACCGTGCTCACCGCCGACGACGTGACCGCGGCACGCCGCGCAGGCGCGAGCTTCGTCATCTCGCCCGACGTCGACGAGCCGGTCGTGAGCCGGACGTTGGACGAGGGCATGGCCTCCGTCCCCGGCGCGTTCACCGCGACCGAGGTGGTGCGCGCCTGGCGCGCCGGCGCCCACCTGGTGAAGGTCTTCCCGGTCTCGCCCGTGGGCGCGGAGCACATCCGGCAGCTGCGCGGGCCGCTCGCCGACATTCCGCTGCTCGTGTCGGGCGGAGTCGACGCGGGCCTCGCCGCGGAGTGTTTCGCCGCGGGCGCCGACGCGGCGGGGGTCGGTCTTCCGCTGTTCGGCGTCGACCCCAACTCGGCGAGCGTCGCCGACATCACGGGTGCAGGCACGCGGTTCCTCCAGCAGGCCGGCGCGGGCGAGGGGTCGGACCGATGACGGCCGGGGGCGGCGCTGGGGACACTGCGGCGGGTGGCCGGTTCGCCGGGAGGGTGGCGCTCGTGACCGGCGCGGGGCGGGGGATCGGTGCCGTGATCGCCCAGGTACTGGCCGCGGAGGGCGCGAGCGTGACGGTCACGGACGTCCGCGGCGCCGCTGACACCGCACATGCGATCACCGACGCAGGCGGCCGCGCGGCCGCCGTCGACCTCGACCTGACCGACCGGAAGGCCAGGGACGGTCTCGTGGACGCCGTCCTCGGCCGGTGGGGACGGCTCGACGTCCTGGTCAACAACGCGGCCGCACACGGTTCGCGCGTCCCGCTGGCCGAACTCGACTACGCCGCGTGGGACGCGGTACTCGAGGCCAACCTGGCCGCCACGGCGTTCCTCAGCACACAGGCGGCCGCCGCCATGACCGGCGGCGGCTCGATCGTCAACGTGGCCAGCATCCAGCAGCGACTCCCGTTGCCGCACTACGGCGCCTACATCGCCAGCAAGGGCGGCATCACCGCGTTGAGCAACGCGCTCGCCGTCGAACTGGCACCGGACGTGCGCGTGAACCTGGTGGCCCCCGGCGTGATCGACACCGAGTCGTTCCGGACGACACCCGGCGCCGACGCGCTGAGCGACGGGGCAGGGAGCGACGGGGCAGGGACCGGCGCGCAGGCGCAGCCCGCGACGCTGCTCGGCCGGGCCGGGACCGCGCACGAGATCGCCCGGGCGGTCGCGTTCCTCGCCTCGGACGAGTCGTCGTTCACCACCGGCGCGACGCTCACCGTCGACGGCGGACGGACACTGAGCCGGAAGCCGGACCCGCTCGCCGGTGGCTGACGAGCGTCCGTGATCAGTGCGTGCCCACCAGTTTCGTCTCGATGTCCTCCAGGCTGCGGCCCTTGGTCTCGGGTACGACCAGCACGGCGAACACCCAGGCGACGAGCGCGATGCCGGCGAAGATGAGGAACACCGTCCCGGTGCCCACGGCCAGCAACACCGGGAAGAACAGCCCGACGGCGAAGTTGCCGATCCAGTTGACGAACGTGGCGACCCCCATCGCGGCGCCCCGCACACGCAGCGGGAAGATCTCGCCGAGCATGATCCACATGATGCCGCCCCAGCTCATCGAGAAGCTGACCTTGAACAGGGCGAGGGCAAGGATCGCGATCCATCCGCCCGCACCACCGCCGGAGAACCCACCGAGGAAGAAGGTCAACCCGACGGTCAGCATGCACGCCGCCATGCCGAGCGCGCCGTAGATCAACGGGCGCCGCCTGCCCATCCGGTCCACGAGCATCAACATCACGACGGTCACGACCACGGTCAGCGCTCCGAGGCCGGCGTTCGCGAGGATCGCCGCGCTGTCCCCGAAGCCGATGCTCGTCAGGATCGAGGGCGCATAGTAGATGATCGTGTTGATACCGACGATCTGCTGCAGCAACGCCAGCCCGCAGCCCAGGAACAGCACGCGACGGAACCGGCGGGTGCGCAGCAGCTCCATCGTGCTCGCGTTGCCGACGCTGTGCGCGTCGATCTCCCGGATCTCGGCGATCTCGCGTTCGACCTCGTCGGCGTCCCGACTGCGCCACAACACCGCGCGAGCCTCGTCGACGCGTCCCTTGCGCACCAGCCATCGAGGGCTCTCCGGTTGGAAGCGGACGCCGATCATCATCACGACGGCCGGCACGGCGGCGAGTGCGAACATCCACCGCCAGGCGCCGGCCGGGCTCAACGCGAGGTTCACCAGGTAGGCGACCAGGATGCCGCTGGAGATCATCAGCTGGTTCAGGCCGGAGAGCTTGCCGCGCGCGCGGGCGGGCGCGAGTTCGGACAGGTAGATCGGCACCATCACCGACGCCGTGCCGACCGCCAGGCCCATGATGAACCGCGAGAGGATCACCACGAGTGCGTTCGGGGCGATGCCGGCCAGTACGGCGCCGATCGCGAAGACGAAGCCGGCGACGAACACGATCGGCTTGCGGCCCACGCGGTCCGACACCGGCCCGCAGCCCAGCGCGGACACCATGGCACCGACGATGAGCGAGCTCGTGACCATGCCCTCCTGGAGAGGGGAGAGGCCCAGCTCGGGGGTGATGAACAGCAGGGCGCCCGCGACGACGCCGAGGTCGTAGCCGAACAGCAGGCCGCCGAGCGCGCCGAAGAAGTAGGTCGACGCCATGGATCGTCGGCGGTTCGTGGTCGGACGTTCCGGTGTGGGGCTCTGCGCGGCGTCCGCGTCCTGGACCATGGATTCACCTACCAGGCGATAGAGGTCTGACCTCTTCCCGAACTTTGGGAGCACGATAGGACACGGTCTTCATTTCGTAAATGGGCGGAAATCCGTGGTGGCGCCCGCACCGAGGCCGAAACGGACACCGCGACGAAGACGGGAACGCAGTGCCGTCCGTGCCCGTCCGTCCGCATCCGGTCAGACCGCGTCGAGCACGAAGAACAGAAAGCAGAGGAAGGCCTCGCGTCCGCGGAGCTGCTCGCCGAACTCGTGGGGGAACCGTTCGCGGGCACCCGGCGCGGGCGGCGGCTCGTCGATCACGGAGATGCGGAAGCCGGCCGACGTGAACGCCGCGGTCATCGCGGCCAGCGGCCGGTGCCAGTAGGTGAGCACGGCATGCTGGCCGGCGAACGTGTACTCGTCCGACCACCGGGTGAGCGCGAAGTAGTCCGCCTCGGGGTGGGCCAGCTTGTAGATGATCGGATGGTTGACCACGACAACCGCCCTGCCGCCGGGGCGCAGGACCCGGCGCAGTTCCGCCAGGGGAGCGGACCAGTCCCGCAGATAGTGCAGCACGAGGCAGGCGACCACGTCGTCGAACGCCCCGTCCGAATAAGGCCACGGCTCGGCGAGGTCGGCCAGCCGCAGCGCGACGTCGGGACCGAGGCGCTCACGTGCGAGGTCGAGCATCGCCGCACTCGCGTCGAAACCGGCCACCGTGGCCCCGCGGGCCCGGAGATCCGCCAGGACCGGGCCCGCACCGCACCCGGCATCGAGCACGCGCCTGCCCGCGACGTCACCGAGGAGCTCCAGCACGGCAGGCCGGGCGTGGTAGGCGTTGACGAGGCTCTGCTCGTTCTCGGCGGCATAGGCCTCGGCGAACGCGTCGTAGTCGTTCTCCACCGGCCCAGTCGACCACGGCGATCCGCACCGGGTCGTCGGACGCGCCGCGGAATGGCCGGTGGTGGCACACATGAGGCGGCGCCCGCACCGGAAAAACCGGTACGGGCGCCGCCAGTGGTGGGAGCGAAACCTCGACGGCTCAGGAGCGACCGCGGCGGGCCTTCAGCTCCTCGAGCCGCTCGTTGAGCAGTTCCTCGAGCTCGGGGACCGACCGCCGCTCCAGGAGCATGTCCCAGTGCGTACGCGGGGGCTTGGCCTCCTTCTGCTCCTGCTGACCGCCCTCCACGATGTCCGACTCGCTGCCGTGCAGCCGGCACTCCCAGGTGGCGGGCACTTCGGCGTCGTCGGAGAAGGGGACCTCGAACTCGTGGCCCTTCGGACAGGCGTAACGCACGCTACGCCGGGGAGCGAGGTCGTGATTGCGGTCGGTCTCGTAGCTAACCGCTCCCAACCTGCTTCCACGGAGAACACGGTCGGCCATGATGAGTCCTTTCAGTCGGCTCCCGGTCTGGAGCCAGGGTCATGCTCACCGAGTGCAACGAACACCGGTGCCAGGTTCATTCCCCGTCACCCGAATCGTTACCCACGACTCACCGCATGACCCCGGGTAAACAGCTTCTCCTTGAAGGGAGACGGCAACCGCCTCCGCATGACGCGTCGATGACGTTCTTTCGCGGGTGCATCCCCCATGCGGGTGAGACGGCGATACAGCTGCCTGACCAGCCGGGTCAGGTCAGCCGGAGCTGACCGTGGCCCGAACCCGCAGGCCCGAGATCGCCGAGGCGGTAGTGCCGCCGACACAGTACTTGGTAACGCACCGTAGCCGCCTCCTCGCGCGCCCGTGGTGTCGCCTGATTCACCTCGGCGGAGGACACGTCCGACGCATCGTCCGAGGTATGCGTGCCGGGGCCGGGCACGGCCGGGGGATCGGACGGCGTGTCCGCGTCGTTCCCGTCGGCGGGTTCTGCGGTGTCTGCTACGACGACGGTGTCGCCGGTGCGCAGCACCCGTTCGCCGCTCACGCGGGCGTTGAACCGGCCGGGAAGGCCGCACCAGCACAGCACCTCGACCTGCACGGGCTGCAACTCGTCGGCGAGCTCGAACAGTCGCTGCGCACCGGGGAACAGCCGGCTCCGGAAGTCGGTGGCGATGCCGAAGCAGTAGACGTCGACGGTTGCCTCGTCGGCGAGTTCCCCGAGCTGTTCGACCTGCTCGGGCGACAGGAACTGCGCCTCGTCGACGATCAGGTAGTCGACGTGCGTGCCCCGTTCCCACGCCCGCCGCACCACGGTGCGCAGATCGGTGGCGCCGTCGAGCTCGATCGCCTCGCGCGTGATCCCGATGCGGCTGGTGATCTGCCCGGGCCCGGACCGGTCGTTACTCACCAGCAACAGACCCTGCCTGCCCTGACGTGCCAGGTTGTGGTCGATCTGCAGCGCGAGCGTCGACTTCCCGCAGTCCATCGGACCGTACGAGAACTTGATCCTGCCCGAGTTCGGAAGCTCACGGCGCGAACCCCACGCGGGGACCGGCGAGAGCGCGTCGGTCGGATCGGCTCCGGGGTTCTCCAGCGCTGTCACGCCGGTGCACCCTAGCCGCTCGCCGGGCTACAGCACCGCAGGCTCTCTGTTGCCCGCCGCCGCGATGGCCCTTCTCACAGGCAGCAGGAGCACGAGCACGAACCCGATCGCGAAGAAGATGATGAGCGCGAGGATCGCGTACCGGAACGTTCCGGTGGCCTGGCCGACCGCCGCGAACAACAACGGCCCGAGCCACGACGTGCCTCGCTCGCCGACCTCGTAGAGCGAGTAGTACTGCGCCTCCTTGCCCGCCGGGATCATCTGGCTGTACAGCGAACGGGAGAGCGCGTTCGTCCCGCCCATCACCAGGCCGATGCCCACCGCCAGCGAGTAGAACTGCAGCGCCTGGCCCGCCTCGACGAAATAGGCGTAGACCAGCACCAGCACCCACACCAGCAGGCTCGCGAGGATCACCTTCTTGGCGCCGAGCCTGCGCGCGGCCAGTCCGTGCAGCATCGCGCCGAGGTAGGCGACGAACTGGATCACCAGCACCGTCACGATCATCACTTCGTCGTCGAAGCGCAGCTCCTCGGTGCCGTACTGCGCCGAGACGTTCACGACGGTGCTGATGCCGTCGGTGTAGACCAGGTAGGCACCGAGGAAACCGAGTGTCAACGGCAGAGCCATGGCAGCCTTCGCGGTGTCCCGCAGCTCGACGAAGCCCGCCGTGAGCACGCTCAGGCCCCGCTCCCTGCCGTGCGGAGGCTGGTGTTCGCGCAGACGCATGAGCGGGATGATCGTGAACCCGGCCCACCAGAGCGCCGACAGCAGATAGCAGATGCGCACGGCCGTCGACTCGCTGATGCCGAACGTGTCCCTGCTGAGGTAGAACGCCAGCTGCACGGCCAGTGCCGTGCCACCGCCGAGGTAACCCCACGCCCAGCCCCTGGACGACACCTCGTCGCGTTCGTCGGGGGTCGCGATGTCCGGCAGGAACGCGTAGTAGGTGACGATCGAGGCGCCGTACCCGATGTTGGCCACGATGTAGAGCACGGCACCGAGCTCCCACCGTCCGTCGTCGACGAAGAACAGCAGGGCCGTCGAACCAGCGCCGATCAGCGCGAACAGCCCGAGCATGAACTTCTTCCGCTGGCTGCGGTCGGCGATGGCGCCCGCGATGGGCAGCACGAGCACCTGGACGACCGTGGCGACCGCCAGCAGATAACCCCACAGCGAGCCGGCGGGGAACGTCAGGCCGAGCACCGAGATGTCGCAGTCCACGAGGCGGTTCTCGTTGCCGTCGGGGCCCGTACAGGCACCGGGGCCGTTGCGCGCGATGTCGCTGCGGGCGGCGTCGGCGGCCACGGAGCTCATGTACAGCGCGCCGAACACCGTGATGACCGAGGTGTTGAACGCCTGGTTCGCCCAGTCGTAGAGGTACCAACCGCGCTGTTCCCGTTTGCGCTGCGCAGGGTCGGCGGGTGGTTGTGGCCCGGGCGACGTGCTCGTCATTCGTGTGTCCCCATGTCGCTGTGGTTCGGTTGTTCAGGCCTGTGTGCGCCGTCGTCGGTGCGCACAGAATCGCGTACTCCAGATGTGTCTGCGTGTCGCTGAAACATCCCCCGCGTGTGGTATGTGATAATGCCGTTTCCAGTGTGACAGTTGTGGCGACTGTCCGGTTTGCTTACCGTGCCGTTATGGACAGACGCCGGTTCCGCGGCCTGACGCGGGGATTCACCAAGCTTCTCCTCATCGCCATGGCCGCCCTCGGCGTCCACCTCGCACTCGCGGTCCCGACCGCCGCCGACCCCAGCCGTTCGGACTGGGCCAAGCTCCGCATGTGCGAGTCGACCGAGCGGTACCACGTGAACACCGGCACCGGTTACTACGGTGCGTACCAATTCGACCTGCCGACCTGGCGCAGCGTGGGCGGACAGGGACGTCCGGACCAGGCGAGTCCGGCCGAACAGGACTACCGCGCGCTGTACCTGTACCGCATGCGTGGATGGCAGCCCTGGGAGTGCGCCAACATGGTCGGCCTCGTCGACGACGCGGACGCCCGCAGCAAGGTCGTTCCCAGCCGCGGGGACGCCGCCTACATCGGTGGCCGGAAACCAGCGCCCGTGCCCGCCCCCGCACCCCAGCCCGCGCCGGGTCCGGCACCCGCGCCCGAGGCGAAGCCCGCCTGGTCGGGACTGGTGTACGCCTACGGCGACTGCGCGCCGGCGCTGCGCACGTTCCAGTTGCGGATGAACGATCTCGGCTACGACTTCCAGGGCACGGGCTGCTACTACGACAAGACCAAGCAGGCCGTGCTGGACCTGCAACGCGCGAACGACATCCGCGATTCGGGCAGGCTCGGCCCGAAGACGTGGAAGGCTGCATGGGAAGGGGTCGCACCGCGCTGAGCCGGGTCCGTGCGGGACGGTCGTGGAGCCGTGGGGACGGTGGTGGTCTCCGGGCGCGGATGGGTCGTCGAGCTCAGCGGGACGGCGCGTCGTCGTCGGCGGCCGCGTCAGCTGCGGGTTCGCCGGTCGATGACCACTGGCCCCGTGCGACGAGGAGATCGCGCAGCACGTCCGGCCGGTCGGTGACGATGCCGTCCACGCCGAGGTCGAGCAGCTCGCGCATCTCGGCACGCTCGTCGATGGTCCACACATGCACCTCGATGCCGGCGTTGCGGGCCGAACGCACGAAGGCCTTGTCCACGACGGTCATCCGGCCCTGTTTGCGCGGCACCTGGGCCATCGCGCCGCGGCTCAGCAGACCGAGTCGCAGGAACGGCACCCAGCCGCCGGCCCACAGGATCGCTGCCGAACGCGGACCGCACGCCGTGACGAGCCGGTCGCCACCGAGCTTGCGGAGCCGGGCGAGACGGGAATCGGAGAACGCGGCCGCACCCACGCGGTCGAACGCCGAGGTGCGCCTGATGGCGTCGACGAACGGATCCACGGCGTCGTCGGCCTTGACGTCGATGTTGAAGTGCACGTCGGGCAGTTCCTCGAGTACGTCCTCGAGGCGCGGGATCGCCGCACGCCCGCCGATCTTCGCGCGCCGGACGACGTCCCACGGCTGTTCGGCGATCGGCCCGGTGCCGTCGGTCGTGCGGTCCAGCAGCGCGTCGTGGTGGACGACGACGACGCCGTCGGAGGTCGCGTGGACGTCCGTCTCGACGTAGCGGTACCCCTCCTCGGCGGCGCGGCGGAACGCGGGCAGCGAGTTCTCCAGTCCTTCGAGATCGCCCAGGTGCCATCCGCGATGCGCGAAGGCACGGGGGACAGGGGCGTCGAGGTACGGATGGATCCGGGGTGCGTGCGCCACGTCGTCCAGTGTGCCGGACCGGCGTGGCCACGGCATGGACGTGGTGTGGCCGTCTAAGGTCGGCGCGGTGAGTACTTCGCCGACCCGTGAGGAGCTCCGGGCACTACGGAACGAGGCGCCGCAACACTGCGGGTGGTGTGGCCGTTCGCTGGAACAGGGCGCGTCGGCCGGCCGCAGGCGCCGGTACTGCGGACAGTCGTGTCGCCAGCGCGCGTACGAGCGGCGCACGGCCGTTCAGCGCACCGGTCTGCCCGAGGACGCCGTCGTGCTGTCCGGCGAGGAGATCGCCGCGTTGCAGGATCGGCTGTTCCAGCTGCGATGCGCGGCCGAGGACGTCGCCACGGCCGCCGTGGACGGAGCGGGCAGCGACGAACTCGAGAAACTCGCCGGCGAGGTCAGCCGGATCGCGCGCGACATCGAAGCGCTCCGCTGACGGCCCACCACTCGCCCCTGTTTTGTCACCGTGACGAAACAGGGGCGAGTGTCCGGACGTTGGATCACGAGGGGAGAGGTGGCTGTCGGCCGCGGTGGAGTACCTCCGCGGCGGTGTCGTGACCGCAGGGGCGTCCAGTCCCGGTCGGTGTGCCTACTCCCAGCCGTCGAGGACGATCTTGCCGACGGTGCGGTTGTTCTCGATCCGCTCGTGGGCCTGGCGCAGCGTCTCGCGGCTGATCGGGCTCAGCGTCTCCGTCGTGGTCGGACGCACCTTGCCGGCATCGGTGAGCCTGCTGACCTCGGTGAGCATCCGGTGCTGCTCGGCCATGTCGGGCGTCTGCTGCGTCGGCCGGGTGAACATGAGCTCCCAGCGCCACGTGATGCTCCGGGGCTTCAGCGGCTCGACGTCCCGGGGGCCGTCGTCGATGGCCACGATCTCGCCGAAGGGCCGCACGATGTTCGCGTAGGTCTCGATCTGTCCCTCGGAATGGGCGGTGAAGAGCCAGTCCACGCCGCCGGGGGCCAGGTCGAGGACCTCGGCCGACAG